>JAESFN010000057.1_pt1 | contig 342088 bp, 316 predicted proteins | sample 9269411 | NCBI WGS metagenome assembly JAESFN01 (sample SAMN14505399, study PRJNA617100) | algae metagenome | isolation source: Iphinoe sp. HA4291-MV1 and co-occurring heterotrophs from trail next to... | place: USA: Maunawili Falls, Hawaii | collected 2009-07-25
GTGAAGATCGCGAAGATCGAGGCGCATTCGGCGCCGAGCTGGCTGCCCGGGAACAACCCCATGAAGAAGGTGACGGTGAAGGTCAGGAAGCCCAGCACCGGCACCGACTGCAGGATGTCGAGCGCCGGAATGATCACCATCTCGGCGCGCCGGCTCTTGGCCGCCAGCGTCGCGATGGTGAAGGTGAAGACGAGCGAGGCGATGATCGCCGCGAACATCCTGACGGTCGTGCGCAGCGCATAGTCCGGCAGCAGCGCCGGATCGAGGACGACGGGCTCGGTGGCCAGGCCCGAGAGCGGCGCGCGCATCGCCGCCGCGCTGTGCAGCGCGAGGACGGCGAGCGCGGCCAGCAGCGCGAGTGCGGCGAGGTCATAGAGATTGGGCAGGACGCGGTTGCGCGCCAGGGTAGCGAGCGCGCTGCGCCCGGCCTCACGATTCGACAGAAACGCCATGGGAGCCTCGGCGGTAAGGAGGCGGCCGCGACCGGCGGCCAGACTTGCGGACGATGCGCTCTGCTCAGGCAGCGCGCCTGCGAGGTGAGCGACGACTGCCGTCCTCGTCACGGCACTCGCCACCCTCGCTGCGCCAGCGGCACTCGAGACGCCCATCCGTGGCACTGACCCGCCATTCCGCAACCAGAGCCCGCCGCCTCGGCATGGCCGCGTGCGGAAGCGTGCGGCTGCTCCGGCGAAGGCCGGGCCATCCCGGCGCCTGCATAGAGGCGGTTACAGAATGCCGAAATGCGACGACGTTGTTCATGGCCCACCTCTCCGATCCCGGTGGAGCCGTCCGAAGAATGAGCGGGGCACATGACGACGCGCGCCGCAGCGAGTGCTGCGCGCGATCGGTCGGCATGGCCACGTCCCTGCGACGGAAAGCCGGCTGTTTCGAAAGCGCTTCGCGGTCAGCGCCGCGAAGACGTCCGCTCTCTGCGCCCTGGAGCAGCCGCGATCAATCGGACGATGGGATCGCGGCCGATACCTTGGTATAGCGCTGCCGCCACGACCGGCGGCTCTGGATCAATCGGCGCGGCCGCGCGCCTCGACCGGCCATTGCGCCACGAGATCACCCCCGCGCACGACGTGCAGAACGTCGTGCAGATTGATCGTCGGATCGCAATGCGGGATCGTGCATTCGACGACCGTGCCGATCGGCAAGGTGCCCTGCCCTTCCGCGGGCAAGATGCGGCCGAACTCGTCGCCGCACCATTCGATCCGCCCGACCAGCTCGCCGGCCAGGAAAACGCGCGGCGGCGGGCCGTCGAGCGCAAAGCTCTTGCTGCCGCCATCGGTAATGGCGAAGCCGAGCGAGCTGTGCCCGATCACGGTAACGGCGATGCGCAGCGCCGGCTTGAATTCCGGGCCGCCGCGGCCATGCATGTCGACGCTGTCATAGGCTTCGTCCATGAAGACATAGGAGCCAGCCTGGATCTCGGTCAGCAGCTTGTCCTCGCCGTCGAGGAGATGGCTGCCGGTGCCGCCGCCCGAGACGATCTCCGGCGCGAAGCCTGCCTCGCGCAAAGCGTGGAGCATTGAGGCAAGCAACCGGCCCATCTCCTGGTTGGCGGCGCGGCGCGCGGCGAAGTCGTCGATATGCTGGACGCGGCCCTGATAGGCCTGGACGCCGCGATAGCGCAGTCCGTCCAGCCCGGAAACGAGCCTTGCCAGCTCGACCGCCTCGGCCGGCGTCGCAACGCCGCTTCGCTTCAACCCGACATCGAGATCAACCAGCACGTCGAAAGCCGTGCCATGTCGCTGCGCCGCCTCAGCATAAGCCGTCGCAAGATCGGCCCGATCGATCACGACGCCGATGCGCCCGCCAGCCGCCGCAGCGCGCGCCAGCGCGTCGATCTTGATCGGGCTGGCGATCGGGGCGCTGAGCAGGAGGTCGCGGACACCGCCCTCGAACAGCGCCAGCAATTCGCCCGGCTTGGCGCAGCAATTGCCGAGCGCTCCCGCCGCCATCTGCCGGCGGGTGATCTCGGCGCATTTATGCGATTTCGCATGCGGCCGGAGGTTGAGCCCGGCCTTGCGGCAGGTCTGCGCCATTAGCGCGATATTATGCTCGAACAGGTCGAGGTCGAGCACCGCCGCCGGTGTCTCCAAGCGCGCTCGGCTGCCTTGTTCGCCAACGAGTTTTTGGTTGAGCGCAGCCGCTCCGAACAGGGCCTTGCTCATGTCCTTGCCTCCGCAAGTGCGACGCGTCGGTGGGTCGTGGCGTCGCGATCGATGCTCACGCCATCGGCGGCAAAGACCACGCCATAGTCACACGCGGCCCCCTCCACCGTGACCTTCCCTTCCCGCAGGTCGTCTTCGACGCGGATTGGATCGCGCTGCAGCGCATCGCCATAGCCGCCGCCCCCTGCCCCGATCAGGCGGAAGACGTCGCCGGCGCGTGCGGTGAAACTCTCCATCGGCATGGTCGGCAGGCCCTGCTCCGTGCCGTCGGCGCGGATCAAGATGTGAGCGGAAGGCGCTCCAGGGCTGCCGCCCTCGAAGCCGAAGGGCGGGTGATCGCGGCGATCACCGCGCAGCACGAAGCGGATCGGCGCCAGAAAGCGGAACTCGCGGATGAAAGAGAGCCCGCCGCGGAACTCGCCCGGCCCGCCGGTATCGGGCACCAACCCATAGCGCAGCACCTCGACCGGCATGTCGGCCTCGATCATCTCGACCGGCTGGTTGGAGAGGTTGGCGGCAGGGTTGGAGATGCCCTCGATGCCGTCCTTGCCGGCGCGCGCACCCCAGGTGCCGACCACCATTTCGTTGAGCACGAAGGGGCATCCCTCATGCGTGCCACCGCCCGCCAGCAGATAGGGCCCGCCCTCGGAACCGCCCATGGCCCGTTCCGGCACGATCTGCGCCAGCGCCTGCATGATCGCATCGAAGACGCGATAGCCGACGACGCCGCGCGCGCCGCAGGCGGCGGGATAGCGCGGATTGACCAGGCAGCCCTCGGGCGCGCGGACCGTGATCGGCCGCAGATACCCCTCGCAATTCGGGATGTCCTGCTGCGACAGGCAGCGGATCGCACAGAAGGAGGCCGATTCCGGCAGCGAGATCGGGCAGTTGATCGAGGCCGCGACCTGCTCGGCCGTGCCGGTGAAGTCGATGTCGATCGTGTCGTCGGCGACGGTGACGGTCGCGACGATCGGCAGCGGCTGCGGGTTCTCGCCGACGCCGTCGATATAGTCGGTGGCGCGATAGACGCCGTTCGGCAAGGCCCGGATGACGTCGCGCATCATCGCCTCGGCATGGTCGTGCAGCGCGTCGATATAGGCGTCCAGCTCCTGCGCGCCGTAGCGGCCGATCAGCGTCTTCAGCCCCTCTTCCGCGACGTTGCACGCGGCGATCTGGGCGCGGATATCGCCGAGCACCTCGACCGGCGAGCGCGTGTTCGCCTCGAGGATGCGGAAGACCGCGTCGACCGGCTCACCGGCCTCGTAGAGCTTCAGCAGCGGCAGGCGCAGGCCTTCCTGCTGGATTTCGGTCGCATAGATCGCGACGCTGCCGGGCACGATGCCGCCGAGATCAGTGTGATGCGCCACCGTGGCGGCAAAACCCGAGAGTCGCCCGGCGACGAAGATCGGCTTCAGGATGTAGATGTCAGGCAGATGCTGGCCGCCCGAGCCATAGGGGTCGTTGGCGATCAGCACATCGCCCGGTTTCAGCCCGTCGCCATAGCGCTCTCTAACGAAGCCCATGATGCGCGGGAAGGAGCAGAGCTGGATCGGCAGGGTCAGGCCCTGCGCGATCACCCGGCCCTTGGCGTCGCAGAGCGCGGTCGAATAATCCATGATGTCGCGGACCACAGGCGAATAGGCCGAGCGCATCACGATCAGCGCCATCTCGTCCGCCGTCGAGGCCAGCGCGTTGCGGATCACTTCGAGGGTGATCGGGTCGATCTCGCACATGCTCATGCGGCCTCCAGGGCGATGTCGATATTGCCGGCCTCGTCGAGCCGCGCGCTCTGGCCGGGGCCGACCACGCAGGTGCAGTCGTATTCCTCGATGACGAAGGGCCCGCGCCGCGCCGTAGCATCGAGGTCGGCCCGGCCGATCACGGCGATCGAGGCAGCCGGCCCACTGGCGTTGAAGGAGACGGTCCGGTCCGCCCGCCGCATCGGCGCTTCGGCCGCGAACTGATGGCGCGGGGCGATCAGCGGCAGGCGCGCCGTCAGGCGGGCGTTGACGAGATGGACCGCATCCTTCTGCGAGCGATGGCCATAGGTGCGCTCGTGCTCGCGGTGGAACAGCTCGCTGAGCTCGGCGAGGTCGAAGCGTTTCGCCGGTACGGTCAGTTCATAGGCCTGGCCGACATAGCGCAGGTCGGCGGCATAGCGGAATTCCGCCTGCGCGAGATCGTAGCCTTCGAGCGCGAGGATACGGCTGGCATCGGCGCCGAGTTCGGCGAAGAGCTGTTCCAGCCCGGCATCGTCGAGTTCCCCTGCCCGCCGCCGCGACGGCCGCACGAACTCCTGCTCGACATCGGAACGCAGCAGGCCGAGCGCACTGAAGACGCCGGCGGCGCGCGGGACGATGACGCGCCGGATGCCGAGCGCCATCGCGACCTCGGCTGCAACCACCGGCCCGTTGCCGCCGAAGGCGACCAGGGTCGCCTGGCGCGGATCGCGGCCGCGATAGGTCGAGACCGCCTTGACCGCCCGCGTCATGGTGGTGACCGCGAGCGTCAGCACGCCGCGCGCCGTCTGCTGGAGGTCGAGACCGAGCGGGCGGGCGACCTGGTCGTTCAGCGCGGCGCGACCGGCATCGGCTTGCAGAGGGAAGCTGCCGCCGGCGAGCGCGATGTCGTTGATGTAGCCCAGCGTCAGGAAGGCGTCTGTCAGCGTCGCCTGCTTGCCGCCGAGCCCGTAGCAGACCGGCCCCGGCCAGGCGCCGGCGCTCTGCGGGCCGACCGAGACCTGGTTCATCCGGTCGATCGCGACGATGCTGCCACCGCCGGCCCCGATCTCGGAGACGTCGATGAAGGGCATCTTGATCGGATAGCCGCCGCCCTTGACCAGCTTGCTCGACAGGTTGATGCCGGCGCCGACCTCGTATTCGGTGGTGCGGGCCGGTTCGCCGTGCTCGATCAGAGCCGCCTTGGCGGTGGTGCCGCCCATGTCGAAGGAGATGATGCTCGGCTCGTCACCGCCTGAGACCAATCGCGCACAGGCGATGACGCCCGCGGCCGGACCGGATTCGACCAGCGAAGCCGCCCGCTTCACCGCCGAGCCCAGCCGCATGATACCGCCGCCGGAATGCATCATCTCGACCTGGCAGCCGACGCCGATCGAGGCGAGCCGTGCCGTCAGCGCACTGGCATAGTTGCGCACGACCGGGCCGATATAGGCGTTCACCACCACGGTCGAGGTCCGCTCGTATTCGCGGATCTCCGGCAGGATCTCCGAGCCGCGGCAGATATAGACGGCCTCGCCGAGCTCAGCCCGCAGGATCTCCTCGGCCTCGATCTCGTGCTGCGGATTGGCGTAGGCGTGCAGGAAGCTGATCGCGACAGCCTCAACGCCCTCCTCGCGGAAGCGCTGCGCCGCCGCGACGACATCCTCGCGAGAGAGCGGCACACGCACGGAACCATCGGGGCCGAGCCGCTCATTGACCTCGAGGCGCAGGCGCCGCGCCGCCAGCGGCTTCGGCTTGTCGTATTGCAGGTCGTAGAGCACAGGGATGCGCAGGCGGCGCATCTCGAGCACGTCGCGGAAGCCTGCGGTCGTCAGGAGACCCGTGCGGGCACCCTTGTATTCGAGGATGGCGTTGGTCGCGACCGTCGTCGCATGGACGATGCCGGTGATGCGGTCGGGCGTGGTCTGGTAATCCTCGACCAGCGCCTTCAGCGCCTGGGCGATGCCGCGGCTGTAATCGTCCGGGGTCGAGGGCACCTTGCGGGTCTCGATCAGCCCGTCATCGCGCGCGACCACGACATCGGTGAAGGTGCCGCCAATGTCGATGCCGATCCGGTAGCTATGCTGCGCCATGGATGTCTTCCCGGGGTTCTGGAGCCGCCGCGCCGGCACGGACCGGCAACGGCGTGCGCCGGCCGGCGAGGCCTTTCGGCACGGCGGCGATGAGGGCTTGGGTGTAGGGGTGCTGCGGCCGGTCGAGCACATCGAGGCAGGGCCCCTGCTCGACGATCGTCCCTTTCCGCATCACGACGATGCGGCTGCACAGCGTGCGCACCAGAGCAAGGTCATGGCTGATGAAGAGCAGCGTCAGGCCGAGCTCGCTGGTCAGGCGCGAGAGCAGGTTGATCACCTGCGCCTGCAGGGAGACGTCGAGCGCCGAGACCGGCTCGTCGGCGATCAGCACCTCCGGCTTCATCGCCAGCGCCCGCGCCAGGCCGATGCGCTGGCGCTGACCGCCAGAGAGTTCATGCGGCAGACGCGGCCCGATCTCGGGACCGAGCCCGACCAGCGTCAGCAGGTCTGTGATCTCGCTGTCGCGCTGCGTCTTGGGCACGCCGCACAGCGCCAGCGTCTCGCCGAGGCAACGCGCCACGCTCTTGCGCGGGTTCAGCGCACTGCTCGAATCCTGGAAGACCATCTGCACCCGCCGGCGCCACGGCCCGGCATGGTCGCGCATCAGTTCCGACATCGGCGCGCCGTCGAGCAGCACCTCTCCGGACGTCGGCTTCGCCAATCCGACCGCAAGACCGGCCAGGGTCGACTTGCCGGAGCCGCTCTCGCCGACGATACCGACGACATCGCCACGCATGACGTCGAGGCTGACATCGTCGAGCGCGACGAGCCGGCTGTCGCGCCCGAGCAGGCGGTCGAACAGCCCGCCTTGCGGGAAGGATTTCGAGACGCCGCGCAGCGACAGGATCGGGCCGGTCATCGCGGCCTCCAGCAGGCGGTGCGGTGCCCGGCTTCGGCGATGAGCGCCGGCATCTCACTGGCGCAGGACTCTATGGCGTCGGGGCAGCGTGGCGAGAAGGGGCAGCCTGCCGGCAGGCGTCCGAGCCGCGGCGGCGCGCCCTCGATCGCGGTGAGCGGGCCGACCGGGCCGGAGAGGCTGGGCACGCAGGCCTTGAGCAAACCGGTATAGGGATGGCGCGGCGCGCGCTCGATCGCCTCCACCGGCCCGTCCTCGACGACCTTGCCGCCATACATGACGACGACGCGGTCGACGATCTCGGCGACGAGCTGGAGGTTGTGCGAGATGAAGACGACGGCGAGGCCGAGCTCCCGGCGCAGCTCTGCGATCAGGTCGACGATCTGGGCCTGCACGGTGACGTCGAGCGCGGTGGTCGGCTCGTCGGCTATCAGCAGGCGCGGCCGGCAGGCGATCGCCATGGCGATCAAAGCGCGCTGGCGCATGCCGCCGGAGAATTCATGCGGATAGGAGGCGAGGCGCCGGCCGGCCTCGCGGATGCCGACGCGCTCGAGCGCCTCCGCCGCGATGCGCCTGGCTTCGGCCGACGAGACGCCACGATGGGCACGAACCACATCGGTGATCTGGCGGCCGATGGTCAGCGCCGGGTTGAGCGAGCTCTGCGGGTCCTGGAAGACCATGGCAATGTCGCGCCCGCGCAGCGCCCGCATCCGCTTCTCATCGGCGGCGAGCAAATCCTCGCCGTCGAAGAGCACCCGCCCGCCGGTGGCCCGCGCCGGCGCGCCGAGCAGGCGCATCACCGCCAGCATGCTGAGGCTCTTGCCCGAGCCGGATTCGCCGACGATGCCGACGGCCTCACCCGGCGCGACGGAAAAATCGACGCCCCGCACCGCCTCGATCATGCCGCCATCGGCCGAGCGGAAGCCGACGCGCAGGCCCTCGACGCTGAGCAAAGCCGGGCTCATGCGACCAGCGTCCTGGCTTCGCTGCGCGGGTCGAACAGCTCGCGCACCGCGTCGCCGAGCAGGTTGAAGCCGATCACCGTCAGCGAGATGGCAAGGCCCGGAAAGACCGGCAGCCACCATTCGCCGGAATAGATCGCGCTGCGGGCATCGGAGAGCATGGTGCCCCAGCTCGGCTGTGGCGGCTGCACGCCGAGGCCAACGAAGCTGATCGAGGCCTCGATGACGATGCCGATCGCGACCAGAAGCGTGCCCTGCACGATGATCGGCGACAGGCAGTTCGGCAGCACGTCGCCGACGACGATCTGCCAGTGCGAGGCGCCCTGCAGGAAGCGGGCGCGGACATAGTCGGCCCCGGCGATGCGCCTGGCCACCGCATAGGTGACGCGGGCGAAGACCGGCGAGAACAGGCCGCCGACGAGGACGACGATCTTGACCTCGTTCGGCAAGAGCAGCGGCCCGACTGGCAATGGGCCGACACCAAGGATGCCGACGATCGCGATCGCCCAGACCAGCAGCGGGATCGAGGCGACGCCGTCGACGATACGCATCACGACCTGCTCGCCGAGCCCGCCCTTGTAGGCGGCGAAGATCCCGGCGGAGACGCCGATCAGGGCACCGATCAACACCGCGCCGATCCCCACCGAAAGCGAGGCGCGCGCGCCGAACAGGATGCGGCTGAGGACATCGCGGCCGCCCTGGTCGGTGCCGAGCCAATGGCTGGCATCGGGCGCGACCAGCCTGTCCTCGATGTTGAGCGCGAGCGGGTCATAGGGCGCGATCAGCGGCGCGAAGATCGCGGCGAGCACGATCAGCCCGACGATGCCGGCGCCTAACCAACCGCTCCAGTCGAGGCCATCGAGGGCTTTGCGCAGGCCGCTCATGCCGCCGCCCTCTGGCGCGGATCGAGCACGCGGTTGATCAGGTCGGCGCCGAGATTGGCGAAGACGAAGATCGCGGTGAACAGGAAGACGATGCCCTGCAGCAAGAGGAAGTCGCGCTGCGAGATCGCGTTCAGCAGGGCGCGCGACAGGCCGGGGATGTTGAAGACCTGCTCGATGATCAGAGCCCAGCCGAACATGTAGCCGAAGGAGAGCGCCGCGAGATTGACCACCGGCGGCAGCGCGTTGACCAGCGCGTAGAACACCACCTGGCGCGAGGAGAGGCCCATGGCACGGGCAGTGCGGACATAGTCCCCGCGCAAGGTCTCCTGCAGGCTGGCCTGCGTCATCCGCGCCAGCACGGCGATGTAGTAGACCGCGAGCGAGAGCGAGGGCATCAGGATGCTCTGCAGGTGCAGCGTGAGGCCGGCCGAGAGCGGGACATAGCCGCCGGGCGGCAACAGGCGCAGATCGACCGCGAGGAAGCGGATCAGCACGATGCCGAGCCAGAAGGCCGGGATCGACAGGCCGAGCACCGAGGCGAAGCGGCTGACCCGGTCGAAGGCGCCGCCGGGCTTGAGCGCGGAAAGCACGCCGATGCCGATGCCGAGGACGAGCGCGATCAGGAAGGCGAAGAGCACGATCGCCAGCGTCACCGGCAACGCATTGGCGATCTCGGCCGCGACGTCGCGGCCGGTGACGAAGGACTTGCCGAAATCCCCGCGCGTGACGTCGCCGAGCCAGGCGGCGTATTGCGAGAGGAAGGACCGGTCGAGGCCGTGCGCCTGCTCGAACTGCGCGATCTGCTCGACCGTCGCATCGGCCCCGAGCACGATCCGGGCCGGGGAGCCCGGACCGGAGCGCGTCAGCGCGAAGAGCGCGAGACCGACGAAGAGCAACGTGCCAATCGAGGAGACGATACGGCCTGCCACCAGGCGGAGCATGAGCGATCAGCCCCTCAGAGCTTTACGTTGCCGACGCTCATCGTCAGCGCCTGGTTCACCTTGAAGTCCTGCACGCCCTGGCGCCAGAGATTGGAGGCGTGGACGAAGCCGAGCACGCCGATCGGCGCGTCGCGGGCCAGGATCATCTGCATCTTGCCGTAGATGTCCTTGAGCTTGGCCTGATCGCTTTCGGCGAAGGCGGCCGACATCAATGCATTGAGCTCGGCATTGTCGTAGCCCGTGCTCTTCGACAGGAACTGCCCGGGCATCACGGTATTGGCGATCGTATAGGTCGGCTCGCCCGGCGACATGTAGACCTGCATCGCCATCTGATGCTCGCCCCGGGCGATCTGCTGGATCAGCACCGAGAACTCGTAGACCTTGAGGTTGAGCTTGATGCCGATCTTGGCGAGCTGTGCCTGGAGGAAGATCGCCGCGTCCTTGGTGTCGAGCAGATAGGGCTCGGCCTGGATGCTGATGTCGATCTCGGCGCCGTTAGGGTATTTCGACTTGGCCAGGAACTGCTTCGCCCTCTCCAGGTCGAAGGCGATTTCCTTGTCGGCCTCGGGATTGTACCACCAGCCCCGCGGCGGCGCGAGCCCGCCGGTCGGGTCGAGCAGGCCGTAATAGACCTTGTCGGCTATGGTCTTGCGATCCGTGGCGCAAGCCAGCGCCTTGCGGAAGTTCACATCGTCGAACGGCGCCTTGAGGTTGTTGGTGAACATCAGCAGCGAGCCGCCCAGCGTCGGCCGCGAGGCGCCAGTCACGTTCGGCATGGTCTTCAGGCGATTGAACTCGCGCGGCGGCGGGGCGCTGATGATGTCGACCTGCCCGGTCAGCAGATAGGCGACGCGCGTCGCATCCTCGGGGATCATCTTGACCACGAGCCGGTCCCAGGCCGGGAGGCCCTTGCGCCAGTAGTTCGGGTTCTTCCTGAAGCTGATGTAGTCGTTCGGCTTCCACTCCTCGAAGACGCCGAAGCCGGTCCCGACGCCCGCGGGCCTTTGCTTGAAATACTCGTCGCCATGCTCCTTGCGCGAGCCGGCCGGGAAGATGCCCATGTACTTGGTGAGGAAATAGACCCACTGCCCATAGGGCTCGGCGAGCTCGACCTGGACCTTGAGCGGATCGAGCACAACGACCTTCGCGATCTTTGCGAAGATCGGCCGACGGAGCGCCTTGTTGGCGGGGTCGAGGAGATAGTCGAAGGAGTATTTCACGTCCTCCGCCGTCATCTTCGTGCCGTTGTGGAAGGTGACGTCGTCACGCAGCTCGAAGGTGTATGTCTTCTGGTCGGCCGATACGGTCGGCAGGGCCTTGGCGAGCTGCGGTTTCAGCACGCCGTCGAGATCGTATTCGACCAGGTTCTCGAACACGGTCTGGCCGAGCACCATGGCGTCGTGATTGAGCTGGTTTATCGGATCGATGGTGATCGGATTGCTCGGCAGGACGATGGTCAGCGTCTTGCCGTTGTTCGGTTGGGCGTGGAGCAGGCTCGCGGGCAAAAGGCCACCGAGAGCGCCGCCTGCTGCAGCTGCGAGAAACGCACGGCGATTTGTCGGCACGGTCAGCATCGGAGTCCCCCTGTTTTATTGGCAATGCCTTGGCGGCGCCGGAGACCGGCGCCGCGCCGAACTTGGGAAAGCTAGAATGCTGAAGCGGCGAATAAAAATAAGAAGTGCTTGCCGCTTGATTGCCTCCGGCTATCATCTCTGGCGATGCGCTATACCTTCGGTCAGGCGGAAGCGTTCTACTGGGTGGCCCGGCTCGGCGGCTTCCGCGCCGCGGCCCTGCACCTCAACCTGTCGCAACCGACCGTCAGCCTGCGGATCAAGGAGCTCGAGCGCATCCTCGGCGGCGAGCTCTTCGACCGCTCGCTCTACCGCCCGGTGCCGACGACGCTGGGCAATGCGATCTATGCCGATGTCGAGCGCATGCTGGCTCATGCCGAGCAGGTGCAGCGCCACAGCAAGGACGGCCTGCGCGGCAAGAGCCTGCTGCGCATCGGCGCCGCCGATTCCTTCGCCGCCGCCATCCTGCCGGAGCTGCTCGCCCAGCTGGCGCGCCGCCATGCCGAATTGCAGGTCGACGTCACCGTCGACTTCAGCACCAGGCTCGAGCAGCTCCTGCTCGACCGCTCGATCGACATCGCCTTCCTCTCGCAGCCGCGCGCCCATGAAGGGGTCACGATCATCCCGCTCTGGCTGATCGACCTCGTCTGGGTGGTGGGCGAAGGCCTGCCCTTCGCCGGCAATGTCGCGACGCCGGAGAACCTGGTCGACCTGCCGATCTTCACCAACAGTTCGCCGTCCGGCCTGTTCACCACCATCCAGATGTGGTTCGGCGCGCATGGGCTGAAGCCGCGCCGCCTCAACACCTGCAACCCGCTGACCGTGATCGCCCGCCTCGCCAGCGCCGGCACCGGAGCGGCGATGATCCCGCGCGAGATGATCCACCTCTCCGGCGAGAAGCTTGCGCTGCGGGTGCTCGAAGCCGATCCGCCGATCCCCTCGCACAATCTTTGCGCGATGTGGTGGAACAACGAATCCGCCGACGAGTGCGGCTATCTCGCCAATCTCGCGCGCGAAATCGCGACGGGCTGACGCAGCGCCATGCCCTCTATCCAGGCGAACTGCCGGAATTACGGCCGAAACAGGGCATAGCCGCCGGGCCGAGCATGCATTACGCTCCCCTTCGGGCCATCTCATAATAGGCCAGCTAAGACAGGGGAATATGATGGACGAGCGTACGCTGAGCGGCTTGATCGAGAACGTGAAGGATGGCGCGATCTCCCGCCGCTCCTTCATTCGCAGACTGGCTGCTGTCGGCATCACCGCGCCGATCGCTTCGCAGATCCTGGCCTGGAACGACGTCGCGATGGCGCAGGCCTCGCTGCAATACAAGCCGACCAAGGCCGGCGGCGGCGGGCCGCTCAAGATCCTGCTCTGGCAGGCGCCGACCCTGCTCAACCCGCATTTCGCCAGCGGCACCAAGGACCAGATCGCCGGACGCATCTTCTTCGAGCCGCTCGCCGGCTGGGACAAGGACGGCAACCTCACCCCGCAGCTTGCGGCCGAGGTGCCGACGCGGGCCAATGGCGGTCTTTCCGAAGACGGCAAGGTGGTGACCTGGAAGCTGAAGCAGGGCGTCAAATGGCATGACGGCAAGCCCTTCACCGCCGACGACGTCGTCTTCACCTGGGAATATGCCGCCGATCCTGCGACCGCCGCCTACACCACCGGCTCCTACACCAACATCAAGGTCGAGAAGGTCGACGACCACACCGTCAAGGTCATCTTCAAGGAAGCGACGCCGTTCTGGGCCGATCCCTTTGTCGGCGTCGTCGGCCAGATCATTCCGAAGCACCATTTCGGCGAGTACAAGGGCGCCAAGTCGCGTGAAGCCCCGGCCAATCTGAAGCCGGTCGGCACCGGCCCCTACAAGTTCGTCGAGTTCAAGCCGGGTGACATTCTCACCGGCACGCGCAACGAGGATTATCACGTCAAGAACCAGCCGCATTTCGACACGATCGAGGTCAAGGGCGGCGGCGATGCGGTCTCGGCGGCCCGCGCCGTGCTGCAGACCGGCGAATTCGACTACGCCTGGAACCTGCAGGTCGAGGACGAGGTCCTCAAGAAAATGGAGACGGGTGGCCGCGGCAAGGTCAGCGCCGTGCCGTCGGGCGACATCGAGTTCATCATCCTCAACACGACCGATCCGTGGACCGAGGTCGATGGCGAGCGCTCCAGCATCAAGACCAAGCACCCGACCCTGTCGGACCCCAAGGTGCGCCAGGCGTTCAACCTGCTGATCGACCGCGACTCGATCCAGAAGTTCATCTATGGCCGCGGCGGCCGGGCAACGGCGAGCTTCGTCAACGAGCCCAAGCAGTTCCGGTCGCAGAAGCTGAAATACGAGTTCAACATCGACAAGGCCAACAAGATCCTCGACGAGGCCGGCTGGAAGCGCGGTTCCGACGGCATCCGCGAGAAGGACGGCAAGAAGCTCAAATACGTATACCAGACCTCGATCAACGCCCCGCGCCAGAAGACGCAGGCGATCATCAAGCAGGCCTGCCAGAAGGCCGGCATCGACCTCGAGCTGAAGTCGGTGACGGCGTCGGTGTTCTTCTCCTCCGACGTGGCGAACCCCGACACCTACACCAAGCTCTACGTCGACATCGAAATGTACACGACGACGCAGCCGCAACCCGATCCGGAACGCTTCCTCAACCAGTTCACCTCCTGGGAGATCGCCAACAAGGAGAACAAGTGGCTAGGCCGGAACGTCTCGCGCTATTCGGATCCTGCGGCCGACGAAGCCTACAAGGCTGCCCAGAAGGAGCTCGACCCGGCCAAGCGCGCCGCGTTGCTGATCAAGGTCGACGAGATCTTCTGTGAAGCGAATGTGATCCTGCCTCTGCTCTCGCGCACCCGCGTCGCCGCTTCGGTGACCAACCTGATGCACGATCACAGCGGCTGGGACGTCGACACCTGGAACGTGGCTGCCTGGTATCGCAGCTGAGGCTGGCTAAACCGCTCGCGGACAACCCTTACCGTCCGCGAGCGGCCCCTGCCGCTCCACGCGAGCTGCCTCGGCCCTGGTGGCGTCCCATCGCCATCAGCGCGTGCGGCTTGCTTTAGCGACACCCCGCTTCACGGAAATCCTTGATGGCGACTTATCTTCTGCGGCGATTGCTGATCGCCATACCGAGCCTGCTCGGCATCAGCCTGATCCTGTTCACGGTCCTGGCGCTGGCGCCGGGCGACCCGTTCTCGGAGATGGCGACGAACCCCAACGTCCCACCCGAGGTACGCGAGGCCCTGCGCGCCAGCTTCGGCCTCAACGACCCGATCATGGTGCGCTATCTGCGCTGGCTCTCGGCCATGGCGCAGGGCGACTGGGGCTTCTCCTTCGCCAGCCGGATCAATGTCGACACCCTGATCCTGCAACGCGTGCCGACCACGCTCTTCGTCGTCGGCACCTCGCAGATCCTGGCGCTCTGCATCGCGCTGCCGGTCGGCATCTTTGCCGCGACGCGGCCCTATTCGGTCTTCGACCAGATCGCCAATACGCTCGCCTTCGTCGGCTTCTCTCTGCCGACCTTCTTCACCGGCCTGCTCCTGATCCTGCTGTTCTCGATCAAGCTCGACTGGTTCCCCTTCGTCTATCGCTCCGACATCGCGGCCACCGGCTGGCGCTGGTACTGGGAGATGTTCCGCCAGGCGATCATGCCGATCACGGTGCTCGGCCTGTTCCAGGCGGCGTCGTACACGCGCTATGTCCGCTCGGCCGTGCTCGACGTGATCCGGCTGGACTACGTCACGACGGCACGCGCCAAGGGCCTGAGCGAAAAGCGGGTCACGCTCCGGCACATCACCCGCAATGCGCTGATCCCGGTCGTGACGCTCGTTGCCCTGCAGATGCCGGCGGTCTTCGGCGGTGCCATCGTCACCGAGCAGATCTTCCGGATCCCCGGCATCGGCTCGCTGCTGATCGACGCGATCCTCGCCAACGACACCCCCGTGATCATGGCCGTGACCTTCGTCTTCGCCTGCCTGGTCGTCCTCTTCAACCTCATCGCGGATCTGCTCTATGGCTGGCTCGACCCTCGCATCTCCTTCGGCTGATCCGGCCGTGGGCAACGCCGGGGCGACCATATCGGTCTCGCCCGGCCGTGAAACCTGGCGGCGCTTCCGCCGTCACAAGCTCGCCATGACGAGCGCGGTCATCCTCGCCTTGCTGATCCTCGGCGTCGTCGTCGGCCCGTGGTTCTGGCCCGTCCCGATCAACGACATCGACTTCTCGGCGCAGCTCCAGGGCCCGTCGCTGGCGCATCCCTTCGGCACCGACGATCTTGGCCAGGATATCCTGGCGCGGATGATGTATGGCGGGCGCATCTCGCTCGCCGTCGGCCTCGCCGCCATGGTGGTCGCGACCACCGTCGGCGTCCTGATCGGCGCCACGGCCGGCATGTCGCGCAAGATCGCCGACCCCGTGCTGATGTGGGTGACGGACCTGTTCCTGTCGCTGCCGCAGCTGCCGCTGCTGCTGCTCGTGATCTACCTGTTCCGCGAGCAGCTCAAGGCGGTCTTCGGCGTCGAGGGCGGCGTCTTCATCCTGATCGTCGTCGTCATCGGCGGCCTGCGCTGGATGCCGGTCGCGCGGCTGGTCCGGGCACAGTTCCTCTCGCTGCGCGAGAAGGAGTTCGTCGAGGCCGCCAAGGCCCAGGGCGCCACCAAGTTCCGCCAGATGACGCGGCACATCCTGCCCAACGCGGTCGGCCCGGTCATCGTCGCCTCGACGATCGAGGTCTCCTCGGCGATCATCGCGGAATCGACGCTCTCCTTCCTCGGCCTCGGCTTCCCGCCTGATATCCCGACCTGGGGGCGTCTGCTCTTCGATGCCAAGGACCATCTCGACACCGCTCCGCACTGGGCACTGTTCCCCGGCGCGGCGATCTTTCTGACCGTCCTGTCGATCAATTTCATCGGCGACGGCCTGCGCGACGCCCTCGACCCGCGCCGCGTGATCTGAGCACATGACGCGACGCCGCCAGGCTGCTGATCCGGCCTGGCGGCGCCGTCGCCGCGGCCGGCTTGGCCTTTGACCGCGCGGTGAACAGCCGTCAACATCCGCAGGCTCGATCGCTTGCGGCGCATCGATCCCTGTAGAATCGTCCCGCCGGCCGAATCGCGCCAGAATTCGGAGCGCCGACAGGGGAAGCAGGGCTGATGGATCCGCTATCCAGCGACCGGCTCGTCATCGTCGAGGACGACCCCGTTACCCGCGCGGTCATAGCGGGTTACTTCACCGACCAGGGCTTCCAGGTCGAGGAAGCCGAGACCATCGCTCAGGCCAAGCAGGCAGTGCGACGCTTCAGGCCGGACCTGATCTTCATCGATGTCGTCCTGCCCGACGGCGACGGCCTAGAGCTCGCCCGGGAACTCCAGTCGACCTCCGATGCCGGCATCATCTTCGTGACGCGGCGCGATGCCGATGTCGATCGCATCGTCGCGCTCGAGCTTGCCGGCGATCACTATGTCAGCAAGCCAGTCGACCTGCGCGACCTGCTCGCCCGGGCCCGCTCGCTGCTGCGCCGCCGCCGGACCGAGCGCGACACGGCGCGCCGCAATACCGTCGCGATCTTCGGACCGTTCACGATCGACCTGCTGCGCCGCGAGCTCGCGATGAACAATGGCGAGCCCATGCGCCTGACCCGCGGCGAGTTCGACCTCTTGGCCGCGCTCATCGAGAGCAATGGCCATCCCCTCAGCCGCGACTATCTGATCGAGGTCATCAGCAACCGCTTCACCGATGTCGACGCACGCAGCGTCGATGCCCTGGTCGCGCGCCTGCGCAAGAAGCTGGGCGATACCGCCAAGTCCGGGATCATCGCGACCGTCAGCGGCAAGGGCTACAAGATCGGCGTCCCTGTCGAGCGCATCTAGCGCGCCGGAGGCGATGACGGCATTAGCCCTCGAGCGCCCCGATCATCTCCACCCGTGCCGCATGCCGGCCGCCTTCGAACTCGGCCGCCAGGAACGCATCGACGATGTCGAGCGCCAGCCCCTCGCCCACCACGCGCGCACCGATCGACAGCATGTTAGCGTCGTTGTGCTGGCGGATCATGCGGGCAGAGAACGTGTCGGAGCAGACGCCGCAGCGGATGCCCATGACCTTGTTCGCCGCCATCATGATGCCCTGCCCGGTACCGCACAGGATGATGCCGAGCCGGCAGTCGCCGGAGGCGACGAGCCGAGCCGCCGCTTCGCCATGCTTGGGATAAGGCGTGCTCTCCGGCACCGTTGGCCCGATATCGACCACAACCCAGCCCCGGGCCGCGACATGAACGGCGATGGCCTGTCGGAGCGGGATGGCGGCATGGTCGCTGGAGAGGACGATGCGGTTGCTGGCTGTCATGGCGAAGTCGCCCCTTTTCCGAAGGCCGGCCGGCAACCCGGCCGGGTTGGATCAGGCGCGTCTTGTCTCGCCCGCATCTTGTCTCGTCAATGCCTCAGACTCTCGCGCGCCGGCCGGATCGGAAAGTGCCAGGGGGCCATCTGATCTCAGACTGCCTCGGCAGCCGCCGGTGTCTCCGCCTCCAGCATGGCCAAGGCGTCCAGGGCGTCGCTGCGGGCCAACCCGAGCGCCTCGACGGCAGCCATGAGCGCTTCCCGGTCGGCTTTCGCCGCGTCGCGTTCGAGCGCGCTCGCGAGGGCAAGGACCTGCCCGAGCCCGACCGCCCCGGCCGAGCTCCCCAATTGATGCGCCAGCCGCCGCAGCTCGCTTCGATCGGACACTGGCAGGGCGGCCTGCATCTGGGTCAGGATCGCCCCAGACACAGTCGCGAACAGCACCACGAGCTGCCGCGTGCGCTCATGGCCGATCAGCCCACGCTGCGTCCGGAAGAAGGCAGCATCGACGGGCTGCTCGGCCGAAAGCGCCACGACCTGGCTCCGGCCAGCGCGGCGGCTGCCGCGTCCGATCACCTGCAGCAGGGCGGCGGAGGTGATCGGTTTCGACAGGATCGTGGTCAATCCCGCCGCACGCATGCGCCGCATCGTCTCCGGCGAGACATCGGCCGTCAGTGCGACGATGCGCGGCTGCGCGATCCCGGTGATTTCGCGGATCGCCAGGGCGGTCTCGATGCCGTCGATTCCCGCCATGTGCATGTCGAGCAGCACGAGATCGAAGGACCGCCGGCGCAGCGTCTTCAGCGCGGCCTCGCCGGAAGCGGCAGCCTGCACCTTGTGGCCGGCCTTGCCGACCATCAGCCGCGCGACCTCCCGCGTGACCGGATCGTCATCGACCACGAGAATCGTCTGCAATTGCCCCGTCGCCACCTCGCCTGGCCGGGCCGCGGCCTTGGCCGCCGTCACCGGAAGCCTGACCGAGAAGGTGCTGCCCTGACCTCTGGCGCTGGCGACGGAGATCGAGCCGCCCATCAGCTCGGCCAGCTTGCTGCAGATCGCCAGGCCGAGCCCGACGCCACCATTGCGCCGCCCGGTTTCCGGATCGACCTGCACGAAATCCTGGAAGATCTGCCGTTGCATGACCGGATCGATACCGATGCCGGTATCGCGAACGGTCAAAGTCAGGTCGAGGCCTTTCCCCGGCGAGGCGCGCTGCAATTCGGCCCCGAGTTCCACCTTTCCCTGCTCGGTGAAGCTGATCGCGTTGCGCAGCAGGTTGACCAGGATGCGGTGGATCTTGCCGGCATCGCCGTGCAGGCGCAGCCCGTCGGACGGTGGGCGCAGCGTGAGGGCAAGACCCTTCTGCTCGGCCAGCGGCCGCATCAGCGCCACTGCGGCGCCAAGGAGAGCGCCGAGGTCGAAATCGCGCCGATCGAGACTTTCGGTTCCGGCTTCCAGCCGCGACAGGTCGAGCGTCGCATTGGCGAGGTCGACCAGCGCCTCGCCCGAGGTCGCGGCCATGGCCACGAGGCGGCGGTCGCGCTGACTCATGCGGCGGCGGTCGATCAGCTCGAGGACGCCGAGCACGCCGGCCAGCGGCGTGCGGATGTCGTGCCCGACCACCGCCAGGAACCGGGACTTGGCTCGCGTAGCTTCCTCCGCCGTCCGCTGCCCTGCGGAAGCCAACTGCAGCGCCTGTTCCAGGGCCGCGGTGCGCTCGGCGACCTTGTCCTCCAGCACGGCGCGGCTTTCCGCCAGGCGCTCGGCCATCACGTTGAATCGGTCGCCCAGTTCCTGGAGCTCATCACCGGTCCGGATCGCAATTCGCGCGTCGAGCTCGCCGCGGCCGATCCGCGCGGCCCCCTCGCCGAGGGTCTTGATCGGCGCGACCAGCCTGCGGCTGAGCATGATGCCGGCCAGCACCGCGACCAACAGGGCCAGGAGCAGCACCGTGAGCGAGCGCAGGATCGAGGCATGGATCGGCGCGAAGGCTTCGCTCTCCGGCAGGTCGATCACCACGTTCCAGTCGAGATCCGGAACCGGTGCCATGACCGAAAGGACGCGCCGTCCCTCGATATCCGTCACCGAAAGCCCGGCTCTGGCCGCTCCTGCGGCTTCATGTGCGTTCACGAGCGCGGCGAGGTTGGTGTTGCGCAGCACGAAGCGCAGGTCGGGATGGGCGATCAGTCGCCCGGAGCGGGTGACGATATAGGCGCGGCCGGCCTCGCCGACCTTGAGGCGCGAGACCAGTTCCCGGATGAAAACGAGATTGACGGTCGCCCGCGCGACCCAGTGGGGAGGCGACGCCGCCCGCTTGAGCAGCACCATATGCGGTTCCGAGCCGCGCCGGAATTCAACCTCGCTGTGGAAACTGCCCTGTGCCAGGGCCGCCTGGAAGCCGGGATCGGTCGACCAGTCGGTGCCGCCATCCGCCCGGTCGCGCGCGTAGCGCGACAACAGCAGCTGCTCGCGCCCCACCGGGTCGATCTGGCGTAGTTCGAGGACGGCGGGAACCTGCCGCATCAGCCGCAGGCCGTCGAGCCGGCGCTCCTCCGGCGAATTGCTGCTGGCGCCGCTCTGGGAGGCCCAGTCGAGATGCCCCATGATGTCGGCGACGAAAGCGCCGATCCTCTGGGCCGCCGCCCTGGCCTGCTCCTGCTGGACCCGGACCAGCAGCGCCCTCTGGTCGGAGAAGGCGAAGAAGGTCGCGATCGCCGTGTTGAGCCCGAGCGCAAGGCAGATCGCAAGGCCGACGAAGAGCGCATATTTGCGGGCGAGCTCGCCGCGCCGGCGTGGCGTGCCCTCCTGTCCTGCCGGACGATCCTGCTGCGTCACGACAGGATCCGTTGTGCACGAATCCGCAGCGAGGCCGGCAGGCTCAGCCCCAGCGCCGCAACCGCCTTCTCATTGATGACCAGTTCGAAGCTGCGCGAGAATTGCACTGGCAGTTCGGCGACGTCGGCCCCGCGCAGGATGAGGTCGATATAGGAGGCCAGCATCTCGGCTGTCTCCTCCCGCGCCCCGGCATAGGACATCAATCCGCCCTGCAAGGTGAAGGTATCGAACGGATAGATGGCGGGCAGGGCCAGGCGCGCCGCAGTGGCAGTGCAGAGCGCAGCGTTTCGGTAGGTGAAGCTGTCAGGCAGGAAGACCAGGCCGCCACCCGCTCCCTTGTCGGCGAATCCCGCGATCGCGCTATCGATCGCGGATGGTTCGGTCACCTGGATCGTCTCGAAGGCCAGCCCTCCGGCTGGCGTCGTCGCCTGCAGGCGCGCGAGATAGGTCGCCCCGGCCGCCGGCGTCGTATGGGGATTGAAGACCACGCCGATGCGCCGCGTCGCCGGCGCGATCTCGGTCAGAAGCTCGACCCATTTCTCCGACATGGCAGGGTCGTTGTTGCTGAAGCCCGTGGCGTTTCCGTCCGGGCGTTCGAGCGAGCGCACGAAGCCGCTCCCGACCGGATCGGAGGCCGTCCCGAACAGCACCGGAATCCGCCGGGTCTTCGCCAGCACGGCCGCAGTCTCGGCGCTGGAACCGACGACGATGATGTCCGGGCTCTCGGCGACCACCTCGGCGGCGCCTCGGGCAAGGTCCGCCTCGCTCGTTCCCCAGACTCTCCAGCTGACCCGCAGATTCTTGCCTTCGACCCAGCCGCGATCGGCCAGCAGCCGATAGAGCTCGGCCACCCGCGCGCTCACGATGGGATGGTCGAGCGGCAACCCGATCAACATCGAAATCCGCTTGACCGGCTCCGCCGAGCGCGCCGGCCGCCCCGATAGCGCAAGGCCGCATGTTGCCAGGGCAACCAGGAGGGAGCGGCGATACATGCAGTGAACCAGATGAAGGAAGGAGCCGGCCGCTCCCTAGTGGATAATTTGCATGCTCCGCCCGTTCGCGTCGAGGGGAGATGGTCGCGGAAGGCAGGGAGCGGCCTTTCCCGGCATTTTCAGCGCGTGCGGCACCGAAAAACTCCCATGGGAGCACTCCCGAGCCGGCGAATCTGCCGCACTTTCACTCCGGGATCGCAACTGCTAGACGGGGGCCGATCGCGCGTGCACGGCGCAAACAGGTTCACGAATTATGCTTCTCCGCGTTGGCACCCGCCGCAGTCCCCTTGCCATGACGCAAACCAACTTTGTAATTGGTTCAATTCAGGCATTACATCCGCATATCGAATTCGAGATCTGCCCGATCTCCACGGTCGCCGATCGCGACAGGGTTTCCGAGTTCCATCAGTTCGGCATGATCGGCGTCTTCACGACCGAGCATGAGGAGCAATTGCTTCGCAAGGACGTCGATTTCGTCGTCCACTCCCTCAAGGACCTGCCGACCATCCTCCGCGACGGGCTGACGCTGGCTTCGGTGCCCAAGCGCGAAGATCCGCGCGATGTCCTGTGCGGCTCGGCGCTCGAAGACCTGCCGGAAGGTGCGCGGGTCGGAACCGGCTCGCTGCGCCGCCGCGCGCAGATCCTCAGCCTGCGTCCCGACGTCACCGTTGTTCCCATCCGCGGCAATATTGGCCCGCGGCTCGCCAAGATCGAAGGTGACGATGCGCTCGACGCCGTCATCCTGGCCCATGCCGGGCTGGAGCGGCTCGGCCTCGGGCGCAAGTCGTCCGAATTCCTCGACCCCGTCGCATTCCCCTATGCCGTCGGCCAGGGGGCGCTGGGCATCGAGGCGCGCAGCGAGGACAGCGAGTTGGTCGAGATCCTGCGCTCGATCGAATGCAGGAAGACCCGGGCCGAGGTCGATGCCGAGCGCGAGATGATGCATGCGCTCGGGGCCGGCTGCAGCCTGCCCGTCGGCGCCGTCTGCAACTGGCAGGACGAGCGGCTCAGCCTGCAGGCCCAGATCACCTCGCTCGACGGCCATGAGCGGGTCGTCGCGACGCAGGACGAGCCGGGCGAGCAGGCGAAGGAGCTCGGCCTCGCCGTCGCCGAGACACTGAAAACCCGCGGCGGCGAGAAGATCCTGCAGTCGAGCTATCGGGAATTCTGCAGCCACTTCAAGATGCTGCAATCCTGAGGCGGCTTCGGCACTCTACCGAAGCCACTGCGATCCAGGCCGCCTCACGCGGCCGTCGATTGCGCCATCGTCTCCATCGCTACCGCGATCGCAGCCTCGGTCGCCTCGATATCGGCGAGGCTATGGGCCGATGACAGGTAGCAGAGCCCCCGCGGCAAGGTCATCACCCCCTGCCTGAGCAAGGCGCCGGTGAAGACCAGCGTCTTGTCCTTATCGACCTTTGCCGTGTCGCGCAGCGTCTCGACCGGCCCCGTGGCGGCGAATATCTGCAAGGCCGCTCCAGACTGGCGCGCCCGGACCGGAACGCCGCGACGCGCAGCCTGATCGTTCAGAAACCCGCACAGCCGCGCCGCGAACCCGTCCATGCGCGGATAGATCTCCCCGCGCTCGGCCTGCAGCACCTTGAGGCAGGCGATCGCGGCTGCCACCGAGAGCGGGTTGCCGTTGAAGGTGCCGCGATGCATCAGGCGCCCGCTCGACAGAACCTCCATCGCCGCGCGGCTGCCCGAGACCGCGCTGATCGGCAGGCCGGCGCCAAGCGCCTTGCCGAGCACGCTGATGTCCGGCGTCACGCCATAGCGTTCCTGCGCACCGCCGAGGGCGAGGCGGAAGCCGGTGATCACCTCGTCGAAGATCAACAGCGCGCCGCAGCGCTGCGTTGCCGTCCGCAGCCGCTCGAGGAAACCGGCCGGCGGCTCGAAGCAGCCGCCATTGATCGCCGCCGGCTCGACGATGACGGCGGCGAAGCTGGAATCGAGCACCGCCTCGACCTGCCCGGCATCGCCCCAATCCAGCAGCGTCACGCTCTGGGCCGCCTGCGGGTCCTGGCCGAGGGCCGAGGCGCCGTCCTGCCCGATCGCGTTGCCGACATGGATGCCGTCAGCCCAGCCATGGTAATTGGCCCGGAACTTGATGATCTTGACGCGTCCCGTCGCGGCGCGCGCGACTCGCAGGGCGAGCTGGATCGCCTCGGTGCCGGTGCTGACGAAGCTGGTCTGCTCGGCCGAGGGCACGCAGGCCGCGATCAGCTCGGCCAGCTCGGCCTCGCCGCGATGCACGCTCGCGGTCCGCAGGCCGCGGCTCAGCTCGTCCTGGACGGCGGCGATCACTGACGGAGGCGTATGGCCGAGGATCAGCGGGCCGTAACCGAGCGCGTAATCGACGAAACGATTGCCGTCGACGTCGACGACATGGGCGCCCTCGCCGCGCTCGATCGTGATCGCCACCGGATTCTGCGTTGCGCGCGGGGTCGAGGAGACGCCATAGGCGAGATGGGACAGCGCGGTCTTGCGATGCGCATAGGAGCCGGCGAAGCGCTGGCGGTCTGCGGCGTCGAGGCTGTCACTCATCACTGTCTCGCAAAGGCGTCGGGTGGGCATCAAAACAGCGAAATAGGTATCAATGATATAAACATAATACAACATACTTCCGCGAGCAGCGGGCCTGATTGGTATTCCAGACCATACATGCTAGCGATTCCCCACGACGAATCCGGAAAGGCAATCCATGGCGAGACCGCAGACGGGTACGGCGGCTGAGCGGCCTTCGTCGGAACGGGACGTCATTCCGCTCTATCACCGCGTCTACGTCATGCTGCTCCAGAAGATCATGGACGGCTCCTATCCGCAGGGCTCCCCGATCCCGAGCGAGGACGACCTCGCCGAGACCTTCAGCGTGTCGCGGGTCACCATCCGCAAGGCGATGGAAAGGCTGGAGCGCGAGGGGCGCGTCCTGCGCCAGCGCGGCCGCGGCACCTTCCCGCTGACGCCGGCCAACGAGGCCGGCGAGTCCGCGAGCCAGCTGCTCAACAACCAGATCTCCCTCGCCCGCAAGACGAAGATCGTCCTGCTGGCCTATGACTTCGTCCGCCCCTCGCCCTTGCTCGCCCAGACCTTCGACATCGCCGACGGTACGGAACTCCTGCGGATCGAGCGCGTCCGGGGCGACGAGCGCTCACCGATCTCGCACACGCTCTGCTATCTCCCTGCCGACCTCGCCCCGCTGGTGCCGCGCACCGCGATCTCGTCACTGCCGGTCTCGGCCACGCTCGCCGCCGCGGGCGTCAAGCTCGCCCGCTTCGAGGAGAGGATCACGGCCGTACTCGCCGATTCCGATGTGGCGCCGCATCTCGACGTCGCGATCGGCACGCCACTGGTGGCGATGACCCGCCATGTCCGCGACGAGGACGGACGCCTGATCGAATTGCTGCAGGCGCTCTACCGGCCCGACCGCTACGAATATCGCGTGCAGTACTCCATCGACGGCCAGAATCTCGGCACGCCCTGGAAGGCGATGATCACCGACAGCGGCGCCGCTTAGGACGCCGCTGCCGGGCTCATGCATCAGCGCCGGATGAACGGGTTCGGGATGTCCGTCGCCGTCGAGATCCAGACGCTCTTGGTCTCCATGTACTCCCGGATGCCGGCGATGCCGCCCTCGCGGCCGACACCGCTCATCTTGAAGCCGCCGAAGGGCGAGGTCGTGCTGGTCGAACGGTAGTTGTTGACCCAGACAGTGCCGGCGCGGACGCGGTTGGCCATGGTCAGCGCCCGGCGCATCGACTGCGTCCAGATGCCGGCGGCAAGGCCGAACTGCGTGTCATTGGCAATGCGGACCGCCTCGTCCTCGTCCTTGAAGCGGATCACCGACAGCACGGGGCCGAACACCTCCTCCTGGGCGATGCGCATGCCGTTCTTCACGTCGACGAAGATGGTCGGCTTGAAGAACAGCCCCTTCGGATAGCCCGGCACCGAGGCCGGCTCGCCGCCGGCGACGAGACGCGCGCCTTCGGACTTGGCGATCTCGACATAGGACTTGATCTTCTCGAGCTGCGGCCTGGTCGAGATCGGCGCGACCTGCGTCGCCGGATCGGAGGGATGGCCGAACCTGACATCGGCGATGAAGGCCTTGAGCTGCTCGACGAAGGCGTCGTGGATCGTGTCCTGCACCAGCAGGCGCGAGCCGGCGACGCAGGTCTGGCCCGAGGCCGCGAAGATGCCGGCGACGGCGCCCTTCACCGCCTGGTCGAGCTCGGCATCGTCGAAGATGATGTTCGGCGACTTGCCGCCCAGCTCCAGCGTCACCCGCTTCATGTGGCGGGCGGCCTTCTCGTTGATCATCCGGCCGGCCTCGGGGCCGCCGGTGAAGGCGATGCGCTCGACCAGCGGGTGGCTGATCAGCGCGTCGCCGACCTCAGCGCCATAACCGGTGATGACGTTGACGACCCCCTTGGGGAAGCCGGCCGCCTCGACCAGCTTGACGAATTCGAGCAGCGAGGCCGAGGTGAACTCGGACGGCTTCAGCACGACGGTGCAGCCGGCCGCCAGCGCCGGCGCCAGCTTCAGGCTGGTCAGCGGCAGCGGCGAATTCCACGGCATGATGCAGGCGACGACGCCGATCGGCTCGGGCTTGGTGTAATTGAACACGCCGGGCTTGTCGGTCGGGATCACCGTGCCTTCGATCTTATCGGCCAGCCCGCCATAGTAGTAATAATAGTTCGCCATATAGCGCATCTGCATCGACAGCTCGGCGAAGAGCTTGCCATTGTCGCGCATCTCGACCCGCGCCAGCCAGTCGGCATTCTCCGTGATGAGGTCGCCGAGCTTGCGCATCAGCGCGCCGCGCCCGGAGGCCGAGAGAGCCGGCCACGGCCCTTCCGAGAAGGCGCGATGCGCCGCCGTGACCGCCCGCTCGACATCGGCTGCATCCCCGCGCGCCACCCAGGCCCAGTCCTCGCCCGTCACCGGATCCGACGTCTCCAGCCAGGCATTGCTCGCCGGATCGACGAAGCCGCCGTCGATATAGTGCTGATAGCGATAGCGCTGGTCCGCATCCTGCTTGGTCGGGCGGATCGCGGACGAGATCGGATCGAGCGAGAGCGTGGCTGCGGTCATCGGAGGTTCCTGGAGAGCACGGCGACGGGTTGCCGTTGACAGATATGTATCATCATCATATCAAAAATACCAATACGCTTGTCACGCGGATGGCAGGCGGCTTGACGCGGCAGCCGCACTGCCGTCGATGGCCGTCGAAATCCGGGCTTGATATCCATAAGAACGAGGGGATGAGCATGAAGACGACGAGATTTGCCTGCGCGGGGCTGTTCGCGCTCGGACTGACCGCAGCAGCGGCTCCTGCTTTGGCGCGCGACCTGATGGTCGTCGGCTTCGGCGGCGGCTTCCAGGACAATGCCCGCAAGCACCTGTTCCAGGGCTATGCCGCCGAGAAGGGCGTCAAGGTCGCCGACGACGTCTATAATGGCGAGATGGCCAAGATCTATTCGATGGTGAAGTCGAACGACGTCACCTACGACGTGATCATGGTCGAGGCGCCCGAGCTCGCCCGCGGCTGCGAGGATGGCGTCTTCGAGAAGCTCGACTGGAGCGTGATCGACCAGAAGAAGTTCATCCCCGGCGGCACCACCGCCTGCGGCGCCGGCGCCGTCGGCTGGGGCGTCAGCCTGTTCTACGACCAGGCCCGCACCGCGACCGGCCCGGCCAACTATGCCGAACTCTGGGACATCCAGAAGTTCCCCGGCAAGCGCTCGCTGCGCTCCGGCGCCAAGATGACGCTTGAGATCGCCCTGATCGCCGACGGCGTGCCGGCCGCCGATGTCTACAAGGTGCTGGCCACGGCGGACGGGCAGAAGCGCGCCTTCACCAAGCTCGACCAGATCAAGCCGCATGTCGTCTGGTGGAAGTCGGGCACGCAGCCGCTGCAGCTCGTCGGCTCGGGCGAGGCCGCCTATGCCGTCGGCTATGTCGGGCGCACGATCCGCGCCAACGAAGGCGGCGCCAAGTACCCGGTGCAGTGGAACACGCTGCTGTTCTCGTTCGACTACTGGACTGTGGTGCGCAACTCGCCGAACAAGGCCGAGGGCATGAAGCTGATCAGCTACATGACCGACGAGAAGCCGCTGACCAGCCTGGCGCAGGATTGGGCGGTATCGCCGGCCAACACCGCCGTCGCCAACAACCCCGAGGTCATCAAGAAGAATCCCGGCATGGTCGCCAACCACGCCAAGGAGGGTCTCTTCATCAACACCGAGTTCTGGGTCGAGCACGGCGAGGATCTCGAGGCCCGCTTCAACGCCTGGCTCGCCAAGTAAGCCGTCGAGCAGGCACGGGGACTCGGCATGTCACGACGGAACCTGCTGGCGGCGGCGCTGATCGCGCCCCTCCTGCTCCTGGTCACGCTGAGCTTCCTCGTCCCGCTCGGGGCGACGCTCTATCGGGCGGTCGACGATTCCGAGTTCTCGACCACCCTGCCCCGCACCACTGCCTTGCTGCGCGCCTGGGACGGCAAGGACCTGCCGCCCGACGAGACCTTCGCCACGATGGTCGAGGAACTCCGCACCGCGCAGCAGAACCAGGAAGCCGGGGCCGTCCTCAGCCGCCTGAATTTCGAGGAGACCGGCCTGCGCAGCCTGTTGCTGCAAGCTGCGCGCGCTTCTTCTCGCCTCGCCCCTCCGATGAAAGACGGCCTGATCGCGCTCAACCCGCGCTGGGGCGAGCCTGAGCTCTGGCGCATGTTCAAGCGCGCGACCGGGCCCTGGACCTCGCTCTATCTGCTGCGCTCGCTCGATATGCGGCCGACCGACAAGGGTATCGTCCATGCCGGTGCCGAGGATGCGATCTTCCTGCCGCTGTTCTGGCGCACCTTCGAGATCAGCCTGATCGTCACGGTGATCTGCGCGCTGCTGGCCTACCCCGTCGCCTATACCCTCTCGATCCTGCCGCAGGGCTGGGCCAATGCCGGGATGATGCTGGTGCTGATCCCGTTCTGGACCTCGATCCTGGTCCGGACGACAGCCTGGTTCATCATCCTGCAGCGCGAAGGGCCGATCAACGCGCTGCTGATGGCCTTCGACATCGTCAACCAGCCGCTGACGATGATCTTCACGCGCTTTGCCGTCTATCTCGCCATGGTCCACGTGCTGCTGCCCTTCGCCATTCTGCCGCTCTACGGCGTGATGAAGGGGATCAAGCCCGATTATATGCGCGCCGCCGCCTCGCTCGGCGCGCCGGGCTGGCGCCGCTTCCTGCGCATCTATCTGCCGCTGACCATGCCTGGCGTCGCCGCGGGATCGCTGATGGTGTTCATGCTCTCGGTCGGCTTCTACATCACGCCCGCCCTCGTCGGCGGTTCCGGCGACCAGATGGTCAGCTACTTCATCGCCTTCTTCACCAACACCTCGGTGAACTGGGGCATGGCCGCCGCGCTGGCGACGCTGCTGATGGCGATGACCGCACTGCTCGTCATCGTCGCGCGACTGATCGTGCCCGGCTTCCGCTCCGGCAATGTGAAGGTCTGAGCGATGGCCGGCACTGCTCCCTCCGCTCCTGCACGCAAGCTCTCGGCCGGGCGCCTCGCACTGGCGCTCGCCACGGCCCTGATCCTGCTCTTCCTGGTGGCGCCGATCGTCGTCGTCTTCCCGCTCTCGCTCTCCTCGGGCGAACTGCTGGTGCTGCCGACGCCGGGCTACTCGCTGCGCTGGTACGAGGACTTCTTCACCTCCAGCCGCTGGCTCAGCGCCACCTGGAACAGCTTCGTCGTCGGCATCGCCACCATGATCCTGGCGACGCTGCTTGGCACCCTCGCCGCCTTCGGCATCTTCCTCGGCCGTTTCCCCGGCAAGGCTCTGCTGCTCGCCATCCTGTCGCTGCCGATGGTGACGCCCGTCATCGTCACCGCGATCGCCATGTATTTCTCGCTGTCGCTCGTCGGCCTCGGCTCGACGCTGACCGGCCTGATCCTCGCCCATACCGTGCTGTCGGTGCCCTTCGTGTTGCTGACGGTGCTGGCCTCGCTGCAGACCTTCGACCAGAACCTGCTGCGCGCCGCCGCCAGCCTCGGCGCCAATCCGGCGATCGCCTTCCGCCGCGTCGTGCTGCCGCTGATCGCGCCGGGCGTGGCGACGGGCGCGCTCTTCGCCTTCGCCACCTCCTTCGACGAGCTGATCGTGGCGCTGTTCATCGCCAGCCCCGGCCAGTTCACGCTGCCGCGCCAGATGTATGCCGGCCTGCGGGAGTTCCTGAGCCCGACCATCGCCGCCGCCGCCGTGCTGCTGATCCTCTTCTCGGTGCTGCTGCTGGCCCTCAACGAATTCATCCGGAAGCGCGCGCAGGCCCGCGGGGCCTCCCCCTCCGGCCCGACCGCATGAGTAGTGGCATGAGCGACCCCATCATCGTCTTCGACAAGGTCACCAAGAGCTATGACGGCGCGACGCAGGTCGTGAAGTCGCTCGATTTCAAGGTCGAGCGCGGCGAGTTCGTCACGCTGCTCGGCCCCTCCGGCTCGGGCAAGACCACGACGCTGATGATGCTGGCCGGCTTCGAGGATCCGTCCGGCGGCACCATCACCTTCGACGGCCGCCCGCTGAACAACGTCCCGGCCCACCGGCGCGGTATCGGCGTGGTCTTCCAGAATTACGCGCTCTTCCCGCATATGAGTGTCGCCGCCAACCTCTCCTTCCCGATGGAGATGCAGAGCGTCGGCCGGGCCGAACGCGAGGAGCGGGTGCGCGGTGCGCTCGACATGGTCAAGCTCGGCCATCTTGCCGACCGGCGCCCGACCCAGCTCTCCGGCGGCCAGCAGCAGCGCGTCGCGCTCGCCCGTGCTCTGGTCTTCCGGCCCAAGCTCGTGCTGATGGACGAGCCGCTCGGCGCGCTCGACAAGCAATTGCGTGAGCACATGCAGCTCGAGATCAAGCACATCCACGAGCAGCTCGGCGTCACCGTGGTCTACGTCACCCATGACCAGGGCGAGGCGCTGACCATGTCGAACCGCGTCGCCGTCTTCCATCATGGCCGCATCCAGCAGCTGGCGCCGCCGACCGAGATCTACGAGAAGCCGGCCAACGCCTTCGTCGCCTCCTTCATCGGCGAGAACAACAAGCTCGACGGCACCATCTCCGCCCGCGATGGCGCCCAGTGCCTGCTTCGTCTCTCGGATGGCAGCGAGGTCCGCGCCATGGCCGGGACCGACCTGCCGGTCGGCGCGCCGGCCGTGCTGGCGCTGCGCCCCGAAAAGGTGCTGATCGGCCCGGCCGCCGCCGGCGAGAACCGCTTCGACGCCGTGATCGAGGAGCTCGTCTATTACGGCGATCATACCCGCCTGCGCCTGCGCCTCGGCGGCTCCGACAGCTTCACCGCCCGCCTGACCTTCCGCGATGGCCTGCCCGCCCTGCAGCGTGGCGAGCGCATCCCGGTCGGCTGGGCGGCAGCGAACTGCCTCGTGCTCGGCCCCGAAGAGACTTGACGGCCGATTCTGGCCGCTCTTGCTAAAACATATTAAGTAGCATACTTAATACAAATAGATGCGCGGCGCTCGGCGCCGCCGCGGAGGATGTCCATGACCACCAGCCTGACAACGCAAGTGATCGTAGCCGGCGCCGGGCCGGTCGGCCTCGTCGCGGCCCTGATCCTTGCCAGAGCGGGCGTCGATGTCGTCGTGCTCGAAAAGCGCGCCGCCCTCACCGCCGCGTCCAAGGCCTCGACCTTCCACCCGGCGACGCTGGAGATCCTCGATGAGCTCGGCGTGCTCGCGCCGATGCTGGCCGAGGGCGAGATCGTCAAGCGCATCCAGTACCGCACGCCGGACGGCCCCTTCGCCGAGTTCGTCCTCGCCGATCTTGCCGAGCGCACCCCCTTCCCCTTCCGGCTGCATCTGGAGCAGGCGCGCCTGACGCCGCTGCTGCTGGCGCAGATCGAGACGCACCCCAATGCGCGCGTGCTGTTCGGCGCGGGTTTCGAGGCAGTGGCGCAGGACGGGAATGGCGTCACCGTCACCGCCGATCGCGACGGTGAGAAGCTGATCATCACCGCCGATTACCTGCTCGGCACCGACGGCGCCCGCAGCACCGTGCGCGAGGCGCTCGGTATCGCCTTCGACGGCATGGTCTATCCGCACAAGGTCCTGCGTGTCATGACCTCGGACGATCTCGATATCGTACTGCCGGGGATCGCGCCGATCACCTATCTGCACAATGGCTCGAAGTCGCTGAGCTTCCTCAAGATGCCGGATTGCTGGCGCATCATCATCCGCGTGCCCGGCGACGTGCCGGACGAGACAGCCTTGCAGGATGGCTGGTTCGCCGATCGCATCCGCGAGGTCATGCCGAGCTGGACGACGCCACCCACCGTGCTCGGCCGCGACGTCTACGGCGCCAGCCGCCGCGTCGCCTCGCACTATCATGTCGGGCGCGCCTTCCTCGCCGGCGACGGCGCCCATGTCACCAACACCCGCGGCGGCATGAACATGAATTGCGGCATCCACGATGCGAAGGCGCTGGCTGAGGCGATGATCCGCGCCCTGCGCGAGCGCCGGCCGGAGCTGGTCATCGCGGCGGCCGCCGAGCGCAAGCGCATCGCCGAGGAGATGCTGATCCCGCGCACCGACCGCAACGTCGCCGGCGGCGAGGACTGGCTGCAGAAGGTGCGCGACCTCGCCGCCTCGCGCAGCAGCGCCATCGACTATCTCGCCGCTGCCGCGATGCTCGACATGCTCGAACGCCCTGCCCGCGCCGCCTGAGGGACACCATGGATCTGTCTGAACTCGCCACGCAGCCCGCGCTCGGCCTGCTCGTCCCGCCGGCCAACCCGACCGTCGAGCCGGAGATGAACCGGCTGATCTCCTCGGGCGCGCGGGTCTACGCCACGCGCCTGCCGGTGATGCCGGACACGACGCTGGAGCAGCGCAACCGGGCCTATATTGCCTCCTACCAACCGGCCTTGAAAACCTTCGGCAGCCTGAAGCTCGACGCCGCGACGGTCGCGCTGACCGGGCCGAGCTACCGGCTTGGCGCCAGCGCCGACGACGCATTGGCAGCATGCCTCTCCGAAGCTGCAGGCTTTCCTGTGGAGACCGCAAGCGGCGCGATCCGCCACGCACTGAAGGCGATCGGCGCCAGGCGCATCTGCCTGTTCTCGCCCTATCCGGCCTGGCTCACCGAGGAGGCCGCCGGCTACTGGACCGGCGCCGGCTTCACCGTCGCGCAGGTGGTCAAGGTCTCCGAGACCTTCCGCGCCTATGAGCTGACCACGGAAGAGGTCGAGGAAGCCCTGCGCCAGGTCGAGACGAACGGCATCGACGCCATCGTCATGAGCGGCACCGGCATGATCACCCTGCCGGCCATGTTGGGGCGCGCCGAGGGCTCGGCCCCGCCGCTGCTCTCGTCCAATCTCTGCTGCGCCTGGTGGATGATGAAGCAGGCGGGCGTGAAGCCCGGCGCGTTGTTCACGCGGGCCTGTTCCAAATTGAGCGCGACCCTGGGCTGAGCCGGGTCCAGCTCAGCGGCCTGGCCGGTGGGCGACGCATTTGATCTCGACCAGCAGGCCGGGATGGGCGAGCTCGGAGACGCCGATCCGCGTCCAGGCATAGCCTTCGCGCGGGACGAGGCGGTTCTTGACCTCGCGGAACACGTCCATGTGGCGCGCCATCCCGACATGGTAGGTGGTGACGTCGACCATGTCGGCGAAGCTGCAGCCGGCCGCTTCCAGAACGATCCGGACATTCTCCCAGGCGGCCGCGAACTGCTCCGCCGGGTCCTCGATCACCTGGAGATCGGCGGTGCGGCCGACCTGGCCGACGACATAGACGATCTCGCCGACGCGCACGGCCGGCGCATAGCCGGCCCGCTCGACGATGGCGCGCATCGATTCCGGGACGATGATCTCGCGATCGGCCATAAGGGTCCTCTCAGGCGTCATGCTCGGGCCTGTCCCGAGCATCTCATGCCGAATGGGGCTCTGGAGCACACTCGTCCAGAGATTCCCGGCTCTCCGCTGCGCTTCGGCCGGGAATGACGTCTGGCGGAAGCCTCAACCCTGCACGCCGGTCGGCAAATCGTCGCGGACGGCGAGGCCGCCGAGATAGTCCTTCACCTCGGCCGACGGGATCACGTCGGCATATTTGCAGTTGAGGTCGAACAGGTTGATCGCATGGCTCGCCTGGAAGCGGTCAAACGCCGTCTCCTCCGGGATCACCACCTTGAAATTATAGGAATAGGCGTCGACCGCCGTCGCCCGCAGGCAGCCCGAGGTGGTGCAGCCGGTCAGGATCAGCGTGTCGACGTCGAAGAAGTTGAGATGACTCATGAAGATGGTGCCGAAGAAGCAGGACGGCTTGCGCTTGCCGATGCGGATGTCCTGCGGGCGCGGCGCCAGCGGCGCGACGGTCTGGGTCGCATGCGTCCCCTCGGTCGAGGTCTTCTCGGTGCCGCGATGGTTCTTGCCGACCTGCACGCCGGAATCGATCATGTCCGGCCGGCGGGCGCTCTCGGTGTAGAAGACCGGGATGTTCTTCTCGCGCGCCATCTCCAGCAGCGGCACGATATGCTCGACCGCGGCCCAGGCTTCGGGGCCGCAATGGGTGCGATACTGCTTGAGGCCTTCGAGGATGTCCTCCGGCTTGTCGCCGCAGAAATTGTACTGGACGTCGATGATGAACAGGGCCGGGCGCTTGCCGAAGCCGCCGCGCTTGCCATAGCCGGCCTGCGCATAGACCTGCTTGTCGCGCTCGGTCAGGAAATCGTCCCAGATTCGCTTGGTCATCGTCTTCAGCTTTCAGTCTCAGGAGCGGTGCAGATAGCGGCCGGCCGGCGTCGCGCGTGCCTCGGCATCGACGGCGCCGTCGCTGGCGATGACGCGGCCGCGCAGGATGGTGCGCACGGGCGCGCCCTTGAAGCGCATGCCCTCGTAGGGCGAGTAGTCGGAGTGCGATTCCTGCGTCGCCGGATCGACTAGGACTTCCTTGTCCGGATCGACGACGACGAGATCGGCATCCATGCCGACGGCGATGCCGCCCTTGTTTGGGATCGAATAGAGCCTGGCGACATTGGCGCTGGTCGCGGCGGCGATCTGCTCGATCGGCAGCCCGCGCCTGTGTACGCCCTCATGGATCAGGATCGGCAGCAGCGTGCCGAGGCCGGGGAAGCCGGCGCTCGCCTTCCAGATGTCCGGGCCCTTGGTCTCGCGCTTGCGCGGCACATGGTCGGAGCCGATGGTCGAGATCGTGCCGTCGCGCACGCCCTCCCAAAGCGCCTCGACATCGTTCTCAGACCGCAGCGGCGGATTGACCTTGCCGAGGAAGCCGATCGGCGACTGGCTGGTCAATGCCAGATAGTGGCTGCAGGTCTCGACATGGATCGGCGCACGGCCGGGCCGCTTCGCCCGGCGTACGATCTCCAGGCTCTCGGCGCTCGACATGTGCACGATGTTGACCGGGCACTGCGCCTTCTCGCCGAAATAGATCACGCGGAAGACGTTTTCGGCCTCGAGGAAACCGGGGCTCTGCTCGTCCCAGGCGGGCAGGTCGTTGCGGCCGGCTTCCTTCAGCGGCTCGCGGAAGACCGGGATGACCTCGACATTCTCGCAATGCACGCCGACGACGCCGCCCTTGATGCGCGCACCCTGCAGCAGCGCCCGGTAGAGCAGGCCGTCATCGATCTCGGTAAAACCCTTCGCCGCGCCCGAGGCGCCCTTGTACATCAGGTAGACCTTGATCGAGGTCACGCCGAAACGCTCGGCGCACTCCGGCAGCGTCTCGATGTGCAGCTTGCTGGTGACGCCGAAATGGAAGCCGAAGTCGATCAGCGACTGGCTCTCGCCACGCTCTTTCCACGGCCCGGTCGACTGGCGCAGATCGTTGGAGCGGTGGAAGGTCATCATCCCGGTAACGCCGCCAATGGCGGCGGAGCGCGATTCGGTCTCGAAATCGGTCTCGTTCGAACCGAAGCCGATATGGGTGTGCGGGTCGATCAGCCCCGGCATTACCCATTTGCCACGGCAATCGATGACCTCCTTGGCGCTCGCCTGCTCGCCCGGCGCCAGCAGCGCGGCGATGCGCCCGTCCTTGACCGCGACCGAGCCGGTGCGGACCCCGACGCCCGGGAAGACGATCTCGCCCCCCGCCAGCAAGAGATCGAAACTCATGGATGCTCCGTCGTGACCAGGGCCGGCGCGGTGCGCCGGGTGAAGAAGGCGAGGACCTCGGCCATGATGCCGCCGGCGCGCAGGCAGGCGCGCTCGCTCTGGGTCGAGACATCGGCCGTGACCGAGAAGCGGATGGAACCGGCTGCGCCCGTAGCAACGACCGTCGCCGAGCCGGTGCCGTCGATCGCGGCGACAAGCCCCTCGATGTCGACGGTCTCGCTGCCGTCGAGGCCGAGCTGGCGCCAGCCGTCGCCATCGGCGAAGCGCAGCGGCACCACGCCCATGCCGATCAGGTTGGAGCGGTGGATGCGCTCATAGCTCTCGGCGATGACGGCACGCACCCCGAGGAGGGCCGAGCCCTTGGCCGCCCAGTCGCGGCTGGAGCCCATGCCGTAATCCTTGCCGCCCAACACGACCAGTGGCACGTTGCGCTCGGCATAGGCGCTCGCCGCCTCATGCACGGAGACGACCTCGCCTTCCGGCTGGAGCTGCGTCCAGCCACCCTCGCGGCCGGGCACCATCTGGTTCTTGATGCGCAGATTGGCGAAGGTGGCGCGCGCCATCACCTCGTGATTGCAGCGCCGGCCGACATAGGTGTTGAACGCCTTCGGCTCGATGCCGAGCCCGATCAGATAGCGCCCGGCCGGGCTGTCGACCGGGATCTCGCCGCTCGGCGAGATGTGGTCGGTCGTCAGCGAGTCGCCATAGGCGCCGAGCGCGCGCGCGCCCGTCAGGCGCTCCGGCACACCCTCGCGCGCCCGCTCGCGGGCAAGCTCCAGGAAAGGCGGCTCGACCAGATAGCTCGATTGCGGGTTCCAGCCGAAGCGCAGGCCGCTCGGTGCGGCAAGCTCGTCCCAGAGCAGCGTCGACGGCGTCTCGCCATAGACTTCACGGAACAGGCGCTCATCACCTGCGCGGGCGGCGAGCGTGGCGATCTCTTCCTCGCCCGGCCAGAGATCGGCGAGATAGACCGGCTTTTCCGCTTCCGCGCCGTTGAGCGGCTCGCTTTCGAGATCGATGTCGATCCGCCCGGCCAGCGCGAAGGCGACGACCAGCGGCGGCGACATGATGTAGTTGGCTCGTACCTGGCGATGGATGCGGCCCTCGAAATTGCGGTTGCCCGAGAGCGCGGCGGCGGCGACCAGCCCCCCGGCATCGATCGCCTGCGCCATCACCGGCAGCAGCGGGCCGGACTTGCCGCCGCAGGTGGTGCAGCCATAGCCGACCACGCCGAAGCCAAGCTGCTCCAGCGGTGCCAGCAGGCCGAGTTCGTCGAGATAGCGCGTCACCACGCGCGAGCCCGGCGCCAGCGAGGTCTTGACCCAGTCGGGAACGTTGAGCCCAGCAGCCACAGCATTCCGCGCCAGTAGCCCGGCAGCGATCATCACCGCAGGATTGGAGGTATTGGTGCAGGCGGTGATCGCCGCGATCGCCAGCGCGCCATGCCGAAGCTCTGCCGAGCCGGCGGGTGTCGAGACCGGAACGGCCGCGCCGGGATCGGCGGCAAAGCCGCCCTCCGCCAGCGGCTGCGGCAGCCGGCCCGCGAAATCCGTCGCGACGGCGGATAGATCGAGCCGGTCCTGCGGGCGGCGCGGCCCGGCGACGCTGCGGCCGACCTTAGCGAGGTCGATCTCGATCACGCGCGAATAATCCGGATCGGGCAGGCCGGGCTCGCGGAACATGGCATTGGCCCGCGCATAGGCCTCGACGAAGGCGGCCTGCTCCGGCGAGCGCGTGCGAGAGAGATAGGCGATGGTCTGCGCATCGATCGGAAAGAAGCCAGCGGTCGCGCCATATTCCGGCGCCATGTTGGCGAGCGTTGCCCTCGATGGCACCGACAAAGTCGCCGCGCCCGGCCCGAAATATTCGATCACCGTCGCAACGACCCGCTCGCGCCGCAGCCGCTCGGTGACGGTGAGGACGAGGTCGGTGGTGGTCGCGCCGGCCGGCAGCGCCCCGATGAGCCTGACGCCGACGAATTCCGGCACCGGGAAGACATAAGGTTGCCCGAGCATCGCCGCCTGCGCTTCGATGCCGCCGACGCCCCAGCCGAGCACGCCGATGCCGTTGATCATCGGCGTATGGGAATCGCCGCCGATGACGAAGTCCGGGCAGGCGATCTCGCCGAGCGATGTCGCGACCCGCGTGACCACGGGAGCGATGTGTTCCAGATTGACCTGATGGATGATGCCGGTGCCCGGCGGATAGACACGGACGGAGCGAAAAGCCTGCTGCGCCCATTTCAGGAAGCTGTAGCGCTCGCCATTGCGCTCGAATTCGCGCGCCATGTTGCGCGCCATCGCATCTGGCGTAGCCGAGACGTCGACCTGCAGGGAGTGGTCGACGATGACGTCGACGGGAATGCGCGGCTCGACGCTGGCCAGATCGCAGCCGGCCTCGGCAACGGCATCGCGCAACGAGGCGAGATCGAGCAGTACCGGCAGGCCGCTGGAATCGGGCAGGATGACGCGGCCGACGGTCAGCGGCACGCCGACGCCATGGTTCTCGCGCCACTGCAGCATCGCCGCGACCGCGTCCGCACCGATATTGGGATCGCAGAGCCGACCGCGTTCGAGATTCTCGACGAAGACGCGGCAGGCGTAGGGCAGCGCGACAAGCGAGACACCGGCACGCTCGGCCGCACGGGCGACCGAGACGTAAGCGCCCGCCGCAGCAGCGCTCTCCAGGGGGTTATCGGACGTCATGACGTCGGCCATTTCGCCGTTCGCATCGTTCTCACTCGCCGAAAATGAAAGGGGGGTCCATAAATGTCAACACTTTCAGAAAAGTATTTTTCTACAGACATTTTGGCTCTCGAACGTCCGACGGCTAAACCAGTATCGCATTAAATACTGAGTCTACCACACGAGGCTCTGCTGGCCGGATTCTGGCAAGCGCCCTTCAAAACTGTTGACACATTTTCAACCCGCTCCTAACGTTCGCGCATGGATCTGCAGGAAGCGGCACCCGGCGAACGGCGCCCCGAGACGCTCGGCGAAGAAATCTTCGGCCGCATTCTCGATCTGATCTACAGCACCGAACTCGCGCCCGGCATGGTCGTCAACGAATCCGTGCTGGCCACGCGCTTCGGCGTCAGCCGCGGCCCGGTCCGCGAAGCGATCCGCCGTCTCCAGGGCATCCAGCTCGTCTCCCGCGAGCCGTTCCTGCGGGCGCGCGTCGTCTCGCTCTCGTCGCAGGCGATCCTCGAACTCTTCCAGATGCGCGAAGCGCTCGAAGGCTATGCCTGCCGCCTCGCCGCCCAGCAGATGAGCGAGGCCGAGATCGACGCGCTGATCGCCGATCTCGAGGCCGCCCATTCCGGGCACCAGCCCGAAGGCGCGCGCTTCGATTTCCACGAGCGCGTCGTCCGCGCCAGCGGCAACAGCCGCATCATCGACAGCCTCTGCGGCGATCTCTACCACCTGCTGCGCATCTACCGGCGCATCTCCGGCGCCGTGCCGGAGCGCAAGGAGCTCGCCTTCACCGAGCACTGGCAGATCCTGCGCGCCATCAAGATGCGCGACGGAGCCCTCGCCGAATCCCTGATGCGCTCGCATGTCGAGCGCGCCGGCCGCCATGTGCTGGCCCAGGTTCCCGAAACACCATCCATTGCTGCCGCCGATGCGGAGAAACGAGCATCATGATCGCCAGACGCGAGATTTCGGCTCCGGCCGCCTTCCGGGCCCTGCTCAATTCCGGCGAGTTCATCGTCTCGCCCGGCGTCTATGACGGCTACAGCGCCCGCCTGGTCGAGGCCGCTGGCTTCAAGAGCGCCTGCACCAGCGGCGCCGCCATCGCCAATGCGATCCTCGGCGTCGAGGACCTCGGCATGATGGGGCTGAACGAGAACGTCAATCACTGCCGCCAGCTCGCCCGCTCGATCGCGATCCCGCTGACCTGCGACGCCGACAATGGCTACGGCAACCCGATGAACGTGCACTACACCGTGCAGATGTTCGAGGAGGCCGGCGCTGCCGGCGTCAACCTCGAGGACCAGGTCAGCCCGAAGCGCTGCGGCCACATGCCGGGCAAGGAAGTCGTCTCCAGGGAGGAGATGGTCAAGAAGATCGAGGCCGCCTGCCTCGCCCGCCGCGACGACGACTTCGTCATCATCGCCCGCACCGACGCCCTCGCCGTCGAGGGTCTCGACGCGACGCTGGAGCGCATTCGCGCCTATGTCGCGGCCGGCGCCGACGCGATCTTCCCTGACGCGGTCAAGACCGAGGACCAGATTGCCCGCGTCGTCGAGGCAGCCGGCGGCAAGCCGGTCTCGATCAATATGGGCTTCGGCATCCGCCCGCGCCCGACCACGCCGCTGATCCCGCTGCCGCGCCTCAAGGAGCTCGGCGTGCGCCGTGTCAGCCTGCCGCGCATGCTGCCGGCCGCCGCGATCAAGGCGATGCAGGAAGCGCTCTCGGTGATGCGCGGCGTGATGGAAACCGGCATCCCGGCCGACCGCTCCGACCTGCTCGTCGGGATCGAGGAGATCTGGAACCTGATGGGCTTCCCGGCCATGCAGGCGCTGGAGAAGCAGCTCCTCACCACCGACCATTACGAGACCAAGTACAAGGCGGCGGCGAAGGCCTCCTGAGGTGGAGCGGGCCATGGCGTCCGCCGAGCCTGACCTCGCGGTCGACGTCCTCGTCATCGGCGCCGGCGGCTGCGGCCTCGTCGCGGCGCTCGCAGCGCATGAGGCGGGCGCCGAGGTCGCGGTCGTCGAGAAGCTGCCGCGCCTCGCCGGCAACACCATGCTGTCGAGCGGCTCGATCCCCGCAGCCGGCACACGCTTCCAGGTCGCAGCCAGCATCGCCGACGATCCCGCCCGCTTCGCCGCCGACTTACGCCGCACGGCCGGCCCGCACGAGGCCGAGGCACTGGTCGATCGCCTCAGCGAAATCTCGGCGCCGATGGTCGAATGGCTCGCCGATACCATCGGCCTGCCGATCGAATTGATCGGCGCCTATCGGCATGTCGGCCACAGCGTCAACCGCCTGCACGCCGTGCCTTCGCGCCGCGGCTCCGACCTGATGCAGGGCCTCTGGCAGGCGGCGGAGATGCGCGGCATTCCGGTGGCGCTGGCCACCCCAGCGACGACACTTCTCGTCGAAGATGGTGCCGTCCGCGGTGCGCGGATCCAGACGCAAGGCAGCGAGGAAAGCCTGATCGCCGCTAAGGCGGTGATCCTCGCCTGCAACGGTTTCGGCCATGACCGCCAGCTGCTCGCCCGCCACGCGCCCGACATCGCCGGAGCCGAGTATTTCGGCGCGCTCGGCAGCGATGGCGAGGCGGTGCGCTGGGGCGAGGCACTCGGCGCGCGCCTCGCCAATATGGGCGCTTACCAGGCTCATTCCGCCATCGCCCAGCCGCATGGCGAGCTCGTCACCTGGACGGTCGTCGAGAAGGGCGGCGTCATCGTCGATGAGAGCGGCCGACGCTTCGCCGACGAGACCCTCGGCTACTCCGCCTTCGCCGCGCCGGCCCTGGCGCGCGGCGGGCGCCTGTTCGCGATTTATGACAGCCGCATCCGCGAGGCGACCGCCGCCGGACAGCCGGATTTCGGCGTGCTCGTCGCCCATGGCGGCGCCCCCGATTTCGCCGATGCCGAAGCGCTCGCCACCGCCTGCCGGCTTCCAGCGGATACGCTCACCGAAACGCTGGCGCTGGCTGCCGGCGCAGCCAAGGGCGACCGTCCGGATGCCCTCGGCCGCAAGGCCTGGGGCATGGGGGTGCTGCAGGCACCTTTCGTCGCAACACGGATCGCGCCGGCACTGTTCCACACCCAGGGCGGCCTGCTCGTCGACGAGGAGGCCCGGGTCCTGCGCGCGGATGGCGGCATCGTGCCGGGCCTCTATGCCGGCGGCGGCGCTGCCGCAGGCATCAGCGGACGGGCAGGCGGCGCCGGCTATGCCTCGGGCAACGGCCTGCTCGCGGCGCTCGGCCTCGGCTTCATCGCCGGGCGAGCCGCAGCCGGCCAAGCGCAAGCGACCTAAAGGGGCGCGCGGCCGATGGATCTCCGGGCGCTGCGCTATTTCCGGACGGTCGCCGAATGCGGCAGCTTCAGCCGCGCCTCGGAGATGCTGCGCATCTCCCAGCCGGCCGTGAGCCGCACCATCCGCGAGCTCGAAGCCGAGCTCGGCAAGGAGCTGCTCGAACGCGGCCGCGACGGCGCCCGCCTCACCGAGGCCGGCCGCATCCTGTTCGAGCACTCAGCCCAGCTCCTGCGTCAGGTCGAGCAGGCCGCCAGCGACGTCCGCCGCGGCGCTGCCGCCCTGACCGGCCGCCTCACCATCGGCATGCCGCCGGGCGTCGGCCATCTGCTGGCGCCGCCCCTGCTCGCCCGCTTCAGCGCCGCACATGAGCAGGTCGAAATCAAGATCGTCGGCGGCTTCTCGAGCCAGCTTCACGACCTGCTCGCTCGCCGCCAGCTCGATCTCGCCTTCGCCCATGATCCTCTCCCTCAGCGCGGCCTCAAGGTCACGCCTCTGCTGCGCGAAGAGGTCTTTGTCGTAGGGCTGCCCGGCAGCCTCGGCGACGGTCGCGGCGGCTTGCCATCGGCCGAGATCGTCAAGCTGCCGCTGATCCTGCCGAGCCGGCCGAACGCCTCGCGCCGGCTGCTCGACGCCTGGGCTGCGCGCGAGGGCTTGTGGATCGACGCCCGCTACGAGGTCGACGATCACGTCATCACCAGCGGGCTGGTCAAGCGCGGCCTCGGCGTCAGCCTGATGACCCGCGCAACCCTCGCCGCCGGCATGCTCGCCGGGGAGATCGAGGTCCGCCCGATTGCGCCGCGCGCCTATTGGCCGCTGGCGCTGGTCGAGCTCGATTTGCCTTCGCCCGCGGGCATCGCCAGCGAATTCGTCCGCATCGCCCGCGAGATCGTGCGGGAGATGACCGAACAGGGACGCTGGCCCGGCGCCATCGGGCCCGAGTGACCGTTTTCAGCCTGGCGCCACCAGCGAGGCCCCACCGCAGACATAGAGCGTCTGGCCGGTGATCGCCCCTGCCTCCGGCGCCAGCAGGCACTGCGCGAGATAGGCGACTTCGTCCGGCGCAATCAGCCGGCCGATCGGCAGCGAGACGGAAGGCGCCTCACCGCGACCGGGATCGCGCAGCATCGGCGTGTCGGTCGCCGCCGGTGCCACGACATTGACGGTGATCCCGCGCGGCGCCAGCTCGAGCGCCAGGCTGCGGGCAATACCGTGCAGCGCAGCCTTGGTCGCGGCATAGGCGCCGCGCCCGGGCCGGCCGAGCGCGCCGCGGCTCGACAACAGCACGATACGCCCCCGCCCATCGGGCAAGGTTGGCACGAGCTCGCGCAGGATCGCGATGGCGGCGCCAACATGCAGCCGCCACAGCACCTCGACATCCTCGTCACGTATCTCAGCGATGCGCCCCGTCCGCATCAGCCCGGCGCAATGCACGAAGGCGTCCGGCCGCTCCGCGATGATCGCCGGCAGGACGCCCGCCAGCGCTGCCGCATCGAGCAGGTCGAGCGGGATCGTGCGCAGGCCGGCAGCTTCAGTCTCGGTCGGCGCCGGCTGGCGGTCGATGCCGGTGACGCGCCAGCCGGCCGCGAGCAGGCGCTGCGCCAGAGCGAGCCCGATCCCGGACGAGCTGCCGGTGATCAGGGCGTGACGTGACATTGCCGCCTCAGCCATGGGCCAGTTCCGATTCCGGCCGCATCGCCCCGGCATCGATCACCAGCCGCTTGCGCAACAATGGGACGACCTTCTCGGCGAATTTGGCGAGCCCCTCCGCCATCGGGTGGAAGCGCAGCATCAGGCAATCGACGCCGATGCGCTGGTAGGCCTCGATCCGCTGCGCCAGCAGCTCCGGTGTGCCGACGAGGCCGGCGCCGAGCCCGCGCGCTGCCACCGCGGCGATCCGGCTGCGCTTGCCGTAGTCCAGCATCTCCTCGGCCTGGGCATAGGCCTCGTCCAGCGTATCGGCGCAGATCACATGCGCGCTGAGCCCGATCCCGAGCTCGCGGCCATGGCTCGCCGCGAGCGCCTTCATCTCGGCGATCTCCTGCGTCATCACCGCGAGATTGTCGTCGTAGAGTCGATAGTCGGGCACGTAATCGGCGAACCAGACATCGCAGCTTTCTGCCACCAGCGCCTTGCCCTCCGGCGAGCGGCTGGCGGCATAGATCGGTGGCGGCGAGCGGCGCGCCTTCAAGGGCAGACTCGCTTTCTCCACCGTGTAGTAGCGGCCGCTGAAGGAGAACGCCTCTTCAGTCCACAGGCCGCGCAGCACCCGGACGAATTCGCCCAGGCGCGCGGCACGGTCAGTGCTGTTTTCCAGCCAGCCGCCATTGCCGAACAGGTTCAGCTCGTCTGGCCACCAGCCATTGACCAGGTTGATCGCGAAGCGCCCGCCGCTGATCCGGTCGAGCGAGGCGCCCATCTTGGCCACCGCCTGCGGCGTGACGATGCCGGGATGGGCGGCGACCATCAGTTCCATCCGCCGCGTTCGCTGCGACAGCGCCGAGGCCATGACCCAGGATTCGAGATCGGGGCCCAGCCAGCGCTCGGCGATCAGCGAGATCGAGAACCCGGCTTCTTCCGCCTGCTGCAGGATGCGCGCGGCGAATTCGAAGGAGGTATCGGCCACTCCACCGGCGCCGGCCGTGCCGAGCTCGGCGATCGCGCGCTCCATCTCGGGCTCGGCGCGGATGGTGTGGGGCAAGGGCGCCCAGATTCCCAGTCTCATGGCGTGGTCCCGGTCGATGTGAAGCTCGCGGCGTGCTGCATCGACGCCAGACCGGCAAGCGTGGACGCTTGCGATTGGGCGAAGGCAAGCACCTGCTCGCCGACGCGGCCGAGATCGGCGGTGACCGCGGGGTCGTTGCAAATTCCGCCTGCGAACAGGCCGGGCACGGTGCGGATCGTCGCGCCATAGGGCGTCAGCCAGCCGCGCAGGGCATGCGCGATCGTCCGTAGCGTCGCCAGTGTCTGGCCCGCCGCCTGCCAGCCGGCGGCACAGGCGATCAGCCCGATCGGAACGCCGTCGAGATAGGGCCGCGCCTCCCCCGACAGCTCCTCGGCATAGTCGAGCGCGTTCTTGATCAGGCCGGAGATGGTGCCGTGATAGGCAGGGCTCGCGATGATCAGCCCGTCGCAATGCATCAGCGCCGAGACCAGTGCGGCGGCCCCCGCATCGCGGCTCGCGACGCCAGGCTGATAGAGCGGCAGCAGCAGCTCGCGCCCGGCGAAGATGCGGATCTCGGCTTCCTCCCCGATCGCCTCGCAGGCCTGGCGCAAGGCGAGCTCGGTCGAGGATTGCTCACGGGGCGTGCCGCCGATGCCGACGATCAGCGGTTTGACGGCAGGTGTTACGGCGGGAGGGGACGTGGCCAGCATGGTCTCCGGCTCGAACGGGACTGATGACGCCACGAAACCGGGTCCACGGCCCGACGTCCAAGGCCGTTTCGTCATCGCCCCATAAGCAGATTGCATGCAGGTTTCGTCAAATACTGTTGACACTATCTGTGACCGCCCCCGCGCCACCACCAACGCCCGCCACGCACCGACACTCCTCGTCTCGACAGAGGTGGGCGGCGGGACACCGCCGGGCAGGGCTTCAATCGACAGCAGCCGCTTGACTGCCTGCTTTCGAGACACATGCAGAAATATGCGCCAGGCTGCACGGTAAGAAGTGTTGACATTTTCTTGCATACAGCAAAGGCTCAGATATCGCGCCTGGCCGGGGCACCGTGCCCGGCACGCGCCGATCAGATCGGAACGAGGGAAGACAAACGATGAGCGGGATGGACGATGCGGGGATCGGGAGGCGCGCCCTCCTCGGCGGACTCGTCGCCACGGCCGGGCTCGGCCTGGCGAGCAGAGCGGCCTTCGCCTTTCCGACGCAGCCGATCACCTTCGTCGTGCCCTATGCGCCAGGCTCGACCGACCAGTTCGCCCGCGCCTTCGGCACCGAGCTGGAGAAGATCCTCGGCAAGAACGTGCTGGTCGAGACCCGGCCCGGCGCCGGCGGCACGATCGGCGCGAACTATGTCGCCAAATCGGCCAAGCCCGACGGCCACACCATGCTGTTCTCGACCTCGGCGCCGCTTTCGGTCGCGCCGCACCAGAACCAGCTTCCCTATGCGGTGTCCGACCTGCGGCCGGTTGCCCGCGTCGGCCTCGGTCCCAACGTCATGGGAGCCCGCATCGGCGCGCCCTTCAACGACGTGAAGAGCCTCGTCGCCTATGCCAAGGCCAATCCGGAGAAGGTCACCTTCGGCAGCGCCGGCACCGGTGGCGGCACGCATCTCTCCGGCGAGGCCTTCGCCCTGGCCGCCGACATCAAGCTGACCCATGTGCCCTTCCCCGGCGCGACGCCGGCGGTGGCGGCAACGGTCGGCGGCACCATCGACCTCGCGCTCGGCTTCGCCCAGTCGATCGTGCCGCAGGCCAAGGGCGGGCGCATGATCCCGATCGCCCAGTTCGGCAAGACGCGCGCCAAGATCCTGCCGGATGTGCCGACCTTCGCCGAATCCGGCGTCGATCTCGCACTCTCGCCGCTGGTCGGCATCTGGGCGCCGAAGGCAACACCCGATGCGGTGGTGCAGCAGCTCGCTGCCGCGATCGAGAAGGCCAGCACCGGCCCGGCGGTCATCGCCTTTGCGCAGAGCACGATGACCGAGGTCGAGTTCGCAGGCCCCGACGTCTTCGGCCGCGAGATCGCCGAGGAAAGCGCGATGATGAAGCCACTGCTCGTCAAGCTCGGCCTGGCCAAATGAGCGACTCGGCGAGCGGCCGGCAGAACGGCCTGATCGACAGGCTGCGGCCACGCCTCGGCGCGGTCGTCGGCATCGCCTGCGGCCTGATCGGAATCGTCGCCTCGCTGCAGCTGCCGCTCGGCACGAGCCGGCTGCTCGGCCCCGGCGCGGTGCCGCTGCTGCTCTCGCTGGCAATGACCGGCCTGAGCCTCGCCCTGTTCGTCAAGCCGGGCCCGGACGAGGCCGACGCCGACGAGGAGGATGGCGGCCTGCACGGCGCGATGATGGTCGCGCTCGTCGCGCTGATGATCGGCGCCTTCGCGCTGCTGCTGACCTGGCTCGGCTTCATCGTCGCCGGCATCGCGCTGATGTACGGCCTCTACGCTGTCGGTGAGGAAAGGCTGGTCTCGGCGAAGGCCCTCCTCCGGGCCGTGCTGACCGCCCTCGCCGCCTATCTGCTCTTCGTCGTCGCGCTCTCGGTCAACATGCCGGCCGGCACGCTCTGGGGTTACTGATGGAAGGCTTGCTCGGAGGATTCATCGTCGCCCTCAAGCCGATGAACCTGGTGTTCTGCTTCGGCGGCGCGCTGATCGGCACGCTGATCGGCGTCCTGCCCGGGCTCGGGCCCACGGCGGCGATCGCCATGCTGCTGCCGCTGACCATCGGGCTCGACCCGGTTTCGGCGATCATCATGATCGCCGGCATCTATTACGGCGCCAGCTATGGCGGCTCGACCACCGCGATCCTCGTCAAGATCCCCGGCGAGGCCCAGAGCGTCGTCACCTGCCTCGACGGCTACAAGATGGCGCAGCAGGGCCGCGCCGGCAGCGCCATCGCCATCGCCGCGATCGGCTCCTTCGTCGCCGGCACGGTCGGCGCGCTCGCCATCGGCCTGATCAGCATGCCGCTGGTCGAGTTCGCCATCCGCTTCGGGCCGGCCGAGAACCTGTCGCTGCTGCTGCTCGGCTTCATCGTCATCCTGGTCCTGGCCAAGGGCAACGTCGTCAAGTCGCTGATCATGATCGCCGCCGGCCTCTTGCTCAGCATGGTCGGGCAGGACGTCATCACCGGCCAGCCGCGCTTCACCCTCGGCATCCCCGAGCTCACCGACGGCTTCGGCGTGGTCGTGGTCGCCATGGGCATCTTCGGTCTCGGCGAGGTCTTCGAGAATGTCGAGAAGTTCCGGACACGCTCGATGCAGGCCGTGCCGGTCGGCAGCCTGATGCCGACGAAGGAGGACTGGAAGCGCTCGGCCATGCCGATCGCACGCGGCTCGGTACTCGGCTTCCTGATCGGCCTGCTGCCGGGCGGCGGGGCGACGCTCGCCTCCTTCATCTCCTATGGCGTCGAGAAGAAGTTCACCAAACATCCCGAGGAGTTCGGCAACGGCGCCGTCGAGGGCGTCGCCGGGCCGGAAGCCGCCAACAATGCCGGCGCCGCCGGTTCCTTCATCCCGCTGCTGGCGCTCGGCCTGCCGGGCAACCCTGTCACCGCCCTGTTGCTCGGCGCCCTGATCGTCCACAACGTCACGCCCGGCCCGCTGATGATCCAGGAGCGTCCGGAGATCTTCTGGGGCGTGATCGCCTCGATGTATGTCGGCAATGTCATGCTGGTGGCGCTGAACCTGCCGCTGATCGGTATCTGGGTGCAGCTGCTGAAGGTGCCTTATCGCGCGCTCTACGCCGCGCTGATCCTGTTCATGATCATCGGCGCCTACTCGCTCAACAACAATCCGGTCGAGGTCCTGCTCCTGCTGCTGTTCGGCGTGCTCGGCTACGGCCTGCGCAAGCTGCGCTTCGATACGGCGCCGTTGATCCTCGCCTTCGTGCTGGGCGGGCCGATCGAGTTCAACCTGCGCCAGACCATGATGCTGGCGCGCGATCCGCTCGACTATCTGATGGGCCGGCCGATCGCCTTGACCATCCTGGCTTTCGGCCTGCTGCTGATCGTGCTGCCGATGTTCTCGAAAGTGCGGCAGAAGCTGATGGTGGCAAGGGCTGTCAATGAGCTCTGAAGCGATCCTCTCCCCTGCCCTGGCGGCCGAACGCCATGACGGCCCGAAAGCGCTCGCACTCCGCTATCTCGCGGCGATGGAGCGGCGCGACATCGACGCCGCTCGCAGCTTCGTCTCCGCGGATGCCGCATTCATCTTCCCCGGCGGCGTCAGGCGCAGCGATCTCGCCGCCATCGTCAGCGGCTCGTCCGGCCGCTATCGCAACATCGCCAAGCACATTGAGCGCTGCGACCTCTGCGAGAGCGCTGACGGCACGGCGATCGTCTACGTCCTCGGCAGCCTCTATGGCCATTGGCCTGATGGCACCGCCTTCTCCGGTATCCGCTTCGTTGACCGCTTCGAGATTGCCGGGGGATCGATCCAGCGCCAGGAGGTCTGGAACGACAGCGGCGAGGCGCGGCTGGCGGCGCAGGCGCAAAATGCCGGCTAAGGCTCCGTTCTCGACCGACAACCTCGAAGAGGTCCATGCAATCTTCGGCGATTGCTCGCAACGACGGGCAGCCGGCCGAGGCAGCAACGGTTGACAGAGCCGAGATTTCGGCACGTACTGAATCCGCTAGGTGACTTGTGCTGGATGCTCCCTCTGCAAAGATGGGCCTCCAGGGAAACATTTCGAACCGGCGCTTTTCCTCTGAGCCCGCAAGGGCCAGGGCGAAGCGCCGGTTTTTTTGTTTCGGTCACCCCGACGTCGCTTGCGAGGGGATAGGGATGACCGACAGGCCGAATGCAGCAGAGCCCGCTCCCGCGGCCGAGATGATCCTCCACAACGGCGTGATCCGCACGATGGACGCAGCGAACCCGCTGGCGGAGGCCCTTGCCGTCGCCGGCGGCCGGATCGTCAGGCTCGGCGCGCGCGAGCAGGTCATGGCGCTCGGCGGAGAGGCAACCACCCTCATCGACCTCGGCGGCCGCATGCTGATGCCGGGGCTGATCGATTTCCACGTCCACCTCCTCCCCAGCATGATCGCGCGCCTCCATACGACGGCGCTCGATACGGCCGACGATTTCGACATGATCCTGCGCAAGATCGAGGCAGCCTGCGCCCGCCAGGACGGCCGCGACTGGGTCGTCGCCGGTGCCTATGGGGCGCTCGCTCTACGCCGGATGCGCGAGCCCGGCGCGCTGGCGGCCCTGGATGCGGTCAGTCGCGGTCGGCCCGTTGCGATGCAGCATCTGAGCGGCCATGGCTATTTCGCCAACTCCGCCGCCTTGCGGATCGCGGGCATCGACGCCGCGACGCCGAACCCGCCGGATGGCGAAATCGTCAAGGATGCCGCAGGCGAGCCGACGGGCCTCCTCATCGAGTCCGGTGCCTGGCCCGTCACCGACGCCATCCCCGAACTGTCTGCGGCCGGAAAGGCCGAGGCGGCGCGCGCCTCGATCGCCTATCTCAACAGCCTCGGCATCACCGGCTTCGCCGATGCATCGGCGAGCCTGGAGTCGCTGGAGTTCTACCGGGCCCTCGACGATGCCGGCGCCCTGACCTGCTGGGCTGCCTTCCATCTCGCTCTGAGCCCGACCTGCTCGGGTTATGCGGCCGACGAGGCCAAGCTCATGCGCGAGCAGCGCCGCGAACTCTGCGGCCCGCATATGAACGCCGATTTCGCCAAGATCTTCCTCGATGGCGTGCCCTCGCTGCGCACGGCCGCGATGCTCTTTCCCTATGCCAGCGCGCCCGACGAGGCGCCGGTCGCGACCTCGCTGACACCGGACGAACTGACCGATGCCATCGCCGATTTCGATCGCGACGGTATCGGCGTGAAGGTGCATGCCGTCGGCGATCGCGCCATCCGCATGGTGCTCGATGCCGTCGAGCAGGTGCGCCTTCGCAATGGTCCGGGCGGACCGCAGCACCAGATCGCCCATGGCCAGTTCATCACGGCGGCGGACATTCCGCGCCTGGCGAAGCTCAACGTCCTCCATGACATGTGCCCGCCGCTCTGGCATCCCAATTCCGCGAGCCTGACGCATGAACGGATGGTCGGGCCCGAGCGCTATGCGACGGTCTGGCCGGTCCGCGACATTCTCGCCGCCGGCGCTGCCGTCGTCGCCGCCTCCGACTGGCGCACGATCGCGCCGGACCTCGATCCCTGGGAGGCGATGTGCGGTCTCGTCACTCGGCGCGATCCGACCGGGCGTCATGACGGCGCGCACGCCCCCGATCAGGCCGTCAGCGTCGCCGAGGTCCTGCCGCTCTATACGGCCAACCCGGCCGCGGCCATGCGCCTTGGCCATCGTACCGGCCGGCTCGCGCCGGGGCTGTCTGCGGACATGATCATGCTGGACCGCGACCTGATGACGATCGATCCGCTGGCGATCGCGCAGACCAAGGTCCTCGCCACCTGGTTCGAGGGCAGGCTCGTGCATGGCAGCGCCTGAGCAAGCTGCCGCGCCGCAGCCGGAATGACATGACGACACAATCGACAAGAGGGGAGATCGGGAGCATGCACCGCCGCCACTTCATCGCCGGGGCGACAGCCGCCGCCGCAGGACTTTCCATGCCGCGCCTCGGCCAGGCCCAGGCGAACCGCGCCCGTACCCTGCGCTTTGCCCCCCATACCGATCTGAGCTTTGTCGATCCCGGCTGGACCCTGGCCTATATCGCGCGGAACCACGGCTTCATGGTGTTCGACACGCTCTACGGGCTCGACTCCAGCTTCGAACCTCAGCCCCAGATGGTAGCGGGGCATGTGGTCGAGAACGATGGCCTGTTGTGGCGGCTGACCTTGCGCGACGGACTGCTCTTCCATGACGGCACGCCGGTGCGCGCCCAGGATTGCGTCGCCAGCATCCGGCGCTGGGCGTCTGCCGACGCCTTCGGCCAGAAGCTGATGGCCGCGACCGACGAACTCTCGGCCGCCTCCGATCGCGAGATCCGCTTCAAGCTCAAGCGCCCCTTCCCCCTCCTGCCCGCGGCGCTCGGCAAGGCCAGCCCGTATATGTGTGCGATCATGCCGGAGCGGATCGCCCTCACCCCGCAGACGACGCAGATCACCGAGGTCATCGGCAGCGGCCCGTTCCGCTTCCTCGCCTCGGAGCGGGTGCCGGGCGCCTCCGCGGCCTATGCGAAGTTCGACCGCTATGTCCCGGCTTCCGGCAAGCCGAGCTTCATCGCCGGCGCCAAGATCGCCCATTTCGACCGGATCGAGTGGGTCACCATTCCCGATGCCGGCACGGCCGCGGCCGCGCTCCAGTCGGGCGAGATCGATTGGTGGGAGGCTCCGCCTCCCGACCTGATCCCGCTGCTCAAGGGCAACGGCAAGGTGGCTGTCGAAGCGCTCGACCCGGCCGGCTCGGTCGGCGTGTTCCGGTTCAACCATCTCCAGCCCCCCTTCAACAACCCGGCGATCCGGCGCGCCGTGCTCGCAGCAGTCGACCAGGCCCCGTTCATGCAGGCCATCGCGGGCGACGATCGGGCGATGTGGAACGACCGGGTCGGCTATTTCACGCCCGGCACGCCGATGGCGAACGATGCGGGCATGGCCGGGCTGTTCGGCCCGCGCGACCTCGCCAAGGCCAAGCGCGACCTTGCCGCCGCCGGTTATCGCGGCGAGCGGGTCGTGCTGCTCGCGGCCTCGAACATCGATGCGATCAACGCACTCGCCTTGGTCGCGCAGGACCTGCTGACCCGCATCGGCATGAATGTCGACTATGTCTCGACCGATTGGGGCACGGTGATGCAGCGGCGAACCAGCCAGCAGCCGGTCGAGAACGGCGGCTGGAGCGCCTTTATCGGCACCTGGTCCGGCAATGACCTGGTGAATCCGGCGGTCAGCATCAGCCTGCGCGGTGACGGCAAGGCGGCAGGTGGCTGGCTGACCTCTCCCGAGATCGAGCGGCTGCGCGACGCCTGGTTCGAGGCGTCTGACCTCTCCGAGCGCCAGCGCATCTGCCGGGCGATCCAGGAACAGGCCTGGCAGGACGTGCCCTTCATCCCGCTCGGCCAGTGGAAGACCCAGAGCGCTTGGCGCACCAGCATCACCGACCTGCCCCGCGGCATTCCTCTCTTCTGGAGCGCGCGGCCGAGCTGAGCGGGGCGCGCCAGTCCCACTTCGCCGCACCGGTCAAACCGCGATGATGTCCGTGGTGAATGTCTTCACGACTCCGGCAGGATCGCGCGTCGAGCGATCGACATGGCCGGCAGCCGGATCCTGGCGGAACGCGGCGTTGCCGACCGGCTCCGGCAAGCCCTTGCCAAGCGGAATGTCTATCGTAGGCCCCAGCCCCTCAAAGGAGAGGGCCATGATGAGCCAGGCGGCGAACGGGTCGCCGCCCGAGCCGCCACCTCCAGGGCGTTTCCGGGGCCCCTTCCTATGCGGCCGTCAGGAAGCCTGTCACCGCGTCGAGGAATTCCACCGGCCGCTCGACATTGAGCATGTGAACGCCCGGCATCAGCACCAGCCTGGCGCCTGGAATCGTCGCGGCGATCTCCTCGCTGTGGCTGGCTAGCGTCACCTTGTCATCTATGCCACCGATCACCAGGGTCGGCGCCTTGATCAGCGCGATCGTCCGGCGCAGATCGTTGTCGCGCAGCGCAGCGAAACATCCGGCGAGACCTCGCGGCGGCGTCGCCAGCACCATGGCCCGGAATGTGTCGACGATCTCGTTCGGGCCAGCCAGCATCGAGGCCGGGAACCAGTTGCGCATGAACTGGTCGGCCGTCTCCGACATGTCCTTGACCGCGAGCACCGCCCGGATCTGCGCATCGAAATTGGAGGGCGGCCCGAGATGGGCCGCGGTGTTGGAGAGGACGAGCCGGCCGATCCGATCCGGCGCATGGACGGCGAGCCACTGCCCAATCCAGCCGCCCATCGACAGGCCGCAGAAATGCGCCTGCTTGATCTCCAGCGAATCGAGCAGCTCGACCACGTCGCGTCCCAGCCGATCGACCGAGTAGGCGCCGGCCGGCGTATCGGACTTGCCGTGCCCGCGAAAATCATAGCGCAGCACGCGGAAGCTCTCCGACAATGTCCGCACCTGCCCGTCCCACATATGGAACGAGGTCGCGATCGAATTCGACAGCACCAGGACGGGCCGGTCGGCGCCGCCGGTCAGCTGATAGGCGATGCGGCAGCCGTCGCCGGCGGTGAAATGAAGGGTCTCGGTCATCTTGCTCTCATTGCTGGTTTGGTTCGGGTTGGCGGTGGTCCGCGCCGCGCCGGCGCTGGAGCCGCCGGCCGATTGGGCTGCGGCCAGGCCGGGCGCCATGAGTGCGGAGCCACCGAGCGCGATCGCGCCGCGACGCGTGACGAAACTGGCCATGCCGCATGTCCTTCTGATCGAACGGGAGGCCTGCTCTGGCCGGCCGCGGGCCCCGGTGGATCGAGCGCCGGCCGCAGATATCGCTAGGCCATGTCAGCGTCGCAGAATATTACTATGTTTCGATAATCTCTGTCGGAAATTATGACATTGAACGAGCTGAAGCTTCACGATCTCCGATGTTTCGAGGCCGTCGCCAGCCAAGGCAGCTTTCAGGCCGCGGCGCTCGCCTTGAATCGCTCGCACCCATCCGTGTTCGCGGCCGTCGCCCGCCTCGAGCAGGTGCTCAAGCTGACCTTGCTCGACCGCAGCGGCTACAGGGTGAGCCTGACCGAGGCGGGAGCATTGTTTCATGCACGCGCCCGGCTGATGCTGCGCGAGCTCGACCACCTGCACGGCTATGCCGATCAACTGGCGAGCGGAGAGGAAACGATCCTGCGCGTCGTTCTGGGCGATGTCTGCCCGCGGCCATCAGCCCTGCGCCTGCTCAGCCGGTTCTTCGCCGGCCACAACCGGACGCGTCTTCATCTGGAGTATGAGACGATCAACGGGCCGCTCGAACGCCTGCTCGACGGCAATGCCGACCTGATCCTGCATCGCGCCGACCCGTCGGATCCGCGTCTCGAACGGATCGATCTCTGCGCCGTCGAGTTCGTTCCGGTGGTGGGGCCGGGGTTCCTCTCATTCGCGCCCGGGCCAGCCATTACGCCCGCGCGGATGCGGCCCTACACCCAATGCGTCATCCGCGACACGGCGCGGCAGCCTTCACCGGACAGCTATTTCCTGGTCGAGGGCTCGCAGCGCTGTTCCGTCCCGGACCATCAGATGAAGAAGGAGCTGATCCTCCACGGCCTCGCCTGGGGCCATCTGCCGGCCTGGCTCATCGACGAGGAACTCAAGGACGGCAGGCTGCTCTCGATCGCTGGTGAGCATCTGCCCGGCCGGGTCGAGACCGTGGCGGCCATACGCCGGCGCGATCGATTCCATGGGCCCGTCGCGGAAGCGCTTTGGCAGCACCTGCGGGCGCAGCCCGCATCAATCACCAGCGATGTCTAGAATCGTTTATGTGCGCGCCATTCCCGGGCGCTGATACGTGGCCGCTTCTTGCGCTTGCACAAAGCGTCGTCAAACGCGACGCTGCATCAATAACCAGCTCGCGTTGAGCGGCTATAGCATCGGACCGACAAGTGGAATCCACTTTTCGGAAAAATCCGATGTGAGAACAAAGTGATAGATCATCGTGACCGCGTCCGATCGGACGCGCGATGATCCAACCCGCCGTCGCTCAGGGCGACGCCTGCGCCTGCCGGGTCGCGCGTAGCACCTCGCGCGGCAGCACGCCGGTCTGGCGCTCGACCATGCGGTGCACGACCGGCGGCTCAGGCCCGATATGCAGCTCTCTGACCCGGTCGCCGATTTCGGCGTCGGCCTGGGTGACGCGCTGGGCCTGGCGGACATATTCGACCCAGGTCGGGCTGTCGTAGCGCTCGATCCAGAGCTCGGCATCGGTCAGGTCGCGCAGCAGCGACCAGTGGCGGGCGCCGTCGCGGCGGCGGATACGCCGGCGCTCCTCCATCGCCTTCAGGAACTCGACCACGTCCTCCTGCTTGATCCGCCATTCGATGGTGACGAAGACCGGGCCGCTGCGCGGCTCGATCTCGACCGCGACTTCGGGCTTTCGCCATCGGCCGAGAGGATCGAGATTGAGTGCCTCGAGCGGCGGCAACTGATATCTAAGCCCGACGGCTGCGCCGAAAACGAGCGCGGCCGCCGCGGCGGTGAGGCCTCCGGCCGGGCCGGAATGAAGGGTGACCCAGCCCCAGGCCCAACTGCCCGCGGCCATGCCGCCGAAGGCCGCCATCTGGTAGAGCGCAAGCGCGCGCCCCACCACCCAGCGCGGCGCCGACAGCTGCACCGTCGAATTGAAGGTCGAGAGCGCCAGCACCCAGCAGGCCCCGCCGACCGCAAGCGCCGGCATGGTGAGCCATAGGGTCGGGCTCAGTCCCACCACCAGGGCCGCGGCCGCATAGGCCAGGAAGGTCAGGCGCACGAGGGTCTCGGTGCTGAAGCGACGGCGCAGTCGGGCGCTGACGAAGGCTCCGGCAACCGCGCCTGCGCCGAAGGCTCCCAGCAGGATGCCGTATGTCAGCGGGCCGCCGCGCACGAGATCGCGTGCGACCAGCGGCATCAAGGCCAGGCCGACGATACCCCCGAAGCCGAAAAGGGAGGCGCGCAGGATGACCGCGCGGATATTGGGCGACATTGCGACATAGCGGAGACCGGCACCCATCGCGAGCCAGAACGTCTCGCGCGGCAGCACGCGCTCGACGCGCGGCGGCTGCCAGCGGGCCAACACGACGAGCAGGCCGATATAGCTGAAAGCATTCACGACGAAGGCTGCGACCGCGCCGAAGGCGGCGACGATGGCGCCGCCGATCGCCGGGCCGACGCTGCGAGCGATGTTGAAGGCGACGCTGTTCAGCGTCACCGCCGCCGGCAGCTCGGGTCGCGGCACCATGTCGCCAACCGAGGACTGCCAGGCGGGGTTGTTGAGCGCGTTGCCGCAACCGAGCAGGAAGGTGAAGGCGAGCAGCAGCCAGGGCGAGAGCAGCCCATGCCAGGCGAAGACCGCCAGCATGATCGAGACAGCGAGCATGAAGCTCTGCGCCGTCAGCAGGATGCGGCGGCGGTCGTAATTGTCCGCGATCGCGCCGGCGGCGAGCGAGAACAGCATCACCGGCAGCGCGGTCGAGGCCTGGACGAGCGCGACCATGTCCGGCGAATCGGAAAGCGAGGTCATCAGCCAGGCGGCGCCGACCATCTGGACGAGGCCGCCGAAATTCGAGGCAAGGCTTGCAATCCAGACCGCACGGAAGATCGGCTGGCGCAACGGCGCAAAAGCCGAATAGCGCCCGTCATGAGGCTTCAGGCCCTCGGCGGCGAGGTCGGCTTCGGCGGTCTCGGCAGTGGTCTGCGTGGCGGGCTCATGCGGCATGTCACAGTTAGAGCATGCCGGCGGGCAATGGGAAGCCGCGCTTCGCCATTGTCCGTCATGGCCCGCCTTACAAGCTGCTTCCCGGCATCGGTTCGCGCGGATGCCGGGCATCCGCACGAGCTCGCGAACGAAAAGGATTCATTTGGTAGACCTGACGCTGTCCGCGTCCGAACATCATTCCGATCCGAGATGGCTCGCCCCGATGCCATTGACGAACAGCCCGATCGTCTCGCAGGCGATGTGGTCGACCGAGAGTGGCCCGGCCGGATCGTGCCAACGGGCGATCCAGCTCAGAGCGCCGGCCGCGGCGAAAGCGAGCAGCTTGGGGTCGCAGGAGCGGATCGAGCCATCGGCGATCCCAGCCTCGATCAGTCCGCGGAAGCGCTTGTCGATCTTGCCCTTGAGCCCGCGCAACTCCTTGCGGGTCTCGGCCGGCAAGGGATCCTCGCCGACCAGGATGAGGCAGCGCCCGAAATCCTCGGTGACGATATGGGCGTATTCGGTCCACAGCACGATCAGCCGGTCGAGCCCGCTGCCGCCGCTGCGCCTGGCCTCGGCCACTGCGGCGGCGGCATCGAGCCGTTCGAGCCCGATGCGCACGCATTCGAACAGGATCTCGTCCTTGCTGCGGACGTAGTGGTAGATCGTCGGCTTGGTGACGTTCAGCCGCTCGGCGACGTCATCGAGCGAGGTGCGGTGGAACCCCTGCTCGGCGAAGGCCTGCGCCGCGACGCGCAGCACGGCCTCGCGCTTGAGCGCGCGCTCGCGCTCACGCTCTGCCGGCGTCTTCCAGAGGGCTGTCGCCATGGTCGGCTCAGGCCCGCTCGATCGCGAGCGCGATGCCCTGGCCACCGCCGATGCACATCGTCACCAGCCCGTAGCGCCCGCCGCTGCGCTTCAGCTCATAGGCCGCCTTCAGAGTGATGATCGCACCCGTCGCCCCGACTGGATGGCCGAGCGCAATGGCGCCACCATTGGGATTGACCTTGGCCGGATCGAAGCCGAGTTCCTTGGCCACCGCACAGGCCTGGGCGGCGAAGGCCTCGTTCGATTCGATCACGTCGAAGTCCGCGAGCGAGAGCCCGGTGCGCTTGAGCAGCGCCTGCACCGCCGGCACCGGGCCGATGCCCATCACGCCGGGCTCGACGCCGGCATGGGCGTAGCCGACGATGCGGGCGAGCACCGGCTTGCCTTCGCGGCCGGCGCGGCCCTCTTCCATCAGCACCATCGCGGCGGCGCCGTCATTGATGCCCGAGGCATTGCCGGGCGTGACCGTGCCGTCCTTCTTGAAGGTCGGGCGCAGGCCCTTCAGCGTCTCGGCCGTCGTGCCGGGCTTGGGATGCTCGTCCGTATCGAAGCTGATGGTGTCGCGGCCCTTGCGCACCTCGACCGGCAGGATTTGTTCCTTGAAGCGGCCAGCATTGATTGCCTCGGCCGCCCGGCGCTGGCTTTCGGCAGCGAAGGCGTCCTGGGCTTCGCGGTCGATGCCGTAGCGCTCGGCGACGTTTTCGGCGGTGATGCCCATGATGCCGTTACCGAACGGGTCGGTCAGGATGCCGGTCAGATGGTCCGAGGCGACCGTGTCGCCCATGCGCTGGCCGAAGCGGGCGGTCGACAGCAGATGCGGCGCGCGGCTCATCGTCTCGGCGCCGCCGGCAACAGCGGTATCGCAATCGCCGAGCATGATCGCCTGGGCGGCGGAGACGATCGCCTGGACGCCCGAACCGCAGAGCCGGTTCAGCGTCAGGGCGGGCACTTCGACCGGGATACCGGCGTCGATCGCTGCGATGCGGGCGAGATAGGCGTCCTTCGACTCGGTCAGGATGACGTTGCCGAACACGACATGGCCGACCTCGGAGGCCGGCAGGTCGGCACGGCGCAGCGCCTCGCCGACGCAAGCGGCCCCGAGCGCGGTCGGCGCATGGCCGGAGAGCGCTCCGCCGAAGGTTCCAATCGCGGTGCGGACGCCCGCGGTAATGACGACATGACGGCTCATGGAATTGCTCCTTCAGGCTGGTTCGGCGTGCCGCTCGGGCTTGTACAGGCCCTCGATCTCGGCAGCGTATTTTTTCGCGATGCTGGCGCGGCGCACCTTCATCGTCGCGGTCACCTCGTCATCGTCATGGTCGAGCTCCTTGACGAGGAGGTGGAAGCGCTTGAGCTGCGCCACCGGCGCGAGCTGGCTGTTCGCCTGCTCGATCTCGACGGCAATCAGGTCGCGCACGCGTTCATGCTCGGCGAGGCTGCGGAAATGGGTGAAGGCGATACGGTTCTCCTCCGCCCATTTGCCGACGGTCTCGGCGTCGATCTGGATGAGGGCGGAGGGATAGCGGCGCCCGTCGGCGACGACGATGCACTCCTTGATGAAGGCGCTGCCCTTCACCGTGTTCTCGATCTCCGACGGGCTGAGGTTCTTGCCGCCGGCGGTGATCATGATGTCCTTGAGACGATCGACGATCCTGACCTGGCCGGCCTCGATCACGGCGACGTCGCCCGTGTGGAGCCAGCCTTCGTGCAGCACGCCTGCCGTCGCCTCGGGATTACGGAAATAGCCCTCGAAGACGATATCGCCGCGGATCAGCAACTCACCCTGATCGCCGAGCTTGGCCTCGGCTCCCGCCACCGCTTCGCCGACCGAGCCGGGGAGCAGGTGTTCCAGGCGCTGGCCGACGGACATGCCCGACGTCTCGGTCAGCCCGTAGACCTCGACCAGCGGCACGCCGAGCGTGCGGAAGAACTGCACGATGCGCGGCGGGATCGGAGCCGCGCCGGTCAGCGCGATCCTCGCCTTGCGCAGGCCGATGAAGTTCTGCAGCGGGCGGAAGATGACGAGGTGATAGAAGCCTGCGATCGCTTTCTCGCGCAGGCTGCGTGCGGCCTTCGGCTTGGTGGCGAAAGGCTCGCAGGCGGCAAGACCGGCCTCGAACAGGCGTCGGCGCCAGCCGCCGGCCTCCATCAGCTTGATATGGATCGAGGCGTGCAATTTCTCCCAGATGCGGGGCACGCCGAGGAAGAGCGTCGGCGCGATCTCACGCAGATCTTCCTGCACCGTGCGGATCGACTCGCCGAAGGAGACGCAGGAGCCTGAATAGATCGGCGCCATCGTGCTCAGCATCTGCTCGGCGACATGGCAGAGCGGCAGATACGACAGGTTCGTCGTCGAGGCATCGTAGCCGAGCCGCTCGACAACGCCCGCCGCCTGGGCGCGCATGTTGCGGTAGCTCAGCATCGCCCCCTTGGGCTTGCCGGTCGAGCCGGAGGTATAGACCATCAGGCCGATATCGGCCGGCGTCTGCGCGGCGAGGCAGGCTTCGACCAGACAGGGGTGCTTCGCCTCGTGTTCCGAGCCGAGGCGCAGCACCTCGGCGAAGGCGACGACCAGCTCCGAGGCATAGCCCCGCAGCCCCTTGGGATCGATCACCACGATGCGCTTCAGCCGCGGCAACTCCTCCAGCCGCTCAAGCACCTTGTCGGTCTGCTCCTGGTCCTCACAGACGACGATCTCGACCTCGGCATGGCCCAGCACATAGGCGACCTCGTTAGCCGGGCTGGTCGCATAGACGCCGATCGCGACCGCATTGACCATGCCGGCGCCGAGCTGGGCGACGACCCATTCGGCCCGGTTCTCCGACAGGATGCCGACATGACCGCCCTGCTCCAGGCCGAGCGCCCGCAGTCCGAGACCGAAATGGCGAGCGCGCCGGTCGTACTGCGCCCAGCTGATCGGCAGCCAGATGCCGAAATCCTTCTGCCTGAGCGCGATACGCTCCGGCATGGTGCGCGCATTCTCGCGCAGCATCTGCGGCAGAGTGAGATTGGGAAGCTCGCGCATTGCCGTCCTCACGAGAGCCAGCGCTTGCGGCGCTTGTAGTGCTTGATGTCGCGATAGCTGCGCTCAGCCCCGGCGCCACCGAGGCCGAGATAGAATTCGCGCACGTCCTGGTCGCGCATCAGCTTCTCGACGGGACCGTCGATCACGACCTTGCCCATTTCGAGGATGTAGCCGTAATTCGCCACCGCGAAGGCCACGGCGGCGTTCTGCTCGACCAGCAGCATCGAGACCTTCTGCTCGGCATTGATGCGGGCGATGATCGCAAAGATCTCCTCGACCAGCTTGGGCGCAAGGCCGAGCGAGGGCTCGTCGAGGAGGATCAGCGAGGGCCGGGCGATCAGCGCGCGCCCGATCGCCAGCATTTGCTGCTCGCCGCCGGAGAGATAGCCCGCAAGCCCTTTCCGGCGCTCGTGCAGCCTTGGGAAATAGCTGTAGACGAGATCGAAATCGGCTGCGGGCAGCTTGCGCCCGGTCAGCGCGAAGGTCGCGGCGGTGAGGTTCTCCTCGACGGTCAGGTCCTCGAATATCCGCCGCCCCTCCATCACATGAAAAAGACCGCGCCGGACGAGCCCGTGCGGGGTCAAGGCAGCGATATCGTCACCGCGGAAGCGGATGGCGCCGGCGGTGACGTCGCCATCCTCGAGCGAGAGCAGGTTCGACACCGCCTTCAGCAGCGTCGACTTGCCGGCGCCGTTCGAGCCGAGAAGGGCGACGATCTCGCCCGCCGGCACCTGCAGCGACAGCCCGCGCAGCACCTGCACGGTCCGGTTATAGACCACCTCGACATTGTTCACGTCGAGCAGCGCGGGACCGGCCATGACCTCTAGCCTCTCACTTAGCCGCCGCCGTTACAGCTTGATCCAGTCAGAGGCCGGCTGCATCTGCTTGGCCTTGGCGTCGAAGCGGTAGATGCGCCCGACCGGCACGGAATTGCCGGGGATCGAGATCGGCACGCCGAACAGGCCGCCAGTGTCGAAATCCTTGATGCTGTTGAGCCCGGCCTTGAGGTTGGCGCCGTTGAGTTCCTTGCCGGCGTCGAGCGTGCGCTTGACCGCCTCGGCCATCAGCATCGCGGTGACGAAGCCCTGCAGATAGCCGGTCGATTGGTATTCCGGCCGCATCTGCCGGATCTTCTCCAGCATCGGCGAGGAACCGTCCTTGTCGTAGTAGTAGCGGTAGGGCATCACGCCCATGAAGCCCTCGGCGGCGTCGCCCATGCGCTGCACGGTCGAGTTGTCCATGGTCCAGAACGTGCCCATGAACTGGCTCTTCATGCCCATCTGCTTCGCCTGGGTGACGAATTCCGGGATCGGCGCCAGCACATAGCCGTGGAAGATCGTGAAGTCGGGATTGGCGCGGCGCAGCTTCAGCACCTCGGTGGAGACGTCGACGCTGCCGGGCGGGGTCACGATCTTCTCGACAACGCTGAGCTTCAGCTCCTTGGCGACGGCCTCGCTCGGCGTAATCGGGTCACGGCCGAACTCGCTGTCGGAATAGACGAAGGCGACGCGGGCGCCCGGCTTCTCCTTGGCGATGTAGCGCAAGAGGATGCCGAACATCTCAGTGTAGTCGGGGCCAGCCATGAACTGCAGCGGGAACTTCTTGGGATCGTTGAGCTCGGTCGCGAAGGAGGCGCCGGCCATGAGCATGCTGCCGCGGCGCTCGAGCTCGGGATTGATCGTCTTCGAGAAGCCGGTCGAGTCGCCGTAGTAGAGCGAGACCTTGTCCTGGCCGGTGATCTTGTTGAAGGCGGCGACGGAGGCGTCGACCTTGTAGGCGGTGTCCTCGGCGACGTATTTGATCTTGCGGCCCTTGATGCCGCCGCCATCGTTCAGGATCTTGAGATAGTCCTGGATGCCGGCATGGATGCCGACGCCGGCGAAGGCGAAGACGCCGGTCAGCGGGATCGAGCCGCCGAGCACGATGTCGCCGCCCTCCTGTGCTGCGAGCGGCCTGACGCCGAGCGCCAGCCCGCTGGCGAGCGCTGCGGTGCCGGCGAGAAGCTGGCGCCTGTCGATGAGCTTGGTCATGTCATCCTCCCCAAGGTTTGGCTGCTCTTGCCGGCAGCGGTTTCAGTAAAGTTCTCAGGTCCTGAACGGCCAGAGATGGAAGAAGCGCCGCAGCCGCCGCCAGATCTCGGCGAGACCGCGCGGCTCGAAGATCAGAAAGCCGACGATCAGCCCGCCGAAGACGATGGTGCGCACCGGCGCCAGCGCCGCGAGCGCATCCGGATAGAACGGCGTCGCCCAGTTCGCGACGAACTTCAAAAGCTCGGGCACCAGCGTCATGAAGACCGCGCCGAGGATGCCGCCGAGGATCGTGCCCATGCCGCCGACGATGATTGCGGCGAGATAGAAGATCGAATTGACCAGCGGGAAGCTCTCGGGCGTGACGACGCGGAAGAAATAGGCCCAGAGCCCGCCAGCGAGCCCGGCATAGAAGGACGAGATCGCAAAGCTGGTCAGCTTGTAGCGCAGCAAGGGAATGCCGAGCACCTCGGCCGAGATGTCGCGATCGCGGATGGCGATGAAGGCACGCCCGATCCTGGTCCGCAGCAGGTTGGCGGCGCCGAGCACCATCAGGCAGGTCACCGGCATGATCAGCCAGTAGAGCAGGAAGGGCTGGTCGAGATTGAGGCCGAACAGGCGCGCCGGCGGCATCGACAGGCCGCGCGACTCGCCTGTCAGCGACCAGTGCGAGAACAGGAAGTGCAGGATGACCGAGGCCGCGATCGTCGCGATGGCGAGGTAGAGCCCCTTCACCTTCAGGCTGGGGATACCGACGAGGATACCGACCATCGCGGCTAGGCTGGCGCCGATCAACAGGTTCAGCAGGAAAGGCGTGCCAAGCCGGATCTCCAGCACCGCGACCGTATAGGCGCCGACGCTCATGAAGGCGGCCTGGCCGAGGCTGACGAGGCCGGTATAGCCGGTGAGCAGATTGAGGCCCGTCGCGCTGGCGACATTGATCGCGCAGAGACAGGCGAGGAAGAGCCAATAGGGGCTGGCGACGAACGGAAAGGCGATTGCGGCGAGTGCAAGCAGCACCAAGAGCCCGCGCTGTACCGACGTATCGAAGAGCGCCTCGTCGGCGGCATAGCTGGTCTTGAGCGTGCCGATCCGCATGGCGCTAGAGCCTCTCGATCTCGTGCGTGCCGAACAGGCCGTAGGGGCGGACCATCAGCAGCACGAGCAGCAGCGCGAAGGTGACGACGAGCTTGAACTCGCCGCCGAGGAAGGCCCCGGCAAGCGCCTCGACCAGCCCGATCAGGAGGCCGCCGACCAGCGCCCCGGTGATCGAGTCGAGCCCGCCGATGATGACGACGACGAGGACGGAGAGGCCGAACACGCCCATGGTCGGCGAGATCCCACCGATCGCCCCGACCAGCACGCCGGCGCCGGCGGCAGTGGCGCAGGCGAGGATCCAGGCGATGGAGAAAACGCGGGGCACGTCGATGCCGACCGAATAGGCAGCGCCCTGATCGGCCGCGGTCGCCTTCAGCGCGACGCCGCCGCGCGAGAAGCGGAACAAAGCGAGGAAGAGCCCGATCACCACCGCCGCGGCGACGAAGCCGATCGCGACCTTCGGCGCGAGATAGGCCTCGCCGATGAAGACCGGCGCCGAAGGCATGAATTCGGGCAGGCGCAGCGGGTCGGCGCCCCAGCCGAGCTGCACGACGCCGGCCAGGATCGAGCCGAGACCGATCGTCACCATGAACACCGAGATCGGGCTCTCGCCCAGCATCGGCCGGATCAGGCTGCGCTCGACCAGCCAGCCGAGCGCGCCGCCGGCGGCGATGGCGAGCGGCAATGCGAGCCAGGGCGAGAGGCCGAGCCCCGCTGCAAAGCCGAGGAAGGCATAGCCGCCGAGCATCAGGATCTCGCCGATGGCGAGGTTCACGACCCGCGTGGCCTTGTAGATCAGCACGAAGGCGACGCCTGTCAGCGCATAGAGCGCGCCGGCGCCGAGGCCGGCGAGGGTGACTTCGGCGAGGAAGAGCGCGTCCATCACGCCACCTCCGCCTTGATGCGACGTGCGATCGCGCCGACATCGCCCGAGCCGAGATAGGCCGCGATCACCGCGTCGTTGCCCTGGACCTCGCGCGGCGTGCCGCTGGCGATGACCTGGCCGAAATTCAGCACCACGACATGGTCGGAGATGTCCATCACCATGCCCATGTCGTGCTCGACCATCAGGATGGTGACGCCCCATTCCTCCTTCACGTCGAGGATGAAGCGAGCCATGTCCTCGGTCTCCTCGCGGTTCATGCCCGCGACCGGCTCGTCCAGCATCAGGATGCGCGGACGCATGGCGAGCGCGCGCGCCAGCTCGACGCGCTTCTGCAAACCGTAGGAGAGGGTGCCAACCGAGGCGTTGCGGATGTGCTGGATCTCGAGGAAGTCGATGATGCGCTCCTCGATCTCGGCCCGGAGTTCCAGCTCCTCCTTCTGGGCCCGGCCCCAATAGAACAGTGCGTCGAGCACGCCGGTGCGCATATGGGCGTGGCGGCCGAGCTTGATGTTGTCGAGCACGGTCATGCCGCGAAACAGCGCGATGTTCTGGAAGGTGCGGGCAAGGCCGCGGGAGGCGCGCTGCGGGGCGCGTACGCCCTCCAGGCTTGTCCCGGCGAAGCGGATGCTGCCGGACTGCGGCCGGTAGAAGCCCGAGATCGTATTGAACAGCGAGGTCTTGCCGGCACCGTTCGGCCCGATCACCGCGGTGATCGCGCCTTCCGGCACGCTGAAGGAGACGTCGCTGAGCGCGCGCACCCCGCCGAAGGCGAGCGAGACGCCCGAAACCTCCAGAATGGGCGAAGCCGTCATCTCAGCGCCCCTCGAACTGCGGCGGCCGCTTGGTCAGGAAGGCCTGCACGCCTTCCTTGAAGTCTGCCGTGCGCGTGCCGGCAAGGAAAGCCTCGCGTTCGAGATCGAGCTGGGCGGAGAGATCGTTGCCGAGCGAGCGGCCAACGAGATGCTTGATCCGGCCGTAAGCCGCCGTCGGCCCCTGCGCGAGCCGGCGCGCCAGCGCCAGCGCCTCGCTCGCCAGATCGACGACCGGCACGACGCGGTTAACCAGCCCGAGCGTCAGCGCCTCAAGGGTGCCGACAGGCTCGGCCAGCAAGGCGAGTTCGAGCGCCTTGCGCTCGCCGACGAGCCTGGGCAGCCGATAGGTCGCCGAGCCGTCGGGAGAGGCGCCGATGCGAGAATAGGCCATGGTGAAGACGGCATCGTCAGCCGCAATGCAAAGGCCGCAGGCCATGGCGAGGCTGAAGCCCGCCCCGGCGACCGGGCCCTGCACGGCCGCGAGCGTCGGCAGCTTCAGCGCGTCGAGCGCACGCAGGGCGGCATGAAACGGGTCGATGATCGCCTCGACCGCTGCGGCCGGGTCTTCCGCCGCGAAGCTGGCGACATTGCCGCCAGCACAGAAGGCTCGCCCCTCGCCGCGCAGCAGCAGGGCTCGTGACGTACCATCCTGTTCGATCCGTGCGAGGGCATCCGCAAGACCTCGCGCCATCTGCGCGTCGATCGCGTTGAGCACGCGCGGACGATTGAGCGTGACGGTGGCGACGGCCTGCTCAATCGTGAGCAGCACCGGGCTTTCGGCCTGGTCCATGACGTTCCCCTTGAGTCCGCGGTCGTTTGCCGCCGCGGTATCTCCAGCTCTACTCGATATTCCTGAGCTTACTCACGAGTAAGGCGAAAGCTGGCGGCCTGCGCTATGCGCAATTGCGCACGGCCGGGATTGTCGAAACGGAACAACCTGATCGAACCGGACGCCGAATGTTGAGGACGTGATCTGACGCCGTACGGTCTGAGAGGCTGACAATCGCCAGCGGCACCGGATGCTTGACGTCGGCACACATCGCCACGTCAAGGCATGCTGCCCTGGCCATCTTCACATTTTGTCACGTCCTGGCCCCGCGACAGCAGCCTGATCGATCATCAGGCTGATCGCTGCGGTCCAGGAGAAGCGGCTGCCGCCCAGCCCTTCGCCGGAGGTCGGGTCGAAATATTCGGCGATGCCGCCATCCCGCATCAAGGCCTGTGTCGCCTGGTGGATCCGGCTGGCGAGGGCCGCATGCCCATAGCGCTCGAAGCCCTCTGCGATCATGAAGTTCACCACCGCCCAGATCGGGCCTCGCCAGTACCGCTTCGGCTCGAAGCGGGGATCGAGCGGCGAGGTGCTCGGCACCGGATAGGGCGCCCTGGCGAGCCAGGCTTCCAGCTCGTCGGCAAGGGCAGCGGCCTGCCCGGCCGAGGGGATCCCGGCAAACAATGGCAGCAGGCCGGCCGAAGTCGAGGCATCGACCGTGCTGCCTGTGCCGAGGTCGAGTGCCTGGTAAATCCGCCGATCCTGGTTCCAGAGGCTTGCGAAGGCCGCGGCCCGGCGCGCCATCCGCGCCGCGATCCGGCTGCGTTCCGCTTCAGTGCCGAACTGCTCTGCCAGCACCAGCAGGTCTTCGTCGGCCTTGTGCAGGATGGCGTTGGTCGCGACATCGACCAGCCTGAAGGGCGAGACGCGCCACATCGCTGCGGGCTCCCAGCCATAGCTGGCATAGAGATCGACCAGCGCGATGAAGCGGCGATAATCCTCGTCCTTGGGGCGCATCTCGGCGCCGATATGCGAGGTGTCGCGGCGCCGGATCGGCGTGGTCGGCTGGAGCGTCAGGCGCGCCATGGCCTCGTCCCAGGCCGGGCTGTTGTCCATGCCGGACTCCCAGGGGTGCAGGATGGCGACGAGGCCGGTCCTTTCCGGGTCGCGAGCCGTCTCCCACCAGTCATGCGAGGCGAGCGCGCAGCGATAGAGCCGGGCGGCTCGAGCCTGTGCGTCAGGCCCCCGTGCGATCTCGAAGACGCGGCGCAGCGCCGTGGCGAAGACCGGCGGCTGAGTGATCCCGGAGGTCGGGATGGCATGGCGGGTGCGCCAGACATCCGGGCCGGGAAAATAGTCGTCGCTCGGCGCATGGAAGACGATATGCGGCACCATGCCGTCATCCCATTGCCCCTCGACCAGCCGCTCCAGCTCGCGCCAGGCGCGCTCCTTGTCGAAGGTTGCCCAGCCCATCGCGACGAAGGCCGAATCCCAGTTCCACTGGAACGGGTAGAGCCGGTCGGTCGGGACCGTGTAGCCGCCGCGGTCATTGGCGCGCAGGATGGCGCGGGCCGCCTCGATATCGATCGTCGTCATGTTCTGGTCCATCATTGCGTCGGAAGGGCCCGGCCGGAGGCCGGGTCCATCCACACCAGTCGTTTCGGGTCGGGCTTGAGGCCGATGCGGGTGCCCGGCCTGTGGCCGCTGCCGGCGGGCGCGGCGACGCGCAACAGCGTCGCGCCGCTGCGGCCGGTGACGAGATCGTGCGCGCCGAGGGGCTCGACCACCGCGATGTCGAAGGGCAGGCCCTCGCCGGCCGCGACCGGCATCAGGTCTTCGGCCCGGATGCCCATCAGCAGCTCGCCCGAGGCCTTGGGCGCCGGCAGGCTGGAGCCGGCGAGATCCAACCGCGCATCGGCGACAGAGACCGGCAGGAAGTTCATCGGCGGGCTGCCGACGAAGCCGCCGACGAAGGTCGTCGCCGGGCGCTCATAGACCTCCGTGGGTCGGTCGATCTGCTCGATGCGCCCGCCATGCATCACCGCGATCCGGTCGGCGAGACCCATCGCCTCGGTCTGGTCGTGGGTGACGTAGATCGTCGTGGTCCTGGCCTCGCGCAGCACCGCCTTGAGCTCGGCGCGCATTTCGAGCCGCAGCAGCGCATCGAGATTGGAGAGCGGCTCGTCCATCAGCAGCACCGGCGGCTCGACTGCGAGGGCACGGGCGACAGCGACGCGCTGGCGTTGCCCGCCCGAGAGCTTGGCCGGATAGCGGTCGAGATAGGGCGTGATGTGCAGGAGCTCGGCCGCCTTGCCGACCTGCGCCTTGATCCTAGCCTCGTCGGCGCCCTGCATGCGCAGGCCGAAGCCGACATTCTCGTAGACGCTCATATGCGGGAAGACGGCGTAGTTCTGGAACACCATGGCGAGCCCGCGCCGGCGCGTCGGCACCTCCGTCAGGTCGCGCCCGCCGATGACGATGCGCCCGCTGGTGGCGCTCTCCAGCCCGGCGATGATCCGGAGCAAGGTGGTCTTGCCGCAGCCGGAGGGGCCGAGCAGGGCGACAAACTCGCCATCAGCGACGGAGAGGTCGATCTGCTCCAGCGCCCGCGTCGCGCCGAAGGATTTGGCGATGCCGTCGATGGTGATCTCGGCCATGTCGTTCCCCGTCAGCGGTTGGCGATGCCCCACATCGCGAACAGGTATTTCCGGACCGCGAAGATGAAGGCGAGCGAGGGCAGGATCAGCAGGAAGCCGCCGGCGAAGCGGAAATGCAGCGGCGATTCCGCCAGCACCGTCAGCAGGTAGGCGGTGAGCGTACGGTTCTTCACCGAGAGCACCGAGGCAGCGAAGACCTCGTTCCAGGAGATCACGAAGGCGAAGATCGCCGCCGCCGCGATGCCGGGCAGCGCCAGCGGCAGCACCACGTTGCGGAAGGCCTGCCAGCGGCTGCAGCCGAACACCCAGGCGGCCTCCTCGAGCTCACGCGGGATCGCCTGGAACAGGCTCGCTGAGACCAGTGCCGCGAAGGGCAGCGCCAGCGCCGTGTGCACCAGGCCGACACCGAAGGCGGTGTCGTAGAGCCCGATGCGGATGAAGGCGACTGTCAGCGGCAGCGCCAGGATGGCTAGCGGAAAGGCGCGGGTCAGCAGGATCAGCAGGCGATAGGCGTTCTGGCCGCGGAAGGAGAAGCGCGCCAGCGCATAGCCGGCCGGGGCTCCGAGCCCGATCGAGAGCGCCATGCAGGTCAGCGCCGCGATGATGCTGTTGACCATCGCTGGCCAGACGCCTTCGACGGCGAGGAAGGTCTGCAAAGCGGTAAGCGAGGCATCGCCCGGCCAGAGCGATTTCGGCCAGCGGAACACGCCGCTGCGCCCGCCGAAGGCGCCGAGCGCGATCAGCCAGATCGGCACCAGCACCCAGGCGCAGAGCGCGACGACGCCGGTCCAGAAGACGGTGCGCTTCAGCCCGCTCATGGCTGCTGCTCCGCCGGGACGCGCAACACGCGCAGGTAGATCGCCGTCGCCGCGAGCGAGATCACCACGATCAGCATCGCGTAGGCGGCGGCGACGCCGGTGTTCTGGTTGGCGTTCTGCCAGGTGTAGGCTTCGCCGACGAGCACCGGGAAATTGGTGCCGCCGATGGCGTAGACCACCGCGAACACCTCGAAGGCCAGCACGGTGCGCAGGATCAGCGCCGTCTGGATGCTGGGCTTGAGAAGCGGCAGGGTGATGCTTCGGAAAATCGTCCAGGGCCGGGCGCCGAAGACCTCGGCCGCCTCGCGATACTCCTTCGGGATCAGCTGCAGGCCGGCGACCAGGATGACCAGCACGATCGCGGTGGCGCGCCAGATCTCGGCGAGGACGACGCCGAGGAAGAGCGTGCCGGGCGTCTCATAGGTCAGCCAGGCGGTCGGTCCGTCGATCAGCCCGAGCCCGTAAAGGGCGCTGTTGAGGTAGCCGCGATCCTGCAGGATCGCGAGCCAGACCAGGCCGGCGGCAAGATCGGAGACGCCGAGCGGGATCGTCCAGACCCAGAGCACGAGATCGCGCCCGCGGCCGATCTTCTCGATCATCACGCTCATGCCGAGGGCGAGCGCGAGCTGGATTGGCACGACGACGAGGACGAGCAGGAAGGTGTTGCGCAGGGCCGGGCCGAAATTCAGGTCGGAAACCATGCGCCGGTAATTGCCGAGCGAAGCCGCCCCGCCTTCGCTGAAGGAGAGCGCGATCGTCTGCACCAGCGGCAGCAGGAAGATCGCCGCCAGAAAGAGCAGCGATGGCGCCAGCAGCAGATAGGGGAGAGCTCGCGACTGCGCTCGCTTCATGGTGGTCCCGGCGGCAGCTTACGAAACAGCGGAAAAAGCGGGCGGCCCGCAAGCCGCCCAGTGGGGAGGAACGGTTCGGCTCAGTTCACCGGGCAGGCGCCTTCGCTCGCCTTGTCCGGCGCCCAGCACGGCGCCTTGGTTCCCTCCATCAGACCCTTGAGCACCACAGCCTGCGCATCGAGCACCGCGCGCGGATTCTCGCCGCGCAGCACGATGCGCTGGAAGCTGTCGGAGAAGACCTTGTTGAACTCGCCGCCCTTGTCGCCGAGCCCGATCGGCAGCAGCGCCGGCAACGCATCCTTCGCCCCTTGCGTCTTGGCGACGCCCTCCGCGATCAGCTTGATGCCCGGCGAGAGATCGGCCGGCAGATCGGCCTTCACCACCGGGAAGAAGCCGACCTCGGCCGCGGTCTTCACCTGCGTCTCGGGCTTGGTCAGATGCTCGATCACCGCAGCGGCTCCCGCCCGGTCGGGCGCGCCCTTCGGGATGGCGAGGCCGGCGATGACCGGCATGTAGCCCCGCCCCTTCGGACCGGCCGGCGCCGGGAAGGTCACGTATTTGTCCGGCTCCTGCACCAGCGCGTCCTTGACGCGGGCGACATGGTCGAACGCGACCCAGACCTCGCCGGCCATCAGCGGCTCCTGCATGAAGTCGTAGCTGGTCGAGTTCGGATTGACGTATTGCCAGAGGCTCTTGAACTTGCCCCACATCGCCTCGGCTTCGGCCGAGCGGAACGGCGTCACCACCCCGCCGGTGAAGGAGGGGTAGAGATAGCCCTGGTAGAACCGCGGCATCAGCCCTTTCGGTCCGGCTGGGAAGCCGATCAGGCGCTTGCCGGTCTTCTCGGTCAGTGCCTTGCCCCAGGCTTCGAGCTGGTCATAGGTCAGTGCGTTGACGTCGGCACCGGCCGGCAGCGAGGCGAGCGCCTCCTTGCGCGCGACCATGATGTAGGTCGCCTGCATCCAGGGAATGTAGACCTGCTTGCCGGTACCGAGCTTGCCGAGCTCCATCAGCCCTTGCGGAATGCCGCGATCAGCGAGCCTGGCGGCGATGTCGTCGATCGGCTCGATATCGCCGGAGGTGACGAGCGGCTGCAATTCGCCGTGCAGCGCTCCGGCGAGGCTGATCGTACGCTTGCCGGCCTTGCCTTCGGCCTTCATGCGCACGTCGAATTGCGGGGGCTCCTCGACCAGATAGGAAACCTTGCCGGGCACGCCCTTGAGCAGGACCTGGCGGACCTTCTGCGCTTCCTCGACCGGGCGTAGCTGCGTCGACAGGAAGTTGACGTCCTGGGCGGTGGCGAAGCTCGCGGTGAGCAGGAGCGCGCCGGCGCTCGCAAGAATGGCTTTCATCATACCCTCCCTCTGCAGTCGTTTTCGTGCGGCCTTGCCGACCGCTTCAGTCCAGCTTTGGAAACTCAGGCTTCGCCGCTCGACCCTCGCGGGATCTGGCGCAGGCTAAGCACGGTCGAGAGCTCGCGCGGATCGCCTCCGCCCATCCGGGCGAGCACCATCGCGGCGAGCCGCATGCCGACCTCGGCCGGCGGCAGTTCCATCGTGGTCAAGCCCGGCCGCGCATAGGAAGCGGCGGGAATGTTGTCATGGCCGGTGACCGCGATATCCGGGCCGATGGCGAGGCCGGCCTCGACCACGGCCTGCATCGCTCCGAGGGCCATCCGGTCGGTGGCGCAGAGCAGCGCGGTCGGTGGCTGTGGGCCGGCCAGCAGTTCAGCGGCGAGGCGGTGGCCGTCCGCTTCGGTCGGCTCGCCCTCGACGAGGAGCTGCCGTGCCGCCTCGTCGAGGCCGCCTTCCGTCATCGCCTGCCGCCAGCCGGCAGCGCGTAGCGTCGCGAAGGTGAGATAGGACGGGGCCGACAGATGCGCGATCCGGCGATGGCCGAGCCCGATCAGCCGCGTCGTCAGTGCCTTGAAGCCGGCCTCACCGTCACCGTCGACGAAGGCGTAGGGCCGCTTCGTCTCGGTTCGGCCATGGCAGATGAAGGGGACGCCCTTCGCCTCGAGATAGGCGACGCGCTCGTCATGGCGGCGCGTGCGGGCGATGATGAAGGCATCAGCCCGGCCGCTCTCGACCAGCCGGCGATAGGTCGCCATCTCCTCGAGGCCGGGGCGGGCCGCGAGCAGGATGAGGTCGTGGTGCTCGGCCGCGAGCTTTTCCCCGATCGCCGCCAGCAACTCCGCGAAGACCGGCTCGTGGAAATGCCCGGGCTGCGCCGGCATGACGAAGGCCACCGTCTCGCCCGCCCCCTTGCGCAGGCGGCGGGCGGCGCTATGCGGGCGATAATTGGCTTCGCGCGCCGCATGCCGGACGCGCTCGCGCGTCGACTGGGCAACGTCGGGATAGTCGTCGAGAGCCCGCGACACCGTGGTGATCGAGAGCCCCAGACGCTGCGCAAGGGCCTTGAGAGAGCTCAAAACCGGTCTCCAAAACGTTTTGGAACGTTATCCTGCCGATGCCGCGAGTCAACTGTCCTGCGCTGCGCTGGATGAGTCGCTGCGGTCGGTGGCGGTATCTGTCATCGATCAAAACGGTCAGGCGCGGCTTGAGCGCGCGATCCCATCCGAGGTCCCGGCCTGGTCCGCTGTCTGCAGGAGTTCGGCGGGCCGACCCACCGAGCCGGCCCTGAGGCGGGCACGCTAGAGCATTTTCGAGCGAAGCGGACACCGGTTCGCGTGAAGAAAATGCGATAAAACAAAGGCGTAGAGCAATTTCGCGATTCGGAGAATTGCGAGATTGCTCTAACCCGACCCCTGACTTACGGCCTGACTGAGACTGGCTTTGATGTCGTCTGCATGGAAGCGCGCCAGGTGAACGTGGCGCTCCCGGCAATGCGCAACAAGACTGACAAGCACGACGCCCGCGACATCGCTCATTCCACGATTTTGATGTCGAGTTCACGGATCAGCCGACCGAACCGCTCGATATCCCCGTTGACGAGGCTCGCCATGGCCGCGGGCGAGCCCGGAGCGGCGACGAGGCCGCTGGCTTCCAGCTTCGTTGCGATTTCCGGCGATTTGATCGCCTTGGCCATCGCCTCGTTCAAGCGCTCGACGACAGCCGGCGGTGTCCCGTTCGGCGCCGCAAGACCAAAGAAGTTCGGGATCAGGGGATCCTCCGCCACCCCGAGCTCGGTCATGGTCGGAACGTCGCTCAGCTGCGTGAGCCGGCGCTGGTCCCCCACCGCCAGCGCCTTGATCTTGCCGTCCTGCATCAGCGACAGCGCCGCAGGCGGCGTGGCGATGGTCAAGGCCACCTCGCCCGTCGCAACCGCGGTGACGGCCGGCGGGGCTCCACGATAAGGGACGTGAACCATCCTGACGCCGAGCTTGCGTGCCAGCGCCTCGATGTTGAGGTGTGCCATGCTGCCCTTGCCGAAGCTCGCATAGGTCAGCTCGCGCTGCTTGGCGAGCTTCGCGAAATCCGCAAAGCTGTTCACGCCAAGCCCGGGATTGACGACGAGCACATAGGGGCCTTCGGCAACGACCCCGACATAGGCGAAATCACGCTTTCCATCGAGCGCCTGCTGCGGCATCAGGATCGGGTTGATGCCGAAGACCTCGCGAGGGGCCATCAAGAGCGTGTACCCGTCGGGTTGCGCGCGGGCGACCGCCACTGCGCCGACCATGCCGTTGGCCCCGGGCCTGTTCTCGACAACGACAGTCTGGCCAAAATCCACCCGCATCCTCTCGGCCACCAAACGGGCAGCCAGGTCGACGGCTCCGCCGGCCGGATAGGGGACGACGAGCTGGATTGGCCTGGCCGGATAGGTGCCGGAGCCCTGGGCGAAGGCGGGCATCGCCAGACCTGCGCCGGCGAGCGCCAGAAAGGCGCGGCGTGACTGCGACACGGACATGATGACCTCCCTCCTGCTTTTTATGAATGAAGCTTACGGCTCGTCTGCGCCCCGAACGCGCCGGGTCCATTGCTCCCAGGCACGGTCCATGGCGAAGGGCGTCAGGTTGAAATCGGAGGCGGCCACCGCCTCGGCCGCTGTCAACCGACGCAGCGTCCCGACCTGAGCTGCCTTCAGCTGCACGTCGGCGTTGCGGGCCCCATAGATCGATCGGAATGTCAGCTCACGGACCGAACGCCCAGCCACCGTGGCCCCGTGGCCCCGCATCAGCACGGTCCAGTTGGCGCCGAGGGTCCGCGCCAGGGAATCCCCCTGCTGCCGCGTCGAGACGATCAGGTTCGTGTCCCCGAACTCGTCCTGGCTGTCCCAGAGAGGCACGGTCGCGCCCATGGTCGCGCCGAGATGAAAGACCGGGACAAGCTCGGCATCGCTCGTGCAGAACGGCATCATCTGCGGGGCGTGGTGATGGCAGACGGCGACCACATCCGGCCGGGCGCGATAGATCGCTCCGTGTATGCTGCGCTCGGCGAAGATCCGCGCCTCGGACTTCGAGACGAGAGCGTCGTCCAGGTCGAATATCAGGATATCTTCGGCGCCGACCAGTTCGGCTGCGCGCGTGCGCGGCATCAGATAGTGGCCGGGAGAATTCGGATGGCGGGCCGAGACGTGCCCGAAGCTGTCAATGATCCCTTCATGCGCCAGGATGCGGCTGGCATCCACGATCTCGGCGACAGTCCGCTCCAGCTCCGGCGATCCTTGCATCGGCCCGGCACCAACGGAACCTTCCAAACCTTGCCGCATGAGACCACCCCGACAAACGTGCGCTCTTGCATCGTCGAGGAGAGCTTCATCCCTTGCTCAGGGCAAATCCAATGCGAAGCGCTTAGCTCAGAGCTAAGCGTTTCGAGAGGGCTCGGTGACCGCGAGCGGATGGCCCAGCCCCCGCATGGCCGCTGAAAGCGTCGTCATCGCCGAGCTGACCGCCTCGCGGATCACAGGCAGTGATGCGAGCTGGCCTGCCTTGCGCGAGCCTGCGAGGAAGAGCGTTCGCCTGAGGACCGGGGAGACGATAGGCTGAACGTGGAGTGTTCCGGCCGCGACTTCCGCCAGCACCGTGCCATAGGGCAGGATGCCGGCTCCCGCCCCGCGTGCGACAAGGGTCTTGATGCCCGAGATCGAGCGGATCTCGTGGCCCACTTCGATGTGCAGGCCCTGCCCCGCGGCGGTCCTCTCGACGAGGGAGCGCACGCCATCCCGCGCTTCCGGCAGGATCAGCGGATGGCTCAACGCGTCCGCGAATGCGATCGCGCCTGCGTCGTTGCCCCCTCCCACCGTCACCAGCACGAGATCCTCCTGGTAGAGCGCCCGCTTCCAGAAGCCGGACAGGTCGGCGACGTCATAGGCCAGGATCAGGTCGAGCTCACCTCGCTGCAGGCTGTCCACGAGGAGATGGCTCATTTCCTCGGACAGGCTGAGGGCGAGCTGCGGCGCGCGCTCGGAGACCGCCAGCAGCAGCTCCGGCCCAATGATCTGCATGAGGCTGGGCGTCAGGCCGAGACGGACAGCTTCACGCGCGTCCTCGGTGACTTCGCGCCGAGCCAGCTCGACGAGATCGAGGATCTGCACGGCCCGCTCGAACAGCTTCTCGCCCGCCGCGGTCGGTGAAACGCCGCGGGAATGGCGGGTCAGGAGGGCGACACCAAGCCCCTCTTCCAGCTGCTTGATCTGCATGCCGAGCGCGGGCTGGGCAATCCTGAGCTCGTCGGCCGCGCGTGTCATGTTGGCGGCCTCGACGACGCGGACGAAGTATTTGAGCTGGCGCAGATTCACGTCCTCTCCTTTCGGATGGAGCAATCTGCCATGATCGGCGGTGAGGCTACGAGTCGGAACGGGCTCGCGTTTTCCAGCCCGGCTCGGAAGTGGCCAGTTTCAAACGATACCGCGCCTCGCATAGACCGGTCGTAAACCTTGCGGCGCAAGCTGAGTGTCATGTTCTGAAGATGTTCCTGAGGGGATTTTTCAATCGAGTGATTCTTTTCCAATGATTTCCGGAGCTTTGCGATGTGCGCGTCGCCATGATGAAGGTGAGATTCTGCCGCCGCTCACCCGATGTCATCCACTCCTTCGTTGGTCCGTCGGTGATGTGCCGGGTCATTCTAAGTGCTCCCTCTCTCCCACCAGCAGCGCCGCGGAGAGCCATCCTGGAGAAATCGCCATGGCAGAACCCGCCTCGACATCCGACGGAAGCTGGCGGAGCTTTGCCGCCGCGCTGCTTTTCTCGTTCGCTCTCGCGACTCCTGCGTCTGCACAGAACGTGCCCGTCACCGTTGGCGCGAGCCCGCCGGAAGACGTGGTAACGCTGGCACCGGGCGGTATCGAAAAGGCCTTGGCCGGATTGCCGGCGACGATCGAGGATATCCTGAAGCGCAGCGGCTTGCCTGGTGCTGCCGTGGCCGTCGTGCATGGCGGCAGGACGGTCTTCGCGCGAGGTTACGGCGTCCGGGAATTGGGCAAGCCGGCCAAGGTAGACACCGCTACGGTCTTCCAGATCGCATCGCTGTCGAAGCCGATCGCGGCCACGGTCGCGGCAACGCAAGTCACGGCCGGCCGCATCACATGGGACGACAAGGTCACGAAATACCTGCCCGAATTCAGGCTCAAGGACGCCTATGTGACGGCCAACGCCACGGTGGGCGACTTCTATGCGCACCGCACGGGCCTCCTTCATGCGGCGGGCGATGATCTCGAGGATCTGGGCTTCGACCGGAAGACAATCCTCGAAAGACTGCGCCTCGTCCCGCTCGCGCCGTTTCGGATCAGCTACAACTACGCCAATTTCGGCATCACCATCGGGGCGGAGGCCGTTGCCGCGGCGGCTGGGGTCGCGTGGGAGGACCTATCCCGGCAGGCGCTTTACGAGCCGCTGGGAATGAGCTCCACCAGCTCGCGTCATGCCGACTTCCTGGCGCGCGATAACCGGGCAACGCTGCATTCCCTGGAGAACGGACGCTTCGAAGCGCGCTTCCGGCGCGATCCGGACCCGCAATCGCCCGCTGGCGGCGTGTCCTCCAATGTGGTCGATCTCTCGCAGTGGCTGAAGCTCCTGCTGGCGAATGGCCGCCATGACGGGCGGCAGCTGATCGCGCCCGAGGCTCTGCTGCCCGCGCTGCGTGCCCAGGCCTTCAGCGCCCCCGCCGATAGCGTCGGCTCGCGCTCCGGCTTCTACGGCTTCGGCTTCAACGTCTCCGTCAATGCCAATGGGCGGCCGAGCCTGAGCCATTCCGGCGCCTTCGCGACCGGGGGCGGCACCAATGTGCAGATTCTGCCCTCGGCCGACCTTGCGATCGTCGCGCTGACCAATGGCGCGCCGGTGGGAGCGGCCGAGGCGATCACGACCAGTTTCATGGAAACCGCCCAGTTCGGGGCGCCGACGCGCGATTGGTATGCCGTGATGAATCCGCGGCTGCTGCAGATGTCCGCTCCCGCTGGCGATCTCGCGGGTAAGACGGCTCCTGCTTCCGCGGTGCCCGCGGCCGCTCTGGGCGACTATGTCGGCACTTATGACAGCGCGTATTTCGGGCCGGCCCGGATTTCGCAGAGCCAGGACGGACTCGTTCTGCATCTCGGCCCGGCTGCGTTTGCCTTGCCCCTGAGCCATTGGGATGCAAACAGCTTCGCCATCTCCCCGCGCAGCGAGAACGCCCCTTACGGCTCACGCTCTTCGGTCCGCTTCACGCTCGTCGATGGCAAGGCGACCTCGTTCACCATCGACTATCTCAACGCCGAAGGCCTGGCCGTCTGGACGCGGTGAACAGCCGCTCCTTGCGGAGCACCAGAAGCCGCGGAAAGCAGCATGGCCAGCGTTCGGCGTCTCTTGCGCGGGGGCATCGGAGGAACCACAATCGAGCGGTCCTGCGTCATGACCGCGATTGGCCTCGATGGCATCCGATACCCGCGCGACCGCCCCGTCGTCCTACGAGTTCACGCAGGTATCGGCCGAGGAGTTCGACCCTTCGATCCGATATGACGCGTGGAGGGCGGCCGCCTATCATGCTGTCGATCTCCTGCCGCCGCAGGATGGTGAATTGCTGGAGGGCTCGTCCCGCTTCGTGCGCGGTGACGGCGGCGCATTCGGCTCCCATCAGGGCAGCCGCCGCCGAACCCAGTTTACCTCGCGCGCCCGGAGCGCCGGGCTGGGCGAGTGCATGGTGGTCAATCTGATGGTCGAAGGGGCGGTACGGCTCGACGCGCCCGATGGAAGCCAGCTGCTGGTGCCGGAAGGGTCCCTGGCCATCTACAATGCGACCCGGCCGATGCATTACAGCTGGAGCCGCAGCAAGGAGATCTACCTGCTGCTGCCTCGGGCTGCGGTGCTGCGGAGCCTGCCCGGCGGCGTGAAGGGCCTGTCGCTGTCGCTCGACGCCTCGCCGCTGGCGCCGTTCCTGCGCAGCCAGATGAGCTTGCTCGATCACCATGGCTCGAAGCTCCCGCGCAAGGAACTGGCCGCGATGCTGGACAGCACGATCGCCCTGGCGATGCTGATGCTGGAGGGGTTGAGCAGCGGGCGGGCCGCCGAGCCGGAGGTGGCTGCCAGCGGGCTCTATGCCGCGGCGCTGCGATATCTCGAGGCGAACTGCCAGCGTCCCCAGCTCGATCCCGAGATGATCGCGAGCGAGCTCGGCTGCTCGCGCGCCACCCTCTACCGCGCGTTCCTCGCCAATGGCGCAACGGTGCGGCAGGCCTTGCGCGACATCAGGCTCGATCAGGCCAGGATGAGGCTCAGCAACGCCGCGGCGCTCGGCCTCAACATCGCGGCGGTCGCCTTCGCCTGCGGCTTCGAGGACGCTTCGCTGTTCGCAAAGCAGTTCAGGGCACGCTTCGGCTTGTCGCCGCGCGACTGGCGCGAGCAAGGCCGCGGCGGGTCTCGCCCGAACCCTTCGCCGGCAATCTGACAGGGCCACGCCGGGGTGCGATTCCTGAGACGCCCGAACCAGTATTGAGACGCTGCTGCTATTGCCCGGCGGCCGGCCGCTTCTAATATCCGCGAGAAGGCGATCGCGAGCAGCGCTGCGGAAGCGGCCTGCGATCATGGTGTCGCATGCACCATCGGGAGCTGGCGCGATGTTCTTGAAAACCCTGGCACATTGCCTGTCGCCCCTACCTGAGACAGCTGCCTCGAGCCGGCCCGGAACCGAGTTCGCGGCGGCGAAGAGACATGCCGCATCCGGGCATGGCAGCGTGGTGGCCAGGCAGGCCTGCGGCCGCCTTGGCTCGACGGTGGATCGCTAGCGGTGCGGAGCGTCCCATCTTACGCTCTTGACGCGGATCGTCGCGAGCCTGTGTCGTATTTCGAGCCCGGAGGCCCACCCCGTCAGGGGCTGGCCGACATCTGCATTCCAGCGGCCCCGGACGCCGGAAACCATCTGGCGCCGAAACTTCGGCTGACCTCCCTGGCACTGGGCTGCTCGACCAACAAGGAATTGTGCGCACGCTTCGCGCAGTGCAACCCTCTGACGCTCTTCATCCCTCAGAACGCCTATAAGTGGTTGAGCGGCAAGGCGACGCCTCGCGCCTCCAGCGTCTACGAAGACTGGGCCAGGGTCCTGGGCAAGCCGTTTACCGCCCCGTTCCTCGCTTATGCCTCCTTCGAGGAATTCCAGGCGCTCGTCAGCAAGCATTTCGCCCTGCCGCAAACCGCGCTTGACGGCATCCGCGTCGAAGCTGGCCTGCCTCCGGCGCCTCCCTCCCATGCGCCTGCGCAACTCTCTCCGGGCCTGGTACAGCGTGGCAAGGGCTGGCTGGAGGGCGAGTATCTCGCGCTTTCGCCGGCTTGGGCGAGCACGGAACGAGGGCGGCTGATCGTCGGGATGGCAAGCATCGCGGCTGACGACCAGGGCGACCTGCAGATCCGCTACACCGAGAATCTCTTCGGTCGCCAGGTCGCAATGCGGGGAGCGCTGGTCAGCGACGGGCGCACGGCCCAGAGCGCGCTCACCTGTTCCTATACGCAGCGGCTGTTCTTCCTTGCCCTGAATGTGCCGACGCCACCGGCGAACCTTGTCGGCGGCATCCTCGCCGGTGCCGCCATCCATGACTCGGATGCCCGCGCCTCGGCCTGCCGCATTCTCCTTCTGCGCAGTGCGCCCGGCCTCTCCGAAAGCCTGGCTGCGCGGATGGGCTATATCGACGCCGTCGCCGATGCGTTGCCGGCGGAGTTCGCCGCGCTGGGCTACCGTACCACCGGGCCGATGCCCGCGCTGGCCGCCGGCATCCTCGATTACCTCGGCGCGGACGCTGCGTCCGGCATCTGCGAGGCGGCTCCGAGAAGCCTCGCCCCGCTCGAACGGGACATCGACCGTCTCGCCATCGGCTGAGGCTCAATTGCCGAGCCGGCGCAGGGGGCGCCCGGAGAGCACATTCGCCTCGATCTCTTCCAGGCTCGCGCCCCGCGTCTCCGGGACGTAGGCGAGGCAGAACAGCACGGCGATCAGGCAGACCGCGAGAAACACCCCGATGGCGCCGGACAGGCCGGCCAGCGCGACGAGCGACAGGAAGGTGAAGGCGATCAGCGCATTGAAGAGCCAGCTGGTGGCCGAGGCCGCCGCAATGCCGGATTCACGGATCTGCGTCGGAAACAGTTCCGACATCAGCACATAGGGCAATGGCCCCAGGCTGAAGGCGAAGGCCGCGATGAAGAGGGCAAGGCCTCCGAGGCCGAGCCAGGGCATGGCGAGCAGGCTGGCGCCGACAACGACGGCGAGCCCGGCTGCCATCGCAACCGAGCCCAGAATCAGGAGCGGCCGGCGCCCCAGGCGATCGACCAGCGCCATCGCGGCGATCGTCGCGAGAACGTTGACGAGCCCCAGCCCGAAGGTGGCCGCGAGCGCAGCAGTGCCTTCGGAAAAGCCGAGTTCGCGGAAGATGCGCGGCGCGTAGTACAGGATTCCGTCGATCCCGCTGAGATTCTGCAGAATGAACAGCGTGCTGCAGAACAGCAGGACCGCGATGGTGCTGCCGCGACGGATCTCGCCGGACCCGGCCGAGACCCCGGCTTCGGCCTCCGACGATCTCTCGCGCCATTCATTCGCCAGCCCGAGCGCCTTCGCTGCTTCGAAAGCGCCATCCCGATCCCCTTTGGCCGCAAGCCAGCGCGGGCTTTCGGGCAGGATCTGGATCGCCAGCAGGCACAGGCCGACCGGGAGGACGCCGGCGCCGAGCAGGAACGGCCAGGGCAGGACCGCGGCGAAGCACAATGCGACGCCATAGGCGGCGAGGATGCCGAGCGTGATCGCCAGCTGAAACAGCGAGACCACCGCGCCGCGATAGCGGGCGGGGGTCGCTTCGGCCGCGTACATCGGAACCACCATGGAAAGCAGGCCGATGCAGAGGCCGACGACGCTGCGTCCGACCAGCAACCCTGTCATCCCCGGGCTGGCGACGATGAGCGCATGGCCCAGCACGCCCAGCACGGTCGCCAGCGTGATCGTGCGCCGCCGGCCCCAGCGCGCCGAGACGGCCCCGGCCATCGTCGCGCCGATGAAACAGCCGAGAACCAGGACGCCGACGATAGCCTGCTCGCCGAATTCGGAGAGTTTGAACTCGGATTTGATGAGATCGAGCACGCCGGCTATCGCCGCGATGCCATAACCGAACACGAGGCCGCCCATTCCAACAATAAACGAGATGCCGATAACAGAAATTATACTATCATCATTCCGAGAATTTCCAGTCATTTCCATTTTTTTCCAAATATAGAGGCCAGATTTTCTATCCGAATGCATGCTATAAATGCGTCGGGCGGGGTCAACTGCATTTCTCCGCCGAGGCGTTTGGATTTGCGGCCGGTTGGCTGTCGCTGGAGGAGATGTCCATGACCGATCTGGCCGAAACTCAATCCCGGATTGGCCAGGAGCGGGCCAACCGCCTCGCCATCGACGGCGGTACCCCTGTCCGCAACGAGCCGCTGCCCTGGGAGCTGCCGGGCGCGCATTGGATCGGCGAGGAGGAACGCGAACTGGTCGATCGGGTGGTGCGGGCGCGCAGCCCTTTCCGCTTCTACGGCCCCGATCCGCAGCACATGGTCGAAACCTTCGAGCGGGAATGGTGCGCGGCGTTCGGCCATCGCCATGCGCTCGCCGTGTCGTCGGGAACGGCGGCGCTGACGATCGCGCTTTCGGCGCTGGGCGTCGGCCCGGGCGATGAGGTCTTCGTGCCGGGCTATCTCTGGGTCAGCTGCCTGTCCGCCGTGGTGCGCGTCGGCGCGATCCCGCGGCTGGTCGATATCGACGCGACCTTCTGCATCGATCCCGAAGACCTGAAGCGTAAGATCGGCCCGCATAGCCGCGCCGTCCTCTGCGTCCATATGAGCGGCGTGCCGGGGCGCATCGCCGAGATCGCGGCGATCTGTCGTGAACACGGCCTCGGCCTGGTCGAGGACTGCGCGCAAGCGGCCGGAGCCAGCGTCGACGGCCGCGCCGTCGGCCGGTTCGGCGACATCGGCATCTTCAGCTTCCAGCTCAACAAGAACATGACGTCGGGAGATGGTGGCCTGATCGTCGCCGAGGATCCGGCCCTCTTCCGGCGTATGGTCGCGCTGCATGATCTCGGCTATCCGCGCAACGACAAGGGTCGTCTCGACGCTTCGGACGAGGCCTGTCAGCTCTGGGGCATGGGCGCGCGCATGTCGGAGCTGGCCGGCGCGATGGCGCTGGCGCAAATGCGCAAGCTGCCGCGCATCACGGCAGCGATGCGCGGCTCGAAATGGCGCATCCGCGAGAGGCTCGCCGATCTGCGCGGCATCGAATTCCGCCATGTGCTCGATCCGGCTGGCGATACCGGGCCGTTCCTGCTGATGCTGCTGCCCGATGGCGAGCTGGCGCGACGCTTCGTCGATGCGCTGCGGGCCGAGGGCATTGCCGGCCCGCCGGGCAGCCTCGCCTGCATCACCATGCGGGAATGGGGCATGCACTGGTACTTCAACATTCCCAGCCTGGTGCAGCGCCGCTCCAACAGCCGCGACGGCTTTCCTTGGTCGCATCCAGCGAACGCGTTCGCAGCCGGCTATGACTATGACATCGGCGCCCTGCCGCGCTGCGACGAATACCATGAGCGCGGCGCGCTGCTCGCCATCGGCTCGACGCTGAGCGAGGCCGACGAGGACGATATCGTCACCGCCTTCCGCAAAGTCGCCAGCCGCCTGCTGGCCTGACCGGCGTGCAACCAAGCCAATCGAGGCGGGGATGATGATCTACTACATTGCCGCGATCGCCGGCATCGCCGGTTTCCTGTTCGGTTTCGACGAAGGCGTCATCGCCGGCGCGCTGCATCTCCTGCGCAGCGAATTCACGATCAGCGCCTTCGACGAGGGGCTGATGACCTCGGCGGTGCCGCTCGGCGCGCTCGGCGGGGCCCTGCTGGTCGGCCGCGCCACCGAGACCTATGGACGGCGTGCGCCCCTGCTTGCCGCCGCCGTGCTGTTCGCGCTCGGCGCGCTGTTCTCCAGCATGGCGACGGCAGTGTGGATGCTGACGGCATCGCGGCTCGTGCTGGGCGTCGCGGTCGGAATCGCAGCAATGGTGGCACCGCTCTATATCTCGGAGAGCGCCCCCGCCGAGAAGCGCGGCCTGCTCGTCTCGATCTACCAGCTCGCCATCACCCTCGGCATTCTCGGCGCCTATCTGGTCGATTTCGCCTTCGCGGAATCCTGGCGCCTGATGTTCGTGATGGGCGTCCTGCCGGCGCTGGCGCTACTGGTCGGCATGTATCGGATGGGCGATACGCCGCGTTGGCTCGCCCTGAAGGGGCGGACGGACGAGGCGCGCCAGATGATTGCGCGCATTCGGGAGCGGCCGGCGGCCGATCCGGCCGTGGACTCGGAGCTGGCGAGCATTCGCGCCACCGCCCTGCATGCGGCCGGCCCGGGCAACTGGGCGGATTTGCTCAGCCCGACGGTGCGGCCAGCCCTGATCGTCGGCATGGGCCTGTTCTTCCTGCAGCAGCTCAGCGGCATCAATGCCGTCATCTACTACGCCCCGACCGTGTTCAAGGAGGCCGGCTTCGGCTCGGCCTCGACGCAGATCATGGCGACGATGGGCATCGGCGTCGTCAATGTCGCCATGACCTTCGTCGGCATGCATCTGATCGACAAGATCGGACGCCGCCGCCTGCTCTTCTTCGGCTTCGCCGGTACGGCGCTCAGCCTGGGCATGATCGCGGTGGCGGCGGCGACCGAGTCGGAGGCGCTCGACACACTGGCGATCATCGGCCTGGTCCTCTACATCGCCGCCTTCGCCGCGAGCGTCGGCCCGCTGCCCTGGGTGATGATGTCGGAGATCTTCCCGCTCAAGGTGCGCAGCCTGGGAATGAGCGTCGCGACCATCGCGAACTGGGGCTTCAACTTCCTCGTCGTCTTCTCCTTCCCGATGCTCGTCGGCAGTCTCGGCCTGGGCGGCGTCTTCGCAATCTACGCGCTGGTCTGCGCGATCGGAGTGGTCTTCACCCATCTGCTCGTTCCCGAGACGAGCGGCGTCTCGCTCGAGGAGATCGAGCGACACCTGGAATCGGGCCAGCCCTTCTCGCGGCTGGGCGCCACGGGCGACCGCCTGGTGACGGCATGACGGCGGCGCGAGCAGAAAAGCCCGTCGGAGCATCCGAGCATACCGACCTGATGCGCGGGCATGATCAGGGCCAGGCCGAGGCGCTCGTCTCCGCCTTCATCGGGCTGAGCCCCTATCGCAAGGCGATTGCTCCGCTTCTCGGCGACATCACCCGGATCGCGCTGGCCAACCGGCAGGTCGGCGAGGCGCTCGCCACGGTGGAGCGGCGCGCGGACTTCAGGAGAACCGGCCGGCTCGACCTGGCCGGGCTCGGCAATGAGAAGGCGGTTATCCTCGCCTTCCTCGAACATATCCGCTTCGCTTCGCCGGATTTCCTGCGCTCCGTCGGTGAATGGCCCCTGGGAGAGATCCGTGGCCGAGTCTGATTTCTGTGACGTCGCCGTCGTCGGCACCGGCGCGGGTGGTGGCATCCTCGCCTACAAACTGGCCCGCGCCGGCCTGCGTGTCGTCTCGCTGGAACATGGCGAGATGCTGCCGGAGGACCAGTTCCGGACTGTTATGCCGCCCGGCGCCGGGCGTGATTTCGGCATCGGCCCCGACACGGCCTGGCCGAGCGATCCGCATGACAGCCTGTTCACCCATCCGCTTTTCGCCGACGGCAACGTCGGCTCGACCGCACGGCCGCCAGGCGGCTTCCGGCATTTCCAGGTTCTTGCCGTCAATGGCCTGCAGAACCTCTGGAACGGCGTCAGCGTCAGGTTCTCGGCCCAGGACTTCGAGACCTGGCCGGTCTCCTATCGGGACATGGCGCCGCATTACGACGCCGTCGAGCGCCTGATCGCCGTATGCGGCACCGCCGAGGGGATCGCGGAGCTGCCGGACGGGATCTATTTGCCCCCCAAGCCGCTGCGCCCGGCGGATCGCCTGATCGTCAACGCCGTCAAATCGCTCGGTGAGCCCGACTCGCACGCCATTCCGAACCGCAAGGCGATCAACACCAAGGCCGGCACCGCCCGCGCCTGCATCTCGACCGGCATGTGCACCTCCGGCTGCCCGGTGGGAGCGGTCTACAAATTCTCGACGCGGCTTCTGCCGGAGATCGCCGGCCTGCCGAACTACGAGTTGCGCACCGGGGCAAAGGTCGTGCGCCTGATCCGCGACGGCGACGGCTCGCGCATCACCGAGGTCGAGTATATCGACCTGCGGGATGGAGGCCGGCGACGGCTTCGGGCCAGGACGGTCGTGCTGGCGGCGGGAGCGGTGGAAACGCCGCGCATCCTGTTCAACTCGGCCGACGAGGCCGATCCCTCCGGTCTGTGTAACCGGCAGGATCGGGTCGGAGCCGGCTTGCAGGACAATCCCAAGGTCGTGCTCTCCACCTCGTTGCTCCGGCTCTGGGGCAAGCGGCGCGACTACGATATCGGCTATGGCGATCTCCTGATCCTGATGTCGCAGGCCGGATTGCCGGATGGCTCGTCCTTCCGCTTCATCGGCCATGCGATTCACGGCATCCCGGACGTTCCGCATTACCTCGCCGGCATGCGGCAGCTTCCGTCTTTCCTGAAGGAGCGCCTCGCGCGGTTGATGTTCCACAGCTACGTCACGCTCGGGCTGTTCTGCCGCGGCGACGCGACGCCGACGAACCGCGTCAGGCGTGGCCGCAGCCTTGATGTCTATGGCGTGCCCCAGGTCGAGGTCGATTTCACGATACCGGCCTCGAGCCATCTGATGATGGACGCGATGGCCGCCTGGGGCCGGCGTGTGCTGCGGCGCGCATCCGCGACGTCGATCTATGCCACCCGCGACAATAGCGGGACGGGCATCCACTATGCCGGCACGACCGCCATGGCCGACGATCCCCGGCATGGGGTGGTCGATGCCGATCTCAGAAGCCATGGCATCGACAATCTCTATATCTGCGATGGCGGGGTCATCCCCGATCTGCCGGACAAGCATCTGACCTTGTCGATCATGGCGCTGGCTCACCGGCTTGCCGAGCATCTCGTGACGGAGCAGCACTCCGGGCGAGCCGGAGCCAAGGTCCGGACGAGCAGCGTCGCCTAGGAATCTCCCGTGCGGTTTCGGCATGGACGGTGCCTGATCTCATGGCCAGGCGTTTTCCGCAGGAGCGGCGCGGTCCGAGCGTGCCCTTCCCCATTCCGCTCTCGATCAGGCCGGGGCACATCGGCTTGATCTTCTTGCCGGCGTCGTCACCACGCGGGCCACCGGCTTCACGCGACCCCGCGCCAGGTCAATTCGCTACGACGGAGCACTCAATTGGCGGCTTTTGCTGCCGCCGCAGCTTCGACTGGAGCAAGTCCGCCATTCTCCAAATCGTGGAATTGCTCTGGGCCTTTGTTCTATCGCATTTTCTTCACGCGCACCGGTGCCCGTTTCGCTCGAAAATGCTCTAGGCGATGTAGGTGTTCGGCTCCTGTTGGTAGCGGTCGTTCAGGTGCAAAGTCGCAAATTCGCTCGCGAGCCTAACCCAGGCGTGCCGTCGAGCGCCGTACCACCAGCTCCACCGGCAGCATCGTCGTCTCGGCGAAATGGCCGGCGACGAGCGCCATCAGCGTCTCCGCCGCCAAGGTCCCGATTCGGCCGATCGGCAGATGGACGGTGGTCAGCGAGGGCGAGACATGGGCCGACATATCGAGGCCGTCGATCCCGACGACGGAGAGGCCGGAAGGGACCGATATCCCACGCGCATGCGCCTCCTCCATGCAACCGATGGCGAGGAGATCGATGCCCCCGATCAACGCCGTTGGCGGATCGTCGAGCTCGAGGAGCGTAGCGCAGCCGGCGCGCGCGCCGGCCAGAGTGACCGCCTGCTCGGAATGGAGCTGGTCGGGCAGGCCCAGGCCGGCTTCGGCCAGGGCCGTCCGCACTCCGGCCAGTCTCGCCCGCTGGCGGTCGTTGAAGCGTAGATGGCCAGTGACCATGCCGATCCGGCGATGGCCGAGGCCGATCAGATGCTCGGCGGCGAGGCGTCCGGCGAGCGCATTGTCGATCGCCACCGCCGTGAAATTGCCGTCGCCGCACCAGGTCAGGACGATCGGAACCCGGGCCTCCTTCAGCATGGCGACGGTCTCGGGCGAACGCTCGGCACCGACCAGCATCAGCCCATCGACACCGCGTCCAAGCAACGAGCGCACGGCCTGGGCTTCGGCTGCTGCGTGCCCCTCATGCGAGGCGACGAGGAGCAGGAAGCCCTCCTGCGCCAGCGTCGACTGCATCGCCTGCAGCGCCCGGGCGAAGATGGCGCTGTCGAGCGTCGGCACGATCGCGCCGATCGTCATCGAGCGCCCCGATGCAAGGGCACGCGCCGCGCCATCCGGCAGATAGCCGAGCCGCAGCGCGCTGGCCCGGACTTTCGCGAGCGTCTCCTCCGAGAGCAGATGCGGCTGGGCGATCGCGCGCGACACCGTCGCCGGAGACACCCCGGCGTCGCGCGCCACATCGCTCAACTTGATGCGACCGCCCTGTCTCATGCCGCGCCCTGAAAATTCTTTCATAAGAGATATCGCCGTCATCGCGCGATCTCAAACAAAAAAGCGCATCATTAGCGAGAGATTAGCGCTTGACAGGCGCGAGTGTCTTTGGAAGCTTGAATGAAAGCGCTTTCAATAGATGCGCAACGGGAAACGCCATGATGGGACGAAGGGGATTGGCCGGCCTGACCTCCGTGGCCGCAGCCCTATTGCTCTGGTTCGTAATGACGACGCTGACCGGGCTGGTCTCGCCGGGCCGCTTTCCATCGCCGGCGGAGTTCTGGCAGTCGCTGATCCAGATCGCGACGCGCGGCTATGCCGGGGCGCCGCTGCTCGCCCATGCCGTCCAGAGCCTCAAGCTTGTGCTGTTCGGCTTTGCCGTGGCGGTCGCCACTGGCGTGCCGCTCGGTCTCTGGATGGGTTGGAGCCGGCGGGCCGAGGCGGCGATCAACCCCATCTTCCTGCTGATCCGCCCGATCCCGCCTCTGGCCTGGATCCCGCTCGCCATCCTCTGGCTCGGCCTCGGCGATGCCGCCAAGATCATGGTGATCTGGTTTGCCGCCTTCGTGCCCTCTGTGATCAACGCCTTCGCCGGCGTACGGGCGATCGACCGCCCGATGATCGAGGCCGCGCGCATGCTCGGCACGCCGCGCTGGCGATTGGTTCGGGAAGTCATCGCGCCGGCCGCTTCGCCGATGATCTTCACCGGCCTGCGTCTGTCACTGCAAGCCTCCTGGACGACACTGGTCGCGGCCGAGCTGGTCGGCGCCCTACTCGGCATCGGCTTCGTGCTGAACGTCGCCCAGCAGGACATTTATCCCGGCATGATCCTCGTCGGCATGGTCACGGTCGGCCTGCTCGGCTGGGCGACGACCTGGCTGCTCGCCATGGCCGAGCAGCGCGCCCTCGCCTGGAACATGGCGGCGCGGGACTGAAGCCGATGCGCGACACGCCTCTCTCCCTCACGGAACGGATCGGCTGGGGTGCGCTCGGGCTGGCTGTACTGCTCGGCACCTGGACGCTGCTCACAGCCTCCGGCCTCGTGCCACGCCCGTTCCTGCCGACGCCGGGCGACGTGCTCGGCCGCATGATCGAACTGATGAGCGCACCTTTTGCCGGTGCGACATTGCCGCAGCATCTCGCCTCAAGCTTCGAGCGCTACGCCTATGGCGTGCTGCTCGCGGCCCTGATCGGCGTGCCGCTCGGCCTGCTGATGGGCTGGTTCCACTGGCTCGACGACATCGTCACCCCGCTGTTCGACGGCCTGCGCTTCATCGCGCCGATCGCCTGGGTCCCGTTCGCGGCGCTGTGGTTCGGCACCGGCATGGGCGGGCCGGTGCTGATCATCTTTGCCGGCGCCTTCCCGCCCTGCCTGATCAACGCCTATCGCGGCGCGCGCTTCGTCGAGCCGCGGCTGATCGAGGCGGCGCGCATGCTCGGCACCGGCAATCTGCGCACCATCCTGGAGATCCTGCTGCCGGCAGCCACGCCGTCGATCGTCGCCGGCCTGCGTGTCGCCGCGGGCCTGGGTTGGCAGTCGCTGGTCGGCGCGGAACTCATCGTCGCCGCGGCCGGCGTCGGCTTCATGATGGTGCAGGCGCAGGCGAACGTGGCGACCCCGACGGTGATGGCCGGCATGGTCGCCATCGGCATCGTCGGCATGTTGATCGATGTCGCCCTGCGTCAGGGCGAGGCATGGCTGCGCCGCCGGCGTGGCCTGGAGGCTTGAGGCAAGATGGGTTCGATCCGCTTCGACAAGGTCGACAAGGTCTTCGGTCCGCTGACAGGCGGCGTGAAGGCGCTCGATTCGATCGATCTGGAGATCGCCGAGAAGGAGTTCGTGGCGATCGTCGGCCCGTCGGGCTGCGGCAAGACCACCTGCCTGCGCATGGTCGCGGGCTTCGAGGCGCCGAGCGCCGGCGTGGTCAGCGTCAACGGCAGGAAGGTGACCGCGCCCGGGCCGGACCGGGCCGTTGTCTTCCAGCAATTCGCGCTGTTTCCGTGGAAGACCGTGCGCGAGAACATCGATCTCGGCCTGCGCAACAAGGGCCTGCCGAAGTCTGAGCGCGACGAGCGCATCGCCGGGGCGCTCAGGCTGATGAACCTCGAAAGCCATGCCGATGCCTTCCCGCACCAGCTCTCGGGCGGGATGCAGCAGCGCGTCGCCATCGCCCGCGCCTATGTGCTCGATCCCGAGGTTCTGCTGATGGACGAGCCCTTCGGCGCACTCGACGCGCAGACGCGCGTCGTCATGCAGGAGGAACTGGTACGCCTCGCTCGGGTCAATCCGCGCACAGTGCTGTTCATCACCCACGCCGTCGAGGAAGCGGTCTATCTCGCCGACAGGGTGGCGGTGATGACCCGCCGGCCCGGCCGCATCAAGGAGATCCTCGATATCCGCTCGGTGCGCGAGGCGGAGAACTGGGATCGCCACCAGAAGATCGAGGATGTGATGGATCTCGAATCCTTCGTCCACCTGCGCACCCAGATCTGGAAGTCGCTGCGCGAGGAAAAGGGGCCGCTCGGCGTCTGATCTCGCAGGCCAACACGGCACGGTCGAAGGCCGGCCGAACAAAAGGGAGAGGAACCATGAAACGGATCATCGCTGGAGTTGGCCTGGCGCTTACATTGGGCCTCGCCGCCCCCGGCAGCGCGCAGGCGCAGACCAAGATCGGCGTCAGCTACCAGCCGTCGCTCTACTGGGCGTTGCCCTGGCACTACGCCACGGTCAAGGGCTGGTGGAAGGAGGTCGGCCTTTCCCCTGAATTCTCGACCTTCCCGGCCGGCGCGCCGCAGATCGCCGCCTCGGCGGCGAAGTCCTGGGATGTCGGCGGCACCGGCTCGGTACCGGCCGTGCTCGGCGCGGTGCGGTTCAATATCCTGACCATCGGCATCACCAACGACGAGTCGAAAGCGAACGCGATGATGGTGCGCGGCGACAAGTTCGACGCGATCAAGTCCGATCCCAAGAGCCTGAAGGGTCAGCGCCTGCTTCTGACCACCAATTCGACCGCCGATTTCGCTGCCCGCAAATGCCTGGCGAAATTCGGCCTCGCCTCGAACGACATGCAGTTCGTCAATCTCGGCCAGGCGCAGATCGTCACGGCGATCACCTCCAACAATGGCGATGTCGCCGGCGTCTGGGCTCCGAACACCTATACGCTCGAGGATCGCGCCAACGCGAAATATCTCTGCTCCGGCGCCGATGCCGGCGCGATCGTCCCCGGCGCGCTGATCGTCCGGGCCGATTTCGCCAAGGAACGCCCGGAGGACGTCGCCAAGTTCCTCGCGGTCTATCTGCGCGGCTGGTCCTGGGCCAAGGCGAACATGGCCGAGGCGCAAAAGCTCGCGCTCGACTTCTACAAGCAGGGCGGGCTCGAGGCGACGGCGAAGGCGATGGAACAGGAGTTCGCCCTGCGCCCGACCTTCACCCTCGACGAGCAGCTGAAGCTGATGAGCCGGGGCAGTGGCGCCTCGACCGTCGACGGCTGGTTCTCCGAGATCGGCAAGTTCATGACCGAGGTCGGAACTATCCCGACCAGCCCCGAGGCGAAATCCTACCTGACCGACGACTTCCTCAAGCGGCTCGCCACCGATCCGAAGCTCAAGGCCTTCGCCACCGAATTCGACAAGAAGTGACATCGCCGCGGGTGGCCTCGCGGCCGCCCGCCCACCCGCACGCGTGCCGGATCCCAACCATGGCCATCACCTATCTCAAGACAGCGTCCAAGACCCCGGAGACCGAGACCGATGCGGCGCGAACGGTCGTGAGCGAAATGCTCGCGGCGATCGAAGCCGGCGGAGAAGCGGCCGTGCGCGACTACGCCCTCAAGCTCGACCGCTGGAGCGGCCCGATCGTCCTGGACCAGGAGACCATCGCCGCGCGCATCCGCGACATCCCGCAGGCCGTGAAGGACGATATCGACTTCGCCGCCGGCCAGGTGCGCCGCTTCGCCGAAGCGCAGCGGGATTCGGTCAGGGATTTCTCGCTCGAGCTCTCACCCGGCCTCCAGCTCGGCCAGAAGCTGGTGCCGGTGAACACCGCCGGCTGCTATGTGCCGACCGGGCGCTACGCCCATATCGCTTCAGCCTATATGTCAATCGCGACCGCCAAGGCCGCCGGCGTCAAGACCGTGGTTGCCTGCTCGGCTCCCTATCGCGGCGACAACATCCACCCGCATGTGCTCTACGCCATGACCGTCGCCGGCGCCGATGTGATCATGTGCCTCGGCGGCGTGCAGGCGATCGCGGCGATGACCTACGGGCTCTTCACCGGCAAGCCGGCGGACATCATCGTTGGCCCTGGCAACAAGTTCGTGGCCGAGGCCAAGCGCATGCTCTTCGGCAAGGTCGGCATCGACGTCTTCGCTGGCCCGTCCGAGGTCGCCGTCATCGCCGATGACAGCGCCGATCCGCTGATCGTCGCGGCCGATCTGGTCGGGCAGGCCGAGCACGGCCATGAGAGCCCGGCCTGGCTGATCACCAGCTCCCGGCGCCTCGCCGACGAGGTCGCCCGCCTGATGCCGGAGCTGATCACCGCCCTGCCCGCCACCGCCCGCGACGCGGCCGGCGCCGCCTGGCGTGACTATGGCGAGATCGTGCTCTGCGACACGCGCGAGGAGATCGTCGAGGTCTCCGACCGCTATGCCAGCGAGCATCTCGAAGTGCATTGCGCCGAGCTCGGCTGGTGGCATGAGCGACTGAGCAATTATGGTTCGCTCTTCCTCGGCGAGGAGACCAATGTCGCCTTCGGCGACAAGGTCTCGGGCCCCAACCATATCCTGCCGACCAAGTTCGCGGCGCGTTATTCGGCCGGGCTCTCCGTGCACAAATTCCTGAAGCCGCTGACCTGGCAGCGCATGGACCGGGCCGCCTGTCAGCGCATCGCCCCGGTCTCGGCCCGGATCTCGCGGCTGGAAGGCATGGAGGCTCATGCCCGCACCAGCGATGTCCGCATGGAGAAATATGCGCCCGGCTCGAACGCCGACCTCGGCCGTCCGGTCGAGGCCTGAGCATGTTCCGCCTCGCCTCCCTGTTCGACCTCTCCGGCCGCACCGCCCTCGTCACCGGCGGCAATAGCGGGATCGGACTCGCCATGGCGCGCGGGCTCGGCCTCGCCGGCGCCCGCCTCGTTCTGGTGGCACGCCGTGAAGCCGAGCTGGTGCAGGCAGCAGCGCAGCTCGAAGCTGACGGCATCGAGGCGCGCTGGTTCACCGCCGACCTCGCCATACCGGAGGTGGCCGCGCAGCTCGCGGAGGCCTGCGCGCGCGAAGGGCTCGATATCGACATCCTCGTCAACGCGGCGGGGATCAATCTGCGCCAGCCCTTCAATGTGGTCAGCGCCGAGGCGTTCGACCTGCACATGGCCGTGCATCTGCGCGCTCCTTTCCTGCTGGCACAGCGCTTCGCTCCCGCCATGGCGGCGCGCGGCCATGGCCGGATCATCAACATCGCCTCGCTGCAGAGCTGGCGCGCCTTTGCCGACAGCGCCCCCTACGGCGCAGCCAAGGGCGGTGTGGTCCAGCTCACGCGGGCGATCGCCGAGGCCTGGTCGCGCCATGGCGTCACCTGCAATGCGATCGCGCCCGGCTTCTTCCCGACGCCGCTGACGGCGCCGGTCTTCGGCGATCCCGAACGCTCAGCGCGCAACGCCGCACAGACCGCGATCGGCCGTAATGGCGAACTTGAGGATCTCGTCGGCGCGACCGTGTTCCTGGCCTCGCCCGCCTCGGCCTATGTCACCGGCCAGACCCTTGCCGTTGATGGCGGCTTCACCGCGAAATGAGGATGCTGCCGCGATGAAAGCGCTCGTCTACACCGGCCCGAACCAGCTCGTCTTCCGCGACGAGCCGAGCCCTGTGCCCGAGCCGGGCGAGTTGTTGGTCCGCGTCGAGGCGGTCGGCATCTGCGGCTCCGACATGCACGCCTATCACGGCTACGATGCGCGCCGCCCGCCACCGCTCATCCTCGGCCACGAGGCAGCTGGCCGTATCGTCGGCGGCAAACGCGACGGCGAGCGGGTGACGATCAACCCTCTGGTGGTCGATCCGGCCTGTCCCTATGCGGTCGAGGGGCGCTGGCACCTCTCGCCGACGCGCCAGATCATCTCGATGCCACCCCGGCCAGGCGCCTTCGCTGAGTTCGTCCGCATCCCCGAGCGCAATGTCGTGCCGATCCCGGATTCGCTCCCGATCGAGCATGCCGCCTTGGCGGAGCCCATCGCCGTCGCCTGGCATGCAGTCAGGATCGGCATGGAGAAGCTGCACCGGCCGCTGGCCTCGGCCCGCGTCACGGTGCTCGGCGGCGGGGCGATCGGCCTCGCCTGCGCGCTGGTCGCGCGCCTCTTCGGCGCCGGCGAGATCATGGTCGCGGAAACCAATCCGCTTCGGCGTCGGACGCTCGAAGCCGAGCCGGGGATCGGTGTCTACACGCCGGGCGACGCGGTCGAGCCCGCCGAGAGCAGCATCGACCTCGTCCTTGATGCCGTCGGCGCCGACGCCACCCGCGCCGCTGCCTGCCGCCTCGTCCGCCCCGGCGGCGTGATCGTCCATATCGGCCTGCTGCCCGGAACCGAGGGCCTCGACATCCGCAAGATCACGCTGCAGGAGATCACCCTGAGCGGCTCCTATTGCTACACGCCGACGGATTTCGTCGATACGGTCGGCGCCCTGGTCACCGGTCGGCTCGGCGTGCTCGCCTGGACTGAGGACCGGGCGTTGTCCGAGGGTGCCGACGCTTTCCGCGCGCTCGATACCGGCACAACCGCCGCCGCCAAGATCGTGCTGCGGATCTGAGGCGTTAGCGAGTCCATCGACCGGCCTTCCGGCCTCGCCCCGGAAAGTTCCGGTTCGGCAGCGCAGACCTGAATGGCGGAACCTATTTGGCGGGTGGGGAGCCGAAAAGCAGACATTTCAACCGTCTGCTAGTGTGAAGGGTTTCGGATGCCGGCCGGTGCGGGCGGGTTTGGAACGGGCTGAGGGCCGGCGTTCGAAAGCCTTCACAGGAGCGGACATTCGATTCTTGCCTGGAAGCGGACATCCTGTGCGCCGGCCAGGGCGATTAACCTCGGTTCGCAACCGTCAAGTCTGCGTTACAGGGCGGTGGAGCCGTCGAACCCCAGCGATGTGAGCTACGCTTGGCTGGCTCCACTCACGATGAGTAGCGGGCGCGATCTCGGCACTTCGCGAGGTTTGGCCGAGATCTTCTACGCTCTGACGCTGCCAGCTTCCAGGCTGGCAGCGTCCCGATCAGCCGCTTAGTAGTCCCACCAGGCGGGCACCCAGCGAAAGAGCTTGCCCTCTGCCGCGACGCGCCCGACGGACGGGAAGGGCATATGCGTGGACACGAGCCAGGAGCCGGTCGTTGCCAGTTCCTGCATCAGGCGCAGCCGAACGCGGGTCGCCTCCTCGGGATCGTGTTCGAAACCGTTATGCCATTCGGGATGGTCGAACGAGACCGGGAAGATGGCATCGCCACCGAACATCAGCCTGTCGCTGCCGGATGCGATGCGGACCACGCTGTGCCCAGGGGTATGGCCTCCGGTGCGCGTGACGACCACGCCCGGCGCAACCTGCTGCTCCTGCTCGAATGTGCGTAACTCGGCATGGTACGCATCCAGGAAGCGCCTCGACGCATTCCTGGCGATCTCTGCAAGCGCCGGCGGCATGCCGGTGAGGGAGAAATCCGGCGCTTCCCAGAACTTGGCCTCCGCCGCGGACACATGGATCCGCAGGTCCGGACGCAGCTGCTCCTTCACGCCTTCGACCAGCAGCCCGCCGACATGGTCGAAGTGCATATGCGTCAGCACCACGTCGGTCACGGCAGCCAGGTCGACGCCCGCAGCGGCCAGCCGGTTGCCGAACAGCCCGGCCCGCGTGAAGTCCGGAACTTCGCCGCCAATCCCGCTATCGATGAGAATGGTCTGGTCCCCGCTGCGCACCACGACCGCATTCAGCGCCCAATCGAATGTGTCATGCGCCAGGAATGAACGGTCGAGCCACGCGTTCCGGGTCGCCGGGTCGGCATTGGTCGCCATCGACTCGGCCGGCGGCTCCAGGACGCCGTCGCTGATCACGAGCACATCGATCTCGCCGACCCGCACGGCGTAGCGCGATGGAACGAGGTCGTCGGGCCCCGGCCTGTCGTCGGTCTTAAAGGTCTTCATCGTTTGTGGCTGTCCCACGAGGGCCTCCTGGTAATCCTGCAACTGAGCCGTATCGACCACGTCCTCGGCGGCAACGGCATCGGCAAATAACCTCGGAATGTGTGCCCGGCGGAATCAAGCAACGGTCTAGTCGATGCACACCAATGGATAGGAATGGACCTTTCTGCACTCAGTATTGGATGAGCACGTTCTCGCGTCGCCCGCATTCTTGCTTTCAGCGGCGGCCAATTTCGATGTGCTTGAGCGGCCCGCCGTGCGACAGGAGACCAACCTGACAGTGCGAACCTATGATTTGGTATGGCTCGCCCTATTCCTTGACCCAATCGACCGAAAAACGGGCTCCCAATAGCGTCCCCGGTGCCGTGAGCAGAGCGGCGTCATTAGGAGACAGTCATGAGCCTGGACATCGCCTCACGCCCAAGCAGGACAGGACCCGAGGAGCTCGTTCCATCGCGCTATGCGGTGCAGATCGGCGACATCGAGGTGCTGATCATCAGCGATGGCGTATTGCCGCTTCCGACGAAGATGTTGGGTCACAACGTCGCCGCGACCGAGCGGGCGACGTGGCTGAACGAGATGTTCCTGCCGCAGGACGCATTCGACTGGTCGCTGAACGTCGTCGTGGTCCGCAGCGGCAACCAGACCATTCTCGTCGATGCGGGACTGGGTCTGGACCCGAACCTGAACCTGCCCAAGGCAGGGCAGCTGATCAAGCGACTTGCGGCTGCCGGTATCGACCTCGCATCGGTCACCGACGTCGTGCTGACGCATATGCACATGGACCATGTCGGTGGGCTGCTGGTCGACGGCGTGAAGGAGCAGCTGCGCCCGGACCTGCGGATCCATGTCGCTGCCGCCGAGGTCAAGTTCTGGGAAGCGCCGGACTTCAGCCAGGTCAACATGCCCGAGGGCTTTCCGGATGCGCTTCGCGCTGCCGCCAAGCGGTTCGCGCAGGAATATCGGAGCCATCTGCGACTGTTCGACGATGAGCACGAGGTCGCGCCGGGGGTGATCGTCCGCCGCACCGGCGGCCACACCCCTGGGCACAGCGTGGTCCGCCTGGCATCCGGCGGCGATCGGCTGACCTTCGCCGGCGACGCCGTCTTCACGGTCGGTTTCGACCACCCCGATTGGCACAATGGCTTCGAGCACGACCCCGAGGAGGCAGCCCGCGTCCGGGTTCGTCTTTTGAACGAGCTCGCGGCGACCGGCGAGCAGCTGGTGGCAACCCATCTGCCGTTCCCGTCCGTCGGCCGGGTGGCCGTCGACGGCGACGCTTTCCGCTGGGTCCCGGCCTTCTGGGACTACTGAACCCTTCTCGATCGAGCCGAACCCGAGGCGCCTGCAAGGCATCTCCGGTTCGGCCCAAGGCCCGCCCCACCGGCGCCGTTCGTCCGCAGACCTGACGAACGGCGCCGCATGGATGGCAGCGAACGGAGACATCAGATGAAAATCGTGATTATCGGCGGAACCGGCCTGATCGGCTCCAAGACCGCGGAGCGCCTGCGCCAGAAAGGGCATGACGTCGTTGCCGCCTCACCGAATACCGGCGTCAACACGATCACGGGCGAGGGCCTGGAGGAGGCGCTGAAGGATGCCCAGGTCGTGATCGACCTCGCGAACTCGCCGTCCTTCGAGGACAAGGCCGTGCTCGAATTCTTCGAGACCTCGGGCAGAAACCTGATGGCGGCGGAGAAGAAGGCCGGCGTGAAGCATCATGTCGCGCTCTCCATCGTCGGCACCGATCGGCTGCCGGAGAGCGGCTATCTTCGTGCCAAGGTGGCGCAGGAAACGATCATCCGCGAGGCCGGCATTCCCTATACGATCCTGCGGTCGACGCAGTTCATGGAATTCCTCGGCGGCATCGCCCAGGCAGGAACGGTCGGCGGGACCACCCATCTGTCGACGGGCGATCTGCAGCCGATCGCCTCCGACGATGTCGCCGATTTCGTGACGGAGGCGGCGTTGGCCGCACCGACCGATGGCATCGTCGAAATCGCCGGTCCCGAACGCGCGCGCCTCTGCGATTTCGTCGCGCGCTACCTCAAGGCGATCGGAGATTCTCGCACCGTCGTCCCCGATCCGGAGGCCCGCTATTTCGGGACCAGGCTGGAGGCCGGCTCGCTCGTCTCCGACAACAATCCCCGTATCGGCCGCATCGATTTCGATCGCTGGTTCGCGACGGCTCCCCGGAAGTAACGGCCTGCAGATGAGCCGGCCCCGAACCGGCTCATTGGTTTCCTTCATGAAAGGACGATAAGCATGATCAGATCACTGGCACGTGCCGTCGCGTTGACGGCTCTCCTGTCTGCCCCGGCTCTGGCGCATGACACGCCTGGTGGCGGCGAAGGCGCGAAGGTCACATTGGTCTACGACCACGAACTGCCGAACGTACCGGGCAAGAGCATGCGGGGCGTGCTCGTCGAGTACGCACCGGGCGGCTTTTCGGAGGGCCACACGCACCCGACTTCGGCCTTCATCTATGCGACCGTGCTCGAAGGGGCGATCCGCAGCCAGGTCAATGACGGGCCCGCCACGGTCTACAAGGCCGGCGAAAGCTTCTCGGAACTGCCGGGCGACCGCCACGGCGTCAGCGAGAACGCCAGCAAGACGCAGCCGGCAAAGCTGCTGGCCGTCTTCGTCGTCGATACCGCCCAGCAGGAACTGACGTTCCCGCTCAAAAAGTAGATGGGCTAGCCGGGCTTCGGCCCGGCGCAGCTCCTTTTCAGCCCGGGCGATCGTGATCGAGGCCTCCCTTCATGTTCGGCGATGACCACACCATCCCGCTTGTCCTGATCAACGTCCTGGGACTTGCCGGCATCGTCATCTGGCACATTCAGGGTTGCGACCGCCCGACAGGCCGCCTGATCGTCCAGATCCTGTTCTTCGCCGGCATGAGCCTCGTGCTCTACCTGGGCGGCATCGCTCCGCATCAGCCCGACGATGCCTATGCCGAAGGCCTGACCGCGCTGCTCTCCAAATCCGCCAGGATTCTCTGGTGGACCCATCTCGCCTGGACGATCATCGGCTTCATCCACATCTATGTCAGGCTGAACCGCAAGCCGCGGGAAGCGCACCTGATCCTGGATATGGCCGTTGCGGCCATCTATCTCGGCGTGGCGCTGTCGGTCATGGGCTTCGTCTTCGGCCTGCCGATCGCCACCCTGGTGACGACCTCGGGCGTCGTCGCGCTCATCCTGGGCCTGGCGTTGCAGAATACGCTCGGCGACGTCTTTTCCGGCATCGCACTCACGCTCGGCAAAGCTTATGCCATCGGCGACTGGGTGCAGCTCAGCGACGGTACGGCGGGTCGCGTCACCGAAACCAACTGGCGCTCCACCAATCTTCTGACCGGGTTGAACAACATCGTCGTGCTGCCGAACAGTCTGCTGGCCAAGCAGAGCCTGACCAGCCTGAGCCGTCCCGACGAGTCCCATCTCATCACATTGGGCGTTCGCTTTACCGCCGGGCAAAGGCCGCGCATCGTCGAGGACGCCATGCGATCCGTGCTGGAAGCCAGCACCCGGATCGTCAAGGAGCCGCCGCCGGCCGTCGCCCTGAAGGGCATCGACGCGAAGGCGATCGAGGTGGAACTGCAGTTCCGCGTCGCGAGCCTCGCCACGGGGACCTCCGCCAGGAACGAGATCATCGACCTCATCCATGATCGCTGCGAAGCAAGCGGCCTTTCGCTGGCCGAGCCGGCCTAAGCCTCATTCTTCACGACTCGATTTTCCGGCAAGTCATGGATTTCCATAAGTGCGGCTGCGGCGTCCCGGCGCTAGTTTCTGATGAGCTAGCCAGTCACGCCTTGGAAGACTGGTGCTAGACGAAGCTGCGACGGTTTCCAGGCATTCCGTCTCCGAAAGGGACAGCCGATCATGGTAGCAGCGCTTCGCCGAACGCCGCCGGTGTTGATGATCGTCTCGCTGGCCGTCGGTCTCGCGGCATGCTGGTCGACCGGGACACTCTTCGGCGTCCTGGCTCCGCTGAGCGCATTGTTTCTCAATGCTCGGAGCTATTGGCTCCTGGCGGTCTGGATCGGGCTGCTGATCGCCTTCGCCGCGTCGGCCTTAGCTGCCCTGTTCTATCCGGGAGCCATAAGGGAAGCTGCGCTTTCGCTCGGGGCGCTTGTCGCTGTCGCCGCTTGTATCGGCCTGCTGCTTGTCCCCGCCCCGCTTCGTCGCGGCAACCATTCCGCAGTGCCGCGGCGACCAGAACCGGGGAAGCCGGAGGGGTTCGGGCCCGTTCCGGCGCACGGCGCGATCCACCCCGATGATCGGGCCGCGATCGCGCATGCTGCGGCCTACGCGTTCTGGACGGGCGTGCCTCAGGTGACGGGCTACCGGCTACGCCAGCCGGATGGCAGCTACCACTGGACGGAGTTGCGCGCCGAGCCGGGCTATGGCGTGAGCGTCGACGTCGACGCCATGGTCTCCCGACCGGATGATCGGTGGAGCGTCGCGGAATCCCTCGGAACGACCATGGAGGCGGTCAAGGCAGCCAAGGTGATCGAGAGCCTGCACGGCAAGGCCTGGGCCTTCGATGCGATGGGCAGGTTCACCTATGTCACGCCGGCTGCCCAGGTCGCCATCGACATGGCCCTCGAGGACCTCAACCGCCGCCTCGGCGAACGCGAATTCATCGACGGCGGCGAAGCCGGCTGGATGCGCGGCGTCCATCCCGACGATGTCGACAGGGCAGCCTCCACCCTGCGTCACTGCCTCAAGACTGGCGAGCCGTGGAACATTGAATACCGGATGCTGCGCGCGACGGGGCAATATGTCTGGCACCGCATCTCGGCGCGGCCGACGCGGGATGACGATGGCCAGATCACAGGCTGGTTCGGCACCTCGATCGACATCGACGTCTACAAGAAGACCGAGGCTGCCCTGCGCGCCAGAGAGCAACATCTGGAGCAGTTGATCGACACGGTCCCGGCCATGATCTGGAGCATGACGGGGGCAGGCCATCCCGTCTATCTCAATAGGCGGATGATGGAAGTGACGGGCGCCACGACCGAGACCGTTACGGCTCCTGATGGGTCACTCACGCTCAAGAGGATGATCCATCCCGATTTTCTGGAGCAGGCGGAACGGACATTCGCCAGATCCGTCACGACGGGAGAGCCGTACGCGATCAAATACCTGCAGCATCGCGCCGACGGCACCTATCGCTGGACCGAAACGCGAGCAGAAGCCCTGCGCGATGAGGCGGGCCAGATCATCCGGTGGTACGGCGTATCCGTCGATATCCACGACCTGATCACCACGCAGACGGAGCTGCATCTGCGCAAGCAGGAATTGACGCGGCTCGTCGATCTGGTGCCGAGCTTCCTTTGGCGGCTGACGCCAACTGGGGCGCCGAACTTCTTCAACCGTCGCTTCATCGATTTTCTGGGCCTTGACGAAGGCAGCCTCGAACAGCCTCAGACGGAGCAATATGCTGCGGCGCTGAAGGCCGCGGTCCATCCGGATGACGCCGCTCGCGTGTGGGCCGGTCTCAAGGATTGTCTGAGCAGCGGCCGGCCTTTCGCCATGCGCTATCGTTTGCGCCGCCACGATGGCGTCTATCGCTGGATGGATGGGCGCGCAGAGCCGCTCCTGGACGAGGATGGCAGCATCATCCAGTGGCACGGCTTGTCCCACGACGTTGATGATCAATTGCGGGTGGAGGAGGCTCTCCGGGAAAGCGAGCGTTCGCTGCGCCAATTGGTCGAGACGCTGCCCGCCCTCATCTACTGCGCCGCACCGAACGGGGAGCCGATCTATCGCAGCGAGAAGCTGCGGGAATTTCTCGGCTTCGGGCTCGGCGACAAGGATGAGGAGGGCAAGACGCGCCTGACCGGCACCCTCGACGCGATCATCCATCCCGACGATCTCCCCGACGTCAAAGAGAGATATGCGCATTCTCTGGCGACAGGCTCCCCCTACGCGATGAAGCATCGCCTCAGACGAGCTGACGGAGACTACCGCTGGGTCGAGACGCGAACCGCTGCGATGCGGAATGCCGAAGGTGAGGTCATCCAGTGGAACGGCATCTGCTTCGAGATCGAAGACCAGGTGCGGGCGCAGGAAGCGCTGACATTGACGCAGGAGCGGCTGGCGCGCGCGGCCCAGGCCGCGAGCCTGGCAGAGCTCTCCGCCTCGATCGCCCATGAGGTCAACCAGCCGCTCGCCGCGGTCGTCGCCAACTCGCATGCATGCCAACGCTGGCTCACCTCGGACCCGCCCAATCTGGAGCGGGCACAGAAGACCGTCGAGCGCATCATCCGGGACGCGAATTCCGCCGCCGACGTGGTCGGCAGGGTCCGCGCCCTGTTCAGGCAGACTGTCGAAGCGCGGAGCTTCTGGCAGCTCGACACGATCCTCCACGAGGCCCGGGACCTGATGCTGGAAGAGGCGACCCGGCGGCGGATCCGCATCGAGATCGATGTCGAGCCGGGGCTGCCACCGCTGGCCCTGGACCATATCCAGATCCAGCAGGTTCTGGTCAATCTGATCCGCAATGGCCTCGAGGCGATGGAGCCGACACAGCGCGGGGCGCTTCATATCCGCTCGATGCGTGCCGGCGATCTCATCCGGACCGAAGTCCGCGATACAGGCGCAGGCATCAGCGCCCTGGAGAAGGTCTTCGAGCCGTTCTTCTCGACCAAATCCAACGGCATGGGCATGGGGCTCGCGATATCGCGCACCATCATCGAATCCCATGGCGGGCGTCTCTGGGCCGAGGACAATCAGCCCAGCGGGGCGACCTTCATCTTCACACTCCCTGCCGAAGCGAAAGCGGACCATGATCGTTGACGACACCATCGTGTTCATCGTCGACGATGACGAGGCTCTGCGCGAGGCGCTGGGCGAATTGCTCGAGGCCAACGGGGTCCGGTCGGCGCTGTTCCAATCCGCCGGCGACTATATCGGCGCCGACAAGCCCGATCTTCCGGCCTGTCTCATCCTCGATGTCGAGCTTCCCGATATCAACGGGCTCGAACTGCAACGGCAGATTGCGCGGGAGGACCATCCGCCAATCGTGTTCATCACCGGCCATGGCGACATTCCCTCATCGGTACGCGCCATCAAGCATGGCGCCGTCGACTTCCTGACCAAGCCGTTCAGCGATACCGCGCTTATGGCGGCGATCGGTTCGGCGATCGCGCAGGACCGGGAGACCAGGGCGAAACGTGCCGAGGTCGCGCTGCTGCGGCAGCGTTATCAGGAGCTGTCTCCGCGCGAGCGTGAAGTCCTGCCTCTGGTGGTGAGCGGGCTGCTCAACAAGCAGGCCGCAGCCGAGCTCGGCATCAGCGAAGTCACCCTGCAGATCCACAGAAGAAACGTTATGCAAAAAATGGCGGCGTCATCGCTCGCCGACCTGGTGCGAATTGCGGAGCGGTTGGCAATCCCGATCCAGCATTCGCGCCGGATGGGAGGAATATAGGCTTGCTCACGCACAAATACATCATAGCTGTCGTCGATGACGATCCGAGATTGCTCGAATCGCTTGAAGACCTGCTCGAATCCGCCGGCTATGCCGTTCGTAGCTTCTCATCGGCGGCAGCCTTGACCCGGGCCGGCCTCTCCGGGTTCGACCTCCTCGTCACCGATATCGGCATGCCGGGTCTGGATGGCTTCGAGCTGCGCGACCTCGTGAAAAGGGAGCGTCCGAAGCTGCCGGTATTTCTGATCACCGGGCGCCATGAGATCGCCGATCAGATCAGGGCGCGTGCCGTGGAGAGTTTCTTCTGCAAACCTTTCGACGGCCAGGCCCTGCTCGCGGCAATCGCAGGTGCCCTGCGTCGGTAGCGCGCTCCCGAGCGAAACAGACGCCGGTTTGCGTGAATACAAGCGACAAGTCGCGGAAAATGCTTCTGAGAGATGTGGAAGGTGAACATGATCATTGATCGCTCACTCTCGCCAAGGTCGAGGTCGCTGCCGGTACAACGCCAGGCCGAGGCGAAGCATCCCCTCGTCATCATCGTCGACGATGACGCCTCGGTTCGTGAGGCGCTGTGCGAGTTGATGCTGTCGGCCGGCTTCGAGGCGGTTTCGTTCAGCTCGACCAAGGCACTGCTCGAGACCAGCGCCCTCGAACAGCCGGGATGCCTGATCCTCGACGTTCGCATGCCTGGCTCGAGCGGGCTCGATCTGCAGCGGCATCTGACGTCGAGCGGAAATCCCAAGCCGATCATCTTCCTGACGGCGCATGGCGACATCCCGATGACCGTCCAGGCCATGAAGGCCGGCGCCGTCGATTTCCTGACGAAGCCGGTCCGCGATCAGACGCTGCTGGACGCGGTCAACGCCGCGATCGGGCTGGATGCGGCGCGACGTGCGGAAGCCGCCAGGATCAAGGGCTATGTCGAGCGCTTGCAGACCCTGACGCCGCGGGAGCGCGAAATCATGCATGAGGTGACGCGGGGGCGCCTCAACAAGCAGATCGCCTTCGATCTCGGCATCAGCGAGGTCACGGTCAAGCTGCACAGAGGCAATCTGATGCGGAAGATGGAGGTCGCCTCGATCGGCGAACTCATCCGGGCCTGGGAAGCCCTGCCGGTCAGAATGCGCGCGACCAACGCCGCATAGGACCTTTGAGCGAAACCGGAAGCGGTCGCGGCTGTGTGATGGGATGAACAGCAGGATGGAGCATGTCTCGGGGTTCGAGAGAAACCCGCGACATGCTCCAAGGCGGCAGTCCAGTCACCGCGCCCGATGCGCAAAAACTCGCGCTATGCCGGCGATCAGGTCAGCGCCATGCCGCCATCGACGGTGAGATTGACACCCGTCACGAAGTCGCTCTGCGCCGAGCAGAGGAAAAACGCGGCTTGAGCGAGTTCGTCGGCCTCGCCCATCCGGCCAAACGGGATCACCTGTGCGGCCATCTCCTCGACCTGCGCCAGCGCTTCGGCCGCGACGCCGAGCTTTCCGATGATCGGCGTCGCGGTCGGACCGGGGCTGAGCACGTTGACGCGGATACGCCGATCCTTGAACTCCAGCGCCCAGTTGCGGGCGAACGCCTCGATCGCAGCCTTGCTGCCGGCATAGACGGCGTGGCCGTCCAGCACCTTGCGGCTGGCGATCGAACTGGTCAGCAGGATGGCGCCGCCATCACGCAGCAGCGGGGCGATCTTCTGCACGCCGAAGAAGGTGCCACGCGCATTGGCGAGGAACTGTGCGTCGTAATCCTGCGGCGTCACCGCGAGGCTCGGCTGGATCCGGATGCCGCCTGCATTCGCCATGTAGATATCGGCCTTGCCGAAGCGTTCCGCCACAAGGGCGGCGACGCGCTCATGCGTGGCGAGATCGGCAACGTCGCCGGTAAGACCGATCGCCCTTTGCCCGAGGGCCTCGACGGCTTGATCGACCGCCTCTTCGCGGCGCCCGACAATCAGGACATTTGCGCCTTCGGCCACGAAGATGCGGGCCGTGGCGAAACCGATGCCACTATTGCCGCCGGTGATCACAGCGACCTTGTTCGACAGTTTGTTCATGCGGACCTCCATGTGGAGGATCCGAGATCGGGACGCGCCCGGCTGAAATCAAAATATTCAAAAGTCGATATGATCTATACATATGTATAGATCGGTCTGACATTGAGATTATTGCTCGTAGAATTGCCTGACGCAAGATCAATGGGCCTCGACAAGCCGCGATTCTCTCAACGCATTCACTGCGGTCTCGAAGCCGGCTCTTCAGGAGATGCACAGCCAGGCATCGCCCGGAGGCGTCGATCGCAGCCCCATAGCCGCGCCTCGGAGGCGCCAATGCCGAACGATACATCATCCAATCCGACCGATTGCAGCCGACGCGACCTCCTGTGCGGCGGCGCCTGCGCGGCCGCGGCCGGCACGCTTCCGCTCTCGTCTTTCGCACAGCCCGCCACCGTTTCCACTCGGAACAGCAGAAGGAGCCAACGCATGAACTATGTGACGACCCGTGATGGCGTCGAGATCTTCTACAAGGATTGGGGCCCGAAATCGGCGCAACCGCTCGTCTTCCACCATGGCTGGCCGCTCAGCTCGGATGACTGGGACGCGCAGATGCTGTTTTTCCTGGCGCAGGGCTTCCGGGTCGTCGCGCATGACCGGCGCGGGCATGGCCGCTCCAGCCAGGTCTCCGAGGGGCATGACATGGACCACTACGCCGCCGACGTCGCGGCTGTGGTCGAGCATCTCGACCTGCGCAATGCCGTCCATATCGGCCATTCGACCGGCGGCGGCGAGGCCACGCGCTATGTTGCCCGTCACGGCAGGAAGCGCACGGCCAAGCTCGTCCTCATCGGCGCGGTGCCGCCGATCATGGTCAAGACCGATCGCAATCCCGGCGGCCTGCCGATCGAGGTCTTCGACGGGTTTCGCAAGAGCCTCGCCGCCAATCGCAGCAGGTTCTACACCGATCTCGCGGCGGGACCGTTCTACGGCTTCAACCGACCGGGGGTCGAAGCGGATCCGAGCCTCGTCCAGAACTGGTGGCGCCAGGGCATGATGGGCGCAGCCAAGGCCCATCATGATGGCATCAAGGCCTTTTCGGAGACCGATTTCACCGATGACCTCAAGGTGATCGAGGCCCCGGCGCTGGTGATGCATGGCGATGACGATCAGGTCGTCCCGATCGGCGACAGCGCTCCGCTCACCGCCAAGCTGCTCAAGCGCGCGACGCTGAACATCTACAACAAGCTGCCCCACGGCATGGCGACGACCCATGCGGATGTCGTGAACAGGGACATCCTCACCTTCGTCCGAGGCTGACCCGCGAGGACGAGGTGGCAAATCCGCCTCGTCCTTATTCACGTCGTTCGGCCATCACGACCTTCGGCGCTGGCCCAAGCGCCGGAATTGCTTCTTTGCCATACGGGAAAGCCTATAAATCTGTCTGCTCGGGCAGGATCAAGACATCATCAGCTTCGATACCGAGGTAGCGGACGGTGCTTTCAAGCCTGAAGCGCCCCAGGAGCAGTTGACGGGCGCGCAGGCTGCCGGTGCGCCTGTAGATCGAGGTAACTTTCGTCCGCCTCAGGCGATGGGTCGCATAGAGAGCCGGATCCAGGCCGATCAGGGCGACCCAGCCATCAAGCAAGCGGCCATATTGCTGGGGCGTCACGTGATCGCCAAGTCGGCTACGGCTTGCGAAAGCCTGTCCTGGATCGGCGACGAAGTCCCGAATCCATTTGCGTAGCACATTCTCGTGCACGTCCAGATCGCGCGACGCCTGCGCCACGCTGAGCCTCGCGCTCGGTCAACGACCGCGCTCCAGCTTTCAGGTTGACCCAGCGCTCCTCGATCTCGGTGAGCACAACGAGATGCTTGCGCTTCGCCACCGTCGGATCGCGCGTTCAAAAGCTCTGCTTCTCCTCGCGCTTGCCTGCGAGCTTCTGCAACTCATCCGGGACGCGCTTGCGGAGCCATTAGATGCCGGGCTTCGGATGCTTCCAGGGACGGGCCATTGCGAGAGCCATGCGCACACCCGTGTGTAGCGCTCGGGTGGCTGCGAGCTGTTGGCTTGGCTAAACTCTCTGGAAGATCAATCCCTTAGAGGATCGATGGCGGACAGGGAGGGATTTGAACCCCCGATACCCTTGCGGGTATGCCGCATTTCGAGTGCGGTGCATTCAACCTCTCTGCCACCTGTCCGCGGTCGCTCTGGTCGAGGCGGGGTGCTTACTACACATTGCATCCCCGCTGCACAAGCCTTTCCGGAGCGATGCGTCCACAACGCCGTCATCGCCCTGAAATCAACCGCTGCCACGCTGCTTTTCCTTGACGGCTCGCCCGTGCGCGACTAGGAAGCCGCGTCCGGCGTGGGGAAACCCGCGCCTGATCTCTTTTGGCTGCCGCCGACCACGCCGCTCCAATGCGGCGGGCGCAGCGGGCTTCAAAGAGCAAACCCGACCACGCAACCGACTGCCAAAAAGCCGTCCCGCGTGCGCCCTTCAGGGCACATGACCGGGCGGGGCTCAACATGGAGAACACTAAGATGTTCGCAGTCATCAAGACCGGCGGCAAGCAGTTCCGCGTCGCCGCCAACGACCGCATTACCGTCGCCAAGATCGAGGGCAACCCGGGCGACACCGTCGCTTTCGGCTCTGTGCTGATGCTCACCGATGGCGAGAAGTCGACGATCGGCGCCCCCTTCCTCGGTGACATCACCGTCGCCGGCGAGATCGTCGAGCAGGCCCGCGGCGAGAAGGTCATCGCCTTCAAGAAGCGCCGCCGCCAGAATTCGAAGCGCAAGCGCGGCTTCCGCGCCGAGCTGACCGTGGTGCGCATCACCGACATTCTCACCGGCGGCAAGAAGCCGGAGATGAAGAAGGGCGCCGCCGCCCCCGTCGCGCTCAAGGCCGGCAGCGAAGCCGTCAAGGGCAAGGCCGCGGCCAAGCCTGCCAAGGCCAAGGCGGAAGCCAAGGCCGGGGGCCTCGACGCCTCCAACCTCTCGCTGATCTCGGGCGTCGGCCCGACCATCGAGAAGAAGCTGCGCGCCGCCGGCATCACCTCCTGGAACGACATCGCCGCCTGGACCGAGGCCGATATCGCCAAGTGGGACGAGGAGCTCAAGCTGCGTGGCCGCGCCACCCGCGAAGAGTGGGTCGAGCAGGCCAAGGAGCTGCTCGCCGGCAAGCCGCCGCGGGCCAAGGCCGACCAGGCCGAGCTCGCTTCCGGCGAAGACTACTGACCGGCGCTGACAGGCACCGCGCAGCTTCACGCCCGGTCGGGGTGGCTTTTGCCGCCGATTCGGGTTACATGGACTGAAGAGTTTTTGAGGTAGGGCGTTATGGCTCACAAAAAGGCAGGCGGCTCGTCCCGCAACGGTCGCGACTCCGAAAGCAAGCGCCTCGGCGTGAAGCGCTTCGGCGACCAGGCGGTCGTGGCCGGCAACATCATTATTCGTCAGCGCGGCACCAAATGGCACGCCGGCGTGAACGTCGGCATGGGCAAAGACCATACGCTCTTTGCCACGTCGAACGGTCGCGTCCGATTCACGACGAAGCTCGGCCGAGCTTTCGTGAACGTAGTCCCGGCCCAAGAGGCCGCAGAATAAACGGCGGATAGGGAATGTTCTCGATCCGCCGGTTCCATCGAACCGGACGGATCAAGGGAATAAAAGCCCGAAAGCGGGTTTCCCGAAGGTCAGCGAGGGGGAGATGGGACCAAAGCCCATCTCCCCCTTTCGTTTGCGCCGACGGAGAGACCAGATGTTCCCCGAATTGACGAGAGACGACGTCTTCCGGCTCGAAACCAGGCGGCTGTGGCTGCGCTGGCCGCGGATTGCCGACTCGACCGCCATCCTGCGCCTCGCCGGCGAGAAGGCGGTGGCCGAGATGACGGCGTCGATCCCGCACCCTTATCCGACCCAGGCGGTCGATCCCTTCGTCTTCGCCACCCGCAAGGGCAATGCGCTCGGTGAGCATCTCGTGCTGGCGATCACCCCGCGTGAGAAGCCGAACGAGCTGATCGGCATGATCGGCGCGCACAAGCAGGCGACCGGACGGCCGTTCCTCGGCTACTGGCTCGGCACGCCGCACTGGAACAAGGGCTATGCCACCGAAGCCGTGCAGGCGTTGATCGACACCATGTTCTCGCTGGTCGAGATCGAGGCGATCGAGGCCGACACCCGCGTCATCAACCCGGCTTCGCGCCGGGTGCTGGAGAAGAGCGGCTTTCGGCAGGAAGGATCCTTCCTGAAGTCGCTGCCGGCGCGCGGCGGTCTCTTCCCTTGCGAGCAGTTCCGGCTCGACCGCTCGACCTGGTCGGCGCTGAAGAGCTGGAGCGCCTCAGGCTGGGCGCCGTTGCCGGCTGCCGAACAGCAGCAGCAGGCGGAACGCTTCAGCGAAGAACCCTGCATGGCCTGACGCGAGCCCATTCACATGGGTTCCCGTCATTCCCGACAAGCCGCGATAGCGGCGCTGCTCCGGAATCCATCATAGAGCGCCTGTGCCCTATGATGGATTCCGGCGTTCCGCTTCGCTCCAGCCGGAATGACGGCGCTTTTTAGAGAGCGGCGTGTTGCGCATTGCCCTGCCCGGCGCATACGACTACCTAGCGATCATGAAATTCCTCGACCAAGCCAAGATCTATGTGAAGGCCGGTGACGGCGGCGCCGGCTGCGTCTCGTTCCGGCGCGAGAAGTTCATCGAGTTCGGCGGGCCCAATGGCGGCGATGGCGGACGCGGCGGCGACGTCGTGGTCGAATGCGTGCAGGGCCTGAACACGCTGATCGATTTCCGCTTCCAGCAGCACTTCAAGGCCAGGATCGGCGAGCACGGCATGGGCAAGGACCGGCACGGCGCCAATGGCCCGCCGATCGTGCTCAAGGTCCCGCCGGGCACCGAGATCCTCGACGAGGACGGCGAGACGCTGATCGCCGACCTGACCGAGCCCGGCCAGCGTTTCGTGCTGTGCAAGGGCGGCAATGGCGGCTTCGGCAACGCCTATTTCAAGACCTCGACCAACCAGGCGCCGCGCCATGCCAATCCCGGCCTGCCGGGCGAGGAGCGCTGGGTCTGGCTGCGCCTCAAGCTGATCGCCGATGCCGGTCTGGTCGGCCTGCCCAATGCCGGCAAGTCGACCTTCCTCGCCACGGTGACGGCAGCCAAGCCCAAGATCGCCGACTATCCCTTCACTACGCTCCATCCCGGTCTCGGCGTCGTCCGCGTCGACGGGCGTGAGATGGTGCTCGCCGACATTCCCGGCCTGATCGAGGGGGCGCATGAGGGCCATGGCCTCGGCGACCGCTTCCTCGGCCATATCGAGCGCTGCCGCGTGCTGCTGCATCTGGTCGAAGGCACCAGCGAGCACGCCGGCAAGGCCTACAAGACCGTGCGCAAGGAACTCGCCGCCTATGGCGCCGATCTCGACGAGAAGCCGGAGATCGTCGCGCTCTCCAAGGTCGATGCGCTGACGCCGGAGGCGCGCAAGGAGCAGCTCGCCCGCCTGAAGCGCGCCTGCGGGCGCACGCCGATCGCCCTGTCGGCGGCTTCGGGCGAAGGCGTCGAGGCAGCACTGCGCGCGGTCTTCGCGGTGGTCGAGGAAGCGCGCGCCCAGGAGGCCAAGGACGAGGCTCCGGCGCAGGAGAGCGGCTGGCATCCTTGACGGCTGTCAACAACTGCCGCTTGCGCTGCGGCCGATCCTGGTCTTGAACTCGGCGATTGCCCGCTTCGGACCCATGCCGCCATGCTGAGACGACCGACTGCCCTCGCCTTCTCCACTTTGCTGTTGGCGGGAACCGCCTTGGCCCAGGCGCCGGCGCAACGCCCCGCCCAGCAGCAGCGCCCGGCCCAGGCGCAGGCAACCCCGACGCCCGGCGCCGTCTCCCAGCCCGACAACACCACCGCGACCTATGGCGACTGGGTGATGCGCTGCCAGCAGAGCGTCGCGGCTCGCGTCTGCGAGATCGTCCAGACCCTGGAGCAGCAGGGCCAGCGCGGCCCGATCGCGCTGGTCGCCATCGGGCGGCCGGTCAAGAGCGAGCCGATCAAGCTGGTGATCCAGGTGCCGCCGAATCTGGCGCTCGGCGACAAGGCCAGCGTGCGCGTTGTCGTCGCCGAGAAGGACGAGGCGGTTGCCGTCTTCCAGCGCTGCCTGCCCGGCGGCTGCTTCGCCGAAGCCAGCCTGAGCGACGACGTCTTCAAGCGCTGGCGTGGCCTCAGTGAGGCCGGTCAGATGCGCTATCTCGACGCCGGCAAGCGCGAGATCACGCTGCCGCTCTCGTTCCGCGGCTTCCCGGCCGCGGCCGAAGCGCTGCTGCGCGAGCCCTGATCCTGCGCGTCATGCTCGGGCTTGCCCCGAGCATCTCAGGCCGGAAAAGGTGCTGGTCAGCGCCTTCTCGTCAGAAGATTCTCGGGTCAAGCCCGAGAATGACGATCTTTAATGCGCCGCCGACGGCTTTGCGTCACGCAAGGTCGTCAGCGCCACTGCAACGCAGAAAACCATGCCGGCGATCGCGATCAGCGCGACCGCATGGAAGCCGGCCATGAAGGCCTCGCGCGCCGCCTGCAGCAGATGCGCCGACTGGTCGGGCGTCAGCCGCTCGGCCGCGGCGAGCGCCCCGCCGAGCGTCGAGCGCGCCGGCGCCAGCGTCGTGCTGTCGACGCCCGCGACCGAGAGCCCCGCCATGCTCTGTCGATAGAGCGCCGCACCGAGACTGCCGAAGACGGCGATGCCGAGCGCACCGCCCAATTCGATGCTGGTCTCGGACATCGCCGAAGCCGACCCTGCCCGCTCCTGAGGCGCCGAGCCGACCACGATCCCGGTCGTCAGCGCGATCACCGGCGTGAAGCCGATCGAGAACACGATCGACGAGGCGACGATCTGCACGAGATTGGGCGCAAAGGCCAACCAGGCGAAGCCGAGGCCGGAGAGCACCATGCCACCGGCCATCAGCATCGCCGGCTTGAACCGCACGCTCAGCGGCGTCACCGCGAAGGAGGCGAGCGTGAAGGCGATCGCCGAGGGCAGCGACCAGATTCCGGCTTCCAGCGGCGTCAGCCCGGCGACCAGCTGCAGATACTGCGCCATGAAGATGAAGCTGCCGAACATCACCATGATGCCGGCGAGATTGATCGCCAGCGCCGCCCGGAAAGCGGGAATCCCGAACAAGGTGAGATCGACCATCGGATCGGCGAGGCTCGTCTGCCGGCGCGCGAACACCAGGCCGAGCACGAGCCCGGCAACGATGCAGGCGACGGCATAGGCCGAGAGCCCGAATTCTGCCCAGTGCTTGATCCCATAGATCACCGGCAGGATCGTCGCCAGCGAGAGCAGCGCGCTGACCAAGTCGAGCTTGCCAGCCTGCGGCGCCTTGTATTCCGGCAACAGGATCGGCCCGATCACCAGCAGCACCAGCATCGGCGGCACCGCGATCAGGAAGACCGAGCCCCACCAGAAATACTCGATCAGCGCGCCGCCGATCAGCGGCCCGATCACGGCGCCGGCCGAGAAACTGGCGATCCACATCGAGATCGCGAAGGTGCGCTCGGTCTCGTCCTCGAACATCACCGCGATCAGCGAGAGCGTCGAGGGTGCCAGTGTCGCCCCGGCGATGCCGAGCAGGGCCCGCATCACGATCAGCATCTCCGTGCTGGTCGAGAAGGCGGCCACGGTCGAGGCCAGGCCAAAGGCGGCCGCGCCGATCAGCAGCAGCTTGCGCCGGCCGATCCGGTCGCCGAGCGTGCCCATGGTCATCAGGAACCCGGCAACCATGAAGCCGTAGATGTCGATGATCCAAAGCAGTTCGCCCGCTGTCGGCTTGAGCTCGCGCGTCAGCGTCGGGACCGCCAGGTTCAGCACCGTCAGGTCCATCGAATAGATCATGCAGGGGAAGGCGATCGCGATCAGACCCAGCCATTCGCGGCGGGTGGCTTTACGCGCCGGCGCGGCGGCGTTCGTCGGGGGCGTCACGGCAAAATCTCTTTCAATTTTTTAAGCCGGGACACTGCCAGCAGATTGTGGCAGCTCCTGTCAGCAGCAGCCTGCCACGGGCGCATGCCCGGCATGCTTGTGGCAACGCCGACGCACCACCCTGGCGCTATGCCGGCAGCGCCCGCCGCAGCAGCAGCGTGTCATGCCCGGAGAAGCTGACGATGCGCTCGTCCCGGAAGCCGAAGCGTCGCGCCAGCCGCAGCGAAGGCTTGTTTTCCGGCGCGATCAGGCAGACCGAGCTTTCATGTGTGCCTTGCCTGTCGAGCCAGGCGAGCGCAGCAGTGAGAGCCTCGCTCGCGAAGCCCTGTCCGTGCGCCCAGCCCGCCAGCACCCAGCCAGCCTCGGGAACTCCGCGGATCGACGGTTCGATCGCCCGGTGGAAATCAGCGAAGCCGAGATCGCCAACGAAGCGGCCGCTCGCCTTCTCGGTCAGCGCCCAATAGCCGTAGCCGAGCAGCGGCCAGAGCCCACGATAACGCAGCAGCCGCATCCAGGCGTCCTGAGGCGTCGAGGGCTGGGCGATATGGTGCACCACCGTCGCATCGCTCCACATCTGGGCGAGCGGCTCGAAATGCTCGACGCCGTGCAGGTCGAGGACGAGGCGTTCGGTCTCCAGGCGAATGGCTCAGCCCTCCGCGAATTGCAGCCGGTAGAGCCGCGCATAGGCGCCGTCGCGCGCGATCAGCCCGTCATGGTCGCCGGTCTCCACCACCTTGCCCTCGTCGAGCACGACGATCTGGTCGGCCTCGCGCACGGTCGAGAGCCTGTGCGCGATGACGAGTGTGGTCCGGCCCTTCATCAGCTCCGCCAATGCCTCCTGCACCAATCGCTCCGACTGGGTGTCGAGCGCGCTGGTCGCCTCGTCGAGCAGCAGGATCGGCGCATCCTTCAGGATGGCGCGAGCGATGGCGAGGCGCTGGCGTTCGCCGCCGGAAAGGCGCGAGCCGCGCTCGCCGACCTTCGTGTCATAGCCGTCAGGCATCGCCATGATGAAGTCATGCGCCGCTGCCGCCCTGGCCGCAGCGACGATGTCCGCCTCGCTCGCACCCGGGCGGCCAAAGCCGATATTGGCGCGCACCGTGTCGTCGAACAGCACCACATCCTGGCTGACCACGCCGATCTGGCCACGCAGGCTGCGCAGGGTCACGTCGCGGATGTCCTGTCCGTCGATCTCGACCCGGCCCTCGGTGGGATCATAGAGCCGCGGCACCAGCGCCAGCATGGTCGACTTGCCCGAGCCGGACCGGCCGACCAGCGCCGTTGTCTTGCCGGCCTCGGCGACGAGATCGATGCCTTCGAGGCCGCGCTGGTCGTCGCGATAACGGAAACGCAGGTCGCGGAAGGCGATCTCGCCGCCGTTCACCGCCAGCGGCCTGGCATCCGGGCGCTCGGTGATCAGCGACTTCTCGTCGATCAGCGCGTAGTAGCGCTTCAGCGAGGCACCGGCCTCCTGGACGATGGCGTTGAGATTGCCGAGCGAGCGCATCGGCTGGGCCGCCAGCAGCAGTGCCGAGACATAGCCGGTGAAGTCGCCGACGGTGGAACTGCCCGAGGTGATGCGCACGCCGATCGCCGAGAGCACGCCGGCGACCGCGAGCCCGCCGGCGACCTCGAGCAACGGATCGAGCCGGCCGCGGGCATTGGCCGCCTTCATCTTCAGTGCCCGGATCGTCTCGAAGGCCCCGGCCGCGCGCTCCTTCAGATAAGGCTCGAGCGAATCGGTCTTGGCGACGCGCGCGCCCTGCAGGCTCTCGGTGACCAGGCTCGCCATGATCCCGGTCTGCTCCTGCTGCGAGGCCGCCATCCGGCGCAGCTTCTTGCCGATCCGGCCGATCGGCCTCGCGACGACCGGCGCGATCAGCAGCACGACCGCCGTCATCTTCCAGTCGATCCAGAGCATGGCGCCGACCAGCGCGATCGCCGTCATCACGTCGCGGACCGCGATGTTGACCAGCCGCGTCAGCGCCTCCTTGACGAAGGTGAAGTCGGTGGTGAAGCGCTGCGTCAGCGAGGCCGGGTTTTCCCTCTGGAGCTGCGCGAGATCCGCATCGATCAGATGCGCGTAGAGCGCGCTCTGCATGTCCGCCTCGATCCGGCTGACCACGCTGTTGGTCATGACCGTCTGGGTCAGCAGCGAAAACCCCTTGATCGCAGTGACGATCACCACGACGACCGCGACGGCGTTGACCACGCCGATCTCGAAATTGATCGACTTCGACACCAGCCGCTCCATGCGGCGCACGAAGCCGGTCGCCTCGGCCCCTATGGGATCCGCGAAGGCGTCGAAGGCCGCCTTGATCAGCAGCGGATAGAAGCTCGTCGTCGCCGCGATGAGCACGACGAGGCCGAGGATGGCGAGGAGTTGCGGCGTATAGTGCCGTCCGCGCTCGCGCCAGACTCGGGCGAAAAGCGCAAAGGTGTCGTCGGTGACGCGTCCGATCTTCATGGCGCGCGGCCTAACATGGCCGCCATGCGAGCGCCACTGCCGGTCTTGCTCCGGACACGAAGCTGACGTCCGATGGACATGAGTTGATTCACCAGATTCGAGAGCACATGCCCCTTTCCCCGCCGGCCCGGCCCGGACAGTCCTTCGCCGAGATCGATACGCCCGCTTTGATCATCGATCTCGACGCCTTCGAGCGGAATCTCGTCACCATGGCGGCTTTCGCCGAGGCGACGGGCGTGCGCCTGCGCCCCCATGCCAAGACGCATAAGAGCCCGGAGATCGCCCTGCGCCAGATCGCCCATGGCGCGATCGGGCAATGCTGCCAGAAAGTCGGCGAGGCGGAGATCCTGGTCGCCGGCGGCGTCACCGACGTGCTCGTCACCAATGAGATCGCCGGCGCTGCCAAGCTCGACCGGCTGGCGAAGCTCGCCCGCGAGGCCCGAATCGGGCTCTGCGTCGACCATATCGACGGCGTGCGCGAGGCGGCGGAGGCCGCGGCGCGCAACGACGTCGTCCTCGACGTGCTGGTCGAGCTCGACATCGGCGGGCGTCGTTGCGGCGTCGCTCCCGGCGAGGCGGCGGTCCGGCTCGCCGAGGCGGTGGCGCGCAGCAACACGCTGCGCTTCCGCGGCGTGCAGGCCTATCATGGCTCGGCCCAGCACATGCGTTCGGTCGACGAGCGCAGCGAGGCGATCGAGCGCGCGGGACTGCTGACCCGCAATGCGATCGAGCGCCTCGCCCAGGCCGGCCTCGCCTGCGAGACCGTCGGCGGCGCCGGCACCGGCACCTTCGAGCTGGAAAGCCGCTCCGGCATCTGGAACGAGCTGCAATGCGGCTCCTACATCTTCATGGATGCCGACTATGCCCGGAACCGCATGGCCGACGGCTCGACCTTCCACACTTTCCAGCATGCGCTGTTCGTGCTCGCGGGAGTGATGAGCAAGCCGGTGCCGGACCGCGCCATCGTCGATGCCGGCCACAAGGCCGCCGCGGTCGATTCCGGCATGCCAGTGCCCTGGCAGCGCGACGGCGTGATCTACACCAAGCCCTCCGACGAGCATGGCATCCTGACCGGCGATCCCGTTGCTGTGCCGCATCGCGGCGACCGCATCCTGCTGGTTCCCGGCCATTGCGACCCGACCGTCAACCTGCACGACTGGTATGTCTGCGTGCGCGGCCTTAACGGTCCGGACGCCCATGTCGAGGCGGTCTGGCCGGTCGCGGCACGCGGCGCGCTCGGTTGATTGCAGGAGCCATGATGTCGTCCGAAAGCAGGCATCCACTTTTCGGCATCATGCCCTGATGCTCGCCGAGTTGGCGCTGCAAGCCCTGACGCCGGCTACGCCGCAGGCGCGCCGGTTCGGCCTGCTGCGGGAGGGCATCGCGCTCTGGTCGCGTGGCCTTCGCCAACGCAAGGCCTGGGAGCCGCATCAGGCCCGCTGCCGCGCCATCATCGCCGAGGTCGCAGCCTCCCTGCCGCGCCGCCGCAGGGTCGTGGTGCTTGGCTCCGGCCCCGCCCGGGACATCCCGCTGGACACGCTCTGCGCCAGCTTCGAGGAGGTCGTGCTCGTCGACATCGTTCATCTGCCGCTGCTGCGCCTGAAGCTCTGGCGGCAGGGCAAGGTCAGCCTCCTCAGCCGCGATCTCACCGGCGCCATGGCCTGGCTCACCGGCGAGGCGGAGGGCCGGCAGGACCCGCTGGCCGATCTCGTCGCCAATGACCGCGTCGACCTCGTCATATCAGCCAACCTGCTCTCGCAACTTGCCTGGCCGGTCGCCGACTGGCTCGAGGACAACCCCGCCCGCGCCGCCACCCTGCCCGAAAACCTACCGGCTCGCTGCATCGCCTGGCATCTCGACGACCTCGCCCGCTTCAAGGGCCATGTCTGCCTGATCAGCGATGTCGAGATGGTCGAGCGCGATCGCGCCGGCGCGATCCATGACCGGCTCGACCTGATGTACGGCGTCGGCCTGCCCAAGGAGGACGAGAGCTGGCTCTGGCCGGTCGCGCCCTTCGGCGAGGCCGAACGCGAGCGGGAATATGTGCACAAGGTCTGCGCATGGCGGACGTTCGAGGGCCGCTCGTCAGCTCTCTGACACTGTGTAGACCTTGTGGACCACCCCGTTCTCGGTCCGGTGGGTCCGGAAGCCTCGCGCCTCGTAATAGGCAAGGCCCATCAGGTTGTCGTCGCGGATAGCGGCGTCGATCCGGCCAATGCCGGCCTCCGAAGCAGCCTGCAGCGTGACCGCAAACAGCGTCGTTCCGACACCCTTCCGGCCGACACCCGGCGCGACATGGGTCCCAATGCTCCCCCAGCCATCCGGCGTTCCATAGGGATCGCCCGGCCGCGCCCGGCGCAGGGACTGGAAGCCGACGACCATCCCCGCATCGTCGAGTGCGACCGTGCAGGCGACGCGGTCGGGATGGGCGATATAGGTCGCGAGAACGAAGTCGGGGTCGCTGGGGCGCTCTCGCCCATATGCGGCGATGATGGCGCGCAGGACCGCGCTCATCTGCTCGGCATCGCCAGCGACGGCAGGTCGTGTGCGCATTCCGTCTGGCCCTTCCGCTGCGAGCTTCGCCATCACCCCACCGCCAGCCGCCGCCTTACGATCTCCGCATGGAAACGCGCGCCATGGATCAGGCCCTTGTCGTCGAAGTCGTAGCGCGGATTGTGCAGCGGCGCGCTGTCGCCATTGCCGACGAAGGAGAAACAGCCCGGCACATGCGCAAGGAAGCGGGCAAAATCCTCCGAGCCGGTGAAAGGCTCCGACACCACCGAGACGTTCTCAGCGCCGAGCACATGCCGCGCCGCCTCCAGCGCCGCCTCGGTCTGCGCCGGCTGGTTCACCAAAGGCACGAATTCGCGCGTGTAGGTGACCGACTGTCCGACATTGTAGGCTCGCGCGATGCCTTCGCTGATCACGCGCATCTGCACCTCGATATCGGCGCTGACCTCGGGGTGGAAGCTGCGGGCGTCGCCGAGGATGCGCGCCTGCCCCGGCAGGGCGTTGCGGGTGCCGTCGGTGATCAGCTCCGTCACCGAGACGACGGCGATCTCAGCCGGGCTCAGGCGGCGCGAGACGATGGTCTGCAGGCTGGTGACCAGGGCACAGGCGGCGACGAGCGCCTCGTTGCCGACATGGGGGCGGGCGGCATGGCCGCCGACGCCGGTGAGGACGATCTCGAAATTGTCCTCGGCAGACATGATCGGGCCGATGCGGGTCTGGAACCTGCCGACCGGCAGCTTCGGCGCGTTGTGCAGCCCGTAGATCTCCTCGAAGGGGAAGCGCTCCAGCAATCCGTCATCGAGCATGGCGAGCGCACCGCGTCCCCATTCCTCGGCCGGCTGGAAGACGAAGCGCACTGTGCCATCGAAGCCGCCCTCCTCGGCCAGCAGCTTCGCCGCGCCGAGCAGCATGGCGGTGTGGCCGTCATGGCCGCAGGCATGCATGACGCCGAGATTGCCGGAGCGGTGGGAGAACTCACTTTGCTCGGGGATGCGCAGCGCGTCCATGTCGGCCCGCAACGCGATCACCCGGTTGCCGCTGCCGCGCTTCAGCGTGCCGACCACGCCGGTGCCGCCGACCCCCTCCGCGACATCGTCAAGGCCGAACTCGCGCAGCTTGCTCGCGACGAAGGCACTGGTGCGCATCTCCTCGAAGCCGAACTCCGGATGCGCGTGCAGGTCGCGCCGCCAGTCGGTCATCTCCTGCACGAGCTTGTCGAGATCGATCGTCACGGGGTTGTCCTCGCCTGCTGAATCCGGTCGGAAGACTATGTCCTCGCCAGCGCAAGAGGCGCTGCAATTGCCCGCCCCATTTGCAAGCTTGTTTCGCAAGCGTCCGCTTAGCGATTCAGCCGCACGCTCCCGCTGATCGACAGGTCATAGCCGCCGAACTCCCGCGCCCGCACCGCCATGTCGGGACCGCGCATCCAGGCGAGTAGCTTCTGCGTCGCCGGCTCGAAATAGCTGCGCCGGCGCATGACCAGATCGACATGTTCCCAGACCAGCGGCAGGAAAGTCAGGCCGAAGGCCATTGCGACAGCACGCGCAGCAATGCCGCAATCGGCCCGGCCGGAGCGGATCGCCAGCGCCAGGTCCTGGCCAGTGGCGCAGATGCCGTCGGCGACGACCATGCGGCCGGCCGGAACTCCGGCGCGCTCCAGCAGGCTGAGCAACAGCAATTGCGCCCCGGCCCCGCGCTGGCGCTGGGCGAAGCGCGCGCCCTTGGCCACCGCCGTACCGAGCCCGTTGATCCCGAGCGGATTGTCGGGCGCGACCAAGAGCCCCTGCTCGCGCCGGGCAAAGTTGATCACGACCGCATCGTGCAGCGAGGGCTCCGCCCGGATCGCCGCGAGATTGGCAGCGTCATCATCCGGCGTCGCGTGCAGGTGCAGCGCAGCGATCGCGACCTCGTTGCGCACCAGCCGGTCGAGTCCGGCCTGTGACCCCTCGGCCAGCAGCGCCAGCCCGCAGCCGGATTCGCGGATGGCGAGCTCCAGCAGCGAATCCTGGCTGCCGCCCACGATCGGCGGTGGCGGGACCGCGTCGAACCCGGCCGGACGCGACAACCCGGCTTCCAGCCAGCGATCGAGCCCGGCGCGCGGGAACAGCCATTTGCCGGAGACCTTGGTGCAGGGCACCGCGCCTTGCCCGACCAGTTCGTAGAGCTTGCGCTCCTTGAGGCGCAGATAGCCGGCCGCTTCTTCAGTCGTGAGCCAAGCTTGATCCTGCATCAGCCTGCACATACCTGCGCTGGTTACGGCGTTGGCATTTGGTCGCATTGAACTCTACCAATTGCAAATGCTTGCAATCTCAAGGCGAGCGCGCGGGAGCAGGCTTTGGACGTCGGCGCGATCTTTCAGGCGGCTTTTGCCCTGGTTGTCGGGCTCGATCCCGGCTTCCTCGGCATCGTCCTGCTGTCGCTGCGCGTCACCCTGACCGCCGTGCTGATCGCGGCGCTGATCGGCCTGCCGCTCGGTGCGGCGCTGGCGCTGGCGCGCTTTCCCGGCCGCTCGGCCATCATCGTCTGCCTCAACGCGCTGATGGGCCTGCCGCCGGTCGTCGCCGGCCTTGCCGTCTTCCTCTTGCTCTCGCGCTCCGGCCCGCTCGGCCCCCTCGGCCTGCTGTTCACGCCGACCGCGATGATCATCGCGCAGGTGATCCTCGTCCTGCCGATCGTGATCGCGCTGACCCGGCAGGTGATCGAGGACCTCTGGAGCGAGTACCGGGACCATCTGCGCTCGGTCGGGCTTGAAGGCCTGCGCGCCATCCCGACCCTGCTCTTCGATGGACGCTTCGCGCTGGCGACGGCGCTGCTCGCCGGCTTCGGCCGGGCCAGTGCCGAGGTCGGCGCCGTCCTGATCGTCGGCGGCAACATCGCCGGCTACACCCGCACCATGACGACGGCGATCACGCTGGAGACCTCCAAGGGCGACCTGCCGCTCGCGCTCGGACTCGGCCTCGTCCTGCTTTCGCTGACGCTCGCCATCAACGCAATCGCCTTCGGCGCCAGCCGCATCGGCGCGCGCTATGCCGGTTGAGCGAACATGCTGAGCCAGACCTCGATCCTGCCGCTCACCGTCGAGGCCGCCGCCTTCTCCGGCGACGGCAAGCTGCTGGTCGAGCCCAACAGCTTCACGATTCCCGCCGGTGGCCTGACCGTGCTGCTCGGGCCGAACGGCGCCGGCAAGTCGCTGACCTTACGCCTCTGCCACGGCCTGCTGACGCCGAGCCGCGGGACGGTGCGCTGGGCTGCCGGGGCTGAAGGCCGCGCCAAGCGCCATGCCATGGTCTTCCAGAAGCCGATCATGCTGCGCCGCTCGGTCGAGGCCAACATCACCCACGCCCTCGCCGCCGCCGGCGCGACCGGCCCCGAGCGCAAGGCGCGTGCGGCGCAAGCACTGCAGCGTTTCGGCCTTGCGGAACGCGCCAGCCAGCCGGCCCGCCTGCTCTCTGGCGGCGAGCAACAGCGCCTCGCCATCGCCCGCGCCTGGGCGCTGCGGCCCGAATTGCTCTTCCTGGACGAGCCGACCTCGCAGCTCGACCCCGCAGCGACCCGCCAGATCGAGGAACTGCTCTCCGGCCTCGTCGCCGAGGGCATCACCGTGATGATGTCGACCCATGATCTCGGCCAGGCCCGGCGCCTCGCCGACCGCGTGCTCTTCCTGCATCGCGGCCGCCTGGTCGAGGACGCGCCCGCCAAGGATTTCTTCGCCGGCCCGCACTCGGCCGAAGCGCGCGCCTTCCTCGCCGGCGAACTGCTCTGGTGACCAATAAAGACCAACGACAGGAGAAACGCCCGATGACCGCTTTGCCCCGACGTTCTTTCCTCGCCGCCGGCCTCTTCCTCGGCCTGACCGGCTTCGCCCTCGCCCAGACCCCTGCCACCCCGGCCGGCGAGCGCTTCATCACCGTGGCCTCGACCACCTCGACGCAGGATTCCGGCCTGTTCAATCACATCCTGCCGTTGTTCAAGGCCAAGACCGGCATCGAGGTCCGCGTCATCTCGCAGGGCACCGGCCAGGCCCTCGACACCGCCCGGCGCGGCGATGCCGATGTCGTCTTCGTCCACGCCAGGGCGCAGGAGCTGAAATTCGTCGAGGAAGGCTTTTCGACCGAGCGCCGGCCGGTGATGTACAACGACTTCGTCTTGATCGGCCCAAAGAGCGATCCGGCCGGTGTCGCCGGCAGCAAGGACATCGTCGCAGCCCTGAAGAAGATTCAGGAAAAGGCCGCACCCTTCGTCTCGCGCGGCGACAAGTCCGGCACCCATGCCGCTGAGCTCAATCTCTGGAAGGTCGCGGGCATCGACATCGCCGCGCAGAAGGGCCCCTGGTATCGCGAGATCGGCCAGGGCATGGGCGCGGCGCTCAACACCTCCGGGGCGATGGGCGCCTATGTCCTCTCCGACCGCGCCACCTGGATCTCGTTCAAGAACCGCGGCGATCTCGTCATCTCCGTCGAGGGCGACAAGCGCCTGTTCAACCAGTACGGCGTGATGTCGGTGAACCCCGCCAAGCACGCGCATGTGAAGTTCAACGACGGCAAGCTCTTCGCCGACTGGCTGACCAGCCCGGAAGGCCAGAAGGCAATCGCCGACTACAAGATCGACGGCCAGCAGCTCTTCTTCCCCAACGCCGGCCAGGCGGGAGCCTGAGCCGATGCGCCGGCTCGTCCTCGCTGCCATCGTCAGCCTGTGGCCGGCGCTTGCCTCGGCGCAGCAGGCTGAGAAGCCGGTGCTGCTCCATGCCGCCGGCAGCCTGAAGAACGCGCTGACCGAGGTCTCCAAAGCCTTCGAGACCTCGGCGCGCATTCCGGTCACGACCAGCTTCCGCCCGTCCGGCCTGCTGCGCGAGGCGCTTGCCAAGGGCGAGCCAGCCGAGGTTTTTGCCTCCGCCAACATGGAGCATCCGCTCGCGCTGGCGAAGGACGGCAAAGCCGGCCCCGTCGTGCTCTTCGTCCGCAACGAGACCTGCGCCTTCGCCCGTCCGGGGCTCGACGTGACCAGCAACACGCTGCTCACGCAGATGCTCGATCCGAAGCTCAAGCTCGGCACCTCGACGCCGAAGGCCGACCCGTCCGGCGACTATGCCTGGCAGGTCTTCGCCAAGGCCGAGGCGCTGAAACCCGGCGCCAAGGCGGCGCTGGAGGCCAAGGCGTTGCAACTCGTCGGCGGCTCCAACAGCGCCCCAACCCCGCCGGACCGCAACGGCACCGGTCATCTGCTGGCGACCGGCGCGGCCGACCTCTTCCTGGGCTATTGCACCAATGCCGACCCGATCGCCCGCGAGCAGCCCGGCATCCGCATGGTCAGGCTGCCGGAGAAGCTGCTGGTCGGTGCCGATTACGGGCTGACCGTGATGAACGGCGCCTCCCCGAACGCCTACCGGCTCGCCATGTTCATCCTCTCGCCGGAGGGGCAGCGCATCATGGCGCGGCACGGTTTCGTCGCGCCCGGCCTGCCGCGCGAAGGGAAGTGAGATTTGGCCGCGGCACCCCAGCCGAGCGCGCGCGCCGCTGCCCCGGTGAGCCTGCACGCCGCCGGCAGCCTGCGCGCAGCCCTGCTCGACATCGCCGACGCCTTCCAGAGCGAGACGGGTATCCCCGTCTCCGCACAATTCGGCGCCTCCGGCCTGCTCAGGGACCGGCTCATCAGGGGCGAGACCGGCGAGGTCTTCGCCTCGGCCAATCTGGAGCATCCGCAGGCGCTGGCGCGCTTTGGCCTCGCCGGCCCGGCCGTGCTCTTCGCCCGCAACGAGCTCTGCGCCTTCCTGCGCCCGGGGCTGGTAGCGACAAGCGCCAACCTGCTCGAACTGATGCTCGACCCCAAGGTGAAGCTCGGCACCTCGACACCGAAGGCCGATCCGTCCGGCGACTACGCCTTCGCCGTCTTCGCGAAGGCGGAGGCGGTGAAGCCCGGCGCCAGGGCTGCATTGGAAGCCAAGGCGCTGAAGCTCACCGGTGGGCCGGAGTGCCTGCCGGCGCCAGAAGGCCTCAACGTCTACGGTCACAAGCTGGCGAGCGGCGAGGCCGACATCTTCCTGGCCTATTGCACCAACGCCCAGCCGCTTGCGAGGGAACAGCCGAGGATCGCGATGCTGCGCCTGCCGGACCAGCTCGCCGTCGGCGCGGATTACGGATTGACGGTGCTGAACAAGGCCTCGCCGGACGGCTACAGGCTCGCCATGTACATCCTCTCGCCTCAAGGGCAGGCGCTTCTGGCAAGGCATGGCTTCGTTGCACCGGGTCTGCCGCGCGAGGGATAGCGGAAGGGCGACATCATGGATTGGCAAGCAACCCGGCTGGGTGAGACCGAAGCGCCCTTGCCCGAACGGACCGATGCCCGGCTCGTCTTCATCGGCCGCATCCGCACGCCCTTCGCGACGCGCGACGACTGCCCGCGTCAGGGCCGGCAGGACGGACCGATCTGCCGCGTCGAGATCGATCCGCATTGGCAGCCTGCGCTCAAGGGCATCGAGGCCTTCGGCGAGCTCGACCTGCTCTACTGGATGCATGAAGCCAGGCGCGACCTGCTGACGCAGACGCCACGCGGCGGCGGCACGCTCGGCACTTTCGCCCTGCGTTCACCGGTCCGGCCGAACCCGATCGCCCTGTCGCGGGTGAAGCTTGAAGGCGTTGAAGGCAACGCGCTGCTGGTGCGCGGGCTCGACTGCCTCGACGGCACGCCGCTCCTCGACATCAAGCCATTTCGATGCAGCCATTCGCACGGCACAACGGAAACCTCCCATGCCGCATCCTGACCGCCGCGCCGTCCTCGCTGGCCTCGGCGCGGCGATCGCCGCCCCACGCCTCGCCCGAGCGGCGACCATCCGCGACGGCGCCGGCCGCGAGATCCAGGTTCCCGGCAAGGTCGAGCGCATCTTCCCGGCCGGGCCGCCGGCAGCGATCCTGGTCTATACGCTCGCACCCGACCTGCTGATCGGCTGGCCGCGCGCCAACCGGCCGGAGGAGCGCGAATTCCTGCTGCCCGGCATTGGCGACCGGCCGGAGGTCGGCCGCATCACTGGCCGTGGCAACAGCGCCAATCTCGAAGCCGTGCTGCAGGCGAAGCCCGATCTCATCATCGATTCCGGCTCGACCGGCCGTACCTATGTCGAGCTCGCCGAGCGCGTGCAGCAGCAGACCGGCATCCCCTATGCCCTGCTCGACGGCCGCTTCGACCAGACCCCGGCGAGCTACCGCATCCTCGGCCAGCTCACCGGTCGCAGCGAGCGCGCCGAGACATTGGCGCGCTGGTGCGAGGACAGCTTTGCCACGATCCGGGGCCGCATCACCGCGATCCCGGCAGAGAAGCGGCCGAGCGTCTATTATGCGCGCGGCCCGCGCGGGCTCGAGACCGGGCTCGGCGGCTCGATCAATGTCGAGACGCTGAGTTTTCTCGGCAGCCGCAACGCCGCCGCCGACACACCCGGCAGCGGCCTCGCCCAGGTCTCGCTCGAACAGGTTCTGGCCTGGAACCCCGACGTCATCGTCACCATCGACCTCGCCTTCGCCGAGAGCGTGCGCAGCGATCCGAACTGGGCCGGCGTCAAGGCGGTGCGCGAGGGCCGCGTCCATCTCTCGCCCAAGCTGCCCTTCGGCTGGGTCGACTTCCCGCCCTCGGTCAACCGGGCAATCGGCCTGTGGTGGCTGGCCAAGCTGCTCTATCCCGCGCAGTTCCCGGAGGATATCCGCAAGCTCGCCCGCGACTTCCACACGCTCTTCTACCAGGTGACGCCGAGCGAGGCGCAGCTTGACCGTGTGCTGGCGGGACGCGGATGAATTGATGATCGCCTTGCGGCCGACCGCCCGACTTGCTTCGCTGCACATGCCATGACCTCCTCCCTGCGCGGCAATCTGATCGCCCTTGTGCTGCTGGCGCTCGCCGTGCTCGCCGCCTTCGCGCTCGGTCGTTTTCCGGTCGCGCCCGGCGATCTCGGCCGCCTCTTCTGGTCGCTGCTCACCGGCGAGCCCTCCAGCCTGCCGGCCCAAATCGAGACCGTGGTCTGGAACATCCGCGGCCCGCGCATCCTCGCGGCGATCCTGTGCGGAGCGGCGCTCGCCATCGCCGGCTGCGCCTTCCAGGGCCTGTTCCGCAACCCGCTGGTCTCGCCCGACATCCTCGGTGCGTCCTCTGGCGCAGCGCTCGGCGCCGTCATCGGCATCTATCTCTCGCTCGGCCTGTTCGGCATCCAGCTTGCCGCCTTCGTCGGCGGACTCGTCGCGGTCGGAGCGGTCTATGCGGTGGGATCGACGATCCGGCGCGGCGATCCGGTCCTCGTACTGGTGCTGACCGGCGTCGTCGTCGGCTCGCTGCTCGGCGCCGGCATCGGCCTGGTGAAGTACTGGGCCGACCCATACAACCAGCTCCCGGCCATGACCTTCTGGCTGCTCGGCAGCCTCGCCGGCACGGCCAAGCCCGACCTCATCCCCTTGCTCGGCCCGGTGCTGATCGGCGCCGTCATCCTGCTAGCGTTGCGCTGGCGCATGAACGTGATGTCGCTGCCGGAGGAGGAGGCACGCGCGCTCGGCCTCGCCACCGGTCCCCTGCGGATCGCCATCGTCGCCGCCGCGACATTGGTGACAGCGGCGAGCGTCGCGGCGGCCGGCATCATCGGCTGGGTCGGCCTCGTCGTGCCGCATCTTGCCCGCTTCCTCGTCGGTCCCGATTTCGGCCGGCTGCTGCCGACCGCGGCACTGCTCGGCGGCGGCTATCTCCTTGCCATCGACACGCTGGCGCGCACCGCCGCTCCGGTCGAGACGCCGCTGGGTATCCTCACCGCGGTGATCGGCACGCCCTTCTTCATCTGGCTGCTGGCCTCGGCGCGCGGAGGCTGGTCGTGAGCCTCGTAGCCTCCGCCCTGTCTTACGGTTATCGCGAGCGCGAGATCGGCCGCGACATCGCGCTCGACCTCACTGGTGGGCAGGTGCTGGCTCTGCTCGGCCCCAACGGTCACGGCAAGACCACGCTGCTGAAAACCCTACTCGGCCTGTTGCCGGCAAAGGGCGGCACGCTCACGCTCGATGGCCAGCCGCTGGCGGGGCTTTCCGTCGGCGAACGAGCCCGCGCCCTCGCCTATGTCCCGCAGGTCCATGCCGGCACCTTCGCCTTCGCGGTCAGCGAGGTCGTGCTGATGGGGCGAACCGCCCGCTCCAGCCTGTTCGCCGCGCCTTCGGCGCATGATCGCGACATGGTCGAGGCGATGCTGCAGCGGCTCGGCATCGAGCATCTGGCCACACGCCCCTACACCGAGATCTCTGGCGGCGAGCGCCAGCTCGTCATGATCGCCCGCGCGCTGGCGCAGGAGCCGCGTTACGTCATCCTGGACGAGCCCACCGCAAGCCTCGATTTCGGCAATCAGGGCAAGGTGATGAGCCAGATCCGCCGCCTCGCCGGCGAAGGCCTCGGCGTGCTCTTCACCACCCACGACCCAAACCAAGCGCTGCGCTATGCCGACCGGGCGCTGCTGCTGCGCGATGGCCAGGCGCTCGCCAGCGGGAAGGCGAGCGATCTGCTGACGCCGGAACGGCTCGCCGCGCTCTATGGCGTCGCGATAGAGACCGTCAGGGGCGACGGAAAGCTCGCCTTCCTGCCGGGGTGACGGATGCCTCGGCCAAGTAACCAATCCCGTCACAATCTCCTGATCCGATTTACCTATGGTCAGAACATCGCGTGTGATCGTCGCGCCGCCGGCGGGCCTGCCCGCTTTCGGCAGCACGATCGATTGGCCTGGTCTATGCCTTCGGGGGGATAGTGAATGAAGCGCATCATCGGAGCCGCGCTCCTGGTCGGCCTCGCCGCCACAGCCACTGTGACGAAGGCGGAGGCGCAGCAGCCGACGCAAGCCTCCATCGAAGCGCTGCTGCCGGACTTCGAGAAGCAGGTCGCCGAGGGCATGAAGGCCTTCTCGGTGCCGGGCGTCGCCGTCGGCATCGTCCATGACGACAAGCTGATCTACACCAAGGGCTTCGGCGTCCGCGAGCTCGGCAAGCCCGAGCAGGTCACGCTCGAGACGATCTTCCAGGTCGGCTCGACCACCAAGGCCTTCCTCGCCACGACGCTGGCACAGGCGGTCGATGCCGGCCGGCTCGGCTGGAGCGATCCGGTCATCGACCATATCCCCGAGTTCCAGCTCGCCGACCCCTGGGTCACCCGCGATTTCCGCGTGCTCGACCTCGCCGCCCAGCGCTCCGGCCTGACGGCGTACGTCAACGACGCGCTGACCATGCTCGGCTACGACAAGCAGACGCTGATCCGCTCACTGCGCGTCGCGCCGCAGCTCGGCCTGTTCCGCTCCGATTTCCGCTATCTCAACATCCCGCATGTCGTCGGCGGCGAGATCGTCGCCAAGGTCAACGGCGCGCCGTCCTGGTTCGACTCGCTGCAGAAGAGCCTGCTTTCCCCGCTCGGCATGAACACGACCACGGCTACAGCCGAGGCGATCACTGCCGCTCCGAACCACGCCCAGGGTCACCGCCTGGCCGACAAGGCCGTCGCGGTGCCGTTCCACCCGTCCTTCCCCTATGCGCTCGGCCCGGCCGGGGCGCTGAACTCGAACATCCCCGACATGGCGAGATGGCTGCGCCTGCAGCTCGGCCGCGGCCAGTTCGAGGGCAAGGTACTGGTCTCCGAGGACAATCTCGACGTTACCTGGACGCCGCGCGTCGCGATGAACGAGCGCACGTCCTATGCCATCGGCTGGGTCGCGACCGCGACGCCGCGCGGCCGGATCATCTGGCACAATGGCGGCACCTCCGGCTTCGGCGCCCATACCGGCTTCCTGCCTGACGGCAAGACCGGCATCGTCATCCTGACCAATCTCGAGAATCTCGGCCTGCCGGACGCGCTGGCGATGTGGTTCTACGACCGCGTGCTCGGCAACCCCGCCGTCGACAACGTCGCGCTCGCTGCCGCCGCCACGAAGAAGCGCCGCGAGGCGGCACAGGCCGAGGCCGCCGGCTTCGTGCCCGGCCCGCTGTCGCTGCTCGCCGCGGGCTTCGCCGGCAGCTACGCCTCGCCGATCCTGGGTGACGCCACCGTGGCGCTGGCCGACGGCAAGCTCGGCCTGACGCTGGAGAAGACCGAGGCGCAGCTCCTGCTCGAGCCGAACAAGGACGATCCCTTCCTGTTCCAGGCACGGCTGGCGCCGATCGGCGCTTTCGTCGCGCCCGCCGCGATGTCCGGCGGCGAACCCTTCGTCCAGCTGCGCTTCGAGACCGATGCCGCTGGCAAGATCACCCAGATCCGCTGGCTCAGCCCCGAGCTGCCGCATTCCTTCGCGCGTTCGGCGCAGTGACGAGGGGAGCATCATCATGACGATCCGACCCGTTCTCCTGTCGTTTGCCGCCGCTCTCGCTATCAGCTCCAACGTCTCGGCTGCGCCAGTTTTCGCGCCTCTGCCCGGAACTGCCGCCTCGCTGCCGGTCGAGCCCGCCCGCTCGGCCCTGCGCAAATTCTTCGACGCCCTCGGCGACGACGACGTCCATGACGATCATTACGACTGGAACGACTATCGCGACGCGACCTCGCGCAAGGACCGCATCCGCGACTGGCAGCGCATGCAGCTCGACGCGCAGAAGGACTACTGGCGCCAGCAGAAGGACATGCAGAAGCGGGCGATCAAGGCGCAGCGCGGCTGGTAGATGGCCGGCGCCACGGCCGCAACGTCAGGGGTTGGCAGGAAACCGCCCCACCCCCCTTACCTTTCCCCCTCAGGCTGTTGCATAGTCGCCCAGACGTGGCGTCATGACGCCGCAGGATGGGGAATGGACATGAAGACCTTAACTCTCGCCGCGGCGCTGCTCGCCGCCGGCACCCTCGCCGCTTCCGCGCAGCAGCTCGCGCCCAGCCCGACCCTCGATGCCATCAAGGCGCGCGGCCATCTCGAATGCGGCGTGCATCTCGGCCTGCCCGGCTTCTCCTTCGCCAACGACAAGGGCGAATGGACGGGCCTCGATGTCGATTATTGCCGCGCGCTCGCTGCCGCCGTGCTCGGCGACGCCACCAAGGTCAAGTACACGCCGACCTCGGTGCAGCAGCGCTGGCCGATCCTGCAATCGGGCCAGGTCGACGTGCTCTCGCGCAACTCGACCATCACCTTCTCGCGCAACGCCACGCTCGGCCTCAACTTCCAGGGCATCAACTTCTACGAGGGCCAGACCTTCATCGTCCGCAAGAAGGCCAACGTGAAGGCGGCCGAGGATCTCGACGGCGCCTCGGTCTGCGTCGCCGCCGGCTCGACCGAGGAGAAGAACGCAGCCGACTGGTTCCGCGAGCGCAACCTCAAGGTCACCATCACCAATTTCCAGAAGAACGACGACGCGATCACCGCCTATGACAGCGGCCGCTGCGACGCCTACACCGCCGGCGTCGGCGCCCTTGCCGGCCAGCGCGCCAAGCTCAAGGTTCCGGACGACCACGTCATCCTGACCAAGCCGATCTCGAACGATCCGCAGGGCCCGGTCACCCGCTATGGCGACGAGCGCTGGCAGCTGATCGTGCGCTGGGTGCTGAACGGCACCATCGCCGCCGAGATGCTCGGCGTCACCTCCAAGAACGTCGACGAGATGAAGGCGAACTCGAAGAACACCGAGGTCCGCCGCCTGCTCGGCGCCGAGGGCGGCTTCGGCGCGATGATGGGCCTGCCCGACGACTGGATGTACAAGGCGATCAAGCAGGTCGGGAACTATGGCGAAAGCTATGAGCGCACCGTTGGCCTGGGCTCGCCGCTGAAGCTCGAGCGCGGCCAGAACCAGCTCTGGACCAAGGGCGGCCTGCTCTTCACCCCGCCGTTCCAGTGAGACGCTCCCGTCATGGTCGGGCTTGACCCGACCATGACGGAAACCAGCCTTCGTGTCAGGAGATTCTCGGGTCGCAGCTCGGCTGCGCCCGAGAATGACGCCCCAAGCCGGACGGCCGCCCCTTGAGCAAAGCCCTCGCCTTCATCAACGACAAGCGCGTCCGCGACGTCTTCTACCAGGCGGCGCTGCTCATCGGCCTCGTGGCGCTGCTGGTCTATTTCATCCGCAACGCCTCGCAGAACATGGTCCAGGCCGGCATCGCGTCGGGCTTCGACTTCCTCTGGCGCACCTCCGGCATCGAGGTGCCCTTCGTCCTGACCAACTACACCCAGTCCGACAACATCCTGTCGCTGTTCTGGGCCGGCGTCGCCAACACCATGCTGGTCACGGTGATCGCGCTGGTGCTGTCGACGGCCCTCGGCTTCCTGATCGGCATAGCCCGGCTCTCCTCGATCTGGTTGGTCCAGGCCATCGCCGGCGCCTATGTCGAATTCGTCCGCAACATCCCGCTGCTGTTCTTCGTGCTGTTCTGGTATTTCGGCGTCATCGCCGCCTTGCCGGCACCGCGCGAGAGCCTCTCGGTCTTCGGCGTCGCCTTCCTCAACAATCGCGGCCTGACCATCCCGCTGCCGGACGCCGGCGCCAACTTCAAAGTCGCCTTCATCGCGATCGCGATCTCCTGCTTGCTGCACTGGTTCTTCCTGCGCTGGGCCAAGCGGCGCAAGGAACAGACGGGCAAGGACGCCCCGGTGCTGCGCGTCGGTCTCGTCCTGCTCCTGCTGGTGCCCGCGTTGGCACTCGCCTGGGCGACGCTGGCGACGCGCTGGGACATTCCCGTCCTGCGCGGCTTCAACTATCGCGGCGGCTTCGTCGTCATCCCCGAATTCGTCGCGCTGCTCGCGGCGCTGGTCACCTACACCGCCGGCTTCATCGCCGAGATCGTGCGTGGCGGCATCCAGTCGGTGCCGAACGGCCAGATCGAGGCATCGAGCGCGCTGGGCCTGCGCCCCGGCCCGACGCTGCGCCTCGTCACCATCCCGCAGGCGCTGCGGGTGATGACGCCGCCGATGACCAACCAGTATCTCAACGTGTTGAAGAACTCGTCCTTCGGCGCCGCGATCGCTTATCCTGATGTGGTCAGCCTGTTCATGGGCTCGGCCCTCAACAACACCGGCCAGGCGATCGAGATCATCGCCATGACGCTCGCGGTCTATCTCGTCATCGGCCTCGCCGTCTCGGCCTTCATGAACTGGTACAATGCCCGCATCGCGCTGGTGACCCGATGAGCGCCGCGACCGCCCTCCCGACCAGCTGGCGCGAGCGCCTGTTCGGCAGCCCCACCGTCACTGTGGTGACGCTGCTGCTCGCAGCGCTGATCGCCTGGATCGCCGTCCCGATCATCCGTTGGGCCCTGATCGACGCGACCTGGAGCGGCCAGACCCGCAATGACTGCACCGGCAGCGGCGCCTGCTGGGTCTTCATCAAGGCGCGCTTCGGCCAGTTCATGTACGGGTTCTATCCGATCGAGGAACGCTGGCGGCCGAACCTCGCCGGCATCCTCTTCGCGCTCTCCGGCGCGGCAATAGTCTTCGCACCGAAGCGGTTGAAGCTGGGCCTCGGCCTCGCCGCGCTGGTCATCCTGCCGCCGCTCGGCGTCTGGCTGCTCGCCGGCGGCTTCGGCCTGCGCGCGATCGAGACGCGCGAATGGGGCGGGCTGATGCTGACCGTCTTCATCTCGATCTATGCCAGCCTGATCGCGATCCCGCTCGGCATCCTGCTCGCGCTCGGCCGGCAGTCCGAGCTCAAGGTGGTCAAGCTGATCTCGGTGCTGTTCATCGAGTTCTGGCGCGGCGTGCCGATCATCGCGGTGATCTTCCTGGCCTCGCTGCTGCTGCCGCTGATCATGCCTGCCGGCATCGGCGTCGACCGGCTGGCGCGCGCGGTGATCGGCCTCGGCTTCTGCATCGCCGCCTATATGGCCGAAGCGGTGCGCGGCGGCCTGCAGGCGCTGCCGAAGGGCCAGCGCGAGGCGGCGACCGCGCTCGGCCTCAGCTACTGGAAGGCGACCTGGTTCATCATCCTGCCGCAGGCCCTGCGCATCTCGCTGCCGGCGATCACCAACGAGTTCATCGCGCTGGTGAAGAACACCACGCTGGTGCTGGTGGTCTCGATCCTCGACCTGCTCGGCATCGCCCAGGCCTCGCTCGCCGATCCCGCCTGGGTCGGCATGAACATGGAGGCCTATGTCTTCTCCGGCGCCCTCTACTGGCTGATCTGCTTTGCGCTCTCGCGCTGGAGCAAGAGCCTGGAGACCAGGCGCGGGCGGTAGCGCTCGCAGCGCTCGTCATGCTCGGGCTTGCCCCGAGCATCTCAGGCCGGAGGAGGCTCCAATCGCCTTCTCGTCAGGAGATTCTCGGGTCTGCGCTCCGCTCCGCCCGAGAATGACAGCCTAAGAGTCTCACCCCTTCATGTAATCGTGGATCTTCCGCCCGAAGGGCAGCGTCAGGTCGGCGATGAAGTGATGCGCCCCCAGCACCTTGCGCACCGGCAGGTCGGCCACCGGCGCGTTGACATGCGGGATCAGGTGCAGCCGGCCGGGACCGATCCAGGAGCCCTTCACCGTGATGTCGGTGAGGTTGAGCGCGACGAGCTGGCAGATCTCCGGCTCGCCATCGACGCCGGGGATGATCTTCAGGTTGACCTGCGTCTTGGTCAGCATCGCCGTGGTCTTCACCCCGTTGCCGGCCAGGCTCTCATGCTTGTAGCCCATCGTGCCCATGGCAACCTGCTGGCCGGCATACTCAAGCGTGCCGGTCAGCGTGTCCTTGACCACTTCGAGCTTGGGATGGGCGTATTTCTTGGGGAAGCCCCAGATCTCGCGGCCAGCCGAGATCGGCGGCTCGATGTCGAGATACATCTGCGAGACGAAGCTGACCTCCTCCTCGCCGAACAGGCAGGGGATGACGATGCCGGTCTCGGTATAGGTACCGAAGCCGGAGGAATCCGGCATCTTGATCCATTCATAGCTCACGATCGGCTGTGCGATCGGCATCAGCGGCTCGGGCAGATGATGGCGGATCAGCTCCGGATCGGTCTCGTAGCTGATCACCATGTATTCGCGGTTGATGAAGCGGTACGGCCCGGCCGGATAGCTCGGCCCGGCGAGCGGCATCGAGGGCAGGTCGAGAATGTCTTTACGATTCATGGTCGTGCCCTCACTGCGCGGTCCAGCCGCCATCGACCGGCAGGATGACGCCGGTGATCGACTTTGCCGCATCGGAAGCCAGGAAGACAGCGAGCGCCGCCACCTCCTCGCTGGTGACGAACTGCTTGGTCGGCTGGGCGTGCAGCAGGACATCGTTGATGACCTGCTCCTTGGTGAGATTGCGCGCCGCCATGGTCTCGGGGATCTGCTTCTCGATCAGCGGCGTCCAGACATAGCCGGGGCAGATCGCGTTGGCGGTGACGCCGAAGGTCGCCGCCTCCAGCGCGACCGTCTTGGTCAGGCCGGCGATGCCGTGCTTGGCCGCGACATAGGCACTCTTGAACGGCGAGGCGACCAGCGCATGGGCAGAAGCCGTGTTGATGATCCGGCCCCATTTGCGCTGCTTCATGCCCGGCAACGCGGCACGGATCGCATGGAAGGCAGCCGAGAGATTGATCGCGATGATCGCATCCCATTTCTCGACCGGGAACTCCTCGACCGGCGAGACGAACTGGATGCCGGCATTGTTGACGAGGATGTCGACGCCGCCGAATTCGGCTTCCGCCTCGTCGATCATCGCAGCGATCGCGCCGCCATGGGCCATGTCGGCCGGCGAATAGCGCGCCTTCACCCCGAAATCGGCCTCGATCCCGGCGCGCTCCTGCTCAATCGCCTCGGGAGCGCCGAAGCCGTTGATGACGATGTTGGCGCCTTCGGCCGCATAGGCGCGGGCGATGGCGAGGCCGATGCCGGAGGTCGAGCCGGTGACGACGGCGGTCTTGCCCTTGAGCATGCGTGATCTCCCAACCACGAAAACGCGACGCGAAGCTTGCGTCGCAAGGTCCATGCCGCTGAGGTGGAAGAGCAAGCTGACGGGGCGATGAAGCTTGTCTGACGGGTCGGTGACACCGATATTCGATCCTGCCCGCGTCACATGCCTGTCACCGCCTGCCCCTCAGACATGGGCAAATCCAGCTTTCCCTGACGACCGAGCGAACGGAATCCGCGCCATGAACGCCCCTTTTGCGCCGTCCTCCACCGACCGCTATCTCGGCTGGCGGCCCGAGCGCTGCGACCGCGTCGCGCTCGTGCTCCAGGGCGGCGGCGCGCTCGGCGCCTATCAGGCCGGAGTCTACCAGGCGCTCCACGAGGCTGACATCGAGCCGGACTGGGTATCCGGTGTCTCGATCGGCGCGATCAACTCGGCGATCATCGCCGGCAATCCGCGCGAGCGCCGGCTGGAACGGCTGGAAGCCTTCTGGAACCGCATCACCGACCGCAAGGTCTGGTGGTTCACGCCCGAGGGCGACATCTTCCGTCAGGCGCGCAACGCGACCTCGTCCTTCCTGACCACCATGCTCGGCCAGCCCGGCTTCTTCGAGCCGCGTCGCACCAATGCCTGGCTTGCGCCAGCCGGCGCCAGCGACGCGACCAGCTTCTACGACACTTCGCCCTTACGCGAGACCCTGTTGGATCTGGTCGATTTCGACCTGATCAACAGCAAGAAGGTCCATTTCTCGGTCGGCGCCGTCAACGCGCTCTCCGGAAACTTCGTCTATTTCGACAACACTCAGGAGGAGATCGCGCCCGAGCACGTCATGGCCTCGGGCGCCCTGCCGCCGGCATTTCCGACCGTGCAGATCGGCACCGAGCACTACTGGGATGGCGGCATCGTCTCGAACACGCCGCTGTCGCACCTGCTCGCCCAGGAGGACACGCTGAACTCGCTGATCTTCCAGGTCGACCTGTTCTCCTCGCGCGGCCCGCTGCCACGCACGATGCAGGACGTGATGGGGCGTCACAAGGACATCATGTATTCCTCGCGCACCCGCATGGTCACCGACCTGTTCCAGACCCTGCAGGGCTGGAAGAAGAAGACCCATGACGCCCTCAGCCACATCCCCGAGGACGCCCTGAGCGAGGAAGACCGCAAGCTCCGCGACGAGCTTGCCTTGATCCCCGAGCACACCATCCTGCAGCTGATCTACCAGCAGAAAAGCTATGAGAGCCATGCCAAGGACCACGAGTTCTCGCGGACCTCGATGAGTGACCACTGGCACTCCGGCTATGAGGACACCAAGCAGACGCTGACCCGCAAGGACTGGCTGGTCATCCCGCCCGACGGCGCCGGCATCTGGACGCACGACGTCCATCGCGATTTCGAGCGGCGCTGAGCCTCGGCGCGCGATCAGCGTTCCTGCGGCGGCACATTGCGCAGCAAGTCGCTGCGCTCGCGTCGCTGCTCGGCCGTCCATTGCGAATGATGCCGCTTCGTTCCAGCCGGGCGGTTGGCGAGGCCGAGACCGAGCCCGCCCCAATCGCCGACCGGGCGGACCGGCCGCTGCACGAAGCCGCCACCGCAGCTCGGGCAGACGTTTTCGAGCGTCTTCTCGGCGCACTCCGCGCAATAGGTGCATTCATAGCTGCAGATGCGCGCCTCCAGCGAGGTCGGCGGCAGGTCGCAGTCGCAGAGTTCGCAATTCGGCCTCAGCTCCAGCATGGCGTCTTTCCTCTCTTTGTGGGGACTGGATGCCATGAGCAGGCGATGTCATAAATGACAAGATGACCTCGTTTCCTGCCAGACCTGCCACGGCGCCGATCCGCGTCGTCATCGTGCTGTTCCCGCGCACCAAGCTGCTCGACGTCACCGGCCCCTTGCAGGTCTTCAACGACGTGAAGCGCGCCGACGGCAGCGCCGTCTACGAGATCATCCTCGCCTCCGAGCATGGCGGCCCGGTCGAGAGCGATGCCGGCGTGCCGCTGCCGAGCATCACGCTGAGTGAGGCCGCAGCGCGGCCGATCGATACGCTGCTGGTTTCCGGCGGGCGCTCGGCACTGGACGCAGCCGGCTCGGCAGCGCTGCTCGCCTTCCTGCGCGAGCAGCGCGACAGCGTCCGGCGCCTCGGCTCGATCTGCCTCGGCGCCTTCATCCTCGCTGCCGCTGGCCTGCTCGAAGGCTGCGAGGCGACAACGCATTGGGAATACACCGAGCGCCTCGGCGCGGCCTACCCGGCGACCACGGTCAGGCCGGACGCGATCTTCGTCAGCAATGGCCGGATCTGGACCTCGGCCGGCGTCTCCACCGGCATCGACATGGCGCTCGCCATGGTCGAGGAGGATCTGGGACGCAAAGTCGCGCTCGATCTGGCGCGTGACCTCGTCCTCTACCTCAAGCGCCCTGGCGGCCAGGCGCAATTCAGCGGAGAGTTGCAGCGCCAGTCGCGCGATGCCGCCGGCCGCTTCGAGTCCCTGCACGCCCATATGCGCGAGCATGCCGCCGGCGATCTCTCCGTGCCGGAGCTCGCCCGCGTCATGGCGATGAGCCCGCGCCATTTCGCCAGGATCTATGCGCAGGACACCGGGATCAGCCCGGCCAAGGCGGTCGAGGCCGTCCGGCTCGACCTCGCCCGCGACCTCCTCGAAGAAACGGATATCGGCATCCAGCAGATCGCAGTCCGCGCCGGCTTCGGCGACGATGAGCGCCTGCGCCGCGCCTTCCTGCGCCGCTACGGCGTCGCGCCGGGCGAGTACCGGATGCGCTTCGGGAATGATCGGGCCGGTTAGCTTCGGCCGAGTTCCACCGGCACCGAATAGGAGCGCTTCACCCGCCCGAGCGCGAAGCTCGATTCGATCGAGGCGACGTTGTCGAGCCGCGTCAGCTTGTCCTTGAGGAAGCGCTCATAGGCGGCAAGGTCGCTGACGATGATGCGCAGGAGATAGTCGCGCTGCCCGGTCATCAGATAGCAGTCGGCGACCTCGGGCCAGCGCGAGACCGCCGCGGCGAAGCGGTCGAGCTCCTCCTCGCGCTGGCGCTCCAGCTTGATCGAGGCGAAGACCGAGACGGGCAGGCCGAGCTTCTCCTGGTTCACGATGGCGACATAGCCCTCGATGATCCCGGCCTCCTCCAGCAGGCGCACCCGCCTGGCGCAGGGGCTCGGCGAAAGCCCGACCTTGCCGGCCAGTTCCTGCACGCTGATGCGCCCGTCCGCCTGCAGGGCCTGGACGATACGGCGGTCGATCTCGTCGAGCTTGAACTCTGGCATTTTCCCTCACCTCGTTGGGGGAGCTTAGCGGAAACCGCCAATTCCGTAAGCCGGCGATGCGGTCTTTAGCTGCCTTCCCCAAGGCGATTGTGCATGATGTGTCGGCCCAAGGAGCACCGCGATGTCCGATCCCCGCCTGCCCGTTCTCGCCGAGCTGGAGAAGAAGATCCTCTGGCTGGCGTCGTGGACGATCCACAACGCCAACCACATCCGCGCCAACGAGGACGGGATGAAGGTCGGTGGCCATCAAGCTTCCTCGGCCTCGCTGGCGACGATCATGACCGCGCTCTACATGGCCGCGCTGAAGCCGCAGGACCGGGTGGCGGTGAAGCCGCATGCCTCGCCGATCTTCCACGCCATCAACTATCTGATGGGCCTGCAGACGCAGGAGAAGCTTGAGAACTTCCGCGGCTACAAGGGCGCGCAGAGCTATCCCTCGCGCACCAAAGACATCGACGACGTCGACTTCTCGACCGGCTCGGTCGGCCTCGGCGTGGCACAGACGCTGTTCTCCTCGCTGACCCAGGATTATGTGAAGGCACATGGCTGGGGCAAGGACACGCCCGAGGGCCGGATGGTCGCGCTGATCGGCGATGCCGAGCTCGACGAGGGCAACATCTTCGAGGCCCTGATGGAGGGCTGGAAACACGGCCTGCGCAACACCTGGTGGGTGATCGACTATAACCGCCAGTCGCTCGACGCGGTGATCCGCGAGGGCCTCTATGACCGCTTCGAGCAGATGTTCAGGAATTTCGGCTGGGACGTCGTCACGCTGAAATATGGCTCGCTGCAGCAGGCCGCCTTCAAGGAAAAGGGCGGCGAGCGGCTGAAGGCCTGGATCGATTCCTGCCCGAACCAGCTCTATTCAGCCCTGACCTTCCAGGGTGGCGCCGCCTGGCGCAAGCGCCTGATGGATGATCTCGGCGACCAGGGGCCAGTCACCAAGCTGATCGAGAAGCGCTCCGACGCCGAACTCTCGAAGCTGATGTGCAATCTCGGCGGGCACGATCTGCCCTCGATCCTCGAAGCTTTCGAGGCTGTCGATCATGACCGGCCGGTCTGCTTCCTCGCCTATACGGTCAAGGGCTTCGGCCTGCCGCTGGCCGGGCACAAGGACAACCATTCCGGCCTGATGACCAAGGAGCAGATGGAAGGCTTCAAGGCCGCCAACAAGGTCAGGCCCGGCCATGAATGGGACCTGTTCGAGGGGCTGAGCCTGCCGGAGAAGGAGATCCGCGCCTTCCTCGACAAGGTGCCGTTCTTCGCCAAGGGACGCCGGCGCCATTCAGCCCCGGCCCTGCCGGTTCCGGCCAAGCTGGAGGCAGGCATCCAGGCGACAATGTCGACGCAGATGGGCTTCGGCAAGGTGCTCGACGAATTGGCGAAGCTGGGCGGGCCGCTCGCCGACCGCATCGTCACCACAGCACCCGACGTCACCGTCTCGACCAATCTCGGCCCCTGGGTCAACCGGCGCGGGCTGTTCGCGCGGGCCTCGATGGCCGACACCTTCAAGGACGAACGCATCCCCTCGATGCAGAAATGGGAATTCTCGCCGAAGGGCCAGCATATCGAGCTGGGCATCGCCGAGATGAACCTGTTCATCAACCTCTCGGCGCTCGGCCTGTCGCATTCGATCTTCGGCGAGCGCCTGATCCCGATCGGCACGCTCTACGATCCCTTCATCTCGCGCGGGCTCGATGCGCTGAACTATGCCTGCTACCAGGACGCCCGCTTCATGGTCGTCGCGACGCCGGCCGGCGTCACGCTGGCGCCCGAGGGCGGCGCGCATCAGTCGATCGCGACGCCATTGATCGGCATGAGCCAGGACGGGCTCTGCGCCTTCGAGCCGGCCTTCGTCGACGAGCTCGCCGTGATGATGCGCTGGTCGTTCGAATACCTGCAGAAGGATGGCGAGGGCGATCCGGACGAGCGCACCTGGCTGCGCGACGAGACCGGCGGCTCCGTCTATCTGCGCCTATCGACCCGCCAGGTCGAGCAGCCGAAGCGCGCCATGACGACGGAGCTGGAGCGCGACATCATCGACGGCGCCTACTGGCTGAGGAAGCCCGGCCCGAATGCTTCGGTGGTAATCGCCTATACCGGCGCCGTCGCGCCCGAGGCGATCGAAGCCGTCGGCCTGCTGGCTGAGGACCGCCGCGATGTCGGCCTGCTCGCCATCACCTCGGCCGACCGGCTCAATGCCGGCTGGCAGGCGGCCGAGCGGGCGCGCCAGCGCGGCAATCATGCGGCGACGAGCCATGTCGAGCGCCTGCTCGGCGATCTCCAGCGCGATTGCGGCATCGTCTCGGTGCTGGATGGCCATCCGGCGACGTTGGCCTGGCTCGGCAGCGTCCATGGCCACAGGCAGAAGGCGCTCGGTGTCGAGCATTTCGGCCAGACCGGCACGGTCGCCGACCTCTACCGTCATTTCGGCATCGACGCGAACGCGATCGTGCACGCGGCGAACGCAGCCGCACCGGGCCGGCCAGTGCGGTATCTCAAGGCGCTGCCGTAGGGCACAACGCAGAACCCCTCTCCTGGAAGGAGAGGAGCAGGGGTGAGGTGTTCAGACCGGAAACATTGGCCTGAACCCGACCGCGCGGTGAGTGCTCGCGGAACTGGTCAAGCCGCCCACACCTCACCCTACCCTCTCCTTCCAGGAGAGGGTTCCCCGCGCCTTGGATCAAGCGCCCCGCTTCACCTTCACGCCCGCGATCAGCCACGCCCCCGTCAGGAAAAAGCCGATCAGTACCGCCAGGCCCGCGCGCTGGCTGGCAAAGATCGTCGTCGCCAGAGCGACCAGCGTCGGTCCCATGAAGGACGTCACCTTCCCCGCCAGGGCGAACAGGCCGAAGAACTCGCCGATCCTCGCCGGCGGCGCGATGCGGGCGAGCAAGCTGCGCGAAGAAGCTTGCAGCGGCCCCGCGACGAGGCCGATCAGCAGGCCCAGCCCGAGATAGACCTTCTCCGGCAGCGAGGCGAAGAGGCCATCACCCGGAACCGGCGGCGCAGCCTCGATCACGAAGGCGACCTGCCCCGGCCCGAGCGAGAGGATGCCGACACAGGCGAAGAGCAGGCAGGCGATGGCGCCGAGGATCACTGGCTTGCCGCCGATCGCATCGTCGAGCTTGCCCCCGGCCCAGGCCCCGAGCGTGCCGGTGACGGTGAGCAGGATGCCGAAGACGCCGAGCTCGATCGTCTGCCACCCGAAAACGCCGGCGCCGTAGATGCCGCCGAAGGCGAAGAGCGCGACCAGCCCATCCTGGTAGATCATGTTGGCGAGCAGGAAGCGGCCGAGCCCCGGCAACGAGGGCAATTCGGCAATCGTCGCCTTGAGATGCGAGAAGCCGCCGGCCGCCGCCTCTTTCAACGGGATGCCGGTCCGCGGTGAATCCGGTGTCAGCAGGAACATCGGCGCGACGAAGATCACGAACCAGAGCGCGGTGAGTGGCCCCGAGAAGCGGTCGCCCTCGCGCGCGGCGGCATCGAGCCCGAACAGCGGTGACAGGCCCGCCAGCGTCTTGCCCGTATGCGGATCGGCCGCAAGGAAACCGAGCGTCAGCGTGAGCGAGACCAATCCACCGAGATAGCCGACGGCCCAGCCGGTACCGGAGAGCCGCCCGAGCCGCTCAGGCGGCACCAGCCGCGTCATCATCGCATTGTTGAAGATCGTCGCGAACTCGGCGCCGATCGTGCCGATGACGAAGCCGCAAAGCGCGATCGGCACAGCCCAGGGCGACCCCGGCTTGGCGTACCAGAGCATCGCCGAGCCCGCGACCAGCATGGCGCCGAATACCGCAATCCACGGCTTGCGCGGCCCAGTCCTGTCGGCGATGCCGCCGAGCAGCGGCGAGAGCAGCGCAATGGCAAGCCCGGCGAGGCCCGTCGCATAGCCCCACAATGCCTGCCCTTCCGCCGCATCGCTTGCCAGCGCCGAGGCGAAGAAGGGCGCGAAGACGAAGGTGGTGACCAGCGTGAAAAAGGGCTGCGCCGACCAGTCGAAGAAGATCCAGGCGACGACCGAACGCCGTGGCGGGTAGGTCGCGGGCGGGCTGTCCGCGCCACCGGATTGGGTCATCGCGACATTCAATGGACCGAACCTGTATCGAGAAGAAGCTGGTCATCCCGGACAAGCCGCGCCAGCGGCGCTGATCCGGGACCCATGCCTGAACCTTTATCGGAAAGGCTCAGGCATGGGTCCCGGGTCTCCCTTCGGTCGCCCGGGACGACAAGGAGAAGGGAAACCCGCAAATCACTCACTGCAGCGTCGTGTCCGGATCGGAGCCGCCGCGCGCCAGCTCGATCTCGGTGATCGCGACCAGCACCTCGGCCCGGGTCTTCAGGCTCGGCGCCTCCAGCAGCGCCTGCTTTTCGCGCGGCCCGAACGGGCACATCATCGAGAGCGCGTTGACCAGCGCCTCGTTCGGCGCCTCGTTGACGCCCTTCCAGTCGATCTTGAGCTCGTTTGCCTTGGCGAAGCTGCGCAGCGCCTTGAGCAGGCCAGCGCGATCGACCTCCCCCTCGCCGGCACGGGCCTCGAAATCGACGGCGAAATCGCCATAGGAGACGCGGCCCTGGCGATAGGGCGTGGTGACGGACAGCTCTTCCTCGAGCCGGAAGCGCGAGATGCCGGTCAGCGTGATCACGTAGCGATCGTCGCCGGTCTCGGCGAACTGCGTGATCCGGCCGATGCAGCCGACCTGAAGCAGCGGGGGCACCTGCGCCTGGCGCCCATTCTCCGGCTCGGGCTGGATCATGCCGATGACGCGATGCGTGCGCAGTGCATCGTCGATCATGGCAAGATAGCGCGGCTCGAAGATGTTGAGCGGCATCTGCCCGCGCGGCAGCAGGAGCGCGCCGGCGAGCGGAAACAGCGGGATCACCGCCGGGCAGTCCTCAGGCCCGGAATAGACCGCGTTCATGCCCATCGGCGTGCGCTCCTCTCTCCTCACGAAAACAGCAGGACCGACAGCTTGCGACGGCCCGCGACACTGTGCTCGTCCATCGGCCCCCAGGCCTCGAAGAACTGCAGCAGCTGCTTGCGGGCGCCGTCATCGTTCCATTTGCGATCGGCCTTGATGATCGCAACCAGATGGTCGACCGCTTCCTCGCGCTTGTCGCCGGCGTTCAGCGCCAGCGCCAGGTCGAAACGAGCCTGATGATCCCGGGGGTTGGCGGCGACCCTGGCCTCGAGCTCGGCCGTGTCACCGAGTGAGGCGGCCTGCTCGGCGAGCTCGACCGCGGCCCTGACCGCAACGACGGCTGGATCCTGCGCCTTCGCGTCCGGCACCATGGCGAGAAAGCCCTTGGCACCCTCTATGTCGCCAGCGTCGAGATGCAGGCGCGCGATTCCGGCGATCGCCACGACATTCTCCGGCTCGGCCGCCAGAACCTCGGCATAGAGCTCGCTCGCACCTGCGGCATCACCCGCCTCGAGCGCTTCTGCCGCAGCAGCCAGCACCTCCTCGACCGGCCCCGGCCCCATCGGCCCCACCAGCTTCTCGATGAAGGCTTTCACCTGGCTCTCGGGCTGCGCACCCATGAAGCCGTCCACCGGCTGGCCGCGCTGGAACGCGATCACCGCCGGAATCGACTGGATGCCGAGCTGGCCGGGAATCGCCGGATGCTCGTCGATGTTCATCTTGACCAGCTTGACCTTGCCACCGGCCTCGTTGACCACCTTCTCGATCACCGGGGTCAATTGCTTGCAGGGGCCGCACCAGGGCGCCCAGAAGTCGACCAGCACCGGCTGGTTCATCGATTCGGCGATGACGTCCTGGCGGAAGCCCTGCGTCGTCGTGTCCTTGATCACCCCCTTGGCCGGGGCCGCATCGCCATTGACCAGCATGGCTCGTCCTTCACCTAGCAATCTGTCGACGTGAAAATCGAAAAAACCGGATGCCCGCACGGCGGGCCACCCCATAGATGGGTGGCTTCAACCGTTCTGTCCATCGTCCGGCGGCGTTGGAAGGTCAATGATCGTCGGCTCGTGCCTGACCGCGCGCATGAAGGCGAGCATGTCGTCTCTGGAGATGCCGAGCGTCGCCGTGTTGACCAGAGGATGGAAATTCAGGCGCTCGCCATCCATCAGCGCGGCATCGAGCACCATGGTGACGTCTCCGGCATGATCGTTTGCCACGGCGAAGGCGGTGACCGAACCCGGGGTCACACCGAGCTTCTCCATCAGCAACTCGGCCGAGCCGAAGGACAGCCGCCCGCTGGCGCCGAGCCGCTCGTGCAGCCGTTTCAGGTCGATCCGCGTGCTCTCCAGCGCCGAGACCAGGAAGAGCCTGCCCTTCTTGTCCTTCAGGAACAGGTTCTTGGTGTGATGGCCGGGAACCTTGCCACGCAGTTCCTTCGATTCGGCGACGGTGAAGACCGCGACATGGTCGATGCGCTCGGTCTTGATGCCGAGCTCATCGAGCTTGGCGATGAGAGCGTCGGGGGTGAGAGGCGTGGGCATGCTCGGCCGATCAGGACAGGAAAGCTGCGCGATGCCTAAGGCCGCCCGCCGGCGCAGGCAAGCGATGCGCGGCGTGAAACAGGTCAGATGCCTCTTCGCATCGCTCCGCGCAGCCTATGACAACCGGACATCGCTCGCGTCGGCATGGCACCCGAGCTACCAGGACAACAGGTGTTTCTCCATCATGTCGTCTACCGGATCGACCCATCTGATGGCGCATCCGGCGCTTATCCCGGCTATGACATTGTTTTTTCAGCAGTTTTGCGATCCTGTCACGCAACGATCAGAAAATTGCAACAAGGCGCTTGCGCTTCTCGTCCCGTTGGGCAATAAACCGGCCGCGCCGCCAACACGGCGCGACTGTCTCGGATGCGGGTGTAGCTCAGGGGTAGAGCACAACCTTGCCAAGGTTGGGGTCGAGGGTTCGAATCCCTTCGCCCGCTCCAGACAATCTCAAGGCTTGAGAGGCACGTAAGCGTCGGATTTCCCGGCGCTTTTTGCTTTTTGGGCCTAAGGAATTCGAGGCCATTTCTGAAGAGCTCCGAAAAGCCGTGGTTACCTCGCGGTTACAAGTCCGATCCGGAGCCGTACAGAGCCCCTCGGCCCGCTCCCGCTAATCCCTATTGTTTGAAGCAGTTTTCCCGATGCCTCCGCAGGAAATGCGGATGCGGGCGATCGCGGGCTCGCACAGGCGGTAGTGCTCGACCTGTCCGACAATTGGACGCGAAGCACGATCTATCGAGGTGATCTTCACCGGAGGGCGAGCTGCCAGTTTGGCTTCGAGGCTGTCCTACCAGTCCTCGCCTTCGCCAGGCCTGCTTCCAGCGGAAGCTGTGGACCACGATGGCGACTTGGTATCAGCTCTGCATTCTGTCGTGCTCAGGACGGCTCAAGCCGGTTATCGAGCCTGGTCGGCACTTGCCCCGTCGCGGGAAATCCAGCCCTTGCCCTGCGGCTCGGCCCGCCCCTCCGCTTGCAGCTTAAGGAGATGGGCAGTGACATTGCGTTCAGCCGCCTGGCGCAGCCAGGGATGGGTCTGTGAATAGAGCCTGTCGACCAGATCGCGTGGAGCCACCGGGGCCTCGCGCAAGGCTTCCGCAATCGCCTCCTCGCGCTTGATCCTGTAGTCGAGCAATTCCTGGATATAGGGCGCCGGATCCGATAGCGGCGGCCCATGCCCCGGCAGCAGGAGCCGATCCTGCCGGGCCAGCAAGCGCCGCAGGCTCGCGAAATAGGCGGCCATGTCGCCACCCGGCGGCGACACGACGCTGCTCGACCAAGTCATGACATGGTCAGCGCTGAAGAGGACGCCGTCCGGACGGGCAAAGCAAAGATGGTCGCTGGCATGGCCGGGCGTATGCAGGCACACCATGCCGACGGCCGGACAGCCATCCTTCAGCGGGACATCCGGCTGGAAAGCCGGCTCGGCACTGCGGTGGAATGCGAAGGTTGTGGCTCCTGTCCGTGCCTTCAGCGCCGCGACTGCGCCGAGATGATCCGGATGACTGTGGCTGAGCAGGATCGCAACGACTTGGCCTCCGGTCGCAGCGAGGATCGCCTCGACATGCGCGGCATCGTCTGGCCCGGGATCGAGGACGACCATGCCCTCTGCCGCCTCGATCAGGTAGGTGTTGGTGCCATGATAGGTCATCAGGCCGGCATTGGGCGCCACGATCCGCCTGATTCCCGGCGCGACCTCGCTCGCCAGGCCACGCTCCGGCTCGGGTTCGCTCAGATAGGGCAAGATTGCCCCCCGCAACGACATCTCGGACATTCTCTCCATGACGCGGGCCCCGCCTTACGCCGAGGCCGCGGCGTTCTGCCCGGCCAGCTGGCCGAAGATCAGGGCCATGCCGACATGGCTGGCCGAGAGGTATCCGGCGCCATGGAAGCCGCCGGTCACCTCGCCCGCGGCGTAGAGGCCCGCGACCGGCTCGCCGAAGACATCGATGACGCGCAAGGCAACATCGACCTTGAGGCCGCCGTTGAAATGGGTCGTGCCCGGCACCGTGACGATGCCGTAGAACGGTCCCGAAGCGATGGCGGGCGGCGTACCGGCCGTGCCGACGAGATGGCGCCGGCCGAAGCCGGGATCCTCGCCCCGCCTGACCGCGCGGTTATAGGCCGCGATCTCCAGCTGCGCCTGTTCGGCGTCGAGCCCGGCAGCCTGCTGGAGCAGGCCGAGAAGCTGCTCCAGGGTATCGGCCTTGTGCTCGGCATAGCCGGACAGGACCCTGCCCAGCATGGTGCCGAGATGCGCCTGGCGGATCGCCTCGTCATAGATCTGGAAGATCAGGCCATCGGGCTGTTCGAGCGCCGCCCAGGAGATGTCGTTGTAGAGCCCGGATTCGTCGCAGAAGCGCTGGCCGTCGCGGTTCATAATGACCGCACCCGAATAGACCAGCATCGCCCCCTTGCCGGTCGCCGGGTCGGCCGGACCGGTCGGAGCGATGCCGGCGGTCAGGTAAGCCGTGTCGGCCCCCAGCGCGAGCGCCATGATCAGGCCGTCACCGCGCGATCCGGCGCCGGTGATTGCCAGGATACGCTCGGTCCCCGGCCGGCCATGGTTCCGGATCAGCGCAAGGTTGCGGGTGAAGCCGCCGCTGGCGAGGACAACCGCTCGCGTCGCCGCAAACCTCAGGGTACCGGCGGGCGTATCGACCATGACGGTATCGACGCGGCCTTGTTCGTCGCGCAGGAGCCGCCGGGCCCGGCTGCGGGTCATGATCGAGATACCGCGCTCGCGCGCAGCGATTTCGAGCAAGCGCCCAAGCTCCGCCCCGCCATGCACGCCGGAGCCGGCGATCTCATGGCCCCATGCCTGGTGCATATGCGCGAACTGGAAAGTGCCGGCAAAGCGGACGCCGAGTTCGAGGAGCCTGCGATAAGCCGCTGCCGCGTGATCGACATAGAGGCGGACGAGCGCCTCATCGTGATCGCCGTGATGGGCCTCGAGCAGATCCAGGTAGAGTTCCTCGCGAGACCCCGGTGCCAGATCGGTCTCGCAGAAGGCTGCGTAGCCCGCCGAGAGCCTGGTGCTCCCAGCCGGGCTCGGCTCGCTCTCGATCACGATCACCCGTGCGCCACGATCGGCAGCCTCGATCGCTGCGCTCAGACCAGCGGCGCCGCAACCGATGACGACGACATCCGCCATACGTGCAGGTTCGGGCCCCATCAACGCTCCAATCGACGGGCCACATAGAGCTGGGACGGAACGACAACGACCAGCAGCGCTACCATCAGCAGGATCGCCAGGGCGGCCGCGCCCGGCAGGTCCGGGAACTGCCAGAGGTTCCAGAGGGTCGACGCCGCGACGAGATTGCCGGTCGACATCAGCATCAACGGCACCGTCAGGTCGCGGGCGCTATGGGCGAAGACCCAGAGCCAGCCATTCAGGATCTGCGGCCAGACCAGCGGGAAGACCACCTTGCGCAGCGAGGTCAGCCAGCTCGCGCCGCTGATCAGCGCTGCATCCCCGAGTTCCTTGTGGATCTGGATCAGCGCGCTGCTCATCGTCCGCACGCCGAAGGCGATGTAGATCGTCACATGGCCGAGGACGAGGATCCAGATCGTCCCGTAGAGCGGCGTATTGAGATAGAGCAGCAGGATCGCCAGCACGAGCACGATCGGCGGGATCGCCATCGGCAGGAAGGACAAGGCGTCGAGAATCTTGCCCGCCTTGCTGTTCGAGCGGACCGTGAACCAGCCGATCAGGGACGACACGACCATCACGATCGTCGCGCTCGAGACGACGAGGATGACCGTATTGAGCACGGCGCGCGAGATCATCGGATTGGCCAGCAGGCGACGATAGATGTCTAGGGACAGGCCGCCGAGCGCCGAGAGGCTGGGCGTGCTGTAGGAAGGCTGCAGGCTGACCCAGAGCAGGATCAGCAGCGGCAGCATCATCACCGCGCAATAGCCGAAGGTGAAGCCGAGCGCGGCGAAGCGCCAGCGGCCGAGCTTGATCCGCTTGGGACGAAAGGCCTTCCCTGTCACGACGCGGAAGCGCTCGCCAAGCCGGGTCGCCCGCATATAGGCCCACATCAGGCCAGCTGCGACAACCAGCAGCAGCACGCCGAAAGCCGAAGCGAGACCGTAATTTGGCAGGCCGTTATCGGGCGAAGAAAGCAGGTAGACGCGCGTCGACAGCACCGGAACGTCGGCCGAAAGCCCGATGATCAGCGGCAGGTCGAAAGCCTGGACTACCGCCATGAACATGTAGATGCCGATCGAGAACAGGCCCGGAGTCAGCAGCGGCAGCGTCACCCTTGTGAGCGTCGCCCATGCATTGCCGCCGTGGACACGCGCCGCCTGCTCCAGATTGGGATCCATATTCCGCAGCAGGCTGCTGATCATCACGAAGGCGGTCGGCACGACCGCGAATGCGGTAACGACGATCAGCGACCAGAACGTGTAGATCGTGAGGAGTGGACGAGCGAAGCCGAACAGCTCCCGGAACATCACGTTGAGGGCACCGTTGCCGGGGTTCAGCAACAGGATCCAGCCGAAGCCGACGACGAGTGCGGGCACCATCATCCATGCGAACATCAAGATCCGCACCAGGATGCGGCCGGGCATGTCGGTGCGCTCGGTGCACCATGCGATGGCGGTCGCGATGGCGACGCCGATCGCCATGCTGGAAAGCGCATAGACAACGGTATTCCAGATCAGGCTCAGCGTGCGCGGACTCTGCAGCAGCTGGACATAGTTCTTCAGCGTGAATTCGAGCGTCTCCAGCGGCATCGACTCGGCCGGGGCGAACGACGCCCGGATCAAGACCAGGACCGGTCCGAGAACCAGGATGCTGACGACCGCCAGCAGCAAGGCGAGAACGAGTTTCTGCTGGTCGAGCCTGACACCGGAGCGGCGAGCGCCTGTGACGGAACCGGTCGTCATTGCGGGTTCCGCCCGGAAGGCGGTTTGGCCGCCGGCACAATGACGCAACGCTCCGGCGGCAGCTCGAGGATGAGCTTCTGGCCGACCACGAGCGAGGTATAGGGGTCGAGCATCAAGGTCAGCTTGCGGCCACCCGTCTCGACCTCGGTCTCGACGACATCACCGAGGAAGGTCATGGCATCGACCCGCGCCTTGAAGCGGTTCGATCCCTGCGCCGGATCCGTATCAGGCGCGATCACAATCGCCTGCGGACGGACCACGACCATGACCTGCTCGCCGGGCGCCAGCTCCGAGCCAGCAATGCCCGAGACCGGCCCGATCGCCGTCTGCGCTCGGGCCGTCGCGCCGCCGTTCTCCAGCACGCCGGGTAGAAGATTGCTGCGGCCCATAAAGTCGGCCGTGAAGACGCTGTTCGGCTTGAGATAGATGTCGCGCGGCGAGCCTTGCTGGACGATCTTGCCCGCCTTCATCAGCACGATCTGGTCGGACATGCCGATTGCCTCGACCTGATCGTGCGTAACGAAAATCGTGGTGATCCCAAGTGATTTGACGAGGGAGCGGATCTCGGTACGCATCGTATCGCGCAATTTCGCATCGAGATTACTGAGCGGCTCGTCCAGCAAAAGCAGCCGAGGCTCGTGCGCCAGAGCGCGGGCGAGCGCGACGCGCTGCTGCTGGCCGCCCGAGAGCAGCGGCGCCGGGCGGTCGGCCAGATGGCCGAGTTCGACCATCTCCAGCGCCTTCTGCACACGCGGCCGCACCTCACGGCTCGGGACGCGTTTCACGCCATGGACGAGCGGGAAGGCGACATTGTCGAAGACACTCATATGCGGCCAGATCGCATAGGACTGGAAAACCATGCCGAGCTCGCGCCGATTTGCCGGGACGAGCACGCTCTCGCGCGATGAGAAGACGGCCCTGTCGCCCATCCGGATCGCGCCGGAATCCGGGTTCTCCAGCCCGGCGATGCATTGCAGCGTCGTGGTCTTGCCGCAGCCGCTCGGCCCCAGCAGCGTGAAGATCGCGCCTTCATCGACCTTGAAGGAGACATCCCTGAGAGCCTGAACCTCATCCTGGCCGTGCTGCCCTGGATAGGATTTGACTAGATTCTCGATCACCAGCATCGGTTTTCCGGCTTTCCGTCGGTAAGGGTTGCGCGGAAGCCTTGTGCTGCTCCCGCGCCACTGCCTGCTTGCTCAGCGCGTCATGAGATCGGCGATGGCGTTGCGAACCGAAAGGGCCTGCTTGGTGTCCTCGAGCGAGGTCTCCGTCAGAATCTTGGCGCCACCCTTGACCCGCTCGGCAATCAGCTCGGTGAGCGCTGTGCCCTTGTCCCCGGCGCGCGGCAGCGGCTCCTGGGCGTTGGCGACCGTAATGCCTTCGGTTGTCAGCCAGGCTGCGAACAAGCGCGCGGCATTCGGGTTCGGCGCGCTTTCCGGCACGTAGATGTAGAGATTGTTCAGCGGGATATAATCGCTGAAGAGCTTGAACTTCACGCCTTCGCTGCGGCCTGCAATGTGCAGCGAGGAAACGCCGACCGGCGCCTGCCCAACCGAGATCGCCCGCGTCGCAGCCGCCGTGCCGCGTTCCAGCACCGGCTTGTTGTCGAGCACCGCTTTTGCCATCTTCAGCGTCTCGTCCTTGCCGAGCGCGAAGGAATAATAGTCGAGCGGATTGAGCGAGAAGGCGTTGATCGCGACCCGGCCACGCCATTCACTCTTCAGCAGCTCGGCCCAGGTATTGGGCACGTCCTCATCCTTGATCAGCTTCGGGTTCCAGCCGATGCCATAGGTCGCGTCGAGGATCGGCAGCGCCGCGCCGCGAAGATCCTTCATGACCCGGTTGGTGACTTCCTCCATCTGCGGGAACTGCTTGCCGAACACCGCAGCCCATGGATAGGGCTTCAGAATCTGCCGCTCGAACAGGACCGAAGCCTCCTGGGCGCCGCCGGCGCCGACGACGTCAACGGATCCGCTGGCACGGCCTTTTTCTGCCATCAGCTTGGTGCCGGTCTGGACAGGGTTCGCCGCATTCCATTCGACGGTGACGTTGAGGCCAAAGCGCTCGTTGAAAGCCTTGGCGATCGCCGCATGCGCCGTTGGCGTCCCAGGGCTGCTGACCGCGATGAAGAGACGGCCCTCCTTGCGCGCGCCCTCGAGAATCTGCTCGTAGGTCGGCGTCTGTGCCTGTACGGCGCCGGCCGTCAGAATGACGGTCGCCACCGCGGCAGTGATTGCAAAATGAGAACGAACGATCGCCATTGTTTCCTCCCTGCAGGGTTTAATCCCTGATAGTTCGCCAATTAATTCCATTATATGGAATTTTTTATCGACATTCAGACGACATTCTAGGCGCACGTTGCAGTTATTAGCAAAGCCTGCCTAAATAACTCCACAATGTGGATCAATAGATCTCGATCAGGCCGGCCGCTCCCATTCCGCTGCCGACGCACATCGTCGCAATCGCGCGCCTGGCGCCACGGCGGCGCCCCTCGATCAGGGCATGCCCCAGCATGCGCGCGCCCGACATCCCGTAGGGATGACCGACGGCGATCGCACCACCATCGACATTGAGCCGGTCAGCCGGCAGGCCGAGCTTGTCGCGGCAATAGAGGACCTGGACGGCAAAAGCCTCGTTGAGTTCCCAGAGGTCGATATCGGCGATCGAAAGTCCTGCCCGCGACAGCAGGCGCGGCACGGCGAAGACCGGACCGACGCCCATCTCGTCGGGCTCGCAACCGGCCACGGCGAAATGCGACAACGCGCCGAGCGGCGACAGGCCGAGCTTTTCGGCGAGCTTTTCCTCCATCACCACGCAGGCGGCGGCGCCATCCGAAAGCTGGCTGGCATTGCCGGCGGTGACGGTTCCGCCGGCACGGATCGGCTCCAGCTTGGCCAGCCCCGCGGCATTGGTGTCCGGCCGGTTGCCCTCGTCACGGCTGAGCCGCACGGCGTCCTCGGAGGTCGTCCCCGTCGCCTTGTCGATGACTGTCTTCACGCTATCCATCGGCGCGAGTTCGGCGTCGAAGCGGCCTGCCTCCTGCGCCGCTGCAGTCCGGCGCTGGCTTTCCAGCGCATAGGCATCCTGCGCCTCGCGGCCGATCCCATAGCGCTGCGCCACGACCTCGGCGGTATCGAGCATCGGCATGTAGACGTCGGGCCGATTCGTCTTCAGCCACTCATCGTGGAAGCGATAGGTATTCTTGTGCTCGTTCTGCACGAGGCTGATGGTCTCGACGCCGCCGGCCACGACCGCTTGCGCGCCATGGCTGATAACGCTGTCCACCGCCATGGCAATCGCCTGCAGGCCCGACGAGCAGAAGCGGTTGATGGTTGTGCCGGCCGTGGTGACCGGCAGTCCGGCGCGCAGCACCGCCTGGCGGGCGATGTTGTAGCCGGAAGCCCCTTCCTGCATGGCACAGCCGAGGATTACGTCCTCGATCAGCGTCGGATCGACCTTGGCGCGGGCGACAGCCTCAGCGACGACATGGCCGGCGAGGCTCGCCGCATGGGTGTTGTTGAAGGCGCCGCGATAGGCACGCCCCATCGGCGTGCGCGCGAAGGAAACGATGACAGCCCGGCGCATCACGCCCTCCCCTCGATCGGCGCGCCGGTTTCGCGCTGCCAGAGATCCATCAGCAGCTCGTCACCACCCTCATTGGATTCGAGCCGCCGGAGCCCCTGCGGGTCGATCACCTTGCGGATCAGCCTCAATTCCTCGGCGGTCGGCTCGGGCGTCACTGGAATCTCGCCTGTGGCATGGACGACGAAGCCGGTCTTCTCCTGCACGCGCTCCAGCGTGATGCCCGGATGCAGGGAGACGACGCGCATCGAGCCGCCCGGCCCCTCGAAATCGAAGACGCCGAGATCGGTGACGACGAGGCCGGGCTTCGCACGGCGCACCGGGCGGACCTGACCGCCGCCATCCCCGTTGCCGCGGCCACAGACGAAATCGACCTTGGCGACGATCGTGCGCGGATTGTGCCGCCGTATGTGATAGCAAAGGCTCTCGCAGCCCCAGAGATCGTCGGGAACACCGCGCGCGCCGACGAGCTGCGCCTTCGGCTTGGCCCAGGGGCCGATCACCGAGATGTTGGAGGCGCCATACTGGTCGAGCTGGACCGTACCGATCCAGATCTGCAGCTTGCCGTGGGCAATGAGCTGGAACATCTCCTGCCAGCTCAGATTCATCCGGCTCGAGGCGGCCAGCGTCCACTCGTCGACCAACGCCTTGGCGTGCACGTCGCAATCGGCAGCGGCCCGCGAGCCCGTGGTCAGGAAGAGATCGGGAACATGCAGCGCCTTCGCCAGGCGCGCCGAGAGATCCGACAGGATCGTCGCGCCGACGCCGATGGCGTTGCCGCGGAACTCCCTGGCCATGCGGCTGATCAGGAGCTCTTCGAGCGTGTAGCCGGTCATCGTCACTGCTCCCGAAGCCATGCGGAGAACCATTCGGAATCGGTCGCCCGCTTCTGGTATTCCAGCACCGCCGGCAGGTTGAAGCGGTAGTCGGGGTAGAGCGCCGTCATGCCGGCTCCGCGCGGCGCCTCGATCACGCCGTCGATCCAGAGCCGGGACAGGAAGGTGCCGCCGGCGGTCGCCACATCGTCAGGCAGCTCGTCGACGATCCTCTCGGCCGTGACGAAGACAGTCTTCGCCGCCTGGACGAGGAGCGGGTCGGCATAACCATCGCCGATGATCACCGCATTGCCATGGCGGTCGGCGATATTGGCATGGATGAAGGCGACGTCCGGCCGCAATGCCGGCACCGCCAGCAATTCCTCGCCACTGAACGGGCAGGAAACCTTGCGAAACGGAGCCGTCGGCGTCGTCAGGATGTCGGTGTCGAGCCCGAAGCGCGTCGGCAGGAAGGGCAGGTTCTTCGCGCCGGCCTCGAAGGCGGCGATGATCGTCGCTTCCGAATACTCGACAACCGAGATGCTGCCTGACTCGCGCGCCTTGCGGAAATGCGGCGCGAGCCCGAAAGCATCGAACCCGACGAAGGCGAACTGCAATTCGCGGACCTTGCCGGCCCCGATCAGGAGGTCGACATCCGGGCCGCCGAGCATGGCGACGAGGGTGAGATCGCCGGCATCCGCAGCCGCAAGCGCCCGCGCCGCCGCCATCGGCTTGCGCTGGATTCCGCCACCACCGAACGCCACGGAGCTGCCGGGCGCGACCGCGGCCAGCGCTTTCTCGAGGGTGATCATCTTCGTCATCGTCACTTCCCGTTCTGGCGCAGATCGAGCAGGCGCCGGGATTTTCCGGTGCTGCCGACCTGGGTGAGCGGCAGCAGGCTCGCCGGTGGAACGATCTCCACCGCGACCCGCACACTCAGATCGCGGTGCAGCGCAGCCTCCATCTCGGCGGCGAACACCGCATCGTCGATCTCGTCCGACTTCTTCTCGACCCGCACCGTCATCGACTCCCGGCGCGACAGGCCCTCGCCCGCATAGGCGACGACGCAGAGGAACTCGCCGGTCGCGCGCGGATCGGCGGTGACGGCGCTCTGGCAGGCCATCGGATAGACGTTGGTGCCGCGCAGCTTCACCATCTCGTCGCTGCGCCCGAGGAACATCGAGAGCTTGCGCGTGCACAGGCCGCAGGAACACTCGGAGCGCTCATAGGCGACGAGCAGGTCGCGCAGGTCGTAGCGGATGATCGGCGGCGTGCTGCGATGCAGGCTGGTCACGACGAGATTGCCACGCTCGCCGGCCGGCAGCACCGCGCCGGTCTCGACATCGGCGGTCTCGATATAGACCGTGTCCTCGCTGATGTGCTTGCCGTCCTGCGCCTCGCATTCGAAGGCGATCTGGCCGATCTCATGCGTGCCGTAGTTGTCGTAGACCGGGCAGCCCCAGGCTTCCTCGAGCTGCTTGCGCAGATGGCCATCGACATCCGGGCCCAGGAAGGAATGCAGCCGCTTGGTCTTGAGCGCCCTCAGGTCGAAACCGGTCTCGTTCGCCACCTGGACAAGCCGCGCCAGATATTCGGCGCGGCCATACCAGGCGGTGGTGCCGATCCTCAGCGCGTATTCGAGCTGGCGCTCGCTCGGCGTCACCACGCCCGAGCCGGTCGTCACCGGCATCGCGCCGAGCCAGTGCAGGCAGGCATAGAGCCCGCAATAACCGGCATTGGCCATGGCGAGCGTATAGGTGATCTGCACGGCGTCGCCGGGCCGCGTGCCCTGCGCCCAGAGCGCGCGCGCCGTCTGGATCGCCTGCACTTCGAGCGCGACCGGATCGAACAGGGTCAGGCGCGGGAAGCCAGTGGTGCCGCCTGAGGTATGGACCTTGAACGGCGTGCTCGCCAGATCCTCGGCGGTCACCGGCTGGTGGCTGCCGAAGGGCGGCGCGTCCGCGATCGCCTCCTTGAGGTCGTCGCTGGTGAAGGTCGGCAGCTTCTCGATGTCGTCGAGGCCACGGATATCGCCAGGCTCGATCCCCGCCGCCCGCCAGCGCGTCGCATAGAACGGCGTGCGCCAGGCATCGTCCATGCGCGCCAGGAAGCGGGCGTTCTGCAGCGCGCGCAGCTCCTGGTCGGACATCTTGCCGGTCGTCTGCTGGAAATGCGGCGGCGGCGGGTAGTCCCGCATCAGCCCGTCCCAGTCGACCGACTTCCAGTAATAGGGAACCGCCGGGGCGCTTTCCTCGTCCGTCCGCGCGGGCTTCACCTCGTTGAGAGACACTGGACTACCTCGCTTCCATCTACACCGGCGGCGCTGACGACGGCGCGCTCCGGTGTCAAAAGGCTTTCGATGAACCGGTCGCCGGCGCGCTTGCGCAGCGCCGCGGTGCCGCCGAAGCTGGCATGGAGCCGGCGCGCGCGCTTGAGATAGAAATGCGCGTCGGTCTCCCATGAGAATCCCATGCCGCCATGCAGCTGGATGCAGTCGGCCGTGATCTTCATCGCGGCGTCGGCGGCGATGACCCGGGCAATCTGCGTCGCATCGAGATCGCCGGGCCTTCGCACCGCGTCGGACACGGCGAGCCGAGCATGCGAGAGCAGCGTGAACCCGTCGGCAAGCCGATGCTTGATCGCCTGGAAGCGCCCGATGACCTCACCGAACTGCTTGCGCTGCCGGACATGTGCGACGGCTCGCTCGAAGGCCGCTCGGGCGATGCCGACCAGCTCGACCGCGGTCAGGATATGGATCGGCAGCAGGACGCGCTCGGCCTCGCCATGGCCGCAGCGCGCTCTGGCGATCTCGGCATCCGGCGCCAGCACGACGGATGCGATCGGCGTGGTCGGGTCCATCGGCTGAAGCGTCTGGCTCGTCGCCCCGCCCATGCGATAGAGAACGAAGCTCTGGCCCGCGTCTCCAGGCTCCAGGCGAAGGATATGGCTCGCGCCGGCCGCATGCTCGACCAACGGCAGGAGCGATCGTCCGTCGGAGAGGGATTGCGCCTCGGTGGTCGCGAGCCCGAGCCGCACCGCGCCCTCCGCCAGCTCGCGCAGGAGCGTGTCGCCAACCGCGCCGAAATGCGGCGCGAGCGCGGGCAGGAGTACCGCCGAAAGCGCATACGGGCCGCAGAACAAGTGTGCTCCCATCTCCTCGACGATGTCCGCTGCCTCGGCGAGGCAGAGACCGAGGCCGCCATGACTTTCGGGCACCATGATGCCCGTCCAGCCCATTTCGGCGGCGAGCTGCCAATGGCTCTCGGCGAAGGTCGCGCAGACCTCCCCATCCTGCGCCAGAGCCGCGTTCGGAGCGGCTTCGGCGAGCGTACGCGCCGCGGCGTCGCGCAGCATCTGATCGGAATAGGCCATGGAAACGCCCTGTGTCATCGCGGCAGCTCCAGGCCACGTTCGGCAATGATGTTGCGCTGAATTTCGGATGTGCCGGCCAGGATCGTCTCAGCGCGGGTCCAGAGATAGTCGCGATGCCACAGCCCCTCGGCCGGCGCCGCCTTTTCCTGCGGCCCGTACTGGAAGGCCGGCCCCATGATGTCCATGGCGAGGTCGAAGAGGCGCTGATGCGTCTCGCTCCAGAGCAGCTTCACTGCCGAGCCCTCGACACCGGGCGGCACGCCCTCCTCCGCCTGCTTCAGCATCCGGTCGGCGTGCAACCGCAGGGCATGGGCATCGCAGAACAGGCGAGCGATGGCGTCGCGGATCAGCGGATCCTCGATCGTCTTGCGCCCGTCGCGCTGGGTCGTCGCCGCCAGCCGGACCAGATCCTCGAGCTCGGTCTGCAGCCGCACGATGCGCGGGATGAAATAGGTGCCGCGCTCGAAATTGGCGGCGGCCATGGCGATGCCCCAGCCGGCATTCTCCTCGCCGAGCCGGCAGGCGACCGGCACCTCGACATCGTCGAAGAAGACCTCGCCGTAATCGGCCTCGCCGGTGATCTGGCGGATCGGCCGGACGCGGATACCGGGCAGGTGCATATCGACCAGGAAAACCGAGATGCCGCGCTGGCGCGGCCCCTCGCTCGAGGTCCGGGCGAGCAGGAAGCACCAGTCGCCGAGATGCGAGAAGCTCGTCCAGATCTTCTGGCCGTTGAGAACATAGACATCGCCGCGGCGCTCCGCCCGCGTCGCCAGCGAGGCAAGGTCGGAGCCGGAATTCGGCTCGGAATAGCCCTGGCACCAGATCTCCTCATTGCCGAGGAGCTTTGGAATGAAGCGGTCCTTCTGCTCCTGCGAGCCGAAGGCGATCAGGGTCGGGCCGACGATGCCATGGCCGATCAGATTGACCGCCAGCGGCGCTTTGGCGCGGGCATATTCCTGATGGTAGATCGCTTGCCGCGTCAGCGAGAGCGGCCGGCCGCCGACAGCTTCCGGCCAGCCGAGGCCGGAGAGGCCGGATCGGCAGAGATGATCCTCCCATTCGCGGCGGAAGGCGAGGCGCTGCATCTCGGCCGTGCCATGGCGGGCGCCCGCCAGCCGCGGCAGCTCCTGCGCGAACCAGACCTTGATCCCGGCCCGGAACGCCTCATCGGTCGGCGCGGCGAGAATGGCCGCCGGCGACAGGGCGGCCGCCACCGCGGAAAGGGTATTCATCGCAGATCTCACCGGCGCCCGCGCTCGATCGCGCTCGCCAGACCGCCACCGCGCATCTGCGCGAACTCGTTCGAGACATGCGAAAGCTGGTGGCTGTCGAAATGGGCGGACAGAGCGTTACGGAAGCCCTGCATGTCCATGGTCCGGTTCAGCGAGCGCTTCATCAGCCGCAGCGCGAAGGGCGGCGCGGCCGCGACCTGCTCCGCCATGGCCTGGACCTCGCCTTCGAGTTCGGCCCGGGCGACGACGCGGTTGACCATGCCGGCCACCAGAGCCTCCTGAGCCGAGAGACGCGCGCCGGTAAAGAGGAACTCCTTGGCCTTGCGCGTGCCCATCACCCAGGGATGGACCAGCACCTCGACAGCGGCCGCCCCCATCGAGTGGCAGACCGGATCGGCAAAGAAGGCATCCTCGGACGCGACGACGAGGTCGCAGAGATTGGCGACCATGAAACCGCCGGCGATGCAGGCACCCTGCACCTGCGCGATCGTCGGCTTCGGGCAATCCCAGATCCGCAGCGCATAGTCGAAATAGCGCAGCTGCTCATAATCCCAGCGCTGCTCGACGGTGAAGCCCTGCCGCTTCGCCTGAGCCTCCTTGAGATCGTGCCCGGCCGAGAAGTGATCGCCCTGACCGCCGATCACGATGACCCGAACCTCGGCGTCGGCCGTTGCCGCGGCGAGCGCCGCATCCATCTCGTCCAGCAGGCACTGGCTTTCAGCGTTCCGGGCACCTGGCCGCGCATGCAGGATACGCGCGACCGCCCCCGACACGCTGTACTCGATCTCGCTGAATGCCATGTCGATATTCCATTATATGGATACTTATTGACAAGGCACGCAGCATATCTGCGCAAAATATCGGGTCAATAGAGAATAACAACAAAATATCATCCACTAAGTGGAATAAGAATGCGAACCATCCCGCCGCACAGGCGCCAACGTGCGGACCTCGCCCAGTCCGGCATATTTGGGCCCAGCGATCCGACAGAGGGGCCGCAGCCGCTCCGCTACCACCTTCCCACCATCAAGGAGATCGCCGCGGACATGGAAACGACGCACACGTCCGACAATCAGCTGCGCGCCCCGACCACCAAAGGGGATGACCTGATCGAGGCCGCATTCGAGCGCCGCCGGGACGCACTCCAGCCGCGGCGTCACAACATCGAGCGACGGCACCAGCGACAGACCGAGCAACTCGACCTCACTCACATCGACGGAATGCTCGGCGGCACTGAGGCGAACCGGCTCGATCAACGTTTCATCGGCAATGTTGACGACAAAATCGGCCCGGGCCGCGATGTTTCGTGCCGTGTCCTTCAACTCATCCCCGCGGCGCATGACACTGATCCCGATCAGCGGCGGCTCCGCCCAGAGATAGGTGAAGGCACTGAACGGAGCCAAATTCACCACACCCTCCAGTGACAGACTCGTCACCCAGGCGATCGGGCGCGGAACGATCAATCCGATCAGGAGCCTGTAGACCTCATCGACGGACAGGCTTTCGGCCCTTGCGTTCGTAATTTCCACTATATGAAATATAAAATCTGACTTTATTCCCTATAGCGTTACAAACAGCAATGACATACCGTTATCATTCATAATGATGATCCATATTATGGCATTCAAAGATCTAACATGACCGAAAACCTGCTGCCCACCGTCGCCGAAGTGCTCGCCGCAGAGCTCAAGGCGGCCGGCGTAGAGCTGATCTTCGGCCAGGGCTCGCCCTCCGCCCTCACCCTGGCAACCGAGCGCGGTGGACTGCGGCAAATCGGGTTCCGGACAGAGAACGCCGGAACGGCGATGGCGGATGGCTTCGCCCGTGCCTCCGGCCGCCTCGGCTGCATCGCCACCCAGAACGGCGCCGCCGCGGCACTGGTCGCCGCCGGGTTGAGCGAATCCTTCAAGGCCTCCGTTCCGGTGCTCGTCCTGGTCCAGGATGTCGAACGCTCCCATGTCGACCGCAACGCCTTCCAAGAATTCGACCACGCGACCCTCTTCGCCTCCTGCACGAAATGGTTCCGCCGCCTCGACGATGGCGCGCGAGCCCTCGAAATGCTGCGCAAGGCGATCCTCACCGCGACCAGCGGCCGACCTGGGCCGGTCGCGCTCGCCATCCCGGCCGACGTTCTGGCCGAGCGGGTGCCTCAGTTGCGGGCCCCCCGTTCCGTGCCCGCGGCCTTCCCCGCACTGCGCCAGCAGCCCGAGCCGGCCGCGATCGCCGAGGCCGCGCGGCTGCTCGCCAATGCCAGGACGCCGATCATCGTCGCCGGCGGCGGCGTCCATAGCTCGGGCGCGCAGGCCGAGCTGGCCGGCCTGCAGGAGCGTTTTGCGCTCGGCGTCGCGACGACGATCATGGGCAAGGGGGCCGTGAATGAAGCCGATCCGCTGTCTCTTGGCGTAGTCGGCAGCGCCATGGGGCCCGGCAGCCCGTCGCGGGCGATGCGCTCGCTCATCCGCTCGGCCGATGTGGTGATGTTCGTCGGCAACCGGACCAACGACAATGGCACGGCCTCATGGAGCCTGTTTCCGAACAGCGCCGCGTTCATCCATATCGACGTCGCGGTGGACGAGGCAGTGCGGAACTATCCCTCGCTTCCGCTGATCGGCGACGCTCGCACGACATTGCGCGCGCTAGGCGTCGCTATGGCAGCTCATTGCGATGGCGAAAGCGCCGCGGCGCTCCGCCGCCCCCCGCTCGCGGCCGCCATCGCGCAGGCCCGAGCTGCCGTCGCAGGCGAGGTCGCGGCCGTGAAGCTGCACACGAGCGACCCGATGCGTCCGGAACACCTGATGCATGTCCTGCAGCAGCGCGCTCCCGCCGACACGGTCTTCGTCGCCGATGCCAGCTATTCCAGCCTCTGGGTCTCGCAATATCTGCAGGCCCGCGAGCCCGGCCGGCGCTTCGTGTTTCCGCGCGGGCTTGCCGGGATCGGCTGGGGCTACCCGCTGGCGCTCGGCACTCGCCTCGCCCTGCCCTCCTCTCCTGTCGTCGCGGTGGTCGGCGACGGCGGTTTTTCACATTGCTGGGCGGAGCTGGAATGCGCCGTGCGGCACAGCATCGGCGTCAAGCTGATCGTCCTCAACAATGCTGTTCTCGGCTTCCAGCGCCATGCCGAGATGCTGCGCTTCGGACAGGCGACGGAGGTCTGCGCGATCACCCGGATCGACCATGCGATGATCGCCCGCGCCGTCGGCTGCGCCAACGCCACGGTCACCTCCGCAAGCGAGCTCACAGCCGGGCTCGATGCCATGTTTGCGGCGCAGGGCCCTTTCCTTCTCGATGTCCATGTCGATCCGGAGGCCTATCCGCCGATCGCGGGCTTTGCCAGGCTGCAGGCATCCTGAATGCGCCGGGCCGACCAGGCGGCACAAAGCACCAGCAGTCTTTCCGTCTCTCTTCTCAATGCGTGGGCGGAAGGCTATGTGCTCGACACGGGTCCGCCCTAGCCTATGGTCCGATGAAAAGACCGAATTCGACTGTTCGAGGCCTGCGCCCTGAACCGGGCTGACGGGGAAGCGGAGACCTTCAACAAATGGCTCAGGATGGCGAGAGCACGACGCGGGAGCCCGGCCAGGGCACCCAGGTCATCGACCGTGCCATTTTCCTGTTGCGCTCGATCGCCCAACGTGGCGGGTCGGCGCGCCTCACCGATCTGGCGCGCGGCGCCGATCTTGCGACCCCAACCGCCCGGCGCATCCTGAAGCGGCTCGTCGACCATGGCATGGTCGGGCAGGATCCCGAGACGCAGCGCTACCATCTGGGCATGCTCGCCTATGAGCTGGGGCTTGCAGCGAGCCACCGGGTCGATGTCGCTGCTCGGCTGAAGCCATTGATGCAAAGGCTGGCCGAGCTCTCCGGAGACACCGCCTATCTGGTGATGCGGCAGGATTTCGAGGTCGTCTGCATCGACCGTGTCGAGGGCAACTACCCGATCAAGACGCTGACCCTGAAGGTCGGCGACCGCTACCCGCTCGGCATCACGGCGGGCAGCCTCGCTTTGCTCGGCGCACTGCCGAAAGCCGAAGCCGACGCCATCGTCGAAGCCAACCGCACGGCCTATTCCGAGCGCGGCCACCTCACCGTCGAGCAATTGCGCGACGATCTGGAGAAGACGCGCCAGCGCGGCTATGCACTGCGGCGCGACGCGATCATCGATGGCAGCATCGGCATCGGCCTCTCGGTCCCGAACGGATCATCGCCGCCCTATGCCGCCATCAGCCTCGCCATGGTGCTGGAGCGTATGACCGACAGCCGGCGAGAGCAGCTTCTTGCCATGATCAGAAGCGAGCTGGAGGCCATCGCAGTGCATGCTGGCACCTGACCGGGATATCGCCAGGAGCAACTGCGGTCGCCCCCGCATTTGGGCCATGGTTACCTCGCGGTTGCAGTTCCAGGGCTCTGCGAGCGTTCGTTCCAGTCGCGCGGCTTCAACGAGCACGGGCGCGCGCCCAATCCAGCAGTTGCCTGATGCCGCCGCCTCCACATGCGCACGCTTAACCGCCACGCCGTGAGTATTCTGTTGCATGAGCTGGGGCGTCACGGAGCCATGACGCGGCACGGCTGTGGCGGTGAAGGGGCGGCGGATATCCTGCCCCCTTGCTGGCTCAAAGAAAGCCGATGCTCAACCAGGGAAACGCTGCAATAAGGACGATCGCGACGAGCAGGGCGACAAGGTAAGGTACCATGTTCCACATCGCGTCATCGGGCGAAACCTTTGCGATGGCGCAAGCCGTGTAGTAGCCGTAGCCGAAAGGCGGCGAAAACAGGCCCAGTCCCATCGAAAGCAGCACCACCATCGCATACTGGACCGGGTGGACACCCAGCGACTGGGCGACGGGTACCAGAAGCGGTCCGAACAGGACGATCGCGGGTATGCCTTCAAGGATGCTCCCGAAGATGATGAAGGCGACGATCGAGACCGCGAGGAACGTCAACTTGCCGCCGGGTAGGCCCGTCATCAGCGAGACCAGCGTGTCGGCGAAGCCGGATTGCGTCAGCGCCCAGGACATGGCTCCTGCGAGCGCGATGATGATCATGATGGTGCCGGTCAGCGCGACGGTCTCCACCAGAATCTCGCCCATGCGCGCCAGGGAGAAGCCCCGCATCATCACGGTTCCGACGACCGCCACATAGGCGATGCCGATGACCGCGACCTCCGTCGCCGTCGCGACGCCTTCGAGGACGGCGGCTCGGATGATAAGCGGCAGGGCCAGGGCGGGCATGGCGATGACGAAGGTCTTCCCGATCAGTTTGAGATCGCGCTTTTCCTCGCCCCGGCGCTCGTTGCGGGAGCGAAGCCAAACCGCGACGGCCAGCGCTAGCATGCAGACAACGGCCGGCACGAGACCGCCTATGAAGAGGGCGGCGATCGAGATGCCGGTCACGGAGCCCATGATGATCAGAACGAGGCTCGGCGGGATCGTTTCCGCAGCCGCTGCTGACACGGCCAGCAAGGCAACAATATCGCCCTCCTTCGCGCCGCGGTCCTTCATGGCTGGCGCGAGAATCGGGCCGATCGCTGCCATGTCGGCGGCCTTGGCGCCGGAAATGCCGGATACCAGATACATCGCGCAGAGCATGACGTAGCTCAGCCCGCCGCGCGCCGAGCCGATCAGCGCCGCCACGAAATTGATCATGGCGCGTGCCATGCCGGTGTACTGAATCTGGATGCCCAGGAAGATGAAGAGCGGGATCGTCAGAAGGATGAAATGCGACATGCCTTCATTGATTCGCCCGACGATTACCGTCAGCGGTAGATCGCTGGTGAGCGTGAAATAGCCAACCGTCGCGGCCCCGAACGCGAAGGCGATGGGCACGCCGATGACAATGAGGGCCATGACGCCGACACCGAAGAACAGCAGCAGATTGAGGTTCCCGAGATCTGCCAGCAGCGGAGGCGTCCGTTCAAGGCTGATCGCTATGGCCACGGCGATCACGATTTGCGCGAGGACGGCACGGGCCGAAGAGGCGCGCCACATCTGGATCAGCAGGAACACGGCCATCAGCACGATGCTGACCAGGCTTGCCAGAACCGGAACCGAGCCGGGAATGGAGAGGTTTGGGGTTGTAACGATATGATTTAGCTCGACGAGCTGAAGCGTCGGGACGACTAGCTTGAGGAGAAAGACCAACAGCACGACATGCGCGATGCGCTCGATCCCCGCCCGCCGCTCAGGCGCGAACTTCGATAGGACGAAGGTGAGGCGCAGGTGGATCTTGCGCCTCAGTGCGCTGGCGACGCCGAGCATACCGAACCAGAGGAAGACGAGCATCGCGACTTCCTCGATCCAGGTGATTGGGACATTGAGCAGATAGCGCGCCGTTACCGCCCAGCCGAGCAGGACGATATCGACGAGGAGGAGAGCGGCTGCGACGATATCGACAAGCCTGCCGAGGCCCGATTCCAGCCTGTCCAATGGGCTGAGACCCGTGTGGCCACTGCCGTGACTGACGGCATCGGCCGCTATGAGATCTGTCGCAGCCATTGTCTCAACCCAGCTTGCCGGTGTAGCGCTCGAGCGTGCCCCAAGCCTCGGCTCCGAACTTCTCCTTCCATTCCTTGTAGAAGGTCGATGCAGCCAGCGCCTCGCGGAAAGCCTGGCGGTTGGGCTCGACGATCTTCATGCTCGCGCTGGCCAGCTTCGCGCGGAGGCTTTCATCGAGCTTGACCAGATCGGCGCGTTCCGCGATGGCCGCCTCGGTGAAGCGCCTGGTGACCACGTCCTTGATCTGCTGCGGCTGGCGCTTCCAGAACGGGCCATTCGCCAGCATCCAGAGCCCGTCCCACATGTGGTTGGTCAGGCTGACGAACTTCTGAACCTCGTAGAATTTGCCGCTGTCGACGAGCGGCAACGGATTTTCCTGCGCATCCACGAGCTTGGTCTGGAGGGCAGTGTAAACTTCGCCGAAGCTGATCGATTGCGGTGCGGCGCCAAAGCTCTTGAACAGCGAGGTCGAAAGCGGGCTGGGTGGGACACGAATATGCACGCCGGCAAGATCAGCCGGTTTCTCGATCGGCTTCGAACCGCTCGTGATCTGGCGGAAGCCGTTGTCGAACATCTTGTCGAAGGCATGCAGGCCGGTTTTCTCGAGACCCTGCCTGACAAGGCCGCCAACATCGCCGTCCATGGCTTTCCAGACGTCATCAAGGCTGTTGAAAGCGAAGCCAACGCCGTTCAGCGAGGATGCCGGGGCCAGGTTCGACAGCTGCGCACCGGCCAGCGGATAGAACTGGATCGCTCCCTGCCGCAACTGGGAGAGCACTTCGAGATCGCCTCCGAGCTGACTGTTGGGGAAGACGCGGATGTCGATCTCGCCGTTCGTGTCGGCCTTGATGTTCTTGGCGGCTTCCTCGATCCGCGTGATCATCGGATGCCCGGCAGGCATATTCGTTGCCAGCTTCTGCGTCGCTGCTTGCGCCGGACGGATGATGGCGAAGGTCGTTGCCGCGAAAGTGCCGGACGCGACGAATGATCTGCGTGTGAGCTTCATGTTTCCCTCCGTTTTGTTCTTCTGTTTGCTGCCCCGTCATCCGGGTTTTCAGGCGAGGATCAGGCCCCCGGAAACGTCGAGGATCGCGCCTGTCATGTATCGGGATGCGTCCGAGGCCATGAACAGGACGACATCGACGATGTCCGCAGGCTCGGCCAGGCGCCCGATCGGAATCTGGCCGTTGAGAGCCTGCCCCTCCTCGTCGTTACGCAGCAGACCGCTGACGCGCTCTCCCGCCACCGGGCCGGGAGCGATCGTGTTCACGAGAATGCCGTGACGGGCATACTCGCGGGAAAGATGGCGGGTCATGCCGATCACCGCCGTCTTGGCCGCGGTGTAGGAGCAGCCCAGTAGCGGGCTGACGGAGCGCCCGGCATTCGAGGCGAAGTTGATGATCCGGCCGCCACCAGCCTCTATCATGTGCGGCAGGATCGTCTTCGCGCACAGGAAACTGCCGCGCACATTCGAGGCAAAGACCGAATCCCACTCGTCGACCGGCGTCTCATGCGTGACGCGATAGGCCGCCCCATAGCTGCCGGCCATGTTGACGAGAACATCGATCCTGCCCCAGCGGGACAGCACGGCATCCACGGCCGCACGAACCTCGTTCTCCTTCGAGACATCGGCCACCAGAGGCACGGCCTCGCCATCGGCCTCGGTGATGATCCTGGCCGTTTCGCGTGCGCGCTCCTCGACCAAGTCGCAAATGGCGACGCGGGCGCCGAGCCCTGCCAGCCGTTCGGCCAAGAGCTTTCCGATCCCTCGGCCAGCGCCGGTCACTAGAAAGTTTCGGCCGGCAAAGATGCCCGGCGCAAAGGCCTCACGCGCGGCCACTAGAGAAATCTGGTTCATGGCTGATCCTGTGCGCCCGCAATGCCGCGCGGCGTGACACCAGCGGGCAACGGCAATGGCGGATTGGCGCTTTCGAGATGCTCGACAGTGACGAAGACGAGCGGAGTGTCGCCGATATTATGGAGGTCGTGGACCATGAACTCACCTGCGCCGAAGCGCATGTGGCTGGTCTGGCCGGCATAGTAGGATGACGCTTTGGGCTCCCCGCCGTTGACATGGGATATGGCCTGCCCGGCGCTCAGCGCCGTCCAGAAATAGTCGAGGACATGCCGGTGGAAGCCAATGCGCTCGCCGGGTTCCAGGCGCATGTACCAGACGCGTGCCCGCTCACTTTCGGAGAGCAGGATCTGACCGACGCATGGGTTGAATGCATTGCGCTCGAACTCGGCTTGGAGCGCCGGATCGTAAAGGGATGCCGGATCGCTCATGGCGCCGTCCTTGCCGGCAGGCAGATCATGGGTGTCTCCTGCGTTCACGGGACGATCTTCTTGCGCTGCAGATCGCGGAAGAGGTCGAGGAACATCTCCTCGCTGTCGAGAAACTCGAGGAAGCCGTAGCGCCGGCATTTCGTGGTGTCGGACATCACGTCCCAGTCGTTTGAAAAGGCGTAGTTCGCGAAATTCCAGTTCACGAGCTGCGCGAGCGGGTGCTGCTGCAGGCCTTCGCGCGCGACGATCTTGTCCCAGAGCACGTCGGCACCAGCCATGCGGGTCGGCATGTCGACGGTTTCGACACCACTCGCCTCGAGGCCAAAGAAGCGCGCGAAGACCGGCCACAGGTTCTGGTAGCGGAAGAAGTCGCCATTGGTGATGTTGAAGGCTTGATTGGCACAATCCGGATTGGTCGACATCCAGACCATGGCCCGCGCGAGCAACCCCGCATCCGTGGCCTGATAGACGGAGGTGAAGGCGCCGGGCTTGCCAGGGAAGGTGAAGGGCTGCCCCATCTCCTTCAGCAGCGTCGCATAGGTCGCGATCGTGGTGATGATGTTGAGCGGGTTGCCCAACGCAAAGCCGCAGATCACATGCGGCCGGGCTGCCGACCAGGACCAGCCCTTTCCGGTGCTGGCCTGTTCGGCCAGATCCTGCTGGTCGTAATAGAAATGCGGCACGTCGATCCGCGGGTCCGTTTCCTTCGCAGGGGTTTTGAACGGGCCGAGATACTGTCCGTAATACTTGGTGCCCTGGAGCAGGCAGACATGCTGCAGGTTCGGCGCAGCCGCCTCGATCACCGGCAGGACATTCGCGAACATCTTCGCGTTCGGCGCGCGCGTCTCAGCGATCACCTTGTTGTCGAGATAGGCGCAATAGAAAACATGCGTGACGTCGCTCAAGCCGCCGAGATTGTCCTTGCAGCTTTGCGGATCCATCAGGTCGGCATGCACGAAGCGAGCCTTCGTCTGGAAATACGGCGGCTTGCGCGATACGCCGATCACGTTCCAGTCGGGCTGCCGATCGAGATGCTCGATCAGCGCGCGTCCGGAAACGCCGGTCGCGCCGATGACGAGGGCGGTCTTCTTCTGCATCAAATCTGTCCTTCCTGAACTCCGAAGGCGGGAGGAGGCGGCATCACCACCACATGCTCGCGCAGCAGCGCGTCCTCCCACCGGGCGATTTCGTCGCGGCCGAAAACCTGGTCCTTCCAGGCCCGCAGCCGATCGCGGCCTTGTGCGGCCGCATTTCGTTCGGTGAACCAGAGTTCCACCAGAGCGTCGTAAGGGGCCTCGCCTGTCACAAGCATCAGGTCTCCCTCCACTTTGGAGTTCAACAACTGCCCGGCCTCGTCGAGGCTGAGACGCGCCTGTGACGCCCCCGTGAGATCGCAGAGCCCGGGCTTCACAACCGCAGCGAGGCGTTCAAGGAAGGCCGCGCGAGACTGGTGGGGCGCCCGCTTGAGACAGAGCAGCAGCTTGAACGGCGTCGACGACAATGAACCGGCCCGCTTCAGCCAGCGCTCGCTGGCCAGCAGATGCTCGCGCCGCGCCAGCCAGGCGGATGCATCCTTCGATCCATTGCGGCCGATCTCCGAACCATAGGAAGCCTGGCAAGCTTCGCGCGTGTCGAACCACAGCTGCGCGACACCATCGGCCGGCGGCTCGCCCTCATCCAACGAGAAGCCGAGCATATAGCCGCGCAGACCCGGAAAGGCGGCTGCGATCGGACCATGGATCGTCTCCCAACGTTCCTCGAACGCGGGGCGCGTCAATTGCTCGACGCGCTTCTGGAAAGTCACGAGCTTGATCATCGGCGGCGCGCCAAGCCCGTCACCTGTCCGACGCTGATATCCGTAATCACTGATTCCTCCGACATCCGGCCGTCGTGCTTGCGTCGCGGCTCTTGGCGTGAGGTCAGGCTATGCTCACAGGGGCTTGGCTTGGAACCACCGTTGGTGGACACATACTGTTGAGTGAAACGCAACGATCGGTCGAAGATGAATAGCGGCAGCGAGCTTCAGGTCTTTGCCCATGTCGTTGACAGCGGCAGCTTCGCAGGCGCAGCAAAAATGCTGAACGTGACCCGATCGGCTGTCTGCCGCAGGGTGGATGGTCTGGAGCGCCGCCTCGGCGTGCGACTGCTTGACCGGACAACTCGTCGCCTTTCGCTCACCGAAGCCGGAGAGACCCTGTACCGGCGCGCGCAAACCATCCTCGCGCAGATCGCCGAAGCCGAACTCGTCGTCAGCGAATACGGGGGCGAGCCGCGCGGCACCTTGCGGATCACGAGCCCGATCATGATCGGGTTGCACCGCTTGATCCCGCTGCTTCCCGAATTCCTGGCACTTCATCCCAATATCAAGGTTCATCTCGATCTGTCGGATGATATCGTGGATCCGGCCCTTGCCGATCATGATGTTGGTCTGCGCTGGGGCGCCCCGAAGGACTCGGCCGCGATCATCACGAAAGTAGCCGCGAGCCGGCAGATCATCTGTGCCGCGCCATCTTATCTTGAGCGCCACGGGGCGCCAGAGACGCCCCAGGATCTCTTGCATCACAATTGTCTTCTGATGAGCCGGCTGGGCCTGTTGAGCAATGAGTGGAGCTTTGTCGTCGATGGCCGGCCGTTCAAGCTGAAGGTCCAGGGCAACTATGTCGTCAATGGCGGCCATGGAAACTATGAGGCGGTCGTCTCAGGGCTCGGCATCGGCCGCGTAACCGATCTGCGCGTGGCAGACGACATCCGGACCGGGCGCCTGCGGCCACTTCTCGAAGCTTACGAACCGGAGGACGCCATGCCGATCTTCGCGGCCTACAGAGCAGGCGCCCTGGTACCACCCAAGGTCAGGATTTTTCTCGACTTCCTGCGGCGACGGATGCGTAACCGCTAGGAAATCGGCCGCGCGAAAATCTTCACGCGGCCGGAAGAGAAGTTTTCCTATATCAAGACAGAAGCCACTGGTTGAAGCGCGGCGTGATCTTGCTGCCGTTCTCGGCCCACCAGTCGTAATCCTGGAACACGCCTTTGCTGATGTTCATATCGGACGAGGGAACGTCCTTCAGCCGCTCCGGTGGAAGCAGGGTCAGTGCGTTCTTGTTCACCGGGCCATAGGGGATCAGCTTCGCGTAAGCTGCCTGCTGTTCGGGCTGCAGCGCAAAGGCAATGAACTCCATCGCAGCCTTCTTGTTCTTGGCGCCCTTCAGGATCTGCATTGCGTTGGCGACGAAGAGCGACTGGTTCAGTGTGAAGTCGAGCGAGCCCCCCTCGGCGCGCGGGTCATAGAGGCGCCCGTTCCAGCCCATCGCCAGCGGCACCTCGTCGTCGAGCAGGATCTGGGTCGACTGGGCGCCGGTGCTCCACCAGTAGAGATTGGGCTTGAGCTTATCGAGGCTGCGCAGCGCCCGCTCCAGGTCAAGTGGGTAGAGCTTGTCCTTGTCGACGCCATCGGCCATCAGCGCGATCTCAAGCGTCTGGAAAGGCTGCTTCCACAGGCCACGGCGGCCCTTGAACTTCTGCTGGTCCCACATCTCGGCCCAGGTCTTCGGCGCCACGTCGGACTTGATCGATTTGGTGCTCCAGCCGATCACCGCGGCGGCGACGTCGAAGGGGATGTAGTGGTCGCGCGGCACGCCGGGGATCAGCGCGGATTTGTCGATCACACCGAAATCGAGTCGCTCGAGCAGGCCCTGGGCGCCGAAGCTCGCGGCGATCGCGGCGTCGGCGCTGACGACGTCCCATTCGATCGCGTTGGCCTCGACCATCGACTTGACCTTGGCATAGACGGTCGAGGTCGTGACGATCTCGATGCCGGTCTTCTTCGTGTAAGGCTCGAAGACTGCTTTCTTGAGCGCTTCCTCGGTCTTGCCGCCGGTCGTGGCGATAACGAGGCTGCGGGTCTGGGCACGCAGCACTGTCGGCGCGACGATCGTTCCGGCGAGCGTGGCGCCGAGGCCGGCACCTAGCACTCCGCGCCGCGACATCAAGGTCATGGTCATTGGTTCTCTCCCGTTCGGTAAAGCGGCTGGTCTTCCCTTGCGCCCATGTGCCGCTCCCGCCCCCGGCTGCATGTCGATGGCGAGTCATGAGCAGGTCGATCGGTGGCGGGTGCGCCACGATCTCGCTCTTGCTGGCGGCTACTCAGGAATGATCAGGGTGTCCTTGGCCTTCCAGGTCACGCTCACGGTCTCCCCCAGATCGTGCAGCCTGGCACCGCGCTCGGAGGCCGCCCTGACGATCACCGAACAATTCGGATTAAGGCGGATGCGGTATTTCACGACGCCCGCCAGGTGCACGGCGTCCTCGATCCCGCCGCTGAAGCTGTTGTCGGAGGCCGCGCTGCCTTCCGACAGCTGGATGTTTTCCGGCCTAACGCAGGCGAAGCACGGTCCCGGATGCGCAGCGACGTGCCCGGTCTTCAGCGACAGCCCACTCTGCGTTTCGACGAGCGCGCCGCTGGACGCACCGTCCCGAAGACGGAACAGGTTCGCCTCGCCGAGGAAGTTCGCGACGAAGGCGTTCCGGGGCTCGTCGTAAAGCTCGCGCGGGGTGCCGACCTGTTCGAGCCGGCCGCGGTTCATGATGGCCATGCGATCGGCCATCGCGGCGGCCTCTTCCTGATCGTGCGTGACGTAGAGAACGGTCGATCCGACCTTCCGATGGAAGGCCTTGATCTCGTCCTGCATGCCCTCGCGCAGCTTCTTGTCGAGCGCCCCGAGCGGCTCATCCATGAGCAGAAGCGGCGGATCGTAGACGGCGGCGCGCGCAAGCGCGACGCGCTGCTGCTGGCCGCCCGAGAGCTGCTTTGGCAGACGGTCACCGAGATGGCCGAGCTGGACCATCGCCAGCATAGCCTCGACCTTCGCCTGTGCCTCCTGTTTCGAGGCGCCCCGCATTTCCAGGGGGAAGGCGACGTTTTGCGCGACCGTCCGGAACGGGAACAGGGAGTAGTTCTGGAAGACCATCCCGATATTGCGCTTGTGCGGCGGGCGGCTGTTGATCGCCTGGCCATCGAGCACGATCGAGCCGCTGCTCAGCGGCACGAACCCCGCGACCGTCCCGAGCAGGGTGGATTTGCCCGACCCGCTCGGACCGAGCAAGGCGAAGAACTCGCCGGGCTCGATATGCAGCGAGGTCGGCTGCAGTACGCTCAGCTCGCCATAGCTCTTGGCGACGTCGCGAAACTCTAGTGCGGCACCCCTCATGGCTGGCTCCCAGACGTGGACGGTTCGCTCGCGGCGGCGAAGCGGTGAAGGACGAAGACGAGGACGAGGATCGCCAGCGACAGCGCGAGCACGAGCGTGGCGATGGCGGCGACGGTCGGAGTGAGCGCGTAGGCGAGCTGGTCCCAGATCAGCCGCGGCAGCGTCTCGGTCCGCGGTCCCGTCAGGAACAGCGACAGCATCAGCTCGTCGAACGAGGTGGCGAATGCGAGCACGGCCCCGGTGACAGCGGACGGTGCGATCATCGGCAGCGTGACCTTGCTGAACGCCCGCCACTGATTGGCGCCCAATGTCATGGCCGCGAGCTCGAGCTGGAAGTCGTAGTTCCGCAGCGCGGCGCTGACGGCGACGAAGACCAGCGGGATTCCGACGACGGAGTGGCCGAGGATAGGTGCCCAGAAGGTCCCGGTCAGCCGCAGGTCGACGACGATCGGATAGAGACCGATCGCCAGGATGACATGCGGCAGCATCATCGGCGCGGTGACCAGCACGGCTGCCGGGCGGGTCCAGCCCGCGCGCGATCGCGCGATCGCCAATGCCGCGCAGGTTCCGACCACCGCCGAGATCGCGGCGACCGGCGCGCCGATCAGGACGCTGTTCCAGGTCGCGCGCCACCAGCGCGGCTCGTTGAAGGCCGCCTGATACCAGCGCAGGCCCCATCCGCCCGGCGGGAACCTTAGATAGGCGTCGCTGCTCGCCGAAAGCGGCACCACCACGAGGATGGGCAGGATCAGGAAAAGGACGACCAGTACGGCATATGCCGCGAGCAGGAGGCGCCCGCTCCGGCCACCGCGCGGCGCATCGTTCATGAGGCTCATGGGCGCAGCTCCTTGCCGGGACCGATGAACCAGTTGGCCGTAAAATAGATCGCGGCCGTCACCCCCAGCAGCATCGAGGCGAGAGCGGACGCCAGGGGCCAGTCGAGGAAGGTCGAGGCCTGCTGTTCGATCAGCACCGCAAGCATGGTATTCGACGCCCCGCCCAGCAGAGCGGGTGTGACGTAGAAGCCGAGCGCGGTGATGAAGACCAGCGAAACCCCGGCAGCGATGCCGGGCATCGACAGGGGCAGATAGACGCGCAGGAACAGTTTGACCGGACCGGCGCCCAGGACCTCGCCGGCACGCAGCAATGTCCTGTCCAGCGACCGCAGATTGTTGATCAGCGGCAGCATCATGAACGGCAGCAGGATATGGACCATGCCGATCTGGACGGCGATCGACGTCTGCAGGATCTGGAGCGGCCGGTCGATCCAGCCCAGGCCGGTCAGGGCTTCGTTGAGGACACCGTTCTTCTGGAACAGGATCATCCAGGCATAGCTGCGGATCACGACGCTCGTCCAAAGCGGGATCAGGAGCAGGCCGGTCATCAGGTTCGCCCGGGACGGGCGCAGGCTCGCGACATAGACGGCGAAGGGATAGGCGATGAGCAGGCAAATCGCAGTCACCGAGAAGGCGGTCTGCAGTGTGGTGAGCAGCACGCGCAGATAGGGCCCGCCCGAGAGGATCCGTTCGTAGTTGGACAGGCCGAGGCTCGGCTCGGTGATGCTGCGCGACAGGACGCGCAGCAGAGGCCAGACGAAGAAGAGCCCCAGAAATGCGATCGGCACCACGATGAGCCGCGCATAGGCCATGTTGGCGTCCCAACTGACGTGCGCAGCGTGCCGGGCTCTCCCGACCGGAAAGAGCTTGCGCAATGCGGGAGCACGACGAGTGTCGCTCATCGCAGCCGCCCCCTTCCCCACCCGGGGCCCCTGTCGATCGGCGGCATGGAGCCAGGCGGCCCGTGCGACGCGACAACCGGGCCGGTCATTGCGGGCGCCCGAAGAGCTGGAAGACGTTGCCGTCGGGATCGCTCGCCGTGACGACCCGGCCGTGGGAACCCATGTCGCGCCGCGCCAGGATCGCGCCGCCGGAACGAACCACCGCAGCCTCGGCCTCGGCGATATCCGCAGCCTCGAAGACCGCGACCGCCCCCTGTTCGACCGCCGACTCGTCCGGGCTGCTCAGGGCGAAGTTCGCACCGCCAACATCGAACTGCGTCCAGCGCTCGCCATCGGCGAATTTGGGCATCAGCGCCAGGGCATCGCGATAGAATGCGCTGGCCCGGGCCATGTCGGATACAGGGTAGTAGACGTTCTGAATTCGCTTCACGGTCATGACCGATGCCCCCTGGCTGCGTCAGTAGGCGGTCCAACCGTCATCGGCCGTGATGTTCTGGCCGTTGATGTAGGCGCTCGCCTCCGAGGCCAGGAACAGCGCCACCGGGCTGATCTGGTCGGGCGTGGCACGCGAGGGCCGGGTCGCGAGCCCCTTGTCGCGCAAGGCGATCGCGGCTGGTGACGCCTCGCCGCCGAACTCGCCGGACGAGATGTCGGTCGCGACGGAACCGGGCGAAATCGCATTGCAGCGGATGCCCTGGCTGCCATAGGCGGCGGCGATGCTGCGGGTCAGCCCGATGACGCCGTGCTTCGAGGCTGTATAGGCGGCGCCGCTGCGACCGCCGAGAAATCCGGCGATCGAGGCCGTGTTGATGATCACGCCCCTGCCCTGCGCCAGCATGACCGGCATCGCCGCGCGGCACATGAGATAGGGACCGGTGAGGTTGACGGCGACGACACGTTCCCAGATCTCCGGGGGCGTTTCGAGCAGCGGGCGCTGGCGGTCCGTGATGCCGGCATTGTTGCAGAGCACGTCGATGCGGCCGAACGCCTCGACGACCTGCTTGACCGCCGCATCGACATCGGCGGCGCGGGCCCCGTCGGCGACGATGCCGATCGCCTGCGCGCCCAGCGCACGGGCTTCCTCGGCGGCCTCTTCGGCCCGGTCCTGGCGTATGTCGAGGATCGCCAGCACAGCGCCGGCCCCGGCGAAGTTGCGCACCATGGCGCGGCCGATGCCCGAGCCGCCCCCTGTGATGATCGTGACTTTGCCGGCGACTGAGTTCGTCATGGTCTTCCCCTCTTGATTGCTTGCGGCTTGAGCGGCGCCGTCTTTCGCGTAAGAGCCCGCCGCGATGACCGCGGCGGGTTTTGGCTGGCGCCTGGCTCAGCGCAGGGTCAGGTGTCGCTGGAGGTGTGGCATCACCTCGGAGCCGAAGAGCTCCATCGAGCGCAAGGTCTTTGCCGGCGCGATGCCCGGCAGAGCCATGAACAGGCTCCAATGGGTCGGCTTCAGCGTCTCGAACTGCTTGTCGAGGCGTGCCGCCACCGTCTCCGGATCGCCGATGATCAGGCGATCGGCGAGCTCGTCGAGCGTCGGTTCCCCAGGCTGCGGCTCCTCCTGCAGGATGACGCCGTCAAGCCGCGCCGAGTTGGCGCGCATGGCGCCGGCCACGCGGCGGATGTAACGCGCGGCCTCGGCTGCCTCGAGGGCCTCCTTCCGGTCGCGCGTCACATAGACGTATTGCTGCATCGCGAAGGGCATCGCCTCGGCGTGTCCTCCGACCGCCGTATAGGCATCCAGCGCCTTACCGCGGAACGCCTGGAGCTCCTCCAGCTTGTTCCAGCCCGCAGTGAAGATCGGAACATAACCCTTCGTGGCGATGCGGCGCTGCGTCTCGGGGTCGTTGCCGAGGCCGGCGACATAGACGTCCGGCCGCTTCTGGGTGAAGCGGAGGCTGAAGGCCGTCTCCGGGATGGTGATGTGCTTGCCAGAATATTCGACGCGGCCGTTCTCGATGAACTGCTCGAACACGTCGAGGGTCTCGAGGAAGATGTTGCGGCCCTGCGCGATATCGACGCCGAGCTTGTGGAACTCGTACTGCTGGTAGCCGCTGCCCAGACCGACCACGGCACGGCCGTCACTGACGATGTCGAGCAGGCAGAGATCCTCGAGCATGCGCAGCGGGTGGTAGAGTGGGACCACGATCACGCCGGTGCCGAGCCGGATGCGCTTCGTCCGGCCTGCCATATAGGTCGCCATGCCGATCGGCGCGGGGCAAAGGCAATAGTTCGAGAAGTGATGCTCCGCGAACCAGGCGATGTCGAAGCCGATATCCTCGGCAAGCGTGACCTGGTCGACCGTCTGGCGGAAGACGGAAGCCAGGGGCTGGCTCGTGTCCCGGTACGGCATGAGGCTGAAGAGCCCGAGATGCATGGGTCTATCCTTGAAGATCTGTCTCGTTACGCGGCCGGTCACGCCAGGATCGCCTGTGCCCGGATCTCGACCAGCGCGCCCTTGCCGGCGAGCGCGGACTCGACCGTCGCCCGCGCCGGCAACGCGGCCGGGTCGGCCCAGCTTTCCCAGGCGGCGTTCATCTCGGCGAAGGTGGAGATATCGGTGAGCCAGATGTTGACGCTGACGAGATGCGACTTGTCGCTGCCGGCCTGCGCCAGGTAGCCGTCGATCTGCTGCAGGATGTCGAGCGTCTGCTGGCGTACGTCGCCGGACTTGTCCTTGGCCGTCAGCCCGGAGAGGAAGACGAACCCGCCTGCCTTCAGAGCCTTGCTGAGGCGGCCGGTGGTTTCAAAGCGTTCGATCATGACGTCCTCTCGGATGTTCAGCTGCAATGCCGGTAGCGGCGGTCGTGATAGAGAAGAGGGTCGGTCGCGGCGGAGCTGTGCACCGCTCGGACGAGCCCCATGAAAAGCGTGTGGCTCGATGCATCGACGATCGTCGTCAGCTCGCATTCGAAGGCCACGACGGCTCCGCGCAGCACGGGAGCCCCGGTTTCCCCCTGGTGCCATTCGCCGGTTGCGAAGCGCTGGTCCGGGCCGGCCCGGCCGCCGAAGGCGTCGGCGATCGGCATCTGGCTCGCATCGAGGATGTTCACCGCGAAGAAGCTCGCCCGGCTGATCACCTCGTGAGCCGAGCTCGACTTGTTGATGCAGACCGCCAGCATGGGAGGCTCGGCAGAGACCGAGCAGATCGCAGTGGCGGTCAGGCCGCGACGCACCCCCTCGAAGGACGCGGTGACGATCCCGACTGAGCTCGCGACCTTGCGCATACCGTCCCGGAAGACGGCCGCTGCATCCGGCTCCGTACCCGGATCGTTCGGGATCAGCCTGGACGGCGGGGCCGCCTGCCGGGGTGCGCTGCTATTGGCAACGTCGCGTCCGACCTGCTGCGCACTGTTGTCCATCGTCATCGACGCATGCCTTTCCTCGAATTCGCGGGCGCCACCTGCGGCCTTCATCGAAGATGATAGCGCTAACATTTCTGGGCGAGCTCCGATTTTCGGCTATGGGTGAAGGCTCCTTCGAGCCGACTCGGCTAGACCGAGACGACCCCGCCATTGGCGACGACGACTTCGCCGACGATGTAGCGGTTGCGTTCCGAAGCGAGGAACACGACGATGCCCGCGACGTCATCCGCCTCGGCAGCGTAGCCGACCGGGATCTCGGTGATGCGCTTCGCCAGCCAGCCCTGCGACTTTGCCGTATCCGTCGCGATCGCCCCCGGGCTGACGGCATTCACGATGACGCCACTGGGCGCGAGTTCCCGGGCGAATGACCGGGTCAGGCTGACGACGCCCGCCTTGGCGGCTGCGTAGTGGCAGTTGGTCGGCTTGGCGATATGGCCATCGACGGAGGCGATATTGACGATCCGGCCATAGCCGCGCTCGATCATGCCGTCCATGAAGGCGCGGCTCATCAGAAAGACGCTGCGCAAATTGACGTTGAAGGTGTCGTCCCAGTCCTTGAGGGTGATCTCGCGGACCGGCCGCCCGGCATAGAAGCCGGCATTGTTGATCAGCACGTCGACGGCACCGTTGCGGCCGGCCTTCTCGCCGAAGGCGGCGATGGCGTCCGGGCTCGAGACGTCGCAGACGAAAGTTTCGACATCGGCACCGGAATTGACCAGCTCAGCCTTCGCCGCGTCGAGCGCATCGGCGTCACGGTCGCACAGGACCAGCCTGGCGCCCTGTGCCGCGAGCATCGCCGCGACAGCGAGGCCGAGCCCCTTCGCCCCGCCCGTCACAACGCAGCGGCGCCCCTGAAATTCGGATACGGCCATCGAAATCTTCCTCTAAAGCTCTGTCTGAGACGCCCGTGGGCGCGTGAAAGGTGGTCAGGCAACGGGGCGCAGGTTCGAACGGTGAAACCGGGTCAGAAAGGCCTTGGTTCTTTCGTGCTCCGGCGTCAGCAGGACCTTGTCGGGCGCCCCCTCCTCGACGATGCGGCCGCCGCTCATGAAGCAGACCTTGTCCGCGACCTCTTGCGCGAAGCGCATCTCATGGGTGACGAGGATCATGGTCATCCCCTCCTCGGCCAGCGAACGCAGGACCTGCAGCACCTCGTCCACCAGTTCGGGGTCGAGCGCCGAGGTGACCTCGTCGCAAAGCATGACCTCGGGATTCATCGCCAGGGCGCGAGCGATCGCGACGCGCTGGCGCTGCCCTCCGGACAGGCGCGCCGGATATTCGTTGCGCTTGTCCTGCAGCCCGACCCGCGCCAAGAGCGCCAACGCCTTCTCCGCCGCCTCCTGCCTGGATTCGCCGAGCACAGAGACCGGCCCCTCCATGACATTGGCGAGGGCGGTCATGTGCGGGAACAGATTGAAGTTCTGGAAGACGATGCCGACATTCCGGCGCAGGGCCAGGATGTCACGCTTGGCGACCCGAGCGCCGTCGCCGCTGAAGTCGATCTGCTGGCGCCCGATCTTGACCTGCCCCCCATTGGGCCGCTCCAGCAGGTTGATGCAGCGCAGCAGCGTCGATTTTCCCGACCCGCTCGAGCCAAGCAGCGCAACGACGCTGCCCTTCTCGACATGCAGGTCGACGTTCCTGAGGACCTCCAGCTCGCCGAAGCGCTTCTGGATGCCGATGAGGCTGACGATCGGTGCGGAGGTCGTCATGTCACTCGCCCTTCCTGATGAGCCGCGCCTCTGCGAACTGGGCGAGCAGGGTCAGCGGGAACAGCATCGCGAAATAGATCACCGCGATCGCCGTGTAGACCTCGAGCGGCCGATAGGTCTCGGCCGTGATCCGGCTGCCCTGATAGACGATCTCGGCGATGGCCAGGGTCGAGACCAGGGAGGTGTTCTTCAACTGCATGATCGACTGGTTGACGAACGGTGGGATCATGCGCCGCGCCGCCTGCGGCAGGATGATCCGCCACATCAGCTTGCCGTCGGACATGCCGAGACCGCGGCCGGCATCCCACTGCCCCTTGTCGATCGAACCGATGCCGGCGCGGAAGACCTCCGCGTAAAAGACGCTGCCATAGAGTGTCAGAGCGATGATCGCCGCCGTCTTGGCGTCCATGCTGATGCCGACCAGCACCGGGAATGCGTAGTAAAACCAGATCAATTGCACGAGAAAAGGCGTGCAACGAAAGATTTCGATGAACCCGATGATCGGGTAGTTGACGATCCGCAGATTTGTCATTCGGCAGATCGCGATCGCCATCCCGAGAAGGCAGGCCAGGACGATCGAGATCGCCGTATAGCTCAGCGTCGTCGCAACGCCCTTCCAGAGCAGGTCTTGATACTCCGCCAGAAAACGGAAGTTCCACTGATATGCCATTCCGCTTCCTCCGGGCCGGCGGGCGAATCCAGCGCCCGCCGATCACAACCCTTCGCCGTTAAAACTGAACCTCGGGCGGAATACTCGCCGCATCGATGCCGATATTGGCGAGCCCGTCGGTCAGCCACGTACGGACCTGGCCCATGCCGCGGTGATAGGCGATCCAGACATTGATGAATTCCATCATGCGCTTGTCCGCCTGAGGCACGGTCGCCACGCAGGAATCGGTGAAGACCACCGGGGACGGCACGGACATCTTGCCGAGGCCTGGATTCTTCTTGATCGCATCGAGCCCCAGCAACGGCGTCATGACCATGCAGTCCGCCTTGTTCGAGACCACCGCAAGGATCACCTCGTCGCGGGTCTTGTAGACGGTGATCGTAGCCTTGGGCGCGTTGCGCTTGGTGATCATCTCATGGGCCGAGCCGCCATCGACAGCGATCCGGACCTCCGGCTTGTTCAAGTCCGCCCAGGTCTTGCTCTCGACATTGCGGCAGATCGTGTTGAAGGTGTTGATATGCACCGGATTCGAGAAGTGCATCACCTTGCCTTTGGCAGGGCTCGGGTTCTGCCCGAAATGCACGTCCGTCTTGCCCGACTGCAGATCGAGCACGGCCGTCCCCCAGGATCCGGTCTCGACGACTTCGAGTTCGACACCGAGCCCCTTGGCCATGTCACGGCCCATCTCGATGAAGATGCCGCTCCACTCGCCCGTCTTGCGATCCTTGATATAGTAGGGCGCTTCGTTCGGGATGCCCGAGACACGCAGCTTTCCGCCCTGTGTCACGCGATTCCAGGTCGAATCCTGTGCAGCCACGGGCGCCGGCGCCGCGCAAGCGACCGCGAGCCCCACCGCCGCCACTGCGGCCCGCATCGAGTTCCAGAATGCCATGCTCATCACTCCCCTCGGTCTTGGTTGAATTTATGATAGCGCTCACATAATGCCCGTCAAGCCAGTTCCGAAAAATTTTTGCGGCATTACGGCGATCGCTTGACCGACCACCCTTTCGCACCGTGAGTTTGGAAGCTAATGAGTCTATCGGCAGCGCCGATCGGTGCCGATAACGATCTCAAATCCTGCCACCTTTTCCGGGTGGAAGAGCAGCGTGCTAATGTTAGCGCAATCATGTCGATAACGGTCTAGCGGATATCAAGGATGAAATCTTCGAAGAAGCTCGCCACATCGACCGGCTTTGCGCGCATGTCGGATATCGCGACCCGTGCCGGCGTTTCCCTCATGACTGTCTCCCGAGCCCTGCGGGAGCCGTCCAAGGTTGCCCCGGCGACGCTCGCGAAGATCCGGGCGGTCACCGAGGAACTCGGCTATGTGCCCAATCTGGTCGCCGGCTCGCTCGCGGGGAAGCGCTCCGGCTTCATCGTGGTCATCATCCCCAATCTCAGAGCCGAGATTTACACCGAGTGCTTCGAAGGCATCACCAAGGTCTCCGAGGCTGCCGGCATGCGAATCCTGTTGGGCTGCAGCGGCTATTCGACCGACAGTGAGTTCCGCCTTCTGGAATCATTGATGTCCTATCGGCCGTCCGGCGTGATCCTGACGGGCTACACCCATTCGGCCGAGGTCCGGGACTTGATCCAGAGGATTGGCCTACCGGTGGTCGAGACCTTCAACATCACCGAGACTCCCATCAGCGTCTGCGTCGGGTACTCGAACTACAAGGCGATGTACGACCTGACCGAGGTCCTCGTCAGACGCGGCTGTCGCAACATCGTGCATCTCTGTACCGACTACGCCCCGAATGACCGCAATGCCGATCGGAGGGCCGGCTATGCAGCCGCCTTGCGCGCCAACGGGTTTGCCGAGGACGCTATCCGCTATGTCCCCACCGAATTTACCCATGCCGGAGCTGGCAAGGCGATAGGTGCTTATCTCGACCGCTTCCCGGAAGTCGACGGCATCGCCTGCGGCGGCGATGTACTGGCGATCGGCGCCCTTCTCGAATGTCAGAGCCGAGGGATCAAAGTGCCCAGTCAGATAGCCATCGGGGGCTTCGACGACCTGGAGCTGTCGTCGATCCTGTCGCCGTCCATCACGACCGTCCGAGTTCCGCGGCGTGCCATGGGAGAAGCCGCGGCCGAGCAATTGCTGCGACAGATCGACGGGATAGGCACGCGGCAAAGAGTGATCGACCTCGGCTATGAGATCGTCATTCGTCAGACTGCGTAGACTGCAGCGAGTTCATGAGCTCTTGCAGCGACATCCCTTCCTCACCGCCGGGCAGTTCGTCGGTCAGACAGGCCTCAGCATGGCGACAGTCAATGCTGCCCTCGCCGATCTCGATCGACTCGGCATTGCCGAGGAGGTAACAGGGCGTAAGCGCGGCGCGTGTTCAGCTAGCGCCGCTATCTGGCTCTTTTGAGCGAGGGTACGGACCCGCCGCGAGTCATAACGTGCCCCGGAGATGTCGGCATCCGGCCCTCGGGCTCGGCTCTCGTCAGCAGGAGCACGTGGCTGGTTTCCAGCCAGCCGAGCTGTCAGCGCCTCGTGGCAGGGCAGGCACATTCGCTGAGCCGATGAGCCGCAATCGACCCGAACGGCATCTTCGTCAACCGATCGCCACCAGCGGATCTGGCGCGTCGAATTTCATCGACGATGGCCAAGTCTGGGCTTCGGATAGAGCCAGCCGGATCGGACTGCGCAGCCCAGAGCCTATTCGAGCGAAGCGGGCACCGGCTCGCGTGAAGAAAATTCGATAAAGCAAAGGCCTGGAGCAATTCCACACCTCGGAGAATGGCGAAATTGCTCTGGAGAGTCGTCTGCCACCAGGCGCCCGCTCTGCGCCGGCGCATAGATTCGGCGGGAGATTTGTCAGCTTCAGCGTACCAGGTTGCAGGCTTCGGTGTCAGGAGCTTTGAAGATCTCGCTCCCCGGCAAAGTTTTGACCAGCTCAAGCAGATCCCATTCGCCTTTCGATTCGGCCGGCTTTTTCGCTCGCAGGAGATACATGTCGCGGATGACACGGCCATCGGCGCGAATCGAGCCATCCTTGGTCATGAAATCGTTGATCGGCGTTGCCTTCATTTTCGGCAGGACCTTGCCCGGCTCGACAGCACCCGCTGCCTCGACCGATTTGAGATAGTGCGTTACGGCACCATAGGCGCTGGCCTGGTTCATGTTCGGCATTCTGCCGAACTTCTCCAGATAGCGCTTGGCGAAAGCACGGCTCGCCTCATTCAGGTCCCAATAGAACGCCTCGACGATCATCAGATCGTGAGCGATCGGCAGACCCAGCGCCTTGATGTCGTGGAACGTCAGGGCCGGGGCCGCGACCCGTTGCCCACCGGCGCGCAGTCCGAATTCCTCGACCTGTTTCATCACCGTGACCGAATGCATGGTCGTCGTCATCAGGCCGACGACCGTCGCCTTTGAGGACTGCGCCCGCAGGATGTCGGAAGCGAAGTCGGTCGCCTCGAAGGAGTGCTTCGAAGTTCCGAGCACCTTGCCGCCGGTCGCCGCGACGCGGTTGGTGACGTCCCGCTCCAGATTGGCGCCGTAGGCATAGTCCATGGTGAGGAAGTACCAGCTGTCCTTGGGCGAGCCGCCATAGGCGAGGAAGGCACCATTGGCCTGGCTGTAGGTGTCGTAAGTCCAGTGGATGCCGTTGGGCGAGCAATACTTGCCGGTGATGTCGGTACTGCCGGTGCTGAGATAGACGACGACCTTGTTCTTGTCGCGCGCGAGCTGTTGGACACCGATCGCGATGCTGGTCAGGCCGACGTCGAAAATTGCTTCGACACCCTCGTCATACCAGCGCCGCGCCAGGGCGACGCCGAGATCCGGCTTGCTGAGATGGTCGCCGTCGAGCAATTCAATCGGCCTGCCCAAAACTTTTCCGCCGAAGTCCTCGACGGCCATACGGGCGGCCAGCACCGTTCCACGACCCGAGAAATCGGCTGCGGCACCCGATTGGTCGGTCAGCACGCCGATCTTGACCGGGGTGTTCGACTGAGCGCGAACGGCGGGTTGCGCCGCCACGAGCCCGCTCCATGCGAGAGCCGAGGCGAACATCATCCTGCGTGCGGCAAGCGTAACCGTCATCATGGCCTCCCCTGCGGTTTTTCTATCGTTCTTGGGGCAGAGTTTCAGCCGACTCTGAAAAATAGTCAATGGCCCTACCATTGACACATTATCGGCTTCGACATAGCCCTTGAGCCAACGAGAATGACGTCATGGGAGGCGGAGCCATGCGCCGGATGCGCTGTTACCAGGTCAACGAATTCGGCGGCTCGATCGAGCCGGCGGAGATAGAGCTGCCGCCGCTGCGGGGCGCGCAGGTGCGCCTGCGCGTGATCGCGGCGGGCTTGTGTCACAGCGATGTCCATATCTGCGAGGGCCATTACGATCTCGGCGGCGGCCGCAAGATCACCTTTGCCGACCGCATCAAGTTCCCGCGGGTGCTGGGTCACGAGGTCTCGGGCGAGATCGTCGAACTCGGCCCGGAGGCGCGTGGCGTCGCCATCGGCGATGTCTGCCTGGTCTGCTCGTGGATCGGCTGCGGCGAGTGCGAGCAATGCGCTCAAGGCCTCGAGAACCTCTGCCTCAAGCCGCAATTCGTCGGCGTCAACCGCGATGGCGGCTTCGCCGAATTCGTCGATGTCCCCCATCCCGATTATCTCATCGATCTGAAGGGCCTCGACCCGGTTGCCGCGGCACCCATGGTCTGCTCGGGGCTGACGACCTACAGCGCGCTCAAGAAGTTCGGGCCGCTGGCCGGCCGGCGCCCCGTGGTGATCATCGGTGCCGGCGGACTCGGCCTGATCGCGATCGCGATCGCCAGGATGCTCGACGCCGCCGGCGTCGTCGTCGTCGAGCTCGATGCGGCCAAGCGCCAGGCTGCGCTGGACGCCGGCGCCTTGGCGGCGATCGCGCCCGGCGACGGCGCGACCGACGGCATCAGGCAGGCGGTCGGCGGCTCGGTCTGGGCGGTGCTCGACCTTGTCGGCAGCGGCGCCACGGCACAGCTCGCCGTCGATGTGCTCGACAAGACCGGCAAGCTCGTCGTGGTCGGCCTCTTCGGCGGCGCCGTCGAGCTGCCTGTGCCGATGCTGCCGCTGAAGGTCCTGACGATCCAGGGCAGCTATACCGGTTCGCCGGCAGAGCTGCGCGATTTCGTCGCCCTCGCCCACGCCAAGGGCTTGCCTTCGGCCCCGCTCGACAGGCGTCCGCTGTCGGCGGCGCCGGTGGCGCTGAGGGATCTCAAGGAAGGCCGCGTCGTCGGCCGCGTCATCCTGCAGCCGTGACCGCTACGGGCCCATCTGGGCCGAGCCAATGGAGATGCCGATGAACAGCCATACACCGGCGGCAGCGCCGCATCCCTATCTCACCCAGCCCGACAAGGGCCATTTGATCGACGGGCGAATGGTGCCCGCGCGCTCCGGCCGCAGCTTCGACACCGTGAACCCCGCCACGGGGCAGGTGATCGCCCGGCTCGCCGAGGGCTCGGCGGAGGATGTCGATATCGCCGTCGCCTCGGCGAGGCGCGCCTTCGAGGGGCCGTGGAGCCGCTTCACACCCTATCAGCGCCAGGCATTACTGGTGCGCGTCCATGAACTGCTCGACCGCCATTTCGACGAGCTCGCCCTGCTCGAGACGCTGGACATGGGCGCGCCGCTATCGCGGACGAAGGCGTTCCGGAGCTATCTGCAGCAGGTGGCGCTCTACTATTCGAGCCAGGCGGTGAACACCGCCGGCGAGACATTGCCGAACTCCCTGCCCGGCAGCATCATGACGATGAGCCTCAAGGCGCCGGTCGGCGTCGTCGGCGGCATCATCCCTTGGAACGGTCCGCTGATCAGCCAGTGGTGGCTGCTCGGCGGCGCTCTCGCGACGGGCTGCACGCTGGTTCTCAAACCGGCGGAGGATGCTTCGCTCAGCGTGCTGCGAATGGTCGAGTTGCTGCACGAAGCCGGGATGCCGGAAGGCGTCGTCAATGTCGTGACCGGCTATGGCGCCGTCGCCGGCGAGGCGCTGGCGCGCCACCCCGGCGTCGACCGCGTCGCCTTCACCGGCTCGACCGAGACCGGGCAGCGCATCATCGAGGCCTCTACCTCCAACATCAAGCGGCTCCAGCTCGAACTCGGCGGCAAGTCGCCCGACATCGTCTTCGCCGATGCCGACCTCGACATCGCCGTACCGGGCGCCGCCATGGCAGTGTTCAACAACAGCGGCCAGGTCTGCTATGCCGGTTCGCGGCTGTTCGTCGAACGCAGCATCCAGGCCGAATTCGTCGAGCGCCTCGCCGCCTTCGGCAAGACGCTGCGCGTCGGCAACGGGCTCGACCCGGCCGTGAATCTCGGTCCGCTGATCTCGCAAAAGCAGCTCGACCGTGTTCTCGGCTATATCGACATCGCCGAGAAGGAGGGCGCGGTGCTGGCGGGCGGCGGCGGCCGCCTCGGCGGCGAACTCGCCGGCGGCTATTTCGTCGAGCCGACGATCTTCGCGCAGGTCCGCAACGACATGAGGATCGCGCGGGAGGAGATCTTCGGGCCGGTGATCTCGGTCATCCCGTTCGACACGCCGGACGAAGCGTTGAAGCTCGCCAACGACACCGTCTACGGCCTCGGCGGCGCGGTCTGGACCCGCAATATCGCGACGGCGCTGACGATGGCACGCGGCATCCAGTCGGGGACGGTCTGGGTCAACTGCTACGGCATGGTCGACCCGGCCGTCGGCTTCGGCGGCATCAAGATGAGCGGCTACGGCAACAAGGGCGGGCCGCACCATGTCGACGCCTTCCTCTATCAGAAGAACGTCTACATCAATCATGGTTGAGCGGCGGCGCGAGAAAGGCACGAACTGATGGCGATCGACTTCGAGATCGACGAGGGGATCGCGACGATCACGATCAACCGGCCCGAACGGTTGAACGCGATGGATGCGGATCATTACCGCGCCCTGTCGGAAGCCTGGATCAAGGTCCGGGACGACAACGACATCCGCGTCGCCATCGTCACCGGTGCCGGCGAGCGCGCCTTCACCACCGGAGCCGACATCAAGAGCTTCGTCGCCTCCCCGGCCGATTATTCGCAGATGTGGCTGACGCAGCGCGACCAGCTGCTCAATCGCGGACTGGAGGTCTGGAAGCCGGTGATCTGTGCCGTGAACGGGCTTTGCCTCGGCGGCGGCATGACATTGCTGATGGGCACCGATCTGCGCGTCGCGGCCGAGCACGCCACCTTCAGCCTGGCCGAGGTCAAGCGCGGCGTCATCCCGGCCAATGGCGGCACCCAGCGCGTGCTGTCTCAGCTGCCCCATGCGATCGCGATGGAGATGCTGCTCACCGGCGACTCCATCGACGCGCAGGCCGCGTTGCGCTGGGGCCTGATCAACAAGGTCGTGCCCGCAGGCGAGGTACTGGATGCCGCCAGGGACTATGCCCGCCGCATCGCATCGGCTGCTCCATTGGCCGTGCAGGCCGCCAAGGAGCTGGCCATTCGCGGCAAGGACATGGACCTCACCACCGGCCTGCGCATGGAGCAGTTGGTCCTGAGGCTGCTGCAGGCGACGGACGACGCAAAAGAAGGCCCTGCGGCCTTTGCCAAAAAGCGACCACCCGAATTCCAAGGGCGATGACGACGCGCCAAATGTCGCGACAGGTGCCGCGCACGGCACGCCGCCTTGCAGCAGGAGCAGCTCCCAGATGACTGTCGACCTCGAGATCAACGGGCCGGTCGCCACTGTCCGGCTCAATCGGCCGGACCGGCTCAACGCGCTCTCCGAGGAGATGAAGGAGGCGATGCCCGACATGTTCGGGCAGGTGAACCGCGATCCGGCGATCAAGGTCGTCGTGCTCTGCGGGGCCGGGCGCGGTTTCTGCGCCAGCGGCGACACCTCGACCATGGGCCGGTTCACCGCCGTCTCCGGACGCGAGCGCTTGAAGCGGGCGCATCGGATGATCATCGCGCTGGCCAATATCGAAAAGCCCGTCATCGCCAGCGTTCGCGGGCCAGTCGCCGGCATCGGCTGGAGCATGGCACTGGCCTGCGACATGATCGTCGCCTCCGAGACGGCGGTTTTCTCCCAGGTCTTCCGCAATGTCGGTCTTTCGCCGGATGGCGGCGCGATCTACTTCCTCTCCAAGGTCCTCGGTGAATTGCGCGCCAAGGAACTGGTCTATAGGGCGCGCAAGCTCCCGGCCGAAGAGGCGTATTCTCTTGGTCTCGTGACGAGGCTGGCAGCGGATGCCGAGCTCGAGGCGACGACGCAGACGCTTGTCGAAGAGCTCGTCGACGGGCCGCATTTCTCGTTCGGCACGACCAAGAAGATGTTCAAGCTGCTGCATTCGCCGAGCCTTGAGACCTTCCTCGATGCGGAGGCCTGGGCGCAGGGGGTCAATCTGATGACCGGCGATCACAGCGAAGGCATCCAGGCCTTCGGCGAGAAACGCAAACCGGTTTTCAGCGGACAATAGCCGGCGCAGATCGTGCCCGAGCCCGTGGCATGCTAGAGCGGCTTTCGATCTGATCGAAAGCCGCTCCAGACTCCGCCGATCTTACTCAAGGCGAGATCACCATCCCGGCCGGAGCGAAGCCTCGCCGAGATGACAACGACGGCTCGGTGCGAAATCGGCGCGCTCTAGGCGGCAGGGCGCTTGCGCTGCAATCCCGAGCGGCGGCATTGAGCGACGAGATCGCCGTGTTGATTATAGGCCCGATGCAGGAACGTCACGATGCCGACGTCCGGCCGCGACCGGCTATCGCGCAGCTCAACCACCTCGGTTTCCACCCTGATCGTATCGCCATGAAATAGCGGCTTGGGAAAGCGGACCTCGTCCCAGCCGAGATTGGCGACCGCGGTTCCGAGCGTCGTATCGCCGACCGAAATGCCGACCATCAGTCCGAGGGTAAAGGCGCTGTTGACGAGGCGTTGGCCGAATTCGGTCTGCGTTCGGCAATATTCCTCGTCGAGGTGAAGATAGGCAGGATTATGCGTCAGCGCGCTGAACCAGACGTTGTCGGCTTCAGTGATGGTGCGTCGGATCTCGTGCCTGAAGCTTTGCCCCACGCTCAGTTCGTCGAAAAACAGGCCAGCCATTTGGCTCTCCGCTCTAGACCGGGCAAGCGCCCCGGCGACACAGCGCCGGCCACTCACCATTGACTGAAATATATAATGGTCCTACCTTTTAATTAGCAAATGCCTCGCGCACAAGAGCAATGATGGGAGGATGGTTATGAAGGTAATGTGCGCGAAAGCGCTTTGGCTTGCGGCCGTGCTGGGCTGGCCCGGTTCCGCGACCGCGCAGGACTATCCGCAGAAGCCGATCCGCATGATCGTGCCCTTCGCGGCAGGCGGCGGCACCGATGTGCTGGCCCGGATCGTCGCGAACGGGCTGGCCGAGCGGATGAAGACGCAGGTCGTAGTCGAGAACCGCGCCGGGGCCGGGTCCGTCAGCGGCACGGATGCCGTAGCGAAGGCAGCGCCCGACGGCTACACGATTCTCTACAATTCGGTCGCCTACGCCATCAATCCGGGCGTCTACAAGAGATTGCCCTATGCGCCGGCCGACCTCGTTCCCGTCGCGCTCGCCGGCAGCGCCCCGCTCGTCCTTGTCGCGCATCCCTCGGTACCGGCCAAGGATCTCAAGGAACTGATCGCGCTCTTCAGGTCCAAGCCCGGCGAATACAATTACGGCTCCTCCGGCAACGGCACGACGTTGCACATGGCGGCCGAGATGTTTCGCTCGATGGCCAAGGTCGACATCGTCCACGTGCCTTATCGCGGCGCAGCGCCAGCCATGACCGACCTCATCGGCGGGCGCGTCGCCCTGGTCTTCGACCAGGTGTCGACCGCCGCTCCGCTGGTCGAAGGTGGCCAGCTGAAAGCGATCGCCGTGACAACCAGGACGAGATCCAACCTGCTGCCGAACACGCCGACGCTCGACGAGGCGGGGCTGCCCGGCTACGAGACCTATACTTGGAACGTCGTCGCGGTTCCGCGCGGCACGCCGCAGCCGATCATCGACAGGTTGAACCGGGAGATCGTCGCGCTGATGGGGGACGCGCCGATACGCAAGCGCTACGATGAACTCGGTGCGGAAACGAGCAAGCCCCTATCGCCCTCCGAGGTCGCCGCCTTCGTCAAATCCGAAACCGACAAGTTCGGCGCGATCGCCCGCGAAGCGGGTGTCTCGATCGAGTAGAGAGTAAGAAGGCCTGCCGGCAGGCCGGCAGGCCTGTTCTTTGCCGAGGCGGAATAGAGGCGGCAGGCGGAGCCGCGGCCCCCGTCTACTCGGCAGCGCTGATCCGATCCTCAAGCAGCCCGAGCTCGGCCAGGATCTCGTCGGTATGCTCGCCATGCAATGGCGGCGGCAGGTCGGGTCGGGCGATGGCGCCATCGAAGCGCACGGGCTGTGCGATCGCGTGCAGCGCGCCCGTTTCCGGCCGCGAGTAATCCATCACGATACCGCTGGCCTGCGTATGCGGATGCTTCAGAAGCTGCTCGAGCGAGTTGATCGGCGAGCACGGAATGCCGGCGTGCGACAGTTCCTCATGCCAGTGCGCGACGGTGCCGTGCAGTAGCGCGGCCTGAACAAGCTCCAGCGTGCGCGGGCGATTGCGAACACGGTCGGCGTTGGTGCGGAATTCGGGATCGTCGACGAGATGTTGCAAGCCAGTGGCCGCGCAGAACTTGCGCCAGAGATTGTCATTGGCGACGCCGATCATGATCGGGCCGTCGGCTGCCTCGAAGGCCTGGTAAGGGCAGAGCGATTCATGGCTCGAGCCGCACTTCTTCGGCTGCACCCCGCGCTCCCAGAAGCTCTGCAGATTATAGGCCATCAGGCCCATGGCGGTGTCGTAGAGCGAGACGTTGACGGTACCGCCCTTGCCGCTGCTCTGCCGTTCGAAGAGCTTCGCCAGGATCCCGGTCAGTGCATGCATGCCGGTCATCTGGTCGATCGGTGAGATCGGGCTGCGGATGTGGCTGCCGTTCTCGTCGCCGGTCAGTGCCATCACGCCGCAGAAGGCTTGCAGGATCACATCGTAACCGGGCGCTGCCCGCATCGGACCGGTGCGGCCGAAGCCCGAAATGCTGCAATGGATCAGCCGCGGATTGATCGCCTGCAAGGTCGGCGCATCGATCGCCAGACGTTCGGCGACGCCGGTTCCGAAGCTCTCGACCGCGATGTCGGCGGTCTTCGCCAAGCGATGGACGATGTCGCGCCCACGCTGCGTCTTGAGATCGACCGCGATGCTGCGCTTGTTGCGGTTCACGCTCAGGAAGACCGCACCGAGGCCGGGCGCCCGGAACGGCGGCCAGCCGCGCGTCTCGTCGCCGAGCTCGACGGGCTCGACCTTGATCACGTCGGCGCCCATCTCGCCGAGATATTGGGTGCAAAGCGGACCGGCCAGGACTTTGGTGAGGTCGAGGACGCGGACGCCGTTCAAAGGCTTCGACAATGCGATTCTCCCACGCCGTCACGGACGGCGTTCAACCATGAAGGATTTCGGCCTGCGCTATGGCCCGGTCATTTCTTCTCGATCTTGGCGATCTCGACCAGTTTCACCCAGCGGGCAGCGTCCTCGTCGACATAAGCGCCGAGTTCCGCTGGCGTCGTCGAAAGGATTTCCGAGCCGATCTGGTTGACGAAAGCGATCATCTCGGGCTCGCGCAGCAGCTCGTTCAGCGCCGAGTTCAGGCGCTCGATCACCGGTCGCGGCGTTGCCGCTGGAGCGAAGGCCGCGACCCAGGCCACGATGTTGAAGTCAGGGACACCCAGCTCCATCAACGTCGGGGTATCAGGCAAGGTCGGCACACGCTTGGGGCCCGTCACCGCCAGAACCGGAAAGCGCTTGTCCTGGATCATTCCGAGCGCGCTCGCCGGATCGGGGAAGAAGACGTCGATGCGATCGCCGATCAGGTCCGTCAGGGCCTGCGGCGAGCCGCGATAGGGCACATGCTCCATGTCGAAGCCGAGGCGGGCCTTGAGTAATTCGGCCGAAGCGCGGCTCCCCATGCTGCCGCTACCATAGGAGAGCGAGGGATTGGCTGCCTTGGCGGCCTTGACGAAACCTGCGAAATCCTTCGCCGGCAAGCCCGGCCGGATGGCCAGGATGAACGGGATGCGAATGATACCGCCGACCGGAGCAAAGTCCTTCTTCGGGTCATAGGGCAGGTGCCGATAGACGCTCGGATTGGCCGAATGCGTCGTGTTGGTGGTGATGAGAAGCGTGTAGCCGTCCGGCGTGGCGCTGGCCACCATTCGACTGGCAATGATTCCGTCAGCGCCAGCCTTGTTCTCGATAACGAAACCTTGCCCCAGCTTTCGCTGAAGACCCTCGCTGACCTTGCGGGCGACTGCATCGGTCGCGCTGCCGGCCGGGAATGGCACCACGATGGTGACGGGCCGGGTCGGGAAGTCTGGTCCCTGCGCCCTGCCCGCTGTCGTCGCGCCGACGCACATCGCCGCGGCCAGCATCACCGCGAACGCGTTTAGTTTCGTCATCGTTTGCTCCCTCGCGCTGCTGTCGAGCGTCCCCGGTGTGCGTCAGGCCGTCAGGCGGTCGGTGGCCCGGCTCGTCCGGCAGCTGAAGCCCCGATAGCCGTCTTCCGCGATCTCGGCGCAAATCCTGCGATAGTTCCCGAGTCCCCCGACATAGGGCATGAACATGCGCGTCTTTCCCGGGATGTTGGCGCCCATGTACCAGGAGCTGGCGCTCGGATAGAGCGTCCGCTGGGCGGCGGCGTTGACCTCCTCGGCCCACCGACGCTGGGCCTCCGGCTCCGCTTCGATGATGTCCAGGCCCCGCGAACGCAGATGCGCGAGGCAGGCTGCGATCCAGTCGACATGCTGTTCAATCGAGACGATCATATTGCTCAGGACGGAGGGACTGCCGGGGCCGGTGACCGTGAACAGGTTCGGAAAACCGGCGACCATCAGGCCGAGATAGCTCCTGGGCCCGTCCTGCCATTCCTGCCTGAGCGTCCGCCCACCCTGTCCCGCGATATCGATCGCCGTCAGCGCGCCTGTAAGCGCATCGAAACCGGTCGCGAACACCAGGATATCGAAGGGATGCGTTTCGCCTCCGGCGATGACGCCATCCGGCGTTATGCGTTCGATCGGATGCTTGCGGGCGTCGACGAGCCGGACGTTCTCGCGGTTGTAGGTGGCATAGTAATCGGTGTCGACGCAGATGCGTTTTGCGCCGAGCGGGTGGTCATGCGGCAGCAGCGCGGCGGCCGTGTCGGGATCGGCGACGATCTCCCGGATCTTGCCGTGGACGAAGGCAGCCGCGGTACGGTTCGCCTGCTCGTCGAGCAGCAGATCGTTGAAGGCGTGCATGAAATTCGCACCGCCCTTCTGCCAGCGGCGCTCGTATTCCTGCGATCTTGCCGCTTCATCGACCTGCAGCGCGCCCTTGTCGCTGAATTCGTAGATCGTCCCTGACCAGGTCGTCTCGCGCGCCCGCTTCCTCAATGCGGGATAGTCGCTCTTCCACGATTGCTCGTAAGCCTCGGTCATGTCCCAGTTGCGGGCCGGCACGCTGAAATTCGGCGTGCGCTGGAAGACCGTCAAATGCTCCGCCTGCCGGGCGATCAACGGAATCGCCTGGATGCCGGAGGAACCGGTACCGATCACTCCGACACGCTTGTCGCGGAGATCGACTGGTTCATGTGGCCATTGCGCGGTCTGGAGAATGCGGCCAGCGAAACTGGCGAGGCCGTCGATTGCGGGCAATCGCGAGGAGGAGAGACAGCCAGTGCACATCACGCAATAAGTCGCTTCGATGAGCTCCCCGTGAGCTGTCTCAAGCGCCCAGCGGACGGCCTGCGGATCGAATGTCGCGGCAACGATGCGGGTGTCGAGGACGACGTCGCGGCGCAGATCGAAACGGTCGGCGACATGGTTGATGTAACGCAAGATCTCGGGCTGCGTCGCGAACCGCTCGCTCCAGTGCCACTCCTGCTCGAGCGCCGCATCGAAGGAATAGGAGTACTGCATGCTCTCGACATCGCAGCGCGCGCCTGGATAGCGGTTCCAGAACCAAGTGCCGCCGATATCGCTGCCAGCCTCGTAGACGCGAGCCCGAAATCCTAGGCTGCGCAGCTTGTGCAGCAGGTAGAGACCGGCGAACCCCGCCCCTACGATCGCGACGTCGAGGTCAGATGTCTGCGCGCTCGATTTTGATTGGGTGTGTGCCACGTCGTTTCCCCGCTCGGCGATCTGCGCCTTTCGCGCGTTGGGTCAACGTTAGGCCGGTTCAACTCAATGGTCAAACCATTTGACGATTATTCCGGATTTGCATTAAGAGCTGGCGCAGCCAAGGAGAGAAACGGATGAAACTGCGTTCCATGTTGTTCGTACCGGCCGACAGCGAACGAAAGTTCGCCAAGGCCAATGCAAGCGGCGCCGACGCCCTGATCCTCGACCTCGAGGATTCGGTTGCACCCGATCGCAAAATGATGGCGCGCCAAATGCTGAAGGACCTTGTGCAGCCTGACCCGAGGCGAAGCTGGTCGTTCTGGGTGCGCATCAATGCGCTGGATACAGGCTTGACGTTGGATGACCTCTCGGCAGCGGTGCAGCAAGGCCTCGACGGGATCATGATCCCGAAGGCCAATGGCGCTGCCGACCTTGAGCGGATTGGCCACTATCTCGACGCCCTCGAGGTGCGCAGCGGCATGGCTCGCGGCACGGTAAAGGTCGTCGTCGTGGCCACCGAGACACCAGCTGCGATGTTCAATCTCGGCAGCTATGCGCCGGCGCATGAGCGGTTGGCTGGCTTGACCTGGGGTGCGGAAGATCTTGGCGCCGTGATCGGCTCCAGCGCCAACAAGCAGAGCGACGGCGACTGGACGCAGACCTACCGTATCGTCCGCTCGATGTGCCTGTTCGCGGCGGCGGCGGCCGATGTTGCACGCATCGACACGCTCTATGCCGATTTCCGGGATCCTGCCGGGCTTGAGGAGAGCTGCAGGATGTCCCAGCGTGACGGGTTCACCGGGCGCATCGCGATCCATCCGGACCAGGTCGAGACCATCAACCGCTGCTTCTCGCCATCGGCCGAGGATCTCGCCCAAGCCAGGCGTATCGTCGCCGCCTTCGAATCCCAGCCCGGCATCGGAACGGTCGGCATCGATGGCAAGATGTACGACATGCCCCATCTCAAGCTGGCCCGCCGCCTCGTGGCGGCAGCCGACTGAGATAAATCTACTCGATCAGCAAATCGGACTCCTCGCGTGCCTTGGTCAGGGCACGCGAGGCCTTGACGTGGCGCTCCATCCGCCGATAGGCCGCTGTCCCGTCTCCAGCCTCGATCGCCGCCATGATCCTCGTATGGGCGCCGACGACGGCATGACGAAGCTCCAGCGTGTCGTACTCCTCGACCACCGTCGAGACCGCGACGTCGTAGGAGATGGAGTAGAGGAATGCCGCCAGCAGGTCGTTGCTGCCCGCAGCCGCGACCGCGTTGTGCCAGTCGATGTTAATGGCGGCGAATTGCTCGCGATCCGCGACCGCACCCGCCAGCTCCTCGCTCAGCTCGCGCAGGCGCTGCAGGTCGCCTTCCGTGCGACGCTCCGCGGCCATCCGCGCAAGCGGCGGCTCGAGCGCCTCGCGCGCTTCCTGAAGAGACCTGATCGATATCCGCCGCCCCCGCACGAACTGGGTAACGAAATGCGCCATTGCATCGTTACCGGGCCGGCTGACGATGATGCCCCCGAGGCGACCAAGCTTCGTCTTGATCAGCCCTTCGACCTCCAGCTTGCGCAACGCCTCGCGAACGGAGCCGCGGCTCAGACCGGTTTGCGAGACCAGCTCCCGCTCGGTCGGCAGGCGAGCGCCTTCTTCCAGCGTGCCGTCCAGAATGGTTTGCCTCAACCTGTCGGCGAGCACCTCGTAGGATTTCTGCACTGAAATCCTGCCGAGCATCGGCTCCGAACCGCGTTCCGTATCGCTCATCGCTCTCCTCGACCATAAAGGCTCGGCCAAAACCCTGCTCATTGGCGAAATGGTAGGAGCATATCAAGGCCAAACTTCGAGATCGCCAGCCCTCACGTCGAAATGACCCCGACAGATCATATCAGAATAATCCTGGCGGTTGTGACCTGAGCGGGTCCCGCGCCAAGCGATCCACCGAAATCCTTGCTTTTGCGAGCACCGCTCACCGCCTGCAAAATCATACCTGCGCAGCACAAAAAAGGTCAAACCATTTGACGATTGTCTCCATAGGATTTAGTCGATTCACATAGACCGGCGAGAGAGTGCATGGCTGGCCGGCCTGAAGACAAATCAGGATCGCGTCGCCTGCATGCGAGCTGATGCGGCCATGCCGGCGCAGGGAGGTCGTGCCATGAAGAAACTGCAAAAGGTCATCATCAGCTGCGCCGTGACGGGCTCGATCCACACCCCGTCCATGTCCGAGGCATTGCCGGTCAATGCCGACCAGATCGCCGAGCAGGCGATCGATGCCGCCAAGGCGGGAGCCGCGATCCTGCATTTGCACGCCCGCAACGAGGCCGACGGCTCGCCCTCCTCGGCGCCCGAGGACTATATGCGCTTCCTGCCGCGCATCAGGCAGGACTGCGACGCCGTGGTGAACATCACCACCGGCGGCGGGCTCGGGATGAGCCTCGACCAGCGCCTGCTGGCTGCCAATACGCTGAAGCCCGAGCTGGCCTCGATGAACATGGGCTCGCTGAACTTCGGCCTATTCCCGGCGGCGGAGAAGATCAAGACGTACAAGCAGCCCTGGGAACAGGGCTATCTGGAGATGACGCGCGATTTCATTCTCTCCAACACCTTCGCGCAGATCGAGCGCGGCATCGGTGAGCTCAGCGCGCACGGCACCCGATTCGAGTTCGAATGCTATGATGTCGGCCATCTCTACAACCTGGCCTGGGCAGTCGAGCGCCGGCTCGTCCAGCCGCCTTTCCTGGTGCAGTGCATCTTCGGCGTGCTCGGCGGCATCGGCCCCGACACCGAGAACCTGATGCACATGAAGCGCGTCGCCGACTCCCTCTTCGGCGACGACTACATCCTCTCGGTGCTCGGCGCCGGCCGCCACCAGACCAGCCTGGTCACCATGGGCGCGATCCTCGGCGGCTGCGTGCGCGTCGGACTGGAGGATTCGCTCCATCTCGGCAAGGGCGTGCTGGCGCGCTCGAATGCCGAGCAGGTCGCCAAGATCCGGCGTATCCTCGGCGAGCTCTCGCTGGAGGTCGCGAGCCCCGACGATGCCCGCGCCATGCTCGGCCTCAAGGGCGCTGACAAGACGGCCTTCTAGATCAAGCGAGAGTTCCTGAGATGATCGAGCTGAACGACGACCAGCGAGCGCTCTGCGACGGTGTCGCCGCAGTATGCAGGCGCTTCGACGACGAGTACTGGGCGGCCTGCGAACGCGACGCCCGCTTCCCGCGCGAGTTCCACCAGGCGATGGCGGCCGATGGCTGGCTCGGCGTCACCATGCCCGAGGAATTCGGCGGGGCCGGGCTCGGCGTCACCGAAGCTGCATTGGTCATGCACACGGTCGCCGGCTGTGGCGGCGCAATGGCGGCGGCCTCCTCGATCCACATCAACATGTTCGGCCCGCACCCGATCGTGGTGCACGGCTCACCGGAGCAGAAGCAGCGTTGGCTGCCACGGCTGGTCTCGGGCGAGGATCAGGTCTGCTTCGGCGTGACCGAGCCCAATGCCGGGCTCGACACCACCAACATCACCACCTTCGCCACCAAGGTCGAGGGCGGCTACCGCGTCTCCGGCCGCAAGATCTGGACCTCGACCGCGCAGGTCGCCAGCAAGATCCTGCTGCTCACCCGCACCACCGCGCGCAAGGACGCCAGACGCCCGACCGAGGGCATGACGATCTTCTACACCGATCTCGACCGCTCGAAATTCGAGGTGAAGAGCATCGCCAAGCACGGCCGCGCCGCGGTCGATTCCAACATGGTCTTCATCGACGATGTCTTCATCCCGGAGGAAGACCGCATCGGCGAGGAAGGCAAGGGCTTCAGCTACCTGCTCGACAGCCTGAATCCCGAGCGCGTGCTGATCGCCGTCGAGGCGATCGCGATCGGCCAGGACGCACTCGGCCGGGCCGCGCGCTATGCGCGGGAGCGCAACGTCTTCGGCCGGCCGATCGGCCAGAACCAGGGCATCCAGCACCCTCTGGCCGAGCGCTGGATCGCACTTGAGGCTGCCTGGTTGATGGCGATGAAGGCGGCCACGCTCTACGACGCCGGCAAGCCCTGCGGCGCCGAGGCGAACGGCGCCAAGTTCCTCGGCGCCCGCGCCGGCTACGACGCCTGCCTGCAGGCGGTGATGACCCATGGCGGCATGGGCTATGCCAAGGAATACCAGGTCGAGCGGCTGCTGCGCGAGGTACTGGTGACGCGGCTTGCCCCGATCAGCGAGCAGTTGATCCTCTCGTTCATCGCCGAGAAGGTGCTCGGGCAACCCAAGTCGTATTGAGAGCCGCCCCTGCGGCCGTGTTGGCGAAACCGAAAAGCGAGGATTCATCCCGTGAACAACCGTCAGTGGCGCCTCGCAGAGCATCCCCAGGGCATGCCGAAGGAACAGAACTGGAGCTTGCACGACGCACCGATACCGGAGCCCGGCCCGGGCCAGATCCTGGTCAGGACGCAATGGCTCTCGCTCGACCCCTATATGCGCGGGCGCATCAGCCCCTCGGCGAACTACGCCAAAGGCGTCGCGATCGGCGAAGTGATGCAGGGCGGCGGTCTCGGCGAGGTCCTCGTCTCGAACCACCCGGATTGGAAGCCGGGCGATCTTGCCGAGGCGATGGGCTTCGGCTGGCAGGAATACGTCGTTCTGACGCCGGATCTACCGGGCTCCGCCAAGGCCAACAAGGTCCGCTCCGATCTGGCACCACCGCAAGCCGCGCTGTCCTGGCTCGGCATGCCCGGCCTCACCGCCTATGTCGGGATGTTCGAGATCGGCCGGCCCAAGCCCGGCGACACGTTGCTGGTCTCGGCCGCTTCAGGCGCGGTCGGCCAGATCGTCGGCCAGATCGGCAAGCTTTCCGGGGCACGGGTGATCGGTATCGCCGGCTCCGACGAGAAACTCGCCTGGTGCCGCTCGGTCGGCTTCGACGAGACAATCAACTACAAGACGGTCAACGACCTCGCCGGCACGCTTGCCGCTATCGCCCCGGGCGGCATCGACGTCTTCTTCGACAATACCGGAGGCCCGATTCACGACGCCGCACTGCGCAATCTCGCGACCGCCGCCCGAGTGGTCATCTGCGGGCGCATCGCGCTGGCGAACGATTTCGGCCAGGACGATATCGGCCTGCGCGCCTCCTCGCGCCTGATCGTGACCCGCGCCATGCTGCAGGGCCTCGTCGTCTTCGATTGGTGGCACAAGCGCGACGAGGCTTTCGCCCGCCTGGCGAGATGGCACCGTGATGGGCGGCTGCAGACCAAGGAAGACGTCATCGACGGCTTCGAGCGCGTCCCCGAAGCCTTCCTGCGGATGATGTCGGGCCGCAACTTCGGCAAGCAGCTCGTCAGGCTGGCCTCAGGCTGAGCCCGAGGGACTCAGCCTGCCTTGGCGAAGGGGCAAGCCGCAGGATCGGCCGGAGCGAAGGCTTCGGCCGCCGGCAGCCCCCCGACGACCTTGTAGAGATCCCATTCGCCCTTCGATTCGGCCGGTGTCTTGACCTGCAGGATGACCTGATCGCGCATCACCTGCCCGTCCGGCCGGATCCGGACATTCTTCGACATGAAGTCGTTGACGGGCGTCGCCTTCATATGCGCGACGATTGCCGCATTGTCGTCGCTGCCGACGGCCTTCACCGCTTTGAGATAATGCAGGGTTGCGCCGTAGGCGCTGGCCTGGATCATGTTCGGCATGCGCTTGAACCGCTCGAGGAAGCGCTTGGCGAAGGCACGGCTCTCGTCATTCTGGTCCCAGTAATAGGTCGAGGTCTCCAGCAGTCCCTGGGCGGTCTGCAGCCCCATCGCCTTCACGTCGTGCAGGGTCATGCTGAGCGGCGCGATGAGTTGCTTGGGGCGGATGCCGAACTCGTCAGCCTGCTTGACGACGTTCGGCACGTGGACGCTCGTCGTCGCCAGAGCGAGAACCTTCGCACCGGAGGACTGGGCCTTGAGCAGGTCGGACGAGAAATCGACCGTATCGAAGCCGTGCCTGGCCGAACCGATCACCTTGCCGCCGGCGGCCTGGATCATCGCCGTCGTGTCGTTCTGGACAGTGTGGCCATAGGTATAGTCCACGGTCAGGAAGAACCAGCTGTCTCCGCCGGCCGCGATCATCGCCTTCACCACGCCGATCGCCTGGCTGTAGCTGTTGTGGTTCCAGTGGATGCCGTTGGGTCCGCACTTCTTGCCGGTCAGGTCAGCGCTCGACGACGAGATGAAGATGACGGCCTTGTTCTTGTCCTTGGCGAGCTCCTGAACGCCGAGCGCGACGCTGGTGATGCCGACGTCGAAGATCGCGCTGACCCCGTCATCGTACCAGCGCCGCGCCAGGCTGATGCCGATATCGGGCTTGTTGAGGTGATCGCCCGGGACGATCTCGATTGGGCGGCCGAGGACGGAGCCGCCGAAGTCTTCGACCGCCATCCTGATGCTCATGAACGAGCCCGGGCCGGAGAGATCGACGACGATGCCGGACATGTCGCTGAGGGCGCCGATCCGGAAGGGCTTCCCCTGAGCCGCCCCCCTGCCCGCGGCGAGCAACGGCGCCGACAGAGCAGTTGCGACAAGGGTACGGCGGCTGATGCTGCGAGGCGATGCCATATGCGACTTCATGGTGCTCCTCCCAAAGGCCGCCCGGCCGGTCTCTCCCCGGCTCGTGCGAGACGCGCTGCGCTCGAACCTGCCAGGTTGGCCCTGGTCAGCGGGCGACTTCCCGGCTACGGTGCGAGAAATCTGATAATTGGTCAAACCTTTTTATGATTTACTGATGCGGACGACATTTTTGCCGACGGTGCGGCGGGCGAGAATGTCCTCGTAGCCGCGAATGACGTCCTCGAAGGCGTAGATGCAGCCGACATGAGGCGAGATGCGCCCGTCCTCTATCCATCCCAGCATCCTGTGATAGTCGGCCATCCCCCTACCGCCGGTGGTTTCGATCGCCAGGCGTGCCTCGACGCCGATTATCGAAATCATCTTCACCAGCAGGACATTGGTCTTGGCGAGAGCAGGCAGGCCGGAGGTGAAGCCGACGACCAGGATCCGCCCCCCCGGCGCGATCGCGCGCATCGAGAGCTCGAACGCCTCCCCGCCGACGGGATCGAGATAGACATCGGCCCCCCGTCCCCCGGTGAGCTCCTTGATTCGATCGCGGGCGTTCTCCGTACGCAGGTTGATAACGTGATCGGCGCCAAGGGCCCTGACCTGAGCAAGCCGACCATCATCGCTGCCGGTGCCTATGACTGTGGCGCCCATCGCCTTGCCGAGCTGGACGGCGGCGACGCCGATGCCGCCGGCCGCGCCATGCACAACAAGCGTCTCGCCGGCCTTCAGCCCGCCCCTGTTCTCAAGGGCGTTGAAGCAGGTCCAGTAATTGATCGGATAGGCAGCGGCCTGCTCGAAGGAGATCGTGTCGGGCTTGGCGAAAACGAAGGCCTGCGGCATGACCGCATACTCGGCCAGGCCGCCGCCCTCGAGACTGAACGAGAAGGCAGACACCGCGTCGCCGAGTTTGAACTGATTGACCCCCTCGCCGCAGGCGGTGACGATCCCCGCCATCTCGCTGACCGGGACATAAGGCAGCGGCGGTGTCTTCTGATAGGTGCCCTTGAGCACCAGCGTCTCGCCGAAATTCAAGCCTGCCGCAATCACCCTGATCTGGACCTGGCCGGGCCCCGGCTGCGGAACCGGTATGTCCTCTACGGCCAGGACGAAGGGATCCTGAAACGCCCTGCAGACCCAGGCCTTCATGGTTGAGTCCCCGCTCCGGCGATCGAGAGATCGGCGAGCACTTCCTCGGTGTGTTCGCCCAGCAGCGGCGCGTGCCGCCGGAACTGCGCCGGTGTCGCGGAGAAGCTCGCCGGGTGAACGGGTTGGCGATATCGGCCAAGCAGAGGATGCTCGCGCTCCTCCAGCGAGCCGCAGGCAATGACGTGCGGATCGTCATGGATCTGGTCCGGGCGGTTGACCGGCGCATAGACCGCCTCGACCGTGGCGAGGCGTGCGAGCCAATCCGCCGCCGGGCGCTGCTTCAGCGCCGCCGCGACCTCCTGATTGAGCGATTTCGCATTCGAGAAGCGCTGCGCGATCGTCGCGAAACGGGCATCCGCGAGCAGGTCCGTCCGCTCCAGGACCTGGCATACGGCCTCGAACTCATCATTCGACACGAAGCCGAGCACGATCGGGTCATCCGCAGTCGGGAAGATGTAGCGTATGCTCGACAGCAACCCGCCCTTGCGCACCCCCTCGCCGACCAGCGTGTCCCAGGGCATCGATTCCGGCCAGATGAAGGCGAGCGCCGCATCCAGCATGTTCACTTTCACATGCTGGCCAAGCCCGGTGCGCGCGCGGTGCAGCAACGCCGCCGTGGCCGCCTGGGCGACGATGAGGGAGGTGACCTTGTCGGTGATCGCCTGCTGGACCTGATGGGGCTCGCCGCTCCCGGTATCCGCCTGCACGCTGGCAAAGCCGGCGATCCCTTGCAGCACGACATCGTAGACTCGGCGCCGACGGCCGATCCCGGTCTCGCCGAGCCCGCTGATGGAGACGTAGATGATGTCCTCGCGCAAGGCCCGCAGATCGTCATAACCCATGCCCAGGCGCTCCACCACGCCGGGGCGGAAGTTCTGGACGACGACGTCGCACTGCCTGGCGATCGCGCGCGCGGTCTCGACATCGGCAGGCGATTTCAGGTCGAGCAGCACCGAGCGCTTGTTGCGGTTGACGTTCAGGAACATCGTGCTCATGCCCGCGACGCCTTCACGCGACGAGCCTACCTGCCGGCCTTGATCTCCGCCCGCCGACTCGATCTTGATGACATCGGCGCCCTGATCGGCGAGCAGCATCGTCGCAAAGGGACCGGCAAGGGTCGAGCAGAGCTCGAGCACGCGATAGCCGGCGAGAGGGCCCGTCGGCACGGCATCTTGCGTCATGTCGTCTTCTCCTGCGGCTTGCCTGTTCAACCGTGGCCGAGATAGCCGATCTGGAGCGCCGCGCCGGTCGCCTCGTCGTCGACGCCGCCGCGGAACGAGATCTGGCCGTGATCGATGACGACGATGGTGTCGGCATGTTTCATGGCGTTGGTCGCGAGCTGCTCGAACACCACCACTGCGACGCCCTCCCGGCGCAGCTCGCTGAGCAACGCGTAGACGCGGTCGGTCAGGATCGGCGCCAGCCCGAGCGAGGGCTCGTCGACGAGGACGAGACGTGGCGACGCCATCAGGGCGCGACCGACCGCGAGCATCTGCTGTTCGCCCCCGCTGAAGGTGATCGCGGCGCGTTGCCGCCCTGAGCGCAGCGCCTCGGGCATCAGCTCGTAGATCCGCGCCAGACGCCGCGCGCGCTCGGCGCGGCCGGCGCCGACCGCGCCGAGGATGAGATTCTCTTCGACGGTCAGTTGGCCGAAGAGCCGGCGACCTTCCGGAATCAGGGCGACGCCGAGATCGACCAGACCGCGCTCGCCGGCGCGCCCGCCAACGTCCTGCCCCTCCATCGACAACCGACCCGCTTGCGGTTTCAGGGCGCCGCTGGCGACGAGGGCGAGCGTCGACTTGCCCGCCCCGTTCGGCCCGAGCACAGCAGTGAAGCTGGCCGGTGCGATCGCCAGATCGACACCGTCGAGCGCAAGGACGCCGCTGTAGCGGTGAACGACGTTCTCAAGCGAAAGCAGGGCGGAACCGGTCTTCACGAGGCCATCACCTTTCGTGCCTGAGACAGATCCGATGTCCCGAAATAGGCGCGCAGGACCTCGGGATGCTGCCGGACGTAATCGGGGTCGCCCTCGACCAGCAGGCGCCCGAACTCCAGCGCCACGACCTTGTCCGAGACCGCCATCACCTCCTGAACCGCATGGTCGATGATCAGGATCGAGACGCCGGCAGCGCGCATGGCGTCGAGGATGGTGCGGATGGCGCGCCGCTCTGCCGCATCGAGCCCTGCGAAGGGTTCGTCGAGAGCGATCACCGAGGCGCCGGTCGCCAGGATGCGTCCAACATCCGCGACCTTCTGGATGCCGAAGGGCAACATGTCCGGGAACTCGTCCGCATAGGCCGCCAGACCAAGCCCGGCAAGGATGCGCTCGGCGACGTCGGCCGCAGCAGATTCCGGCAAACCGGCAGCCCGGCGGCGCCCGGCGCCCAGCGCGGCGGCGGTCTCGAAGGTCTGGCGCAAGGTCAGCTCGGCAAACAGCTCGGCATGCTGGAAGGTCCGGCCGAGCCCGGAGGCGATGCGCGCATAGGCGGGCAGGCCGGTGAGGTCTATCTCGCCAAGCCGGACCACTGCGCCCTGGACCGGCTGGTAGAAGCCACTGCAGACATTCAGCAGCGTTGTCTTGCCCGCCCCGTTCGGGCCGATCAGGCCGATCGAGGTTCCCGCCGGCAGGACGAGACTGACCCCGTCCAGGGCCTTCACGCCGCCGAAATGCACCGAGACGTTCTCGAGCCGAAGCGCGGCGCTCGCCGGAGGAAGCAGCTCGCGCACGAGGGCGGTCAGCGTCACGACGTCGACGGCTTCAGCAGGCACCGCCGCACGCGATGTCGGCCGCAGCAGTGTCCTGAGCGAGGGGACGATACCGCGCCTCAGGAACAGCAGGATCAGCACCGTCGCCGAACCGAAAACGTAATAGGCCACGGCCGGAACAGCCCGCGCCAGCTCCGGCACCGTCACGATGAAGGCGGCCCCGAGCAGAGCCCCGAGCGAGCTGCCGGCGCCGCCGACGACGGTCGCCACGATCAGCTTGACGCCGCCGTCGAGGCCGAACCCCAAAGGATCGATATAAGCGATGGAGTAGGCCAGCCCGATCCCCGCAAACGAGGTGATCGCGGCCGACAGGGCGAAAGCGCGGGCATTCTCGCGCTGAGGATTGAGGCCGATCGCCATTGCCGCAGTGCGCTGGCTCTTCACCGCGAGCCAGCCGCGCCCGACATGGCTGTCAGCGACCACGTCGACGAGCAGGAACACCAGCGTCGCCAGTGCGATGCTGAGAACGAAGGCCCCTCCGAGGCTGATGCTCGCACCTGTGAGCAATAGGCGGGGCGGATCGACCGTCATCCCCTGCTGGCCGCCGGTGACCTCGACCCAATGCTCCATCACCTCGCTCGCGGCAAGGCTGAGCGCCATCGTCAGCAGACCGAAATAGAGCACGGAAAACCGGCCGGTGCTGAGCCCCAGCACATAGCCGAACAAGCCCGCCCCGAGGAAAGCGGCGACGAGAACGGCTTCGACCGGCAGGCCAAGGGCCGTGAGATTGGCGGCGAGATAGGCGCCGAAAGCGAGGAAGGCGGTGTGCCCGAGCGACCAGATGCCGGTCAGCCCGGCGAGCATCGAGACCGCGAGCACCGCGATCGAGAAGAAGGCGATCGAGGCCACCACATATTGGGCGTAGCTGCTCAGGACCTGCGGCAAGCTCACCAGCGCAGCTGCCGAAAGACCGATGGCCAGGATGAGAGACCGTCTCGTCAGCGCACTCATACCCGGGCGCTCCGGCCCGAGCCCATGAAGCCGGCGGGCTTGATGAACAGCACCGCGACGATGACGGCGAATACGATGGTGTCGCGATAATTCGCCGACATGTAGCGGCCGACGACATTGTCGAGAATACCAATGACGAAGCCGCCGACCGCAGCGCCCGGCAGGCTGGTCAACCCGCCCAGGAACACGCCGGCAAAGGCGCGGAACAAGGCCGAGAGCGTCAACGCCGCGCTGGCCGAGGTCTCTATGGCCAGGAAGAAGGCGGCAAGGCCGGCAAGAGCGCAGCCGAGGAACCAGGCGAGCGCCGCGATCAGCCCCGGCCGCAGGCCGATGATGCGAGCGGCAAAATGATCCTCGGCGCTGGCGCGCATCTGAATGCCGAGCATGGTGTAGCGGAAGAACCAGGCCACGGCCGCCATTGCGACGAGCGCGATCGCGGACGTCGCGATCTTCGACCAGCTCAGCGAAATGCCGAAGATCGAGATGCTGCCGGAAACGAGTGGCGGCACGGCCAACGGCCGATGGCCCCAGATCGTGGCGATGACGGCATGAATCAGCAGACCAAGGCCGATCGTCACCACCAGCGCGACGAAGAGACTGGCATGGCCGGCGCCGAGCGGGCGGATCAGCACGCGCTCGGTCGCGACGCCGAACAGCCCCGAGAACAGGATCGCCACGGCGAAGCCGGCCGCGACGGAAGCTCCTGCAGCCATCGCCGAAAGGCCGACGAAAACGCCGAGCGTCGCGATATCGCCAATGGCGAAGTTTACCGTATCGGTCGCCCGAAAGATGATCACCAGCCCGAGCGCAAGCAGGGCATAGGTCGATCCGCTGACGAAGCCAGCGGCGATGACGGGAAGAAGGTCCGACATGCTTTCTCGCAATAGGGACAAGTGAAACGGCGCCGGAACACGTTTGACAAAAGCGCGCTCCGGCCGGCGAGCCGTGTCGGTTCTCGGCCTGGATCAGTTCTTGGCTTCGATGAAGTCGCCGACCGTGACCCATTTGCCGCCCTTGAGGACGACGGGTTGCACGGAGCGCGTCCCAAGATGGCGCTCCGGCGAGAACGAGACCTTGCCGATGATGCCGGTGTCGAACTCCTTGATCTTGTAGAACGCCTTGACCAGCGACTCGCGCGTCAGCGGTTCGTCAGCCTGCTTCAGCGCCTCGACCATCACCTTGGCCAGGGCGAAGGTGAGTAGCGAGACATAGTCCGGCTCTTCCTTCGGCGCGTATTTCGCCAGCAGCTCACGGTACTCTTTGACGCCCGGAGCATCCGATTCGAGTGGCAGCGTGTAGTAGACACTTCGCAGCCCCTCGACGGCATCTCCGCCCATTACGACGATCTCCTTATTGACCGCCGGGGCGTAGGAGAAAATCTGCGTCTTGATCGCCTGTTGCTTCACTTCTTTGGCGAAAGCGGCGAGTTCGCCGACGGCGCCCACGAAGACGACAGCGTCAGGTGCCTTGCGCCTGACCTCGAGCGCGATCGGCGCGTAATCCGTCGTTCCGAACTTGACGGACATGAACTCGATCTTGGCGTCGGCAGAGACCGACCTGACCCCCGGCTCCGTAGCTTTGGCCGCCGCCTCGAACTGCGCGACCGCGGAATGGATCACCAGGATGTTCTTGAAGCCGTCCTTTGCCGCCCAATGGCCAAGCACCCAGCATTGATCGTCATACGGCACCTGGGCGCCGATGAGCAGGGGCCGAGGTGGAACGAACCATTTGATGTCGCTGGCGAACGGTATGACGAAGGGCACGCCCTCCTGGGTGAGATAGGGCAGAGCTGCCGAGCTCTGTCCGGTTCCGAACGCGCCCTGGATGGCGAAGACGCCGTCGCTTCCAACGAGCTTTCGCGCCGCGGTGACGCTTTGCTGGGCATTGTACTGGCTGTCTTCCGTGATCAGCCTGATCTTGCGTCCCTTGATGCCGCCCTGATCGTTGATGTGGCTGTAATAGGCGTTGAGGCCGGCGACCCCAGGCAGCCCGTAGACGGCGAGATTGCCGGTCAGCGCGGTCCAGGAGCCGAGCTTGATCTCCGTCGGCGTTACGCCCGGCGTGTCCTTGGCGCCCGCAGCGCCGACACCGAGAGCCGAGGCCAGGAACAGGGCTCCGGCCATGCCGGTCAAAGTGCTTCGCATAGTTTCCTCCCAGGTTCGGCGCTTGGTGCGTCTCGTTCGGCTTGCGACGGGTGTCAGCTCTCCGTCGGCAGCTCTTCGCGCCAATCTAGCCGCGCCTGAAAAACTGTCAAATGGTTAAACCAAAAACAGTTTGATATATTGACGAGCCGCGCGTGCGGCCAACCTCGATCGCCCGCCCTACCGCCGATCCCGCCGAACGAGGCCTCTTACGAAGCGATGAGGCCGCCATCGACATTGATGGTCTGACAGGTGACGAAAGAGGCGTCTTCGCTCAGCAGGAATGCGGCGACGGCAGCGACCTCGGCCGGGCGGCCGATCCGCCCGAGTGGGATTTCGGCCGCAATGGCGTCCTCTCCCTTCAGCGCGATGACTTCGGCCGGCATTGGCGTATCGATCACGCAGGGAGCGAGTGCATTGACGCGAGCATGCGGCGCGAAACGCCGGCCAAGGCCGCGGACGAGGCCGACCAGCCCGGCCTTGGCGATGCCATAGGGCGTGTGCTGCGGTGCGCCCCGCCGAAAGGCTGACGACGAGACGAAGACCTGGCTCATGACGCGCCCCGGATCGCGGGCCGCGAAAGCAGCATGAGCGGCCAGATAGGCGCTGGTGAGATTGCCGGCAATCGCACGCTCATAGACCGCCATGTCGTCGATGCCGTCGGGGTCGCGCTCGAACACCCCCGCGAGGTGAACAAGCCCCGTCACCACGCCATGGGAGCTTGCAAGGAAGCCGCGCGTGTCATCCGCGCGCTCGAAACCACAGACCCGTAAGGTGATCTTGCCGTCGAGGCCCTGGGTCACCTGCCGCAACCGGTCAAGGGCCCGATCGGAGACGTCGGCACAGAGGAGATGCCGGTTGGGGCGCGCCAGTTTTCTAACCGCCTCAACGCCGATGCCACCGGCCGCTCCAGTGATGACGATGGTCTCCATATGGCCACTCCCGACCCGTTGGGTGAAGACGCCGCCCGCGACTCTCGGGGCGCTGGGCAAGACGTCGGCGCCGCAGCACCTGTTTCTTCGTCGGGCTGAGCCTAGAGGCTATTTTTCTTTGGTCAAACCATTATACTGAAATTGTGCATGGCTACCGAAGTGGCCACCAGCCCCGCGCGAAGACCCCGCCCGACAGGAGCTCAGCCAATGGCGCTTCACCCCTTCATCCAGGCCGTGCTCGCAAAGCAGCGCGAGATGGGCCGACCCGCGATTTCGTCGTGCAGCCCGGCCGAGGCGCGGGCCCTGATCGCATCCGGACGAGCGGGCCTGGGGCCCGGACCTGAGATGGCGCGCGTCGAGCAGATCGAGATTCCGACCCGCGGCGGACGCATTCCGGCCCGTCTCTTCGTCCCCGAAGGCGAGATCCGGGCGCTCATCGCCTATGCCCATGGCGGTGGCTGGGTAATCGGCGAACTCGACGATTTCGACAGCTTCGCGCGCACGCTGGCGGCGCGCGCGCAGGCCGCCGTCCTCCTGATCGACTACCGCCTGGCGCCGGAACACCCGTTCCCGGCTGGGCTCGAGGATTGCGAGGACGCCCTCGCCCGGCTGCGATCGACCAAGGAGCTGTTGGGCCGCGAAGTCCCAGTCGTCATCGCCGGGGATAGCGCCGGTGCGAACCTGATGACCGTGGCGGCACACCGCCTGCGTGGCCGGTTCTCGCCGCTGCTCCAGGTCCTGCTCTATCCGGTGACCGATTGCGATCTCGGGCGCGCGAGCTACCGCAGCGAGAGCGACGGCATGCCGATCACCCGCGCCGACATGGTCTGGTTCTTCGATCACTACGTGCCGGACGGGCAGCGCGCCGACCCCGCGATCTCCCCACTCAGGGAGCCTGACCTTTCCGGCATGCCGCGGACGCTGATCATGGTCGCGGAACATGACGTGCTGCGCGACGAGGGCGAGGCCTATGCGGCCCGGCTGCGCGAGGCTGGCACCGAGGTCGAGCTGAAGCGCTATGACGGCGCTCCGCACGGCTTCATCAGGATGCACAACCTCTACGACACCGCGGATCGGGCGGTGAGCGACGTGGCAGCCGCCATTGCCGGGGCATTGGCCTCGGCGCGGGCCGGCGCCTGACCGGAAGGGGAGCGGCCGATGCAGGAGCTTTCAGGCAAGACCGTCCTGGTCACCGGCGCGGCCTCGGGAATCGGCCTGGCGATTGCGAAATCCTTCCTCGCCGCCGGAAGCCGGCTTGCCCTCGCCGACATAGACGAGGACAGGCTGGAACGGGCCGCCGCCGATTGCGAACGCATCGGGCCGGCAGCCACGCCGATCCGGCTCGACGTCGCCTCGGAGGCGTCATGGGCACAGGCGCTGCGGGAGATCGAGGGGCGGCTCGGCCCTGTCGACATCCTCTGCAACAATGCGGGGATCGGCTCGGCGCGCCAGCCGTTCGGGCAAATGACACCCGAGGCGTGGCGGCGGGTTTTCGACATCAACGTACATGGCGTCTTCTATGGTGTTTCGGCGATCCTGCCGGGAATGCTGAAGCGTGCCTCGGCCGCCCATATCGTCAACACCGCCTCGATCCTTGGCCATTTCGCCCGGCCGGATGTCGGTGAGTACGTCGCCGCCAAATATGCGGTCCTCGGCTTGTCGGAAACCTTGCGGATGGAACTCGCCGATACGCGCGTTGGCGTCTCGGTCCTGTGTCCGGGAATGGTTTCCACGCGAATTGGCCAACCATCCGGGAGCCATGGCGAGCCGGGCCCGGTCGCGCCCGCGAGCCCGCAAGCGGGCGCCAGGCCGCAGGGGCTCGAAGCCGACCGGGTTGGGGACGCCGTCGTGGCCGCAGTGCGCGAAGGGCGGTTCTACATCTTCACGCATCCCGAATATGCCGGACTGCTCGGCCAGCGCTTCGACGAGATCGGCCAGGCATTGGCCTCCTCGGCGGCGCTGGGCCCCGCCGAGGACGTCTCCTATCTCGGCAGCGGCTTCAGCAGGGGCTGAAGCCGGCTCGTTCACAATCGCGGCCGGCCATCAGGCGCTTGGCGGCGTCAACACGATCCGGCCGGTCACCTCACCGCGATGCAGCATCGCCATCGCCTCGTTCACCTGGGTCTTCGGCATCTGCGTGATCGGAATTGGCGCCAGCCTGCCCGACTGCGCCAGAGCGACGACATCGCGAAGATCCTGAGGCGAGCCGGTGGCCGAGCCCTGGATCGTGCGAGGACGGAAGATGAGGCTCGCCAGCGACAGGGCAATCTCGCCGCCGGCGACGCCGACAAGGACGAGCTTTCCGCCGCGGGCAAGAGCATCGAGAACGCCGGGAACGGTGCCCGAGGCATTGACGAAATCGATCGCTGCCTTCGCCTGCCCCCCGGCAGCGGCGACGATACGCCCGCTCAACCCATCAGGCGTGCCATCGACAACGGCGGTCGCGCCCGCGTCCAGGGCAGCCTGGCGCTTGCGGGCGTCGATCTCCACCACCGTGATCGCCCGATGCCCGAACGCATGAAGCATCGAGATCGCCGCCAGGCCGAGGCCTCCGGCTCCGACCAAGACCACGGGGTCGTCGGGCGCGATCGGCTGAATCTTCTTGATCGCCGAATAGACTGTGATGCCCGAGCAGGCGAAAGTCGCAGCCAGCGCAGGATCCACGGAGCCCGGATCGACCAGGAATCTGGGATGGGGCGACATCACACGGTCGGCGAAGCCGCCATGGCGGATGACGCCGATGGCGCTCGGCTTGTCGCAGAGATTGTCTTCGCCCGCGCGACAACGCGCGCAATCGCCGCAGCCCAGCCAGGGGAAGACGATCCGGACATCGCCGATCTCGACGCCGTCGGCCTGAGGCCCCTTGGCGACGACACGCCCGACAACCTCATGGCCGATTGCCCGGGGCAAGGTTACGCCACGATCCGTCAGCTTGAGGACATTGCCCCCGCCGAGATCGTAGGATCCCTTCCAGAAATGCAGGTCCGAATGGCAGACACCGCAATGGGTAACCTCGAGCAGGACCTGCGTACCGGCCGGTGCCTCATCGATCACCTCGATACATTGGAGCGGCGCTCCGTTCTCGACTACTGCCCAAGCCCGCATCGTCGTCTCCTGCCCTTGTAGCTCGCTGTTTTGTTGCTGCCCGGCCGGGGCGAAAGGCCTTAGCCCGGCGCGCTGCCGCTGCCGCCGTCCTCGATCTCGATGTCCAGGTCGAGAATCAGGAACGAGAAGGACTTGCCGTGCGCGTCGAGGTTCAGGGAGGTGTTGACCCCGCCCTCGAGCGCGTCTTCCATCACGAAATTCAGGCCCGCGAGATGATCGAGCGCGAAACGGCTGATCTTGCCGCGGAACAGCGACGGATAGGCTTGCCGGATGCGCGCCTCGGTCAAATACCGTTTGATGTCCGGATAGTGGCGCTTGTCATAGGCCCAGACGGCGATGTTGACGGTATTGCCCTTGTCGCCGGCTCGCGCCGAGGCGATCTCCCGCAGCTTGACGATCCTGCTCATGTCTCGACCATCTCGATCCGCGGCTTGACCAGGGTGCGGTCGATAAGGACGGACTGCGTCACGATCGATGGCGTCAGGCGCCCGCGCGCGCCCCCTCCGCCCGCAGGCCCGGCGATCCACAGCGCCTCGACCTCCGCCAGCAATTGCCTGCCGAGCTCGGGATCGACCGTGCGCATCGCAGCGCGCAGCCTTACGTCCCTGGACGGGGGCGAATCCGAGATCGCCGAAGCGTGCAGCGAGCTCATGCCGATGATGTCGAAGCGGATGGCGTCGCGGCAGCGATGCAGCTTCTCCATGCGCAGGCGGACGATCTCCATGGCGAGCCGGGCCCGCTCCGAAGCGCCTGGGCCGGCATAGCTGATCTCGGCCTCGGCGAGGATGCCGCCGTCGAAGCCGACCGTGACCTTGAGGCTGCCCGGGCGCTCGCGTCCGCGCCCGCCTCTGACGCCCACCCGATCAGGCCCGGCCTGGTCGAGCGCGATCTGCGAGAAGTCGGCAGTCACGTCCGGCGTGAGATAAGCGGCAGGGTCGTGGACTTCGTAGAGCAACTGTTCCTTGACGGTATGCCGCGTCACGCAGCCCCCGGTGCCCTCCGGCTTGGTGATGATCGCATCGCCGCTCTCCTCGACCTCGGCGAACGGATAGCCGACAAAAGCGACATCCTCGACATCCTTGAAACCCGGGTCGGCGAAATACCCCCCGGTGATCTGGCAACTGCACTCGAGCAGATGCCCCACGGCCGTGCCCGCCCCCAGCCGTTGCCAGTCGTCGGCGGCCCAGCCGAAACCGTGCATGAGCGGACCGACGACGAGCGAGGGGTCGGCCACGCGTCCGGTGACAACGATGTCCGCCCCCATGTCCAGGGCCGCGGCGACGACGTCGGCGCCGAGATAGGCATTGGCCCCGATCATCGAGCGCCCGGTCGCGGAAATGCTCTCGCCTGTTTCCAGCGACGGCATGGCCGGATCGAGCAGGGACGTGACGTCATCCCCTTCGACGACGGCAATCCTGATCCCGGAAATGCCGAGTCGCCTTGCGGTGGCGGCGATCGCCCGCCCAGCGCCCAGCGGGTTGGCGGCGCCCATATTCGTCACGATACGTGTGCCATTCGCGCGGCAGGCGGGTAGCACGCTTGCAATGCGACGCTCAAGGAGCGGGTTGTAGCCCAGCGCCGGGTTCTGCAGGCGAGCCAGATGGCTCTGTGCGAGCGTGCGCTCGGCCAGGCCTTCGAAGAACAGGAAATCGAGCCGTCCACGTTCGGCCAATTCGATAGCCGGTTCGATCCTGTCGCCAGCGAACCCTGCCCCACAGCCGATACGGATCGTCTTCGACACTTGCCTGCACGCCTTCTTGACCGGCTCAGGCGCGATCTAATCAAGATAACATTATTTGGTCAAACCATTTCCCGGAACCGCTCGTGAACTGGCGCGAAAATGGCAACTGACCGTATCGACCTGGAGCATTTTCGAGCGAACGGGCACCGGTTCGCGTGAAGACAATGCGATAGAGCAAAGGCGTGGAGCAATTCCGCGGTCCGGAGAATTACGGAATTGCTCCAGGATGCGATCCTGAGGGCATGCTTGCCTTGGTCAGCATCGCGATACGCCGCGCCGATCCTGTCCTCTCGCCGCTAGGCTTGCCCCTGCCCTTGTCCCTGCCAGCGTCATAGCCTGACGGCGGCCAAGCAGTGGCGACAAAAAGTGGAACCATTATGGGTTCACCGATGGCGGAATCGAGCGCACCCTCCAATGTTCTGCGAAACCACGAAGCCCCCGCCATCGACCAGCGGCCTCTTGGTTCAACCAGCCGACCATCGTGCGGAGCCCGCCGCTAATCCATTGAGGTATCGACGGATTGGGCAACATTTCGTGCTGCATTGTCTCTTGTCCAAACCGCGACACCAACCGCTGGTGTTGCGTGATTCCCGTTCGCTGATCTGCGGCCGAGATCACGACAGATCGCCCTCACCGAAACGGACGCTATGGTTCCTTCGGGATGCGATGCACTCCCGCGCGTCGTCGCCCCTCTCAGTGTTTAGGCGGCAGATGCAGCTGCACCAATTCGATGCCATTGACGGTTTCGCGCGGGTAGAGCTCATTCACCAGGGGATCATGGCCGGGAATAATGTGACTGTCCCCGGCGACGAGCGTACGCATCCGCCGATAGCTGTCGAGACTCTGCCCGACATCGATGGTGAGCGCGAAGGGCATGTCGTCCCGATAGTTCGCGTAGTAGTGGCTGACATCGGAAGCGAGCAGGATCGGCCCTCGCGCAGTGTTGACGCGGACAGCCTGCAAACCCTTGCTGTGGCCTGGCAGCAGATGCAGCGAGATGCCGGGGAAGAGTTCGGCATCGCCGTCATGGAAGCAGGCGCGGCCGGCATAAGTGCTGCGCACAAAGGCGACGACATCCTCGACATCGAAGGGGAAGCGCATGACGCGGTGGCACATGCAGCGGCCCGTTGCATAGGCGACCTCGGCATCCTGGACATGCAAGGTCGCTTTGGGGAAACGGTCGATATTGCCGGCATGGTCGTAATGCAGATGGGTCAGGATGATCTGTTCGACGCTCTCGGCCGCGATACCAATGCGGGCCAACGCCTCGACCGGGTCGATATCGAGCGGCCGGCCGCGCTCAGCCGCCGCGCGCGCGCCGAAGCCGGTATCGACCAGCACGGTGCGTTCTGCGTTGCGGATGATCCAGACGAAGAAATCCAGCGGCATCGGCCCGTCATGCATGTCGCGCCGGATGAAATTCTCATGGACGCGGCGCTCGGTCGCGCGGGCATAGCGCAGCGCGAGGACCTCATATTCGGGGGTGTCCATCATCACGTCCTTTGCTCTCAGCCGCCGAGATAAATCCGGCGGACATGGTCATCGTCGAGCAGTGCGGCAGCCGGGCCCGCCAGCGACAGCCGGCCGGTTTCGAGGACATAGCCGTAGCTCGCGAGCTTCAACGCCAGCCGGGCGTTCTGCTCGACCAGCACGACGCCGATCCCCTCCGCCGAGATCGAACGGACGATGCCCGCGACCTCATGGATCAGCTTGGGCGCGAGGCCCAGCGTCGGCTCATCCAGCATCAGCAGACGCGGCCCGCTCATCAGCGCGCGCGCAATCGCCGCCATCTGTTGTTCCCCGCCCGAGAGACTGCCGGCGAGCTGGCCGGCGCGCTCGCGCAGCCGCGGAAACAGGTCCCCCACCATGTCGAGCCGCGTGCGGATCGCGGCCTTGTCACGCACGGCATAGGCGCCGATGCGGATGTTGTCGGCCACCGACATCTCCGGGAAAAGCCGGCGTCCTTCGGGACACAGCGTGATGCCGCGACGCAAGGTCTCGTAGGGTGGCAGTCCGGCGATATCCTCGCCGGAAAAGACGATCTTCCCCTGGCCGACGGGGACCAGTCCGGCGATGGCCTTCAGCAGCGTCGATTTGCCGGCGCCATTTGCGCCGAGCACGCAGATCACACCTTCGCGCAGAGACAGCGAGACCTCGCTCAAGGCCTCGACCGCGCCATAGGCAACCGTAAGACCGGAGACCTCAAGCAAACTCATAGTCGGCCCCCAGATAGGCTTCGATCACGGCTTGATCGGCCTGTATCGCTTCGGGCGTGCCGAGTGCGATGCGGCAGCCCTGACGTACCACCAGGATGCGATCGCAGATGCTCATGATCAGCTTCATGTCGTGCTCGACGACGAGGACGTCGATGCCGCGCTCGTCGCGCAGGCGGGCAATGAGCGCCGCCATGACAGTCTTTTCCGTCGGGTTCAGACCGGCAGCCGGCTCGTCCATCAGCATCAGCCTGGGCCGCTGCATCAACGCCATGCCGACGCCGAGGATCTTCTGCAGGCCATAGGCGAGGCTACCAGCGGGCTTGCCCATCTGGTCGGCGAGGCCGATGAAGGCGGCGATCTCGTCGATATCAGGACGCGTGGCGGCGGGTGCACGCCCGGCGAAACATCGGCGCAGGAACGCCAGCGGAGAGTGGATCTCGCCGAACAGGGCGCCGCGGCGGAGATTCTCGGAGACGCTTTCCTCCTTGAAGACGTTGGTCGCCTGGAAAGTCCGGGCGATGCCGAGGCGGGAGACCCGGTCGCTCCTGCTGCCGGTGATCTCCTTGCCGTAGAAGCTGATCCTTCCATCGCTTGCCGGATGAACGCCGGCGATGACGTTGAACAGCGTCGTCTTGCCGGCGCCATTGGGGCCGATCACGCCGAAGATCTCGCCGCGAGCGGTCTCGAACGACATGTCCGACACGGCGCGCAGGCCACCGAAATTGCGGGAGACGCCCGCGAGCGTGAGGCCAGCGGTCATGACGTCGCACGCTGCCGTTTGGCGAGGTAGCCGACGATGCCGTCTCGGAAGAACAGCAGGAAGACGATCAGGATGGCCGCATAGGCCAGCAGCTGGAACTGCTTGGCGTCGCGCAGCAGTTCAGGCAGCGGCACAAGCAGGATCGCGCCGATGACCGGTCCCAGCGGCGTCGCCATGCCGCCGATCACGTTCATCACGATGGCGTCGACCGAGGTCCAGAAGGAGAAGGCCGGCGGCGACAGAAAGCCGAGGTAATGCGCATAGACGCTACCCGCGAGCCCGGCGAAGAAGGCTGTGACGGTGAAGATGCCGACCCGCCAGGACAAGGCATCGAGGCCCAGCGAGCGGCCCAGCGCCTCGTTCTCGTCGAGCGCGGACAGGACAGTGCCGATATCCGAGCGGCGGATAGCCCGGACCGTGAGATAGGTCACCGCTGCGAGCACCGCTGCGAGGCAGTAATAGTGCGAGGCGGCCGTCAGCCGATATCCGAACAGCGCCATCTTCGGAATGCCGAACAGGCCGTTATTGCCGCCGAACAGGCTGGTCCAGTCCTGGAAGACCAGATTGACGATCTGGCTGAAGGCAAATGTCAGCAGGACGAAATAGACGCCCTTGATCCTCAGGAAGAGCGGGCCGATCAGCAGCGCGAGCAGGGCCGCGAGCAACCCGGCGCAGAGGAAGGAGAGCGCCGTCGGAAAGCCCAGCCGCATCGTCAGCAGCGCCGAGGCATAGGCCCCGATGCCCATGAAGGCCACTTGCGCGAAGGAGAGCTGCCCGATCCGCATCATCAGATGCAGGCTGAGCGCGACGGTCGTCATGATGCCGACCATGGTGCCGATATGCAGGATGTAGCGGTCGCCGAAGATCAGCGGCACTGTGGCCAGCACGAGGGCGGCGATGGCCCAGGCAAGCGTCTTCATGCGGCTTTCCCCATCAGGCCGCGCGGCCGCACCAGCACGATGGCGAGCACGACGACGAAGGTTGCGATCAAGGCGAGCGTGCTGTTGCCGAAGGTCGCGGCGACGGATTCGATCACGCCGATCAGCAGGCCGCCGACCACGGCCCCCGGAACGCTGCCAAGGCCGCCGAGGATGACCACGACGAAGGCCTTGAGCATCGGCAGGTCGCCGATATAGGGCCCGACGGTATAGATCGGCGCCATCAGTCCGCCGGCGAGCGCAGCCAGCCCGCTGGCAATGGCGAAGGCGGAGGAATGGATGAAGCCGGGCCGCACGCCCATCAGGCTGGCGGCTTCGGGATCCTGCGCCACGGCCTGCATGGCGAGGCCCGTGCGCGAATATTTCAGGAAGGCGTAGAACAGCGCCAGGATGGCCAGCGAGCAGCCCGCCACCAGCGCGCGATCCTTCGGGATCACCGCTTCGCCGAGGCGCCAGACGCCGGAGATCGGCCGTTCGATCGACTGTTCGGCCGGGCCGAAGACGATCAGCGCCGCAGACTGCAGGGCGATCGCAATCGCCAGCGACATGATCATTCCCGACAATTCGCGCCCGACCAGCGGGCGCAGCAGCAGCCGCTCGATGATCGCGCCCAGGGCCGCCGTCACGATCGCGGCCAGGCCAAGCGCGACGAAATAGTTCAGTCCGAGCAGGCTGTAGAAGACCAGCACGAGGAACCCGCCGATCATGTAGAGCTCGCCATGGGCGAAATTGACCACGCGCATGATCCCGAAGATCAGCGTGAAACCGAGCGCCATGATCACGTAGACGAGCCCGCTCAGCAGGCCGTTGACGATGATCTGCTCAATGGTTGCGAGCATGCGGGCTTCCCTTCGTCCGTGCCGCGGCCGCGTTCAACGGTCGCCACTTGGAGGGGGGAAGAAGGACGCGATCTCAGCCGTCATGAGCGTTTCTCCACTGGCCGGAATGCGGCCTTTTTTCTTTATGATTATCGAAAAGGTTAGACCAAAAAAGGCCAATGTCAATCCGGGGTACTCCCGAGGTGAGGAGTCGAGATAGAAAAAATAATTCAGCAATATCAATATATTAATTCTAAATTCGAGTTCGATCGTGCTGCGCGCAAATGCACTTTTTGGACTGACCATTATAATTATTGACATAAGATCGGGAGCAAATTCTGATAAGCCTTCGCCGGGTCCAAACAGGGCTCGCGGCAGAAGACCCAACCGCGGCCAGAGAACACGCGGGATTGCGAGGAAGCCTGATGTTCGTCGACTATGCCGAGAGCGATGCGATCGCGACCGTGACGCTGAATCGTCCCGAGCGGCTGAATGCGCTGAACGAGCCGTTGAAGCAGGAACTCGGCCAGATCTTTCTCGATCTCGCCTACACCGACGCGGTGCGCGCCGTCATTCTGACGGGGGCCGGACGCGGCTTCTGCGCCAGTGGAGATGTCGGCAATCTCGGCGCGTTCACACCGTTCTCGACCCGCGAGCGTTTTCGCCGGCTGCATCGGGCGATGGCGGCGATCGCCAACCTCGAAAAGCCGGTGGTCGCGGCGGTACGCGGGCCAGCGGCGGGAGTAGGCTTCGCCATGTGCCTGGCCAGCGACATGGTGATCGCTTCCGAAACGGCGCGCTTCTCGATGGTGTTCAAGAATGTCGGCCTGGCGCCTGATGGCGGCGCGGTATTCTTTCTGACGCAGGCGCTGGGGCAGATGCGCGCCAAGGAGCTGGTGTTTTCGGGCCGCACGCTGAGCGCCCCCGAGGCGCATGCGCTCGGGATCGTCGCCAAGGTGGTGCCCGATGCGGAGCTCGAAGCCGAGGCGCGGGCCGCCGCCGAAATGCTGGCGCGCGGGCCGACCATGGCCTTCGGCATCGCCAAGCGGATGTTCAAGGCCATGACGGTGCCGACGCTCGAGGCCTTCCTCGATTTGGAAGCCGTATCGCAGGGGCTCGCCGTGCTGAGCGAGGACCATGCCGAGGGGGTTGCCGCCTTCCTGGAGAAGCGCGCGCCCGTATTCGTTGGCCGTTAGGGAGCGCCATGAACATTCTCATCGTCTTCGCTCATCCCGAGCCGGAAAGCTTTTGCGGCGCCCTGAAAGACGTTGCGGTCTCGACACTGAGCGCTGCGGGGCACGCGGTCGTCGTCTCCGATCTCTATCGCCAGGGCTTTTCGCCGGTCGGCGATCACCGTGATTTCGATCACCCGACCGATGCCCCCTTCATTTACCAGGCCGAGCAGCGACGCGCTCATCGCGAGGGGAGTTATTGCGAGCCGATCGCCGCCGAGCATGCCAAGTTGATGGCGGCGGACGTGGTGATGTTCAATTTTCCGCTCTGGTGGTTCGGCCCGCCGGCGATCCTGAAGGGCTGGATCGATCGGGTCATGTCGGTGGGCTTCGCCTATGACAGCGACCGCCGCTTCGAAGACGGAGGGCTGCAGGGACGCCGGGGGCTGATCACCGTCACCACCGGCAGCCCGGCCGAGCGCTTCGTCAAGGATGGCGCGCGCGCCTATGCGCCCATGGATGAAACTCTGCTCCCGCTTCAGAAGGGGCTTTTCCACTATGTCGGGATGACGGGGCTCGACCCCTTCGTCGCCTATGCCGCAGCGCGCGTCGAACCGCAGACGCGAGCGCGCTACCTGGCCGAGTACAGGGTGCATCTCGAAAAGCAGATCGACGCCTGAACCGGTAGCTTCGCAAGGGACAAAAAATCCGATGGAACTGCCGCTCACCGGCACGAAGGTGCTCGATCTTTCGAAGGTCCTGGCTGGACCGCTCTGCACCCAGCATCTCAGCGATATGGGCGCCGACGTCATCAAGGTGGAGGCCGAAGGCGTCGGCGACGAGACCCGGCGCTGGCCACCCTACAAGGGCGATACCGGCGCCGTGTTCTTGAGCGTGAACCGCAACAAGCGCAGCATCGTGCTGGATCTCAAATCCGAGCATGGCCGCGAGGCTGTCAAGCGGTTGGCGGCTTGGGCCGATGTCGCGATCGAGAGTTTCGCGCCCGGCGTCGCAGCCCGTCTCGGGGTCGATCATGCGAGCCTGCGGGCGACCAATCCCCGCCTCGTCTATTGCAGCATCTCCGGCTACGGCCAGTCCGGTCCCTTGAGCGCGGCGCCGGGCTACGACCTCGTGCTGCAGGCATTCAGCGGGCTGCTGACGATCACCGGAGAAGAGGGCGGCGGGCCGGTGCGCTCGCCGATGTCGCCGATCGACCAGGCCACCGGCATGAATGCGCTTGCAGGCATTCTTGCCGCCCTGCTGCGGCGGGGCCGGACCGGCGAAGGTGGTTATGTCGAGGTTTCACTGTTCGAGACCTCGGTGGCGTTGATGGGCTATGTCCTGCAGAACTACTGGGAGTCCGGCAAGCTGCCGGGCAAGTCCGGTTGCGGGCATCCCTCGCTTTGCCCCTATGACGTTTTCCAAGCCAGGGATCGCGCGATCCTCATCGGCGTGCCCAACGACAATCTGTGGCGGCGCTTCTGCGTCGCGGTCGGCCGAGCCGAACTCGGAACCGATCCGCGTTTTGCCGGCAATGCCGTGCGTGTCGCCAATGCCGGTGAGACCATCGCCCTCGTGCAGTCGATCATCGGGACGGATGACTGCGAACATTGGCTCGGCGTCCTGGCCAGGGCCGGGATTCCGAGCGCGCCGCTGAACACGTTGCAGGATCTGCTGGACCACCCTCACACCAAGGCGCGCGGGCTCGTTACGCAGTATGAGCATCCGGTGCTGGGGCCGACCCAGACGGTGCTGCAGCCGATCACGTTCGATGGCGCGGCCCGCCAGGTTCGGGCGCCGGTGCCGATGTATGGCCAGCATACCGATGAGGTTTTGGCGGAGCTCGGTCTATCGGTGGGGGCGTGAGCCCCCACCGATGAAGAACTCTACTTCTTCTCCAGCCCGCTGACCTCGATCAGCCGCGCCCAGAGCTTGATCTCCGATTTGACGTAGGCGCCGAGTTCGGCCGGCGAGGTCGGCATCAGCGTCGCGCCCATCTTCTCGATGAAGGCCTTCGATTCCGGACGGGCGAGGATCGTGTTGATCTCGGTGTTGAGTCTCCGGACGATCGCCGGATCGGCCTTGGCCGGCATGAAGGCCGCGACCCAGCTGACGACCTCGAAATCCTTGTACCCCAGCTCGATCATGGTGGGGACGTTCGGCAGCAGGGGCAGGCGCGTCCTGTCGGTGACCGCCAGCGCCTTGAGCTTGCCGTCGTTGATCAGGCTGATCGCGGCGAAGGGGTCGGCGAAGAACAGCTTGATATGGCCGCCGACAAGATCGGTCACTGCCTGCGGCGTTCCGCGATACGGTACGTGATCCAGCTTGAGCTTTGCGTCGTGTTTCAACAATTCGCCGGCAACGCGGCTCGAAGTGTTGCCGCTGCCGAAGCTGAGCGGCGTGGTGCTCGCCTGGGCGACCTTGATGAAGCCCGCTAGATCCTGGGCAGGGAAGTCGCTGCGGACGCAAAGCATCTGCATGATCCTGATCAGCCCGCCGACCGGCGTGAAATCGTCGACCGCATCATAGGGTAACTGGCGGTAGAGCGTCGGGTTGACCGCGTGGGTCGAATTGGTGGTGACGAACAGGGTGTAGCCGTCGGGTTCGGACCGCATCACATGCTGGGCGGCGACGATTCCGTCGGCGCCGGGCTTATTCTCGACGATCACTGGTTGGCCCAGCGATTTGCGCAGCTCTTCGGCAATGAAGCGAGCGACGCCGTCGGTGGCGCTGCCTGCCGGAAAGGGCAGGACCATGGTGATGGTCTTGCTGGGATAGGCTTGCGCGAGCGCAGCGACGGGTAGCGCCAATGCGAACCCGAGCGCAAGCAGCGCAGTCTTCAGCCGTTTCATCGAAGTCCTCCCCGGGTTGGTCATATGAGCCGTTCGGCATCTTTGGGTTCAGTGCGCAATGTTCGGCAGAATCGACCTCGCCTCGTATTGGCCGAGTTGGGCGAGCATCATCTCCTCGGTATCGACGAGCGCGTTGAAGCCGGCCTTGCGGATCTTGGTCGTCGAGGAAATCACGTCGTAGTCCCAGCCGAGGCAGAAATCTGCGAAGCCCCAGGATGCGACCCGGTCGATCGAGAGCGGTTGCAGGCCATGGGCACGGACGATCTCGTCCCAGACGGAGGCCTTGTCGGACATCCACTGAACCAGCGAAAAGTGCCGCACGCGCCCGATGTCGAGCCCGAAATGGGCGGCGAGCTTCGGCCAGACCTGTTCCCAGCGGAAGAGATCGCCATTCGTCACGTTGAAGGCCTGGTTCTGCGCTTCCGGCGCCTCGCACATCCAGAATACGGCCTGGGCCAATAGCCTGGCGTCGGTGAGTTCCTGCAGCGCGGTGTAGTTCCCGGGCTTGCCGGGGAAATCGAAGGGCCGCCCGAGATGGCGGCAGATCGCAGCATAGGCGCCGATGGTCGAGAGCAGATTGGGCGCCATGCCGACGGCGACGCCGCTGATCACGCCCGGCCGGCTCGTCGACCAGCTCCAGCCCCGCCGCGCCGATTCCGCGATCAGGAAATCCTGCTGCCCGAAATAGAAGTTCGGCGGAAGGTGGCCAGGGTCGGATTCGCGCGCCGGTGTGGTGAAGGGCCCCAGATGCAGCCCGTACCATTTCGTACCGGCCAGCGCATGAACATGGCGCAATGCCGGATTCTGGCAGGCCAGCACGATATTGCGCAACATTGCGACGTTCGGCTCGACATCCTCGATGCTGACCTTCGAGTAAGGTACCATCGCCGTGTAGAGGGCATGGGGCGCGCGCGCCGCATAGACCAGATGCGTGTAGTCTGCCCCCACCATCGCATTGCGGCAGGACTGCGCGTCGAGCAGATCCGCCGCGATGTAGCGGACGCCGGCTGCGACCTCCTTTGGCGGGTGGCGGCAAAGCCCGGTGACGCGCCAGCCGGGCGTGGCGCGCGCGATATCCACCAGATGCTGTGTCGCGACGCTGGTGGCGCCTGCCACGAGAAGATGCCTGCCTGCCTGCGTCACGGTCCTCGCCCTCCCGCGGCGTCCGATGCGTCAGAAGTTCGTGGCGTCAGCGCCCTTGAGTTCGAGGATCTCGCGGGCCTCGTCGGGGCTCGCCACCGACAGCCCCAGCCCCTCGATGATCTTGCGCACGAGAGCGACCTGCTCGGCATTGGAGGTGGCAAGCCGCCCCGGCCCGGCCCAGAGCGAATCCTCCAGCCCGACGCGGACATTGCCGCCCATCGCCGCAGACATCGCCGCAATCGGCAACTGGTGTCGGCCGGCGCCGAGGACCGACCAGCGATACTGGTCGCCGAACAGCCGGTCGGCGGTACGCTTCATATGTGCGACATCCTCGGGATGGGGGCCTATGCCGCCGAGCAGCCCGAAGACGGACTGGATGAAGAGCGGCGTCTTGACCAGCCCGCGATCGAGGAAGTGCTTGAGCGTGTAGAGATGCCCGATGTCGTAGCACTCGAACTCGAAGCGGGTGTTGTTGTCGTAGCAGGTGGAGAGGATGTATTCGATGTCCTTGAACGTGTTCCGGAAGACGAGATCGCGGGAATTCTCGAGATGCTCGCGCTCCCACTCATGCTTGAAGGTCTTGTATTTGTCGGCGAGGTGGAACAGGCCGAAATTCATCGTGCCCATGTTCAGCGAGGCGACTTCAGGTTTGAACAGCGCTGCCGGCTTCACCCGCTCCTCGACCTTCATATAGGGGCTGCCGCCGGAGGTGATGTTGATCACCGCATCGGTCTGCTGCTTGATCCGCGGCAGGAAACGCTGGAAGGCTTCGATGGTCTGGTCGGGCCGGCCGGTCTGCGGATCGCGCGCATGCAGATGGAGAATCGAGGCGCCGGCCGAGGCCGCGCCCAGGGCCGATTCGATGATCTCCTCGGGCGTGACCGGCAGATGCTCCGACATGGTCGGGGTGTGGATCGCGCCGGTCACGGCACAGGTGATGATGACGCTTCGGCTCCTGGCCATGCTGGCATGTCCTTATGTCGGTGGCCACGCCCTCGCGCGGCCGGAATTGGCTAGATCACCCTGCGCTGACGCAGGTCGGCGATCTCGGCGGGGCCGAGTCCCAGCATGTCGGAGAGCACCTCGCCGCTGTGCTGGCCCGGGTCACCGCTGGGCACCAGTTCGGTCAGAGGGGTGTCCTGGAAGCGCAAGGGCGAACCCGGCAGCACGACATCGCCAAAGCGCGGATGGGCCACTTCGTTGAGGAAGCCGCGCTCGCGCAAATGCACGTCGTTGACAACATCGTCGAGATCGCGAACCGGGGCGCAGGGCACACGGTTCGCGTTCAGCAGCTCGAACAATTCCTGCTTGTCGAAATCCTTCGTGAAGGACGACACCAGCGCATCGACCTCATCCATGCGCGCAACGCGTTCCTTGAGGGTCGCGAAGCGCGGATCATCGGCGAGGTCGGGGCGGCCGACCGTGCGGGCAAGACGGCGCCAGTGCTCGTCAGTCACGCCGATGATGGCGATGTGGCCGTCCTTGGCCGCGTAGACGTTATAGGGGGATTCGGCGAGGCCGCCATGGCGGTTGCCAGTGCGTGCGGGCGCCTTGCCACCACTGCCGAACCACATGCCGAGATTGGAGCTCAGCGAGGCATAAACCGCCTCGATCATCGCAACTTCGACCAGGCGGCCCTTGCCCGTGCGCTCGCGCTCGAACAGCGCCATCGAGACCGCGGTGCAAAGATGCACGCCCCCGAAGAAATCGCAGACCGCGGGGCCCGAGCGGACAGGCGGCTTGTCCGGAAACCCGGTGATGCTCATCACGCCGGCCATCGCCTGAACCGTCAGATCCATGGCCGGGTAATCGCGATACGGGCCGCTCAGGCCGTAGCCGGAGCCGGAGGCATAGATCAGCCTTGGGTTGATCGCCGAGAGTTCGTCATAGCCGACGCCCAGCCGTGTCATCACGCCGGGCGCAAAATTCTCCAGCAGCACATCCGCCTTGCGGACCAGCGCCTGCAGGATCTCGCGGCCGCTATCGCTCTTGAGATCGAGCACGAGGCAGCGCTTGTTCGAGTTCAGCATGGCGAAGGGGAGTGCCCCGCCGCCGACAACCGTGCGCCGGCGCAGGTTCTCGCCACCGGGCGGCTCGATCTTGATGACATCGGCGCCGGCCATCGCCATCAGGAAGGTGGCGTAGGGACCGTTATAGATCTGGCCGAGGTCGAGGACAGTGACACCGGCGAGCGGTCCTGGCCTGGAGGCATCCGGCTGGAGTTGCTGGCTGTCCGCCATGATCAACGGCCCTGGAAGTTCGGCGGGCGCTTTTCAGCGAAAGCTGCCGGGCCTTCCCTAGCGTCCTCGGTCGCCTGGAGCACGCGGTTGATCAACTGCTCCATGCGCAGGCCGGTGGTGAGGTCCATGTCCTTGCCGCGGATGGCCAGCTCCTTGGCGGCCTGCACCGCCAGCGGCGCCGCTGCCGCGATCCGCCGGGCATAGTCCTTGGCGGCGGCGAGCACCTCGCCCTTGGGCACGACCTTGTTGACCAGGCCCCATCTCAACGCGGCCTGCGCGTCGATGGAGTCGCCGGTGAGCAGCATCTCCATCGCGATCGCATGGGGCAGTTGCGACAGCACGCGCTGGGTGCCGCCATTGGCCGGGATGACGCCGCGCTTGACCTCGGCCAGGCTGAAGGTGGCGTGCTCGGCCGCGACGCGCAGATCGGTGCCCATCAGCAACGTCATGCCGCCGCCGAGGCAAAGCCCGTTCACGGCACAGATCACCGGCTTCCAGACCTCCAGTCCGCGATTGAGCAGCTGGTCGCGCTGGGTCAGCCACATTTCGGAGTATGGCAGGGGCGAGGCGATGAAGCTCTTGATGTCGGCGCCGGTGGTGAAGGCGCGCTCGCCGGCGCCGGTGACGATGGCGACGCGGATGTCGAGGCTGTCGCGCACCCGGACCCAAGCCTCGGATAGCCCGCGATAATGATCGGCATCCATCGCATTGAGCTTCTCGGGACGGTTGATGGTGATGACGGCGATGCCGTCCTCGACCTCGAAATCGATCGACATGATGGATCCTTGCGATGCGTTGGGGCCTTGGCGTTTGTTGCGCCCGGCGTTTACCTGGTGCGGCTGCCGAGAAGATTGCGGGCGACGACGAGGCGCTGAACCTCCGACGGCCCTTCGCCGATGCGCTTGATCCGCATCTCGCGATACCAGCGCTCCAGCGGCATTTCCTGCGCGACGCCCATGCCGCCGAGAATCTGGATGCAGCGATCGACGACGCGGCCGGCCGTCTCGGTGGCGAAGACCTTCGCGACCGAGGATTCCATCTTGATGTCCTGCCCGGCATCGGCCCGGCGCGCTGCATCGAGTACCAACAGGCGCGCGGCGCGCAACTCGATCTCGGAATCGGCCAGCATCCACTGGATCGCCTGACGGTCGGCGAGCAGCGCGCCGAAGGTCTGGCGCTGCTTGGCCCAGTCGATCGCGAGTTCGAGCGCGGCCTGGGCGACACCGATGGTGCCGGCCGCATAGGGAACACGACCATGGACGAGCAGGTCGTTGACGAGCTGGAAGCCTTGCCCCTCCTCGCCGATCCGGTTCTCGACAGGGATGCGATAATTCTCGAAATGCAGCTCGAAGGGCGCGTAGGAGCGGATCACGGGGATGACGGTGTGGCTGACGCCGGGCCGATTCATGTCGACGATGAAGCAGGTTATGCCTTCACGGCTCTTCTCGGCGCCGACTCGGGCGAAGACGATGCCCCATGTCGACTCGTTGGCCGCCGTGATCCAGAACTTGGTGCCGTTGAGCACATATTCGTCGCCCTCGCGGCGCGCCGTGGTGCGGATCGCGCGGGCAGGGTCGGAACCGCCGCTTGGCTCGCTGATCGCGAAGAAGGCCTTTTCGCCACGCTCGATCGCGGGCCTGGCATATTTCTCGATCTGGGCCTGGCTACCGCGGAAGATCACGCTCGGCGGGTCGAAGCCGAAGGCGCCACAGGCCGGGATATAGGCTCCCATCCTGCATTTGGCGGCCTCTTCGGCAACGATCACCTGGCCGACCAGGCTCAGGCCGGCGCCGCCATGCTCCTCAGGGCTTTGCACGTTCCAGAGGCCGAGCTCGCGGGCCTTCTTCTGCAGCCTGTCGAGTTGCTCCTTCGGCAGCTTGTAGGCGTCGTGCGGCAGCCCCTCCTCGGCCGGCCTGACGTCGTTCGTCATAAAGCGCCGTACGGTCTCGCGCAGGAGCAGCTCTTCGGATGCGTAGGTGCCGTCCTCACTCTCGTGCGGGCCGCCCTCGCGTCGTGGTGATGCGCTTTGCAGCACGGGTCGTCTCCTCGGCAGTTTCTTGTTCGGAATGGGTCGCGAGCCAATCCATGGCCCGCTCGGCAAAGGCCGCGGTGTGACGCTGCATGCGGCGGAAGGCGGCTGGCGCATCCTGCTTGCGGATCGCTTCGTTGATGCGGCGGTGGATCTCGATCACGCCCGAGCGGACATCGACCGAGTGAAAATCTTTCAGGCTGCTGGCTTCGTGGATATTGTCGGAAATGGCGTTGTAGAAGGCGAGCAGCAGCTCGTTGTGGCTCGCCGTGATGACGGCGAGATGCCATTCGATGTTCACCGTTCGGAAGGTGGCGATATCGTCATAGGAGGCCTCGAGCTGCCGATGTAGCAGTTCGAGTTGGGCAAGTTCCTCCTCGCTGCGATATTGCGCCGCCAGAGCCGCAGCCGAGGGCTCGATCGCCTCGCGCGTCTGAAGAAGCGATTCCATCCGCACGCGGTGGCCGCGAATATAGAGCGTCAAAGACCGTTCCAGCGCTTCCCGATTCGGCCGCTGCACCACCGAGCCGCCATTGCGGCCTGTCTTGACCGCGATGATGCCCTGGACCTCGAGAATGCGCAGGGCTTCGCGCACCGAGGTCCGGCTCAGGCCTGAATGGCTGGCGAGATCGCGCTCGTTGGGCAGCACTGAACCCTCATGGAATTCACCCGCCAGAATGCGCTCACGCAGCTGGTGCGCGAGCATGTCTGAGGCCTTCGGCACGATTACGGGTTCGATCAGCATATTCATCTCCCCTGAAACTGGATGGCTGGTTAGGGCCTGTCAATATCAACTTGCATTCTTTTTAATGGTATGGCCAAATCCTGTTCATGCCGTTTGAAAGGATTGACTATGCCGGTTCGATCGCTCCTTTTCGTGCCCGGAGACAGCGAGCGCAAGTTCAACAAGGCCATGCTTGGCAATGCCGATGCGCTGATCTTCGATCTGGAGGATTCGGTCTCGGTCGATCGCGCCCCCGTTGCCAGGGCCCTCATCGCCGATTGGCTGCGAACCAATCCTCGCGCTAGCCGGACCAAGCAATTCTGGGTGCGGATCAACCCGTTGTCGCAACCGTCCTCGCTGGCCGATCTCGTCGCCGTGATTGGTGGCGAACCTGACGTCGTCTTCCTGCCCAAGACGCAATCGGGCGCCGATGTGAAGCTGCTGGGCGACTATCTGACGGTGCTGGAGGAACGCGAGGACATTCCGCGCGGCGCAACCAAGATCGTGCCGGTCGCGACCGAGACGCCGGAATCGCTGCTCTCCTTCTCGAGCTATATCGGCGCCAGCCCGCGGCTCGCCGGCCTGACCTGGGGCGCCGAAGACCTGGCGGCGGCGCTGCAGGCGACAACCAACCGGCTGCCCGATGGCAGCTACGAGATGACCTATCGAATGGCACGCAGCTTCTGCCTGCTCGGCGCGCGGGCGGCAGGCGTCGAGCCGATCGACACGATCTGGGCCGACTATCGCGATCCCGAAGGGCTGAAAACCGATTCCGAGCTTGGGCGACGCGCCGGCTTCACCGGCAAGGTGGCAATCCACCCCGACCAGATCGACATCATCAATGCCGCCTTCGCGCCCAGCGCCGAGGAAATCTCCTATGCCCAGCAGGTCGTGCAGGCCTTCGAGATGCAAGGGGTCGGCACCGTCGGGCTCAACGGCAAGATGCTCGACATGCCGCATCTCAAGCAGGCCCGCTCGATACTGGCACTGGCCGGCGAAATAGCGGCCAAGGAAGCGGGCCGGAGCAGTGCCGCCCATGTCTAGCGGGGCGCTCGCCGGCATCTGCGTCGTCGAGTTCGCGGCGATCGGCCCGGCCCCGTTCTGCGGGATGATGCTGGCCGATATGGGCGCCGACGTCATCCGGATTGACCGGCCTGGCGCTCAGGACCCGCTGGCGATGAACGCTGTTTTCGGGCGCGGCAAGCGCTCGGTGACGCTGGATCTGAAGAGCGCCGAAGGTCAGGCCCGGGCGCTGGACCTGATCGCGCGGGCAGACATCTTGATCGAGGGCTATCGGCCCGGCGTGATGGAGCGCCTTGGGCTCGGCCCTGAACCTGCGCTCGCGGCCCGGCCCAAGCTGGTCTATGGCCGCGTCACCGGCTGGGGGCGCGGCGGCACGGCTGCGGAGACGGCCGGGCACGACCTCAATTACATCGCCATGTCAGGTGCGCTCTGGCCGATCGGACAGGCCGATGCGCCTCCCCCGCCGCCAATAAATTTCGTCGGCGATTTCGGCGGTGGCGGCATGCTGCTTTTGTCGGGCGTGCTGGCCGCCCACCTCAGCGCGCTCCGGACAGGCCAGGGCCAGACCGTCGACACCGCCATGATGGACGGAGCGCTGATCCAGGCCGCGATGCTCTACAGCCTGACGCAGGATGGCGGCTGGAGCAGCCGGCGCGAAGATAACTTGCTCGATGGGGGCGCACCTTTCTACACCACCTATCGCTGCGCGGATGACGGCTATCTCGCCGTCGGCGCGATCGAGCCCCGCTTCCATGATGTGCTGATGGACGGGCTCGGCCTGCCCCGGCTGACCGCGCATGACCAGATGGACAAGACGCGCTGGCCGGCGCGCCGTGCGCAGATGGCGGCACTTTTCGCCAGCCGCTCCCGGCGCGACTGGGCCGCTCTGTTCGCGGGCAGCGACGCCTGTGTCTCGCCCGTCCTGACGCCAGCTGAAGCCATCCACCATCCCGACCATCTGGCTCGCGAGAGCTTTGTGCAGGTTGACGGCCAGATGCAGCCGGCTCCGCCGATTCGTTTCGGGCGGACCCCTTCGCAAAGGCCTGCGCCCGCGCCGTGTCCCGGCGCGCAGACCCAGGCGATGCTCGCCACATTGTCCGGCGGAGGCGCACGCGTTCCCGCCGGGCAGCTCTAGGAGACCAAGACGCTTACCCCGCCGGACGTTCAAAAAATGGCTCCAGAACGGAGCTTTCACCTTGGGAGGATCAGATGATGCAATTGTCGAGCGTCTTGTCGCGCCGCGCCGTCATGGTCGGCGCTGTCGCTCTTTACGCCCTGGCGCAGGGTGGTGCGGCGCTCGCCGCCGACACCGTCAAGATCGGCGTGATTTCGGCCCTGACCGGCCCGGGCGCGCCATGGGGCATCGCTGCGGCTGAAGGGCCGCGTATCGCCGCCGACGAGATCAATGCACAGGGCGGGCTCGATGTTGGCGGCAAAAAGCTGAAAGTCGAGGTCGTAGCCTATGACGACCAGTACAAGACCGCCGATGCGGTGGCGGCCTTCAACCGCCTGGTCAACCAGGACGGCGTCAAGTTTGTGATCATTCTGTCCTCGGCGGGTACGATGGCCCTGCGTGAGGCGGTGATGGACAACAAGGTCCTCGGTTTCAGCTCGGCCTATACCCGCAAGGCTCTCGACAAATCCAATCCCTATATGTTCCGCCTCTACAGCACGCCGCATGAATATGTGCCGTCGATGGTGGATTGGTTGAAGGCCAATCATCCGACGGCCAAGCGCGTCGCGATCATCAACCCCAATGACGAGACCGGCTGGGACCAGACTGAACTCGGCGAGCGCGTGTTCAAGGAAAAGGGCTTCGAGGTCGTCGGCAAGGAACTCTACGAACGCGCCTTGCGAGATTTCCAGCCGACGCTGACGAAGCTCATGGCCTACAAGCCGGATATCATCGAGCTTGGCGGCACGCCACCCGCCACCGCCGGGTTGATTGTGCGGCAGGCGCGCGAACTCGGCTATACCGGGCTGATCTTCAAGACCGGCGGCGCGGGGCCGCGCGACATCGTGGCGGCAGCTGGAGCCCAAGCCTCCGAAGGGCTGATCAACATGCTCTATGCCGACCCCAACAATGCCGGCTACAAGCGCATCGCCGCCGCTTACGAAAAGCGCACCGGCCATGTGCCTAACGAGATCCTTGTCGCTTATTACGATGGTGCCAGGGCTATGCTGGCAGCGATCTCAAAGGCCGGCACGGCCGACGATACCGCCAAGGTAGCGGCTGCCCTGGCCACAGCCATGCCAATTGAATCCGTTCAGGGCGACAAGCTCAGTCTCGGCGGCAAGCAAGCCTATGGAGCCGACCTCCAGATCGAGACGGTAAACTATATCGGGATCATCAAAGGAGGGCAGCCGGTGGCCATCGGCAAAACGAGGTGACTGACGGACGAAGGAAACCGTCGCCACCAGAACTCCAGAGCATTTTCGAGCGAAGTGGGCACCGGCTCGCGTGAAGACAATGCGATAGAACAAAGGCCTGGGGCAATTCCACGATTCGGGGAATTGCGGCATTGCTCCAGGACTTCAGAGCACGGCGCGACCTGCCGCGACCGTGGGGCGAGACGGTCATCTTTCGACGATAGGATTCGTTGAATTCGCTACAGCCGTGCAGCGGCTTCAGGCCGGCATCTAACGTAAGGCGCAACGGATCGCCTGATGTGAAGCCCAATTGGCAGCCAGAATACCCAATAATTATGAGAAAAGCGCAATGAATCACGTTCCAATATTGAGGAGCGATGGTTCAAATCCCTTCGCCCGGTCAGGCCGGGGCGAGCTTCGGTGAATTGCCGCGAACTTTGAAAGACTCCTTCAAGGCCCAGTTCCTGAAACCTTGCACGCGCGGATCGTCGAAACGGCTTTCGTGGATCAGGAGGTAATATTCGCCGGCGCTGTCGAGCTCGCTGGTCAGCGGAACCGTCAAGCCGCGCATGCCCTCCTCATGCGCCAGGATGATATCAGGCACGAGCGCGATGCCACGCCCCTGGCGCGCCGCATCGAGCGACATGAAGAAATGCCCGAACTGCAGCGTTTGCTCGATCTCGATCGCCGCGCGCACACCATGAGCCTTGAGCCAGTCGGGCCAGGCATGGCGGCGCGTCGAGGTATGGATCAGCGGCCAGCGCGCCAGATCGGCCGGAGTGACGTCCGTTTCGCCGATCAGGCCCGGTGAGCAGACCGGCACCAGCCGATCGGGAAAGAGCTCGTCGGCATGGACACCGTCCCAGCGCGTCAGCATCGACAATTCGATGCGTGGCTGGTTGCGCTCATAGTGCCGGCCCGGCAGGCGTCCGACGCGGATCGCGACATCCGCCTCGTGGGCGAGCAGGTCAGCCGGCTCGATCGACGAGACGACGCGCAGCTCGATCTCCGGATGCAGGCTGGTGAAGAGATGCAGTCGCGGCATCAGCCAGACGGAAGCGATCGTCGGCAGCACCGACACCGTCAACGTCGCCCGGTCCCTGCGCCGGCCAAAGCGGCCAGCGGCGCGCTCGAGCTCGTCGAGCATGCTCTCGACGCTGCGGAAGAACTGCTCCCCCTCGGCGGTGAGCTCGATCCTGCGAGTGAAGCGGCGGAACAGTTCCTGCCCGAGATGAAGCTCGAGCTCCTTGACCTGCCGACTGACGGCGCCCTGCGTCAGGCTCAGCTCTTCGGCGGCCTTGGTGAAGGACAGGTGGCGCGCGGCAGCGTCGAAGCCACGCAGCGCATTCAATGGCGGCAGGCGCCTCTTTCGCATGCAGTACCTCTCGTATGCATGAGATTAGATCATGCATGAGCGCCGAACAATTCGTTTGTGACGACCGGGCGACGGCTTCATCGTCTCGTCAACGCCGGACCTGCCCACGGGCATGGCACCGGTGAACGGGGAACTGCCGATGACGATCGAGCCAGCGATCGCGCTCGCCATGCGCGACATCGCCAAGCGCTATGGCGCGACCTGCGCACTGCGCAGCGCCGACCTGACCTTGCAGGCCGGCCGCGTCCACGCCTTGCTCGGCGAGAACGGTGCCGGCAAGTCGACCCTGGTGAAGATCATCGTCGGCGCGGTGAAGCCCGACAGCGGCAGCGTCTCCCTCGCCGGGAAGCCCGTCGCCTTCCGCTCGGTCGCCGAGGCGATCGCCGCCGGGATCGTGCCGATCTACCAGCATCTCAGCCTGTTCCCCGAACTCTCCGTCCTCGACAATCTCTCCGCCTTCCAGCTTGCTGCCGGCCGCGCCGGCCTCAGCCGCAAGGCGCTGGTGCCGCGCGAGGAGGCGCGGGCCTGGCTCGCTCGCGTCGGGCTCGACCTCGACCTCGACCGTCCGGTCTCATCGCTCTCGCTCGGTGAGCGCCAATTGCTCGAGATCGCCCGCGGTGTCGGCCGCAATTGCCGCATCCTCGTCCTCGACGAGCCGACCGCCGCGCTGAACGGCGCCGAAGCCGATCGGCTCTTCGCCGTGGTCCGCGATCTCTGTGCCGGCGGCACGGCCGTGCTCTTCATCTCGCACAAATTCGACGAGATCGAACGCCTCGCCGACGAGGTCACCGTGCTGCGCGACGGCGCGACCGTGATCGATGCCGCGCCGATCGGCCGGCATGACCGCGCCACGCTAGTCAAGGCGATGCTGGGCATGCAGGTCGAGCACGAGCACCGTTCCGGCAGCGCCCGGGCGGAGGCGGTCCTGACTGCGGCTGGCGTGCGCATGGCGACTGGCCATGCCCTCGACCTCTCGGTGCACGCCGGCGAGATCGTCGGGCTTGCCGGTCTGGTCGGCTCTGGCGCGCTCGCCATCGCCGCGACCATGGCCGGCGCCGCTTCCGGCCAAGGCGAGATCGCTGTCGGCGAGCAGCGCTTCGCCTTGGGCGATCGACGCGAGGCCGTCCGCCTCGGCGTCGCCTATGTCCCGGCCGACCGCCATGCCGAGGGATTGTTTCCGCCAGTCAGCGCGATCGGCAACGCCTCGGCCAGCGCCCTCTCTCGCTTCTCCGCCCGCGGCCTTCTCGGCAAGACGCGCGAACGCGCCGCGATCGAGCCGCTGCTGCGCCGCCTGCATTTGCATCCGGCCCGGCCCGATGCCGAGGCCGCAAGCTTCAGCGGCGGCAACCAGCAGAAGCTGCTGATCGCGCGCTGCCTTGCTCTCCCGAACCTGCGGGCGCTGGTCCTGCTCGAGCCGACGCGCGGGGTCGATGTCGCCGCGCGCGCCCTGATCCACCGAGCCGTCATCGAGATGGCCAGCAACGGCATCGCCGTCCTCGTCGCCTCGAGCGACCTCGACGAGCTGACGGCGCTCTGCGACCGTTACCTCGTGGTCCGAGACGGCATGATCGCGGAGGACCTGCCGGGGAGCGCCTCGACCGAGGCGATCATGGCCGCGCTCGCCGGAAAGGCCGCGGCATGAGCAGCTTTCCAATCGGCGACCGGGGCCCATCCAGCATGCCTGCCAGCCAGCGCCCGCCCGTCATCCTCATCGTGACGGCGCTGCTCTTCGGATTGGCCGCTCTCGCCGTGCCGCGCTTCGGCACGCTCGGCAATATCGAGAACGTGCTGCGCATCGCCGCCATCCTCGGCATCGTCGCCTGCGGCCAAGCCATCGTCGTCATCCTCGCCGGCATCGAGTTCTCCTTCGGTGCCTCGGCGGCGCTGGCGAGCGTCGTCATCGTCATGGCCTTGCCGACAACCGGTGTCGTCGGCGCCTTCCTCCTCGGCAGCCTGCTGATCCTGGGCGTCGGCATGGTCAACGGCCTGCTTGTCGCCCGCTTTTCCGTGCCGCCGGTGATCGCGACGCTCGGCATGCTGATGATCGCATCGGGCCTCGCCGCCTGGCTCGCCGGCGGCCTGCCGATCGATGCGCCGCCGTCGGATGCGTTCTCCTTTCCGGCACGCGGCCGTGTCTTGGGCATCCCCGTGCCGATACTCTGCGCCGCCGCCGCCTTCGCCGTGCTGCATCTGCTGCTCGCGAAGACCCGACTCGGACGCGGCTGGTATCTGGTCGGTGCCAATGCCACGGCCGCCAGGCTCGCCGGGCTCTCCGTGCCTCGCCTCGTCTTCTCCGGCTATGCCGTGGCCGGCCTGTTCTGCGCGCTCGGCGCTGTGATCCTGACCAGCCGCGTCGCCTCGGGCCAGCCCATGCTCGCGCCGAACCTCCCCTTCGAGACCATCGCCGCCTGCGCCGTCGGCGGGCTGCCGCTCGGCGGCGGGCGCGGCAATGTCCTGCAGGTCGCCTGCGGCGTGCTGATCGTCGCCATGCTCAACAACATCGTCGTGCTGCTGAACCTGCCGACCGCCTACCAGCTCATCCTGCTCGGCACGCTCGTCATCGGAGCCGTGCTGCTCCAGCGCGACTGGGCCTTCCTCGGCAACGCGGTCCGCCTGCTGACCAATGGGAGGCGCGGATGAACCAGGTCATCGCTCCCCGTCTGCTCGTCGCTCCCGCAGGCATCATCGCCGCCGGCCTGATCTTCGCCGCGATCGCGCCCGGCTTCCTCTCGCTCGGCAACGCCGCCAGCATCGCCGGCCAGGCCTGGGTCCTCGTCCTGCTCGCGACCGGGCAGATGTTCGCCCTCGCCGCCCGCGGCTTCGACATCTCGGTCGGCGCCATCGCGGCACTCGCCGGAACGCTCGCCGCCATGGCTGCCAACAGCTTCGGGCTGGCGGGCCTGATTGTCGCCCCGCTGGTCGGCCTCGCCTGCGGCACGCTGAACGGCTGGCTGGTCGGCCGCCTTGCCTTGCAGCCGATCGTCGCGACGCTCGGCTCGCTGGTCGCGCTGAAGGGCATTGCCCTGCTGGTCAGCGATGACGGCCAGGCCGTGCCGCTCACGGAGGCCGGCCAGGCCACCAGCCTCGCCTTCGATCCGGTGCTCGGCCTGCCGCCGCTCGCCTGGCTCGCCCTCGCCTGCGTCCTCGGCGCCCAGTTCCTGCTGAGCCATGCCACGCTCGGCAAGCGCATCCTGATGCTCGGCGCCAATCCCGAGGCCGTCGGCCTGGTCGGCGCCGATGCCGGTGCGCTCCAGATCCGGGCCTACCAGCTCTGCGGCCTCTTCGCCGGGCTCGCCGGAGCGCTGATGACGGCGCGGGCCGGCGCCGGCCTGCCGACCGAGGGCGCCGGCATGGAATTGCAGGCGATCGCCGCCGCAATCATCGGCGGGACTGCCCTGTCGGGCGGCGTCGCCAACGCCATCGCAGTCGCTGCCGGCGCCTTCTTCGTCCAGGTCGTGCTGACCGGGCTCAATCTCACCGGGGTCTCGCCCTTCCTGGCGCAGGTCACCGTCGGCCTCGTCATCCTCGGCTCCGGCCTGATGGACACCGCCCTCCGCTCGCTTCTCACCCGCAACCGCCAGCCCAAGGACGTATCGCCATGACATTCCTGTCCCGCCGTAGCCTCCTGCTCGCCTCGATCGCTGCCGCCGCGCTGGCGCAACCAGCCTTCGCCCAGGAGAAGACGATCGGCATCGCCGTGCCGAACCTCGCCTCCTCCTTCTGGATCTCCGCCGTCTACGGCATGGAGAGCGAGGCGAAGGCGGGCGGCGCCAAGGTGCTGAAGCTCAATGCCGGCGGCGACGCCAACGCCTCGCAGCAGATCGCCCAGGTGCAGGACCTGATTCAGCGCAAGGTTTCCGCGATCGTGATCGGCGCCACCAATGGCGATGCAGTCAAGCCGATCGTCGAGCGTGCGATCGAGGCCGGCATCCCGGTCATCGGCATCTCCTCGCCGCCGAACACGCCGAAGCTCGCCTCCTTGGTCAGCGCCGACCATGCCGACATGGGCAAGCTCCAGGCCGAATGCCTGGCCAAGGCCGTCGGCGGCAAGGGCACGGTCGCGATGATGGCCGGGCCCGCCGGCCAAGCCTGGTCGGACCTGCGCGCCAAGGGCTTCCGCGAGGCGCTGGCCAAGGCGGCCCCGGACGTCAAGATCGTCGCGGAATCGCGCCTCGCCGACAATCGCAACGCCGCGCTCGGCACCGCCGAGGACTGGACGCAGCGCTTTCCTGATCTCGCCGGCATCTATGCCGCGACCGACGACATGGCGGCCGGCGTCGTCTCGGCCTTCAAGTCGGCGAGCAAGCCGGTGAAGGTCTCGGCCTCGAACTTCAGCCCGACCGCCCAGCAGATGCTGAAGGACGGCGACATCGCCTGCACCTCGATCCAGCAGGTCGTCGCCCAGGGCAAGGCCGCGATGGCGCAGGCGCTGAAAGCCGCGGCGAAGCAGCCGGTCGAGGCCCGCGTCGTGCTGCCGGCCCTGCTGGTGACGCGTGAGAACGTCGCGACCGTCGATCTCTCCTCGGTCGTCGCGCCGGCCGATTATCGCCCCTGACGGACCCACGCTCATGCTGCCTACCCCTGGACGCTTCCCCTACTCGCCCATCGTCGACCGGCTGGACTTCACCTGGCCGGGCGGCAAGCGGCTCGCCGTCTATGTCGCGCTCTGCGTCGAGCACTTCGCCTATGGCTCGGGACTCGGCCTGCCCTATTCGCCCGGGCTCCAGCACCCCAACACCTATAACTGGGCCTGGCGCGAATACGGCAATCGCGTCGGCGGCTGGCGGCTGATCGAGCTCTTCGACGAGTACCGCCTGCCGCTCTCGGTGCTGCTCAACACCGAGTGCTACGCGCACTGCCCGGAACTGGTCGCGGCCCATCGCCGCCGCGGCGACGAGATCGTCGCCCATGGCCGCACCAATTCCGAGCACCAGAACGGCATGGAGGTCGAGGCCGAGCGCCGGCTGATCGCCGAGGCGACGCAAGCGATCGCGAGCCATGAGGGCGCTGCGCCTGCCGGCTGGATGAGCCCGGGCGCCCATCCCAGCGCCAACACCGAGGACCTGCTCGCCGAGGCCGGCTACGGCTACACCATGGACTGGCCGATGGACGACCAGCCGGTCTGGCTCAGGACCAAGGGCGGCCCCCTGCTGGCGATGCCCTATCCGCACGAGGTCAACGACGTGCCGATGGTCGTGCTGCATGACGGCACGGCTCAGGCCTTCGCCGATATGGCGATCGACAATCTCGACGAGATGCTCGGCCAGTCCGAGCAGCAGGCGTTGGTCTACGGCATGACGATCCACACCTTCATCGTCGGCCAGCCCTTCCGCATCCGGCAGTTCCGCCGGGTGCTCGACCATCTCAACAAGCACCAGGACCGCATCTGGTTCACCACGGCCGGCGCCTGCGCGCGCCATTACGCCAGCCTGTTCCCGGCACCATCAGCCGGCTGAAGACAAGGAAACGCCCATGACCTCCCCTTCCGCACCCGGCGCGCATCCGCGCCGGAGGGTCGCCATCGCCGGTCTCGGCGCCGTCGGCCTCAAGATCGCCAGCGTGCTCGACCAGGGCGTGCCCGGCTGCGAGCTCGTCGCCGTCTCCGCCAATGACCGCGACAAGGCCCGCGAACGCCTCGCCCATCTCTCCCGGGCGATCCCTGTCGTTGCGATCGAGGAGCTCGAAGCACTCGCCGACATCGTCGTCGAATGCGCTCCGGCTGCGCTGCTGCCGGCGATCGCCGAGCCCTTCCTGCGTGCCGGCAAGACAGTGATCGTGCTGAGCTCCGGCGCCATCCTCTCGCATGAGGGGCTGATCGAGATCGCCCGCCAACATGGCGGCCAGATCGTCGTGCCGACCGGCGCCCTGCTCGGCCTCGATGCCGTCACCGCTGCGGCCGAGGGCGTGATCCGCTCGGTCCGGATGATCACCCGCAAGCCGGTGCGCGGCCTCGTCGGCGCGCCCTATCTGATCGAGAACAATATCGCCCTCGACGATGTCCGGGAGCCGACGCGGGTATTCAGCGGCACGCCGCGCGAGGCTGCGATCGGCTTCCCGGCCAATCTCAACGTCGCCGTCGCGCTCTCGCTCGCCGGCATCGGGCCGGACCGGACGACGCTGGAGATCTGGGCCGATCCGGCCCTGACCCGCAACACCCACACCATCGAGGTCGACGCCGACTCCGCCAGCTTCTCCATGACCATCGAGAACGTGCCGAGCGACAACCCGAAGACCGGCCGCATCACCGCGCTCTCGGTCATCTCCTATCTGCGCAAGCTCGACGCTCCCCTGCGCATCGGCTCGTAAGCCGGCTCTCACAAGGAACCCATCATGGATCTGGAAATTGCTGGACGCACGGCGCTCGTACTGGGCGCCGGCGGCGGGCTCGGCCGCGCCATCGCCAGGACACTCGCCCGCGAGGGCGCCAAGGTTGCGCTAGCCGATATCGACGAAAAGGCTCTCGCCGCGACGGCCGCCGACCTCTCCGCCCTCGGCTTAGCCCATCTGGCGCGGCGCTGGGACATCGGCCGCCTCGACGAGGCCGACGGGCATCTTGCCGCGATCGGCGAGGCGCTCGGCCCCGTCGACATCCTCGTCAACAACACCGGCGGCCCGCCGCCGAGCCTCGCCGCCGGCGTGCCGCCCGAGACCTGGACGGCGCAGTTCCAGGCGATGGTGCTCTCCGTCATCGCGCTCACCGACAAGGTGCTGCCGGGAATGCGCGAGCGCGGCTTCGGGCGGATTGTCACCTCGACCTCCTCGGGCGTCGTCGCACCGATCCCGAACCTCGCGATCTCGAACGCCCTGCGGCTGTCGCTGGTCGGTTGGTCGAAGACACTGGCGCGCGAGGTCGCAGCGGCCGGCATCACCTGCAACATCATCCTGCCGGGGCGGATCGCCACCGACCGCATCCTCTTTCTCGACGAGCAGAAGGCCAAGCGCGAAGGCCGCCCGCTCGCCGACATCGTCGCCGAGAGCACGGGCTCGATTCCGCTCGGCCGCTACGGCACGCCCGAGGAATACGCCGACGCCGTCGCCTTCCTCGCCAGCGCCCGCGCCGCCTACATCACCGGCTCGGTCATCCGGGTCGATGGCGGCTATCTCCAGAGCATCTGAAAGGATTTTTGATCATGACCGAACTGCCGCATCGCGACGCCACCTGGCGCGAGGACATCCGCCGCCGCTTCCTTGCCGTCGACACCTCCAATGTCGCCGACGTGCTCGACACGCTCGGCCTGCCGGACCAGGGGCTGGCGCCGCAATTTGCGCCCTATCCGGCGACGACCGGGCAGCTCGCCGGCTTTGCCTATACGATCCGCGGCCAGATGACGCCGTTCCCGCTCGGCGGCGATGCCGAGAAGATGAAGGCCTGCCAGGGCGTCTCGCCCGGCGAGGTCACGGTCTGGAGCGGCGACGGCGAAGGCATCTGCTATTTCGGCGAGTTGATCGCGATCGGCATGAAGGAGAAGGGCTGCGTCGGCGCCCTCGTCGATGGCGGCATCCGCGACATCCGCTGGATCGGGGAGCAGGCCTTCCCGGTCTATGCGCGCTATCGCACCCCGGTGCAGTCGATCGGCCGCTGGAAGGTCAATGCCAGCCAGGTGCCGGTGCTGATGCGGGGCGCGACCAGCCGCTATGTCGAGATCAAGCCGGGCGACTTCATCCTCGCCGACGAGGACGGCGCCATCGCCATCCCGTCGGAGCGGATCGAGGAGGTGCTGGTGGAGGCCGAACGCCTGACCGCAGTCGAGGTCAAGATCCGGCAGGAGCTCTCGCGCGGGCTCTCCCTCGCCGACGCCCTGGCGAAGTACGGCCACGTCTGACCGAACGCTCCGCCAGCGCTGTTGGTCAGGCTGTCAGCGCCTCGCGCAGTGGGATCATGAACTCGCGCGCGAGCTGCGACAGCTCCTCATGCAGCGGATAGCGGATTTTTCCTCGGAGCCACACCGTCATCCTGGACAAGCGGCGAAGCCGCGCAGCTCCGGGATCCATCGTAAGGCACTGAATCCTACGATGGACCCTGGACGAGCTTTGCTCGCCCAGGGGGACGGTATGGCTCCGTGGGAACTTAGCGCGCTCCAGCGAGCGCCTTACGCGCGCGGAAGCACGGTCGCGTAGCGCTCGCGCAGGTCGATCCGCTGCCCGCCCGCGGCGGCCTCGGCCACGGCGAGCGTCGCGATCAGCGTACGCGCGCCGTCCTCGACCGGCTGCAGCGAGGCGGCTTCGCCCCGGACCAGGTCGCGGAAATGATCGAGCTGGGCGATGTAGGGATCGAGCGTCGGCGCATGGACCCGTTGCGCCTGGATCGGCAGGTTCCAGCTCGGGGCGTCACCAGCCTGCGCCCATTGCACCAGATTGGGGAATTCGAGCGCGCCGCGGCTGCCCATGAAGCGATAGCTGCTCTCGCCGCTGAACGGGAACTCCGGGGATTCGCCGACGCCCTGCTCGGTGGTCCAGGGCGAGACGGCGCTGTCGCTGACGAAGAAGGTGCCGATCGTCCCGTTCTCGAACTCGATCAGCACGCCGGCTGTGTCCTCGACGGCAAAGCCGCGCCGGCGATTGGAGAGGACGGCGCCGACAGCCACGATCTCTCCGACGGAAAAGCGCAGGAAGTCGATCTCATGGATCAGGTTGATCAGGACCGGCCCGCCGCCGGCCTGCGTCCGCCAGGGCGCCGCGCTGAAATAGGCCTCCGGCTTGTGTACCGCCCAGATCGCGGAAACCCCGACGAGATCGCCGATCCGGCCCTCGCTCAGCAGGGAGCGCAAGGTCGCGACCTGGCGATGATGGCGGCGATGATGACCGACCAGTGAGCGGATGCCGGCGGCCTTGGTCGCCTCGATCAGCGCAGTCGCTGTTGCCAGCGTGTCCGTCACCGGCTTTTCGATCAGGATATGGATGCCGCGGCGGGCGCATTCGACGCCGTTCTCGGCATGGAGCTGGTTGGGCGAGGCGATGATGACGGCCTCCGGCCGGGCCTCGTCGAGCATCGTCCGGTAATCGGCGAAGACGCGCGCATCGGGGTTCTGGGCCGCGACCTGCTCGGCATTGACGTCGGCGATCCCCGCCAGCGAGAAGTCGGGATGCGCGGCAATCTTGGCCAGATGCTTGCGCCCGATCAGCCCCGCGCCGATCACGCCGATTGCGATGGTCTTCATGCTCCCACGGCTCCCTATGACCGCCATGCATCCCACAATTAACTGCTGGGATAATTGTGCTTTAATTAACCTGATGGATAATTGCTGTCAAGCGCCGTAGGATGAGCTAATCAAACGGGGTTCCTCATCGGAACAGGCAATCGGGATCGCGGGATGACAGCAGCGAGCACGCGCAAGCCGGCGGGCGACCAACCGGCCAATGTCCGCCGCCGGGATCGCGAGAAGACCAAAGCCGAGATCCTGCAGATCGCCTTCGAGGAGTTCGCCGAGAACGGGCTGCTCGGCGCCAATGCCGACGCGATCGCCGCGCGGGCCGGGATCACCAAGCGGCTGATCTTCTACTATTTCAGCTCGAAGGAAGAGCTCTTCATCGCCGTGCTGGAGATGGCCTATGGCAGAATGCGCCAGGCCGAGGAGAGCCTGCACCTCGAGACGCTGGCGCCGGAGGCGGCGATCCGCCGGCTCGCCGAATTCACCTTCGACTTCCATCAGGACAATCCGGAATTCGTCCGGCTGGTCGCGATCGAGAACATCCATCGCGCCCGGCATGTCGCCCGCAGCGAGACGCTCCAGCAGATGACGCGGCCGATCATCGGCCAGATCGAGCGCGTGCTCGCCAAGGGCAAGGATCTTCGTGCAATCAGGCCTGAGGTTGATGCGCACGCGCTCCATGCCACGCTGAACGCCCTGTCGATCTTCTCGGTGGCGAACCGCCACACCTTCGAGGCGCAGTTCCGCTGGGACATGTCCTCGCCGGAGGCGAAGGCTCGCCAGCGGGCCGAGATCGCCGAGGTGCTCTGGCGCTATGTCCGCAGCGACGCCGCCTCCCCTGCGGAAGACGAGGATTAATCCCCGCCCTTGCGCTTGCGACCGCCATCCTCGGCAAGCAGCTCCTTGCGCGCCTTGGCCATGACCTTGCGGGCCTCGTCATCGACCACGGGGAACTGGGGATCGAGCTTTTCCAGCCGGTTCACGATCGCTGCCGCAACGATCAGCCGGGTGAACCATTTGTTGTCGGCGGGAACGACGTGCCAGGGCGCATGCTTGGTCGCGGTCTCGGCGATCGCGTCCTGATAGGCATCCTGGTAGTCGTCCCAGTGCTTGCGTTCGGCGAGGTCACCCGCGTCGAATTTCCAGTTCTTGTCGGCTTCGTCGATCCGCGACAGCAGGCGCCGGCGCTGCTCATCCTTCGACAAATTGAGGAAGAACTTCAGGACCACGGTGCCGTTGCGGGCCAGATGCTTCTCGAAATCGCGGATGCTCTCGAAGCGATCGCGCCAGACATGCTTGCCGATCAGCTTGGGCGGCAGGCCCTGCCTGCGCAGCAGCTCCTCGTGCACGCGCACGACCAGCACCTCCTCGTAATAAGAGCGGTTGAAGATGCCGATCTCGCCGCGCTCCGGCAGCGCGCAGGCGGTGCGCCAGAGAAAATCATGGCGCAGCTCCAGCGAGCTCGGCGCCTTGAAGGAGGTGACCTCGCAGCCCTGCGGATTGACCCCGGACATGACGTGCTCGATCGTCCCGTCCTTGCCAGCGGTGTCGATCGCCTGCAGCACGATCAGCACCGACCAGCGCCGTTCGGCAAAGAGCCGCTCCTGCAGTTCGCGCAGGCGCTTGACGCCGGTCTGCAGCAGATCGCGCGCACCGTCCTTGTCGAGATCGAGGCCGCAGGTCTCGCCGGGGTCGAAACGCTTCAGCTTGAAGTCGTCGCCATCCGTGACCCTGAAGCGCTTGACCATCTCGTCCGGCAGCATGCCTGGCATCCTCTCGCAGAAAGACCTCGGTTCAATCTGTCGCCTCGTCGCCGATTGTCCAGCCTCGCGGCTTCGACCAGACGATCAGCTCCGATAGCGGCAAGCGTGCTCGCGCTGCCGGAAACGCCCCCGTGGCCAAACCGAGCCTGAAAACATTGACCAGACGGTGGCCTGCCGGAATGCCATGCTTTTCGACAAGCCGTCGGTTGCTCGCCGGCCAGTCGGCCAGCACCGAGACCGGACAGGCGGCGAGCCCCTGTGCCGTCATCGCCAGCCAGGCCCGGTAGAAAGCGCGCCCGCTCACGAGCGGATCCTCGCCATCCGGCCGATGGAAGAGTGCGACGGCGGAGTTCGCGAACTTGCCGCGCTCGCTCGCCAGCGTCGCGGCAAGACCCAGCCGACGCAACAGCGGGAACAGCGGGCCGAGCACCAGCCGCGTGCCGAACGCCACCACACCCGGCATCGCCATCGCCTCGGCGCTGAGCCCGTCGCGCTGGTACAACGGATCGGAGCGCGACAGCCGCATCCAGTACAGCAATTCGGCACGATGGGCGTCCTCGCAGAGGAAATGGAAACCAGCCTCGTCGCCGAGCCGCGCGATCGCGTCGACGCTGTCCACGTCGCGGACCAGCCGCACATCGCCGACCATGGCGGAGTACATATGGAGCGCCGCTTGGCCTGCGGCATCGAGGGGCCGGAAACCACCGCGCCAGCTTGTCCGGATCGGGACGAAATCCGCCAGCCCATCAAGCTCGCCGCCCGCAGCGACGGTGATGCGCGCGACGGGCTGCAAGCCATCCGACGCCATGGCGTCGATCAATGGCCCGACCTCCGCGATCCGCAGCCCCCGTTGGCCGAGCGCCAGCGACAGCCCTTCGATCGCGGCACCATGCGAGAGCCTGACATCGTACCCCGACGGATCAGCTGCCGGCAGGCGCCGCGACACATCCTCCAGCAGGAGCAGCGTGTCGCTGCCGATGAGCCGCCAGCGCGTCGGCTGGATATTGTGGACGCTGGGTGCGAGGCGAACCTCGGCGATGAGGTCTTCGAGCAGGGCGCGGTCGAGCATCGTCGTCAGCCTCGCAGGCTCTTGGCGAAGAGATGCAAACGATGCAGCGGCTTTGCTCCCGCCTTCTCGGCTTGCCTGAGGCTCGGCCCGTTGACGTCGGCGATCCAGGTGCCGCCGAGTTCGTCATAGCCGGCTGCCTTCAGCGCACTCGTCACCTTGTAGAGCATGGCGCCGTTGAGCCCGCGATTATGGAAGGCGCGGCTGACCGACTGGTAGACGATGACGGCGCGCCGGTTGGTCCAGCGATGCCAGAGGAAGCGCAAGGGGAAGCTCGGGCCGATCCGCCCGCCAACCGCCCTCACCAGAGGGTTGAGATCGGGGATCGCGATGATCGCGCCGACCGGCTCGCCCTTGTGGTGCACCACGGTCGAGATGCGCTTGTCGATCACCCACATCATGTCGCCGGCCTGGAAGCGGTATTCCTCGGCCGTGGGCGGCACGAACATCGGGTTGGCATCGAAGCCGTCATTGAGGATGAGGCGCGATTCCTCCAGCCGCTCGGCGAAATGCCGGCGGTCGATCGGCATCCAGCGATAATCGGGATCGGCGAGGATCGCCTTTTGCTTGTCGCCGAGCAGTCCCGAGGGATCAACCTCGGCGAGGGCGATCCGGAAGGTCGTCATCGGGAAGGTCGGGGCATAGCCGTTCGCTTCGAGCAGCCGCGCGATATGCGGCGGGCTGAAGAGCATGTCGGTGAAGGGCGTGTTGTCGAAGCCGCCGGTGACGACGCCGGCCTGCTGCATCGCCGTCAGGTTGAAGTTGCCGACGAGTTCCGCCATGCCGCGCTCGCGCGCCCAGCTCTCGGCAGCACCGAGCAGAGCCGAGGCGACCTCGGCATCATCCGCGCAGTCGAAATAGCCGAACTGGGCCCGGGCCGTACCGTGGCGCGCATTCGATGCGTCGTGGATCGCGGCGACGATGCGCCCGAGCGGGCGGCCATCGCGCAGCGCCGTAAACAGCTCGAAGCGGCCATGCCCGTCCTTGACCAGCGGATTGCGCGCGGGATCGAGCATGCGGTCGAAATCGGACCACATCGTCGGCACATAGGGGCTGTCGGCCGGATAGACCTCGGCCGTAACGGCGAAGGCGGCCTTGCGGTCGTTGCTGGTGATCTCGATCATGCCGGAACCTTGCTCGGGGCGCTCGCCAGGAGCCGGCGCACCAGCGCCAGCGCCGTCTCGGTCGCGGGATCGTCCGAGACGACCGGCACGGTGACCAGCAGCAGGTCGAGCGGCTCCTCGCCGAGCACGAGCAGATGGCTGGCGGAATGGGCCGCCATCAAGGCCGCGAGCCGTTCGGCGGCCGGGCTGGTCGAAGGCCAGGGCCAGCTTCGTCCGGAGGCATGAAGCACGGCGACCTCGCGCAGCGCCGGCTTCAGGATTGGGGGGTCGTAGTCGCGCAGCTCGGCCTCGCCGAGCCGGCGGGCGCTGCTGAACAGCGGATGTCCGGCAAGCTGGGCGATCAGCGCCTCCCGCGTCTCCGCCCGCGAGCGGGCGAGCGAGCCAAGGACGCCGGGCGCGGCCGCATCGAAGGAACTCGACAGCGCATCGACCGCGAGCGCGATCGCAAGCACGCCGGCGAGAGTGACGGCGCAGAGCCTGACGCCATGGGCGAGATCGGCGCCGGGCGTGACATGCGCAGCGGCCACGCCCAGCAGCAGCGCGGCGATGACACGCAGGCTGAGCAGGAAGAAGCCCTGCCGGCGCGTCGGCGCCGCCCCACCGGTCACCAGCACGATCGAGACCAGCAGCAATGCGCCGACGCCGCCGAGCCGGACCGGCATGTCCGGCAGCAGCCCGCGGAAATCGCTGAGCGCGAAAGGCAGGATCAGGAAGGCACAGAGTCCGAGCCGCCAGACGCTGGTATTCTCCGCCTCGGTCAGCGATGCCGGGTCGCGCCGGAACAGCAGCGCGCCGCAAAAGGCGACCGTGACGAGTTGGAAGGCGGCCAGCGCCAGATCATAGGCCCAGGGATGATCGGCAAGACCAATGAGGCTGCCGAGCACCAGCAGGCCCGAGCCGGCGAGCACGGCGATCTTGCCGGCGCGCGGCGCATGCCGGCGCAGCATGCCCTCCGTGACGATCAGCGCCCCCAGCGGGAACAGCGCGGCGCAGGACAGCGCCAGCCGCTCCAGCAGAACGCTGCCGCTCCACCAGCTCAGGCCACGCAGCAGGAAGAGCGCGGCGACAAGCCCCATCGCCACGAGAAAGCGCGTCGTCAGCGCCCCGCGCGGATCGCGCCGGCGCAGGGTCAGCATGGCGACGGCAAGCCCGAGCGCGCCGCAGATGTCGACGATGGAATCGGCGACCAAGGCAGGGTTGGCGAAACCGCCGTTCATGGCCCGGCGACCATCTGCTTGAGTGCCCGCACCACGAAGGGCTTCAACAATGCCGCGATCGGCGCCGGCAAAGGCCGCTCGACCGCCGGCCGATAGGGGTTGAAGAACCAGCCGCGGCAATCGGTGCCGGTGCGCTTGCCCAGCGCCAAAGCGATCGCCTCATAAGCCATCATCATGCCAGTGGTGATGACCATCGGCGCGAAGGACATGCGGCTGCGCCGGCCGGCCGCGACCTCGCCGGCGATGGTAAGGTCGACATGATGGCGCGAGCGCGAATGCAGCATGACATGCGTCACCTCGCACAGCATCGCCGCGCGCTTGTCGTCCTCACTGAGCCTGCGCCAGTCCTTGCCGAGCGTTGGGAAGCCGAGCCGCTCCTCCGGGCGCGGATCCTCCGGCCGGACCACGATCACCGAGGGGAGCGGCGCCATATAGGCATCGATCACGCTGGCGTCCGCCGTTTTTGCCGTGCGGTAGAGGTGCAGGCCGGCGGCGATGTCGTCCATGCCGTTGATGATCACCTTGCAGCGCCCCGCGATCTCCGGCAGGCGCTCCGCCCATTCGGCGCCGAGTACCTCGATCTCGATCTCCGGATTGATCGCGCGCGCCGCCTCGGCAGCAGCCTCGGCCTTGGGCCGGCCGACCGTGCCGGCATTGGCGAAGACCTGTCGGTTCAGGTTCGAGACCTCGAACACGTCGATATCGGCGATGACGAAGTGGCCGACCCCCGCCCGGACCAGCGCCATGAAGGCGGCCCCGCCCATACCGCCGACGCCGCAGACGAAGACCGTCGCCTGCCGCAGTTTTGCCTGCTCCGCCTCCGTGACGAAGCCGATATTGCGGGTGGTGAAGAGCTCGTAGCTGAATCCGGGAATCATGGCTTCGTCCTCGCGGCGCGTGGACGCAATGTGCCAAAACGCCGGGTGTCGTCGAGCCAGTGCAGCAAAGGCAGCACCAGCCGCTGCAGCAGGAGGAAGGCGGAAGCGCCGATCAGCCCAGGTAGTGAGGCGCGCGGCACCTGTCCGAGCAGGTAACCTCGCGCCGCCGCCAGATCCATGCGGCCGAGCTGGAGCACGTCGTCGCCGCGCTCGTAGTCCAGCGTCTCCCGGCAGAAATCGTTGTAGCTGACCTCACGATGCTGGGTTGCCTGCTCGAAGCTCTTCTTCAGGTCGTCCGAGCCGCCGGTATAGGCGTCGGTGATGACCGAACGGGCCTCCTCGAAGCCGGCCTCCTCGCCCACGCCGAAGACATGGCGGTGCCCGCGCATGATCTGCCGGGCGAGCGAAAGATGGGCGAAGCTCTGGCGGCTGCTGGCATCCGGCGAGGGATAGACGTCGGAGAAGGTCTCGCAGACCATGCCGACCACGCTCGGCACCTGCGTCACATTCGAGATCCAGCGTGGCCGGAGGCCGCCGCGCACGAACAGCACCAGCACGGTCAGGCCATAGAGCACCCAGGAGAGCCCGCGCCCGCGCACTTCCGGATCGACCATGACGAGGCCGAGATGCGTGACCTGCTCCGGCTCGCCGTTCAGCGAAAGCTGCATCTGCGCCAAAGCGTTGAAGGCGACCGGGCGCCCGGTCGCCGTCTCGCTGATCAGCGTGACGATGCTCTGGCTCAGGCGCTCGCGCTCGCCGGAGAAGACGCCATAGCTCAGCGCGCCCTGCGCCAGCGTTCGCCCCGCCACCGTGCGGAGCTGCTCGACCAGCGCCGCAAGCTCGGCATCGTCGAGCACCACGCCCGGCCGCTCGATGATCCGCGTCGTCAGGCCGGGCGCGGTCGCGAGCGTCAGGTCGAGCGTCGGTCGCCGCAGCGCCTTCAGCCAGAAGCCGAGCATCAAGCCACCGCTGGGGCGGGAGCCTGGGCACGCTCCTTCACCAGCCTGGAGATGCCGGCGAAGTCGAGCTTGCCGGAGCCGAGCACCGGCACGGCCGGCACCACCATCACCTCGGCCGGAATCATCAAATCGGCGGCGCCCTTGCTCTTGGCGAAGGCCTGGAAGGCGGCGCGCGTCGCGTCCTTCTGCTGCGTCACCAGCACCAGCCGCTCGCCCTTGCGGGTATCGGGCAGGCTGGCGACGCCGGAGAGCACGCCCGGCCAGCATTCGGCCGCGAGAGCTTCGACCGCGGCGAGCGAGACCATCTCGCCGGCGATCTTGGCGAAGCGCTTGGCGCGGCCCTTGATGGTGACGAAGCCGTCCTTGTCGATCACGACGATGTCGCCGGTGTCGTGCCAGCCCTCGGGCGGCGGCTCGAGCACGCCGGGGTTCTCCGACTTGAGATAGCCCAGCATGATGTTCGGCCCGGCGACATGCAGCCGGCCGCCCTCTTCGACACCCGGCATCGGCTCGAGCCTGGCTTCCATGCCGGGCATGATCCGGCCGACCGTGCCGAAGCGGTTGAACATCGGCGTATTCAGCGCCAGCACCGGGGCGGTTTCGGTGACGCCATAGCCTTCGAGGATGCGCAGGCCGAACTTCTCGACATAGGTCCGCCGCGTCGTGTCCTTCACCGGCTCGGCACCGGCCACGATGTAGCGCAGCGAGCGCAGGTCGTAAGGGTGCGCGGCGCGGGCATAGCCGGTGAGGAAGGTGTCGGTGCCGAACAGGATGGTGGCGTTGCAGCCATAGACCAGCTCCGGCACCATCCGGTAGTGCAGCGGCGACGGGTAGAGATAGACCGGTACGCCCGAGACCAGCGGCAGGACAAGCCCCGCCGTCAGGCCGAAGGAATGGAACACCGGCAGCACGTTGAAGACCTTGTCGCGCCGGCCGAAATCGATCCGCGCCGCGGCCTGCGCCGCATTGGCCAGCATGTTCCGGTGCGAGAGCACCACGCCCTTGGGCACCCCTTCCGAGCCCGAGGTGAACAGGATCGCGGCGCGGTCAGAACCCTTGGCCTCTTCGATCGGCGTGCCATGGCGCCAGAGCGCCCAAAGCTTGTCACCGGTCGTGACGGTGGCACGCACGTCCTCGAGGTAGACGATCTTGACCTCGCTTTGCAGCGCCTCGATCAGCGGCCCCATCCGGCCCTTCTCGACGAAGGCACGCGAGGTGACGATGGTCTTGACCTCAGCCGCCTTGCAGGCCGCGGCGATGTTGCTGGCGCCGGCGGTGAAGTTGATCATCGCCGGCACGCGCGCCGCCGACATCAGGCCGAGCAGCGTCACCGCCGCGCCATTGGCGTTGGGCAGCATCACGCCGATCGCCTCGCCCTTGCCGGCGAGCGGCATCAGCTTGCGGCCGAGCACCTCGGCGCCGATCAGCAGACGCTTATAGGTCAGGCTTCCGGTGATCGGATCCTCGACCGCGACGCGGCCCTTGCCGTTGATGGTCGCCGCCTCGGCCACCGCGGCGAAGACGCTGCGGTCGATATCGGTAGTCTTGAAGATCAGGTCGGACATGATCTGGTAGAGCGCTGCGCCAGCCGCCTGGCGCCGCGGCTTGCCCTTCAGCTCCTCGGCCACGGTCAGTGAGACCGGCTCCAGCACGGTGACGTGCACCTTGGGGAACCAGCGCCGGCGCACCTGCTCGCGGGTCAAGCGCGAGAAGATCGTCGCCTCCAGCCCCTCGATCCGGACCGGCACGACCTGCGCGCCGGACTTTTCGGCGATCATGCCGACGCCGTCATAGACCTTCATCAGGCTGCCGGTGACGGTAAGGCGTCCCTCCGGGAAGATCACCAGGCTCTCGCCGTTCTTCACGGCGTTGATCAGCGAGCGCGTCGCCAGCGGCCGCGCCGGATCGAGCGGCATGGCACGGGTCAGCTTCAGGAAGGGCTTCACCCACCAGCGCTGGGCGATGCCGTGGTCGATGGCGAAGACCGGCTCCTTGTCGAGGATCGAGAGCGCCAGCGCCGCATCGAGGAAGGAGACATGGTTCAGCGCGATGATCGCGTTGTCCCCGGCCTTGGCGATGTTCTCGCGGCCGGTGACCTCGACGCGGTAGAAGGCGCGGAACAGGATCGAAAGGAAATCGCTGAGCGGATTGGTCGGCAGCGTCCGCAGGATCCAGATGGACGCCGCGATGGTGAGTACGCCGATCAGCAGGAAGAGATGGCTGAGCGTCAGCCCCGCCGCCTGCAGCAGCGCGACCACCACGGCCCCGGCAACCATGAAAGCAGCCGAAAGCACGTTGATGGCGGCGACGATGCGGGCGCGCTTGTCGGCCGGGGCCCAGGCCTGCGCCGCCGCGAAGGACGGCACGACGAAGACGCCGCCGGCGATGGCGAGGCCGGCGAGATCAATGCCGACGCGCCAGGCGGAGGAGCCGGCGAAAAAGGCGCCGATGTCCTGCGCCGGCTGATGTGCGACGATGCCCGAGACGGCCCAGCCGAGATCGAGCGCGAACAGGCCCATCACCACGCCGGCGACCGGCACCGGCAGCAGCACGATGCGCCCGCTCGACAGGAAGGAGCCGATGCCGGAGCCGACCGCGATCGCGATCGCGAAGATGCCGAGATAGGTCGAGACGACCATTTCGGTGCCGCCCATGCCGTTCTTCACCAGCGAAGGCAGCAGCGACATCACGACAGCGCCGATCAGCCAGAACAGCGAGACCATGACACCGGTGCGCCAGAGCCGGGCATCGCCCCAGAGATCCCTGAGCAGGTCGCGGGTCGAGCGCAAGATGTTGCGGTCGACGACGAGATCGGGCGCCGACGGCCCGGTCTTCGGGATGAACAGCGTCGCGACCCAGCAGGCCAGCGCGAACACCAGGATCAGCAGGCTGAGCTGCGCGGCATCGCCGCCTTCGCGCGCCGTCAGGCCGCCGGCAATGGTGCCGAGCAGAATGGCGATGAAGGTCGCGCCTTCGATCAGCGCATTGCCGGCCGGCAATTCCTCGCGCTTCAGATGGTCCGGCAGGATGCCGTATTTGATCGGCCCGAACAGCGCCGCGATCACCCCGAACAGGAAGAGCGCGACGAACAGCACCGGCACGGAATGCAAGATGAAGCCGAGGACCGCGACCGCCGCCGCGCCGATCTCGGCGAGCTTGAGCCGCTGCGCCATCACCGCCTTGTCGAAGCGGTCGGCCATCTGGCCGCCTACGCCCGAGAGCAGGAAGAAGGGCGCGATGAAGAGCCCGCCCGCCAGGGTCACCAGCGCTTCGCCATGCGAGCCGGCGAGCTTGTAGAGGATGATGAAGACCAGCGCGTTCTTGAGGAAATTGTCGTTGAAGGCGGAGAAGAACTGCGCCCAGAACAGCGGGGCGAAACGCCGCTTCAGCATCAATGTGTCGAACATGGCGATCTCACGGGAAGGGACGGTGAGGTTGCATCGGCCGGGCTTTAGCAACTCTTGCCTGCGCCGGCCGATCTCGGTTTGCGGTTAAGCGGGACTTGCCGGCTGAGCGTCAAAGCTCACAGAGCCGGCTTGCCGGCATCCATCAGCAGGCGCTCTGTGCGGGCGTCCTCGATCCGGTTCACCAGCTTCGAGGCTTCGTGCATGTCGCGCACCGTCTTGGTCATGGTGATGCAGGACTGGACCAGCATCACGCAGCCCATCGCCAGATATCCCTTCGCCCACCAGTCGAGCGGCAGGAACAGGACACCGGCGCCGACCATGGCCGCGGCGGCGAAGAAGGAGGCGTAGGTGAAGCTGACCCAGGCGCCGCTATGGGGCTGTGCATTCTGGTTCATGGTTGTTCTCCCGTCGGATGCGTTTGCGGAATGAAGAGGTCAATTCGCCTGGAGCTGCCGGCTGCGCAGCCGCTCCAGCACGTCGTCGGCAGTGCTCCGCAGCCTGGGGCCGAAGCCCTTGGCGGCGAGCTTCTCGGTGACCGAGGCGGCGGCTGCGCCGTCGAGCTCGTCGAGCGCAGTCTCTGCCGCCTCGGTCTCGACCTGGCGCTCGCGCAGGCGCTTCAGGGTCTGCTCGGCCTCGGCCAGCGTCGATTCATGGGCAGGTCCGGTCTCGATCCGGCCCTGCCGCATCTGGCGCACCGCCTCCGAGGCGCGGGCAAGACGCCGGCCGCGATCGAGTTCGGCGATGCGCGCCTGCGCCTGGCCGACATGGCGGCGCAGGCGGACGATCTCGGCGGCGAAGAGAGCCTGCGCGCCCGCCGCCGCATCGCGATCGGCCTCGAGGGCGGCGATGGCCTCGGCGCCCTCGCGGGCCAAGGCCTCGTCGCCGGCGGCAAGCGCGGCGGCGACGCGGTTCTCCAGATCGGCGATGCGGGTCTGGCTCGCGGCGAGCCGCTCGCTCTCCTGCCGGTCCTGCGCGATCGCGACCGCAAGCGCCTTCTTGGCACGCTCGAAGGCGCCGGCGGCATCGCGCATCTGCTGGTCGAGGATGAGGAGCGCGTTGCGATCGGCGAAGCGCTCCTCGGCAATGGCGGCGTTGCCGCGGACGAAGGTGAGAAACATCTTGAGCATTGGCTGTTCCCTGCTATGAACGATGTTCACGAAGCAATGCATAACCCAGCTTTGAACGACGTTCAAGAGATATTTTGAACATCGTTCACAAAATTTGAGATCGACGGAATGACCACCACGGCAGAGCGCCGCGAGCGGCAGCGAATCCAGCTGATCGATGCGGCCGAGAAGGCCATCGCCGAGAGAGGCCTGGCAGGCCTGAAGGCGCGCGAACTGGCGCAGGAGATCGGCTGTGCGCTCGGTGCGATCTACAATCTCGTCGCGGATATGGACGAGCTCGTCCTGCGTGTCGGCTCGCGCACGCTAGCACGGCTCGATGCGGCGCTGAGCGCGGCCGAAGGCGAAGGCGCGCTGGCCTCCGCGGATGCCGCCGCCGACCGGCTGGTCGCGGTCGCCCTCGCCTATTGCGCCTTCGCCCGCGACAACCTGCAGCTCTGGCGCGTCCTGTTCGAGCACCGCATGGCCGAAGGCGCGGTAGTACCGGACTGGGCGGTGAGCGAGCAGATGACGATGTTCCGGCACATCCTCGAACCGCTCGGCATGCTGGTGCCCGAGCGCGGCGAGCCGGAACTTGTGCTGATGGGCCGGACCCTGTTCTCGGCCGTCCACGGCGTCGTCGCGATCGGCCTGGAGGAGAAGCTGATCGCCGTGCCCCGCCGCGATCTCGACCGCCAGATCGAGGGCCTAGTCCGCCTCGTCTGCCGAGGGCTGTCCGTCCCCGCCTGACCGCACCGATCGCCGCCGTCGCGTTGCGGCACCCGGCCCGCATCGCTATCGTCGCGGCGATGACGGCCGCCGACCCCAGCCTCTCGCTCGATGCCTTGACCGATGCGCTCTATCAGGAGCTCCGCAGGATCGCGCATCGCGAGCGCCTGCGCGCCGGCAAGCCGATGACCTTGCAGACCACGGCTCTGGTCAGCGAGAGCTATCTCAAGCTGCGCCAGAGCGCCGGCTGGACCAGCGAGGCGCATTTCCTGGCGAGCGCTGCGACCGCCATGCGGCACGCCCTCGTCGACGCCGCCCGCGCCCGGCTCAGCCTGAAGCGCGGCGAAGGCCAGCGTCCCGTCCCGCTCGACGATCGGCACGATCTCGCCGCTGCCGGCGATGACGAGGTCGTCCGGATCAGCGAGGCGCTCGCCGCGCTCGAGGCGATCGACCCGCGCCTGGTCAAGGTCGTCGAATGCCGCTTCTTCGCCGGCTATAGCGAGGAGGAGACAGGACGCATCCTCGGCATCAGCGACCGCACCGTCAGGCGCGACTGGCTACAGGCCCGGGCCTGGCTCTATCGCGAGCTTCAGGGCTGACGCGGCGCCTTGCCGCGCAGGGCCTCCTCGATCAGCGCCCGCGTCGGGCCGAGCTCGGCGAGATGGGGTGCGCCGGCCGCGCCGGCCTCGCGCAGGATGCCTTCCGCCTGCTCGAGCGCCTGCATCGCCGCAGCCGGATCGCCCCGCGCCAGCAGGATCTGCGAGCGCGCCCCGAGCCCGATCCCGACATAAGGGTGGCGCTCGCCGAAGGCGACCCGCGCCGCCCGCAGGGCCTGGTCGATCTCGCCTTGCGCCTCGGTAAGCCGGTTCTGCACCATCAGCCCGGTGGCGCGGCTCTGGCGCAGCATGATGGTGACGGCATTGCTTTCGCCAGCGAGCGGGGCGGCGATGCCGAGCGCGCCTTCGAGGATCGGCATCGCCTCGGCGAAGCGGCTGCCGGCCATGACCAGCCGGCCGAGATTGAGCTCGATCGCCGCCAGGGCAAGCGAGGGGCCATAGTCGCGCCGTTGCCGTTCGACCGCCTGGCGCCATAGCTTTTCGGCGCCGGCCGCATCGCCCTGGCGCAGCGCCAGCGCGGCCCGCAGATTGAGCACGCCGATCGCGATCACCGAGCGGCCGCGCCCCGACGCGGCCAGCACGCGTTCGGCCTCGTCGAGCGCCTGCGCCGCCACCTCGATCTGCCCGGCCTCCAGCGCATGCAGTGCGAGATTGTGCTGCAACGTCGCGATCTCGCCATTGTCGCGGCCGAACAGGGCCGTGAGCTCGGCGATCGCGGTGCGCAACCGCGCCATCGCCTCGGGACGCTTGCCGGCTTCGCGCAGCAGCCCGGCTTCGACCCCGGCGAGCTCCGCCAGCTGCTTGGGATGGCGCGCCGGCTCAGTCTGGAAGAACCGCTTCGCTTCCAACAACGCTTCCTGCGCCTTGTCGCGCTCGCCGAGCTGAAAGCGGTAGCCGGCCAGCGCCAGCTGCGCTTCGGCCAGCCGCCCGGCACTGCCGCGCACCTGCTCGGCATAACGCTCCATCAAGCGCACGGCCGTGCGCGGATCCCCGATCTCGCCATAGAGCTCGGCCAGGGTCCGCAGCAGCAACGGCGCGTGGGCATCGCCCTCGCGCTCCAATTGCGCGGCGGCGGCATCGAGCACCTGCCGCGCCGAGGCGAAACCGGGCCCACCGCTCTGTGATGCCGCGCGCAGCATCAGCATGAAGCCGTCGCGCAGCGCCGTGGCCCGCTCGTTCTCGGCGGTGCCGGCGAGCCTGGCGATCTCGGTCCGGCGCATCTGCATGACGATGCCGGTCACGCCGGCTCCAAGCGCCGCCAGCAGCAGCCCCGCAGCGATCAGCGGCGTCCGGTTGCGGCGCAGGAAGCGGCGGATGCGGTAGAGCCGCTCGCCGCGTCGCGCCGCGATCGGCTCCAGCCGGCGGAAGCGCCGGATATCTCCCGCGAGTTCGTCGACGCTCTGATAGCGCTCGCCGGCCTCGTAGCGCATCGCCTTCTGCACGATGACGTCGAGATCGCCACGCAGCCGCTCCGGCGCGATGGGGGCCTCCTCGCGCTCGGCCGCAGCCCGGCTGGGCAGCGGCGGCTGGTCCCGCATCACGCGCATCGCCCCGGCGAAGGCCGAGTTCGCCAGCTGCCAGGGTGGCCGCCCCACCAGCAGCTCGAACAGGATCGCGCCGAGCGCGTAGACATCGGTCGCCGTCGTCGGATTGCGCCCCTCGAACTGCTCCGGCGCAGCATAGTCGGGCGTGAACACGACCTGCGTCATCAGTGTCTGGCCGGGCGCTTCCAGCGCGTGGGCGACACCGAAGTCGAGCAGCTTCACCTGCCCCTCCGGCGTGACCAGCACATTGGAGGGCTTGAGGTCGCGATGAACGACGAGGTTGCGATGAGCATAGGCCACGGCCTCGCAGACCTGCCCGAACAGATCGAGCCGTGCTTCAAGCGGGAGTCCTGCCTCGGCACAATGCCGCGTGATCGCCGTCCCTGCGACGAACTCCATGGCGAGGTAGGGCCGCCCGTCCGGCGCCTTGCCGCCATCGACCAGGCGGGCGATGCCGGGATGCTCGAAGCCGGCGAGGACCTGGCGCTCATATTCGAAGCGGGTGAACTGCTCGGCCGCCTCCGGGCGCAGCAGCTTGAGCGCAACGCTCTGCTCGAAGCCACCCTGCCAACGCTCGGCCTGATAGACCTCGCCCTGCCCGCCACGGCCGATCAGCGCCACGATCGAGAAGGCGCCGACCCGCGCTCCGGCCGGCAGCGACTGATACGACATCTCCGGCGCCGGCGTGCCCGCCAGCGGGCCCGCATCGGCCTGCATGAAATCGCCGGCCCCGTCGGCGGCGGCGAGCAGGGCCTTGGTCTCGGCGATCACCGCCGCCGACTGCCGGCTTTCCGCCAGGGCGCGCTCGCGTTCCGCCGGCGAAGCCTCGGCGAGCGCATCGAACAGGTCGCGGATCGCCGCCCATTGCTCCCGGTCGAGATCGACGCGCTGGTTCACGGCAAGCCCTGCTCAATCCTTGCGCGGGCGCACATAGCGCACCACCGGGCGCTCCTCGCCTTCGGTCATCACGTCGATCACCAGCGCCTTGCGGCGCCAGACGAAGACGCATTGGCCAAGGCCCGTACCAGCGCAGACATACATTTCCGGCCGCCCGGCACAGCGCTTGTCGCCGGCCATGCATTGATCGGCATCGGGCAATTTGACCGGCTGCCAATCCTGCCGCAGCAGGGCGGCGCGGGCCTTGCCATAATCCTGGCCGACGAGCTTCGGCAGCGCCTCCGCTGCTCCGGCGGCAACGGCCGCCAGACAGATGGCGAACGCCGCGACGATGATCCCGGATATCCGCATCGCATCCTCCTAGAGATGATCGCTCGCCCTGACCGGCTGGCGCGCCGCCTCGGCCGCCTCGAAGAAGGGCGGCAAATCGCGCACGCCCGCAAGCCCCGCCACCAGCGTGCCGGGAAAGACCTGCACCGCATCGCGGAGATCACCGACCGCCGTGTTGTAGAAGCGGCGCGCCGCGGCGATGTTGGCCTCGACCTCGTCATAGCTGCGCTGCGCCTCGACCATCGGCGCCGAGGAGGTCAGCTCCGGATAGTTCTCGGCCACGGCGAAGAGCCGCGTCATGTCGGCCGAGATCGCTTCTTCCGTCCGGAACTTTTCGGCGATGCCGGCGAAGTCGCGCTCGCCGAGCTTCGGCATCGCCCGCGCCCGCAATGCCGTCAACTCCTCCAGCAGGCCGCGCTCATGCTCCAGGAAGCGGCGGGCAATGGCGAGTACATTGGGGATCAGGTCATGGCGCTGCTGCAGCTGCGCATCGATCGAGCCGAGCGCCTCGCCCACGGCGTTCCGGCGTCGGACGATCGCCGCGTACCAGAGATACATGACAGCGCCGAGGCCGAGCAGGATAATCAGGAAAGCGGTCACGGCATCGGCCCTTTCATCGGGAGGGATCGCTCGGCGGCACGGCCGGCTGTTCGGAGAAAGACGTGCCGGCAGGCATGACGCCGCCCGGCTTGACCGCGACATGCATGGCGATCATCGCGTCGACCAGGCGGAACACCAGCGCGAGTTCGTCTTCGAGATGCTGCAGCTGCGCGGCAGCGTCGTGAGCCTGCAGGCTCGGCGGCTCGAACAGCAGGCGCGTGCCGGTCTGGGCGACGGCGAAGGTGATGCTGTCGCGCTCGACCAGGCAGGAGGGCGGGAAGAAGTCGCCGCCATCGGCCATGGAGAGCAGCCGCTCCATCACCGCCGGCGTCAGCACGGCCCGTGCCTCGACCTGGTCATTGCCATAGACGTCGTAGATCGAGGCGAAGCGCGGGTCTTCCAGCCTGACCGGCATCAGCCCGGACGGAGTCGGGCGCCTCTGGTCGAGCACCATGGTCGTGCCGAGGAAGGGCGTGTCGACCGCGAGCGTGAGCAGGAGGCCGTTGAACACCGTGCTGTTGTTCTTGCCGCTCTTGCGTTCGAGCTCGAGCTCGCTCAGGCGCAGCTCGTAGCCGGCATAGCGGCCGGCAATGGCATCGTCGATCTCGGCCCGGTCGTATCGCGGCAGCAGCCCCCTGGCGGCGAGATCGCCGACCGCCGGGACAGCACCCTCGACATAGCGCAGTTCGCCATAGCGCCGCAGCAGCAGCGGCATCAATTCGCGCTTGAACGTCTTGGCATAGCGCCCCCCGGGAATACTGAGCGCGATCAGCCAGGGCACGGCAGCGCCGAAGCCGAGCAGGAACGGGGCGAACAGCCATCCGGCGAGAATCCCGGAGCTGCTGCCCCGGCTGGGCATCATCAGGAAGCAGATGGCCAGCGCCAGGCCCGCCGGCACATAGAGCATTACCCTGCGGCGGGTGTCCCTGGCGGCTTCGAGCCGCAGCGTGTTCAGCCGCGCGATCTCCGTGGCAAAGCGCGCGGCTGCTTCCGGCGACGCCGTCGCCACCGGCAGGTGGTAGTGCCGGTAGATGACATAGACCAGCGCGGCGAGGATGGCGCTCGGGATCAGCAGCGCCAGCGAGGTCTGGAGCAGGTTGTAGAAGAAGCCGAAGACCACGGCGACCATGACCAGCAGCACGCCCGCGACCGGGCCGAGAAGCCCGGCCATCACCACCATGGCGACGATCGCGAGCGGAACGCCGAACAGCGCCATCATCAGGCAGCCGCCATAGCGCCCGACCTTGCGCTGCGCCTGGCGCATCTCGACGGCGGTGTAGCGCCGCGGCTCGGCCTTCTGCCCGGCCTGCGAGGTGGGATCGGTCATGACGAGGCCCGGCAGAGTGTACTGCGCAGCGGCGAGGCCGGACCGCCGCGAAGATCAAGATGGATGGCGGCGGGCATGCCAGGCATGGTCGTCAGCGTCCCCAATTCGGCCAGGTTCCGTCCAGGCCCCATCGCATCGATCCCTGGACATTCGCTCTATCGTCTCGCGGCTCGGCGAAATCCGTTCCGCCGTCCAGGAAAAGCCCCCCGCAGGCATCCGGCGCCCTTCGGATGAAGGAGGCCGGATGCCCGGCGCGCGTCGCCGAATGGCGGCAATGACGGCGCGCGCGCCATGGGGAACGTCGATCAGCTCGTCGTGCAGCGTAGTTGGCCGCCGATGTTCTGGATGTAGACCCGGCCGCTGCAGCTGGCGAACCGGACCGTCGAGCGCACCCAACGCCCGCCATGGTCGCGGCAGCTGGCGCTCAAACCGTCGCGCCCCTCGCGGATATTGCGGCAACTGCGGTCATAATCGCCGGGAGGAATGGCGAAGGCGGCCCCGGCATAGAGCCCGGCCGCCAAAGCAGCGGCTGCGACGATCGGTTTCATTCCCATTTTCATCCTCCTCGCATGACGGGCCGATGCCTGCCTTGTCCTCTTGGTTACCGGGGCGAGGAGGCTGCCGCGTCCTCCAAATCGAGGAGCCGACATGGCGCGCGAAAAATAACCCTGCATCGCATGTCCGGATTCGCCGCGCGCTTCCGTTTCCGTCGCTGAGACCATCAGCACCGGAGCAGAATTCCATGTCGATCGCGCAGACCTATGCCAGCAGCAGCGCCTCCCGCCCCGCCTGCCGGATGCCGCAGCAGTGGGAGCGGCCGGCCCCGGCGGCGGACGCGATCTGCGTCTTCACGCTCGACGCCGAACTGCGCATCGAGCGGATGAACGCGGCCGCGCTGGCGCTGACCCGAACGGGCATGATCTCGGCGCTGCGCTTTGCGACCCGCGACCGCGAGCTGAACAGCCGCCTGCAGCGCTGGGCCCGGCTCGCGACGCCGGAAGCGGAGCTGCGCCTCGCCTATCGCGACGGCCGCAGCAGCTTCGCGCTCGCCATCTCGCTGGCGGAGGATTGCAACGATGCGGCCGAACCCGCCCGATTCGTCGTCGTGATGCAGGAGCAGGCCGGCGCGATCGACCGCAAGCTCGCCGAGGTCGCCCGCGACCACGGCTTGACCGGCGCCGAGACCCGCGTCGCCGAGCGCCTGCTCCTGGGCGAGAACACGATCCAGGCGGCGCGCGAGCTCGGCGTCGCGCCGACGACGGTGCGCACGCATCTGCAGCGCATCCTCGCCAAGACCGACACGCACCGGCAGAGCGAGTTCGCCTGCCTCGTCGCGCGCTACAGCAACTGAGCCGCGCGTCAGCTCGCCTCGGCGCTCCGGGCTGGAAGCGGCTTACGGTTCCGGCGCCCCCGACCGCGCGGCCTGGGGCGGACGTCGTGCCTTGGTCGAGGCCGAATGGGTCGAGGAACTCCGGCACGAGACGGAAGGCTGGCTCGACAAGGTCGCAACGCCTGTCCGCAGCAGCATCAGGCAGGCCAGCCTCAAGGTCTGCATCGCCAGCAGCGACGTGCACGAGCACGGCAAGAGCCTGATCGAGCATCTCCTGACACGGCTCGACGCCGAGCCGGTCGATGGCGGCACCTCGGCCGACCCCGACGATCTCGTCGCCATCGCGCTGGCCAATGGCTGCGACGTCATCGCGATCAGCACCTATAACGGCATCGCCCTGCGCTTCGCGACCGAGGTGCTGGCGGCGCTGGAGCGCGCCGGAGCGAGGCTCCCCGTCTGCATCGGCGGCCGTCTCAACCAGATCCCCGAGGATTCCAATTCCGGCCTACCGGTCGACGTCACCGACGATCTTGCCCGCCTCGGCGTCATCCCTTGCCCGACGCCGGAAGGCTTGGTCGCCGAACTGGAGACGCTCGCACGGACGCGCTCGGCCCAGGCCGGCGCAGCCTGAGACGGCGCTCCGCCGTGCTGATGACATGATCGGCGCGGAGGCTTCGGGCATGCCGGATTCGGCCTCCCGAAAGGACATCAGCATGACCACCACCCGCAGCCTGCTGGCGGGCACCGCCCTCTTCGCCACGCTCGGCCTCGCCGGCCTGGCCCTGGCGCAGGGTCATCAGGGCCATGGCAGCCATGGAGCGACGATGCCTGCCGCCACCGATACGGCTTCCACTCAGGCCTACAAGGCCGCCAACGACAAGATGCACAAGGAGATGGGCATCGCCTTCAGCGGCGACGCCGATGTCGACTTCGCCCGCGGCATGATCCCGCATCACCAGGGCGCGGTCGACATGGCCAAGGTCGTGCTCGCCCATGGCAAGGACCCGGAACTGCGCAAGCTCGCAGAGGGCGTGATCACCGAGCAGGAGAAGGAGATCGCCTTCCTGCGCGACTGGCTGAAGAAGCAGGGCAAGTAGTTTCGTCACACCGCCCCGGATTCGCCGCGATCCGGGGCGGGCTTGACGCCTGCCGCTTGCCCTGCAGGGCCGGCTTTGGCAGAGAGACGGCGCGACTTGCGTCCACGCGCCCTGCATGCACAAGCCGTGAATCGTAGATGGGCTCTGCTCTCGCCTCCGGCTGCTCGCGGGTTCGATGAAAAAATACCTCGACTATCTCTGGCCGCTGATCGGCCTCGTCGCTGTCGTCTGGTCGGTCGACCTGCTCTGGGACAAGCTCAAGACCGAGGCCCTGACCAATGAGGCCATAGCGGCCCAGCTCGAACAGGCCGGTCTCTGGGACGCGTTCAAGATCGTCGCCACCGGCATCGGCCAGAAGATCGCGCTGATCCCGCCTGCCGCCTTCTTCCACGCTTTGCTGGCGACCCTCGTCGCCTATGCCGCGCTCGCCTGGTACGACCGGATCGCGCTGTTGCACCTGCATCGCGAGAAAGGCATCTCCTGGGCCTATATCTCGCTCTGCTCCTTCGTCACCTACGCGCTCTCGCACAATATCGGCGCCTCGGTCTTCTCCGGCGGCATGGTGCGCTACCGCGCCTATCACGCCAAGGGCCTGAGCGCCGCCGAGATCGCCATCCTGGTCGCGCTCTGCTCCTTTACCTTCGCCTTCGGCACCATCCTGCTGATGGGGCTGGTGCTGATCGGCGAGCCGCAGATCCTGCGGCCACTGCACCGGCTCTCCGACTGGTTCGGCATCGGCGACAAGCAGGCGCGCCTGATCGGCTTTGGCCTGCTCGCCTTCTGCGTGCTCTATACGATCGGCGCCTGGCTGCGCTTCAAGCCGCTCAAGATCGGTTCGTTCGAGCTTGTCTATCCGCGCCTGCCGATCGTCGCCCGCCAGTATTTCGCCGCTCCGCTGGAGCTGATGGGCGCCGCCGGTATCATCTATTTCGCGCTGCCGGAGCAGGGCAATCCCGGCTTCTTCATCGTGCTCGGCGCCTTCCTGATCTCGTTCTCGGCCGGCCTGCTCAGCCAGGTGCCGGGCGGTGTCGGCGTGATGGAGGCGGTGTTCCTGGCGGTGATGCCGGGCGTGCCGGCCCCGGCCGTCTTTGCGGCATTGCTGGTCTGGCGGATGTTCTACCTGATCATCCCGCTGGTGATCTCGCTGCCGATCGTGCTCGCTTTCGAGCGGGCCCAGCTACGCAAGGCGTTGGCTCACGAGACACAGGTGAAGGCGCAGGAGCAGGCGGCAGCCAAGGCCGCGGCGCTGCACATCGACAAGCCGGAGTGAGGCCCAGGTCCCGGCTCTAGCGCTTCAGCGCGATCGCCGCCGCGCCGAACATCAGCAGACTGCCGATCGCTTCGGCCAGCCCAAATGGCTCGCCGAGCGCGAACACCCCGGCCCCGACTGCGACCGCCGGGCTGATGAAGGCGTAGAGCCCGGCGCGGAAGGCACCCCAGTCGCGCACCAGCCTGAGATAGATGGTGAAGCCGATCAGCGAGCCGCCGATCACCAGCACCGCCACCGCCGGCAGCACCGGCCACGCGACCAGCGCGGCGAAGTGGGCCGGCTTCACGTCCTCCAGCAGCGCCGACATCAGGCAGAGCCCGAAGCCGCCGATCAATGTCTGCCAGCCGGCCAGCGTCAGCGTCGGGATGCGGCCCATCACCGGCCGCGACCAGACCGCGCCGAAGCAGTAGAGCAGCGTGCCGGCTGCGACCGCGGCCAGCCCCCAGAGCTCGAGCGGCCCGCCCTTTGCCGCGGCGAGCCCGCCCAGCGCCCGCGTCGAGAACAGGAAGCCGAGGCCGACAGCGCCCAACCCGATCGCCGCGAGCTTGCGCCCGCCGATCGCATGGCCCTCGATCAGGTAGCTGGCGATGATGGTGAAGATCGGGATCGTCGCGAAGTTGACGATCGCCGCGAGTCCGGTCGGCGCCTGCGCCGTGCCCCAGAACAGCAGGGTGTAGTTGCCGGTGTTGAGCAGCAGCGCGGTCATGACGACGCGCGGCCAGGCCTGCGCCGGCACCTTCAGCACGTCCCGGCCGGCCCAGGCCAGCATCAGCGCCCCGGCGATGATGAAGCGCGACGCCGCCAGGAAGACCGGCGGCACATGCTGCGAGCCGACCTTGATCGGCAGCCAGGTCAGGCCCCAGACGAGACACATCAGGGCGAAGAGGGCGGCATTGCGGGACATGGGGCAGCGCTTAGCGAGGGTAGCGGGAAGAACCAATGCCGGCCCGGCATGCGGCCCCGGCGTCGATGGAGGAGCGCCTGCCCCATCCTCTGGCCAACGTCCACGCCGCGCTCTATTATAAGAGAATCAAGGGTATGATGATGGACGATCTCGCGTCAAGATTGGCTGAACGGCTGCGCGGCGAGCGCGAGGCACGCGGCTGGAGCCTGAACGATCTCGCTGAGCGCTCAGGCGTCTCGCGCGCCATGATCAGCCGGATCGAGCGGGGCGAGGCGAGCCCGACCGCAGTGCTGCTCGGCCGGCTCTCCGGCGCCTTCGGCCTGACCCTGTCGAACCTGCTGGCGCGGATCGAGAATGCCGGCGAGCGCGTCCGCCGCGCCAGAGACCAGCCGCTCTGGCGCGATCCCGAGACCGGCTTCGTCCGCCGCGCCATCTCGCCGGCCGGCAATGGCGATCTGGAGCTGGTCGCCGGCGAATTGCCGCCCGGCGCGGCGATCGCCTATCCCGCCAGCTCCTACGCCTTCATCCGCCAGCAGATCTGGATGCAGTCGGGCCTGCTCGACTTCGACGAGGGCGGCATCGTCACCCGGCTTCAGGCTGGAGACTGCATGGAGCTCGGCCCGCCCAGCGATTGCCGCTTCAGCAATCCCGGCACCGAGCCGGCGCGCTATCTCGTGGTGGTGAGCAGGCGCTGACCTCCGTCAGACGCTCCCCACCGTCCTGAGCTTCGCCCGCGGGTGGATCTCGCTCTGCGAGAGCACCGGCGTCTCGCGGCGGAAGCGCTCGATGATCTGGCGCACGAAGGGCCGGGCCATGCCGGATGTGACCAGCGCCGGCATCTCGCCGAGCCGCGCCGCGTCCTCGAACTTCTCGCGCACCTGATGGACGAAGTCCTGCAGCCGCGAGGGCTGCATGGCGAGATGCCGGTCCTCGCCCTGGCCGACGATCGATTCGGCGAAGACGCTCTCCCAGGCCGGCGACAGCGTGATGATCGGCAATTGCCCGTGCTGGTTGGAGAACTGCGCGCAGATCTGGCGGGCGAGGCGGACGCGGACATGCTCGGCGATGTCGCGCGGGCTCCTGACGCTGCCGGCGACCTCGGCGATGCCCTCGACGATGGTGGCGAGGTCGCGGATCGAGATGCGCTCGGCGAGCAGGAGCTGCAGCACGCGCTGGATGCCGGTGGTCGAGATCTGCTGCGGCACGATCTCCTTGACGAGGTCGGCATGATCCTTCGGCAGTTCGCGCAGCAGCTTCTGCACCTCGCCATGCGAGAGCAGCTCCGGCATATGCGACTTCAGCACCTCGGTGAGATGGGTCGAGATCACCGTCGCGGCGTCGACCACGGTGTAGCCGCGCAATTGCGCCTCGTCCTGCAGCGCCCCATCGATCCAGGTCGCCGGCAGGCCGAAGGTCGGTTCCAGCACATTGTGGCCTGGCAGCGTCACGCTGCCGCCCATCGGGTCCATCGCCATGTACTGGCCGGGATAGACCATGCCGTGGCCGGCATCGATCTCCTTGATCTTGATGAAGTAGTGGTTGGCCTCGAGCTGGACGTTGTCGACGATGCGCACCGCCGGCATGACGAAGCCGAGCTCGGCGGCAAGCTGGCGCCGCAGCGCCCTGACCTGGTCGGTCAGCCGGTCGGCACCGCCCGGCGCGTTGACCAGCGGCAGCAGGCCGTAGCCGATCTCGATCTTGAGCTCGTCGAGCTTGAGCAGGTCGTTGAGCGTTTCCTCCTTCGGCGTGCCGTCGGCCGCCACCGGCGAAGCACCTTGCGGACCCTGCGCCGCCGCCTCTGCCTCGCGCGCCTTGGCGAGCTTGCCGAAGTGCCGCGCCAGCCAGCCCGAGCCGGCGGCAAGGGCGAGGAAGGGCAGCATCGGGATGCCGGGCAGGAGCGCGATCAGCAGCATCACCGCCGCCGACATGCCGAGCGCTTTGGGATAGCCGGAGAGCTGCCGACCGAGCGCCTTGTCGGCGGCGCCGCGCACACCCGACTTCGAGACGAGCAAGCCCGCCGCGGTCGAGACGATCAGCGCCGGGATCTGGCTGACGAGACCGTCGCCGACCGTGAGCAGGGTATAGCTGTGCGCCGCCGCGCCGAAGCTCATGCCCTGCTGCGCAACGCCGATGATGATGCCGCCGATCACGTTGATGAAGGTGATCAGGAGGCCGGCGATCGCGTCGCCGCGCACGAATTTCGAGGCGCCGTCCATCGAGCCGAAGAAGTTGGCCTCGTCCTCCAGCGCCTTGCGCCTGACCTTGGCGACATCCTGATCGATCAAGCCGGCCGAGAGGTCGGCGTCGATCGCCATCTGCTTGCCCGGCAGGGCGTCGAGAGCAAAGCGCGCCGCCACCTCGGCGATACGGCCCGAGCCCTTGGTGATGACGACGAAGTTGACGATGATCAGGATGGTGAAGACGATCACCCCGATCACGAAATTGCCGCTCATCACGAAATTGCCGAAGGCCTCGATGACATGGCCGGCCGCGGCGGTGCCCTCATGGCCATGGGCGAGGATGAGGCGGGTCGAGGCGAGATTCAGCGCGAGGCGCAGCATCGTCACGATCAGCAGCACGGTCGGGAAGGCCGAGAACTCCAGCGGCTCCTCGATGAACAGCGCCGTCATCAGGACGAGCACGGAGAGGATGATCGAGAGCGCCAGCAGCAGGTCGAGCAGGATCGCCGGCAGCGGGAAGATCAGCACCACGAGGATGCCCATCACGCCGATGGCAAGGAACAGATCCGGCCGGTTGAGCAGCGTGCCCATCTGGCCGCGCGTCGGCATCGCCATGCCGTTGCCGCTGCCCGCCGTCACATCGCTCATCGAAGAACCGCTCCCACGCGCCACCCTTCCGCAAGGCAGCAGCCGTACCCGGCAATTCTTGCCGGGTGCATGGTGAACGAGTGGTTAAGACGCCTCGAAAAATCCCATCTGGAACCTTTCCCTGAACAGGTCGTTATCGAATGGCCGCGTTCTGGCCGCATTCGGCCGTCCAACTCGCGGTGGGTCGATGACCTCGCCCATCAGGGCCGAAGCCTTCTGGAGGAAATCTTGGATAGACGTTCATTCATGCTGAGCCTTTTCGGCGGTCTTGCCGCGGCAAGCGTCGGCGGCATGGCAATCGCGCAGGCCGCGACCGCAGCTCCCGCCGCTGCCCCACTCCCGAATCCCGAAGAGCTTGCTCCGGCATTGAAGGACGGGCTCGACAAGGCCGATGCCGAGTTCAGCCAGGTCGTCGTGCGCGACCGCGTTGTCGTCCGCCGGCCGCGGCCTTACCGCCGCCCCGTCGTCGTGCGCCGCACGGTCGTGGTGCGCCGGCCGAGGCCCTATCGCCGTCCGGTCGTCGTGCGCCGCCGCGTGATCTACCGCTGACGCCGAGACTATCGGCAGGCGGCCCTAGGGCCGCCTGCCGCCTTTGAAGCGGCGTCAAGCCGGTCTGTCGAAGGGACAAGCCTATTGAACGAGGGACGCGCAAGCCCAGGCGAGATCGTCACCGACATTCCAGCCAGGCTCGACCGCCTGCCCTGGTCGCGTTTCCATACGCTCGTCGTCGTCGCGCTCGGCGTCACCTGGATCCTGGACGGGCTCGAGGTCACCCTGGCTGGTTCCGTCTCCGGGGCGCTGAAGGAAAGCCCGGCGCTCAAATTCACCAACACAGATATCGGCCTCGCCGGCGCCGCCTATATCGCCGGAGCCGTCATCGGCGCGATTCTCTTCGGCTGGCTCACCGACCGGCTCGGCCGCAAAAAGCTCTTCACCATCACCGTGCTGGTCTATCTCTCCGCGACGGCCGCTACCGCCTTCTCCTGGAATCTCTGGAGCTTCCTGCTCTTCCGCTTCCTGACCGGCATGGGTATCGGCGGCGAGTACACCGCGATCAACTCGACCATCCAGGAATTGGTGCCGGCACGGGTGCGCGGCTGGACTGATCTGGTCATCAACGGCTCCTTCTGGGTCGGAGCCGCGATCGGCGGCGTCGCCGCGATCGTGCTGCTCGATCCAGCCATCATCGCCCCCGATCTGGGCTGGCGCCTCGCCTTCTTCATCGGCGCCGGACTCGGGCTGATCATTATGATCCTCAGGCAATGGATTCCCGAGAGTCCGCGCTGGCTGATGAGCCATGGCCGCATCGCCGAGGCCGAGGCCGTCGTCGCCCATATCGAATCCTTCTGCCCGCCACGGCCGGCTGCCGCTCTGCCGACGCTGACCTTGCGCCCGCGGGCCCACACGCCGATGAGCGAGGTCGTCCATACGCTCTTCGTCACGCACCGGCCGCGCACGCTGGTGGCGCTGGCGCTGATGTCGTCGCAGGCCTTCTTCTACAATGCGATCTTCTTCACCTACGCCCTGATCCTGACCGACTTCTACGGCGTCCCGTCCAATCTGATCGGCTGGTTCATCCTGCCCTTCGCCGCCGGCAACTTCCTCGGCCCGGTCCTGATCGGCCGGCTCTTCGACACGCTCGGCCGGCGCCCGATGATCGCCGGAACCTATATCCTCTCCGGCCTCCTGCTCGCCGGCACGGGCTATCTCTTCGCCCGCGAGATGGTCAGCGCCAGCCAGCTCACCCTGTGCTGGAGCGTCGTCTTCTTCTTCGCATCCGCTGCGGCCAGTTCCGCGTATCTGACCGTGAGCGAGACCTATCCGCTGGAAATCAGGGCGCTGGCGATCGCCGTGTTCTATTCCATCGGCACCGGGCTCGGCGGCATCGCCGGCCCCTGGCTGTTCGGCGTGCTGATCGACAGCGGCTCGCGCATCAGCGTGTTCGGCGGCTACCTGTTCGGAGCGGCGCTGATGATCGCCGCCGGGCTGATCGCCTGGCGCTTCGCAGTCAAGGCGGAGCGCCGGTCGCTCGAGGACATCAGCAAGCCGCTGGGAGCGCTATGAGGGCCCGGTGGACGCTCGGCAGGCGATTACGCCTCAAACCATCGCAACAAGCTAACGGCCGGTCTCCCGCGCCGTCGGCCCTTTGTGAACCATTGTCACAACACCAACGTGACGAACGGTCAAAAAGGGGAATAGAGTGGCTTCGTGGGAACGCGGCGCCCGGATCGAACCAACTGGAGGCATGACATGGATCGACGTTCATTTGTTATGGCGCTGTTCGGCGGTCTCGCCGCGGCCAGCGTCGGCGGCATCGCCGCTTCGGAAGCCGCACAGCCCAAGATCGCCCCCCTCCCGGCCAAGAAGCCTGAGGAGCTGTCGGAGGAACTGAAGGAAGGCCTCGACAAGACCGACGCCGACTTCAGCCAGTATTATTATTATCGCAGGCCGCGCTACGTTCGGCGCTATTACTACCGCCCGCGCTACTATTATCGTCCGCGGCGCTACTATTACCGTCGCCGCTACTGGTAAGCGAGCGCCCGAAAGGCCGGAACATTCGTTCCGGCCTTTTTTCTGTTCGCGCCCTGCCAAAAACCATCAGGGCGTATTTCAAAAGCGCGTTGAAGCCCGCTCCCGTCAGGCCGATCCGACCTGATCGGACCCGGCTCTAAAGCGTTTGCGTTCGCGCTTGGCCCGGCTCGGCCACTGGCACGCCGGCGGCGACGTATTCGCTGAGCTTGTTGCGCAGCGTCCGGATCGAGATGCCCAGGATCTTGGCCGCATGGGTCCGGTTGCCCAGGCAATGGTCGAGAGTGTCGAGGATCAGGTCGCGCTCGACATCAGCCACGGTCCGCCCGACCAGGCCACGCGTCACCGCCTCCGCCGTCTGTGCCGCTCGCGAGGCGACGTCGCGGCCACCAGCCGGGCCGAGCGTCTCGCCTTCCGGAGTCAGCATCGCCTCGGTGCCGATCTCGACGCCCTGCGCCAGCAGCACGGCGCGATGCACGGTATTCTCCAGCTCGCGGACGTTGCCGCGCCAGCTATTGCCGAGCAGGAGCTTGCGCGCCTCGGCAGCGATCGGCCGCAGCGGCATGCCGTTCAGCTCGGCGTATTTCTTGGCGAAATGGTCGGCCAGCGCCAGAATGTCACCCGGCCGCTCGCGCAGCGCCGGCAGGCGCAGGTGCACGACATTGAGCCGGTAGAACAGGTCCTCGCGGAAGGAGCCCTCGCGCACGGCGTCGCCGAGATTGCGGTTCGAAGTCGCGATGATGCGCAGGTCCACCTTGACCGGCTGGGTGCCGCCGACCCGGTCGATCATCCGCTCCTGCAGCGCGCGCAGCAGCTTGGCCTGCAGGCGCACATCCATCTCCGAGATCTCGTCGAGCAGGAGCGTGCCGCCATTCGCCTCCTCGAACTTGCCGATGCGCCGGGCGATCGCGCCGGTGAAGGCGCCCTTCTCATGGCCGAACAATTCGGATTCGAGCAGGTTGTCGGGGATGGCGGCGCAATTGACCGCGACGAAAGGCTTGTCCTTGCGCAGCGACTTCTGGTGCAGGTGCTGCGCGATCATCTCCTTGCCGGTGCCGCTCTCGCCGGTGACCAGCACGGGAGCATCCGAGCGCGCGATCTGGTTGGCGAGCTGGACGACGCGCTCCATCGCCGGGTCGCGCCAGATCAGGCTCGCCTTGTCGCCGGCGACGGCGGCGAGCACGGCGGCGATCAGCTCGGGATCCGGCGGCAGCGGCACGTATTCGCGCGCCCCGGCCTGGATCGCGGCAACGGCGGCGCGGGCATCGGTCGAGGTGCCGCAGGCGACCAACGGGGTACGGATGCGCTCGACCTCGAGCGCAGCGATGAGCTTGGCGATCGGCTGCTCGACATCGACCATCAGCAGGTCGCCGCCCTTGGCGCGCAGCACCGCCAGCGCCTGCTCGACGCTCTCGGCATGGGTGACGGCGGCCCCTTGCGACACCGCGATCTTGGCAGCGGTGATGAGCTGGCCTTTGAGGCTGCCGACAATGATGAGGCGCATGGCTCAGGCCTTCCTTGACTGCTGCATTCGCTCCGGCCGGTTCGTCACCGGTCGGTCTTGATGATTTCCGTCATGGTCACGCCGAGGCGTTCCTCGACCACGACGACCTCGCCGCGCGCCACCAGGCGCTCATTGACGAAGATGTCGATGGCTTCGCCGACGCGCCGGTCGAGCTCCAGCACCGTGCCGGGAGTGACGCGCAGGAGGTCGCCGACCGCGATCCGCGACGAGCCGAGCACGGCGGAGACAGTGACCGGCACGTCGAAGACCTGCTCGAGGTCCTCCGCCGTCTTGACCGGGACCGGCCCGGAGCGCGCAACCGAGTCGGAGCCGGCATTGTCGAAGGAGAGATCGGCCGGGTTGAGCGGCGGCAGGTTGAGGTCGTTTTCGTTGGCCATTGTCTCTTACCTCACTGCCGGACCGAAGACGGCCCTGACTGCCTTGTCGACGGCTTCGTCAAGCGCTGCACTGTCGATCGCGATGCCGCCATCGGCCCATTCCAGCCGACCGTCGCCGAGGGCGATGTCGGGCTCGCCCAGCACGACGATGCGGCCTGCGAATCCGGTCTCGCGCACCAGCGCCGACAGCTTGGCCTCGACGGTCTCGACCAGGCTCTCATGCACGCGGATCGCCAGATGCGGCGCGTGCCGGGCATGGGCGAGGCATTCGCGCGCCGCGTCGAGCAATTGCGCCAGCGGCTTGTCGGCCAGGGCCGCACCGGCGAGCCTGCGCGCGGTCGCAATCGCAAGCTGCGCGGCCTGCGCCTCGATCTGCGCCAACTGCTCGTCCTGATGCACCAGCAACCGCTCGCTCTGGCGCACCAGTTGCGAGAGGAGCGCGCCCAGTTGCTGGTCGGCCTCGCGCCGCGCATGGTCGAGCCCACTGTGGAAGCCATCCGCCCGGGCGGCCTCGAGCGCCGTCTCGTCGACTGCCTTGCGGCTATTGCCGCTGAAGTCGGCGGCGAACATGAACTTTTTCGCGGCTGCCATGTCAGTATACCAACTCGTCTTCGGCATTGCCCTTGGCGATGACGATCTCGCCCTTCTCGGCAAGGTCCTTGGCCAGGGTCACCATCTTCATCTGGGCTTCGTCGACCTCCTTGAGGCGCAGCGGCCCGAGACCCTGAATGTCGTCCTGCAGGACCTTGGCGGCGCGCTGCGACATCGCTCCCAGGAAGAAGGCGCGCATTTCCTCGTTGGTCCCCTTGAGGGCGCGCGCCAGCGTGTCCTTGTCGACCTGGCGCATCATGGTCTGCAGGCCAGCCGAATCGAGCTTGCCGAGATCCTCGAAGGTGAACATCAGGGCGCGGATGCGCTCGGCCGATTCCTGGTTGTTGGCGTCGAGCGCGGCGAGGAAGCGCATCTCGGTCTGGCGATCGAAGCCGTTGAAGATCTCGGCCATCATCTCGTGCGGATCGCGCCGGCGCGTCTGCGTCAGCGTCGAGACGAATTCGGTACGCAGCGTGTTCTCGATATGGTCGAGCGCCTCCTTCTGCACCGCTTCCATGCGCAGCATCCGCCCGACCACCTCGATCGACAATTCGTTCGGCAGATTGCGCAGCACATTGGCCGAATGGTCGGGCCGGATGCGCGAGAGGATCACGGCGATCGTCTGCGGATATTCGTTCTTGAGGAAGTTCGCGAGCACGACGGCGTCGATATTGCCGAGCTTCTGCCACATGTTGCGGCCGGCAGGACCGCGGATCTCCTCCATGATCAGCGCGACCTGGTCGGTCGGCAGGATCTTCTCCAGCAACGAGATCGTCCGGTCGAAGGAACCGGTGATCGCCCCAGCGCTGGAAAGCCGGCCGACGAAGTCGAGCATCAGCTTCTCGACCTGATCGGCATCGACCGTGCCGAGCTCGGCCATGGCGCGGGTGATGATCCGGATCTCCTCGTCGTCGAACTCCTGCCAGATCACCCGTCCATGCTCTTCGCCGAGGATGAGCAGGATGACCGCGGCGCGCTGCGGGCCGGTCATGCTGTCGAGCATCATCGGGCTATCGGAATAGTTCGTCACCTCGTCGTCGGAGGCGCTTCCGCTGCGGGTTGCTATGGAGCGTGTCCCGGCCATGGTTCAGGCTCCCGTCACGCCGGTGCTTTCTCGTGGATCCAGCCGCGCAGAACCGCGACGGAATCCGCCGGGTTCTGCGCGACCATGGCGCCGATCTTCTCGACCGACTGGGCCTTGAGCTGACCCTTGATCTGCGCGATCGCCAGCATGCGCTCCGACGGAGCGTCGACGTCGACCTGGCCGGGCTCCCCACCGGCACTACCACCCGCGCTACCGGAGCCCGGCGAGAAGGTCGACGGATCGCCCGTCCCCTGATCGACGACGACCATGCCGTTGCGCATGAAGCTCGGGATCGCCCGGAACTCGCGATCGGGCGCCAGCACCTGCTTGAGCAGCGGGCGCACCACCACCATCAGCACCATCAGGACGAGCAGCGCGATCACGCCCATTTCGGCAAAGCGGACGATGTCTTCCTTGGTGAAGGAAGCGAGCTGCTGCATCAGCGTCTGCTCGACGAGGTCCGTCGGCGCCTGCGGCGCCTCGGCGAAGCGCAGGTTGACGACCTCGACCTGGTCGCCGCGCTGGCGGTCGAAACCGACCGCGGTGCGCACCAGCTGCGAGATGCGCTCCAGCTCCTCGGGCGGGCGCGGCTGGTAGCTGACCTCGTTGCCCTGCTTGCTGTAGAGCCCGTCGACCAGCACGGCGACGGAGAGCTTGCGGATGCGCCCGCCTTCCTGCACCTCGGTCCGGGTGGTGCGCGAGATCTCGTAGTTGACGACTTCCTCGTTCTTCGAGCTGGTGTCGCGCTGGGCGCCCTGCTGCTGGCCCTGGTTCTGCTGCGCGCCCGGCAATTCGTTGCCGACGGTGACGCCCTCGCGCTGCTCGTTCGAGGCAGAGGCCTCGTTACGGTTCTGACTGGAGCGGATGACTTTGCTCTCGGGGTCGAAGGTCTCGGAGCGGCTCTCGATCCGGTTGGAATCGAGCGTCGCCGAGACCTGCACGCGAGCCCGGCCCGGGCCGACGATGCTGGCGACGATATCATCGACCTGCGATTTGATCCGCCGCTCGATCGTGCCCTGGCGCTCGTCCAGCGCCACACCGACCATGCCCTGCTCGCCCTGGGCGCCATCGGCCAGCAGCCGGCCGCGCTCGTCGACGATCGAGACCCGCTCCGGCTTCAGGCCATCGACGGCCGAGGAAACGAGGTGGCGGATCGCCCTGACCTGGGCGTTGTCGAGGTCGCCGGCGAGCTTGAGCGCGATCGAGGCCCGCGGCGGCTCGCGGTCGCGCTCGAACAGGCGCCGCTCGGGGATGACGAGATGGACGCGTGCCGCCTGGACGCGGCTGATCGAGCGGATGGTGCGCGAGAGCTCGCCCTCGAGCGCGCGCAGATGATTGATGTTCTGGACGAAGCTGGTCGAGGAAAAGGCATCGCCCTTGTCGAAGATCTCATAGCCGACGCCGCCGCCGGACGGGATGCCTTTGCCGGCAAGCTCGAGCCTGAGCTTCGGCACATCGGCGCGCGGCGCCAGGATGGTCTGCCCATCGCCGCGCAATTCGTATTTGATCCCGCGCGCGTCGAGGTCCTTGGTGATGGCGCCGACGTCCTGGCTCGACAGGTCGGCGAAGAGCACGCCCATCGCCGGCTGCGACATGCGCAGCATGACGAAGGCGAAGAAGCCGACCAGCGCCAGCGTCACCGCCAGCATAGCCGCCAGCCGCGCCGCGCCGAATCTCCGGAACTGTTCGACTAGCCCGTTCACGCCGTTCTTCCGTCGCCCGGTGCCTGTGAGACCAACGCACAGACGCACCACTAGGCAAGTTTTTCCCGGTGCATGGTTAGCGCCCGGTTAACGACGGTTAGGAAACGGGACAGTTCGGCGCAAATGCCACATCGTCGAAACGCGAAAAGCGCCGGCCTATCGGCCGGCGCTTCCCGAATTTCTGCAGACGCCAGAAGAGGTTACTGGCGGTAATGCTGGATGCGGGTGGTGCGCAGGCCAGCCAGGCCATGCTGGTCGATCGACATCTGCCAGCTCAGGAATTCGTCGACCGTCAGCGTATAGCGCTGGCAGGCCTCCTCCAGGCTGAGCAGGCCGCCGCGCACCGCGGCGACGACTTCGGCCTTGCGCCGGATCACCCAGCGGCGCGTGTTCATCGGCGGCAGATCGGCGATCGTCAACGGGCTGCCATCGGGCCCGATCACATATTTGACGCGCGGTCGCAGCGGCTCGGTCATTGTACTCTCACACAACTCAACAGACCTACTGCCAGAGAGCCTAGCCCGAGCGGGCTTAAATTTTGCCTAAAGCAATCACGCAGGCTTTCGGCATGGCTCATGACGGGTTCGTCAGGACGTGCTCTTCACCGATTTGACCTTGTCGAGCGGAACCTTGATCGCGCCGATCAGCAGCGTCGGCACGGCGGTCGAGAAGTCGATGCCATCGACCTTGCCAGTGATCTCGGTCTTGACCGTGATCGCCGCGCCGGAGACGTCGGTGCCGTCGACCGTGATGGTGTATTCGCCATCGGGCGCAGTGGAGCCCGTCGAGGTCTTGCCGTCCCAGCTATAGGTCTGGTCGCCGGCCGTCAGCGTCTTCGTGCCGGTGTAGACCACCTTGCCGCTGGCATCCTTGATCGTGATCGTGCCGGTGCCACCCTTGGACGCGTTGAGCTTCCATTCGGCATTGCCTTCCTTGAGCGGCGTCGCGGCGCCGTCGGCCGTGACCGTCTGGCCGACGAAGCCGATCGCGCTGGCGCCCGTCGTCGCCTTGCTGACGCCCAGCAGCGCGGTCAGCGTCTCGTTCTGCTTGAGCTGCTGCTCGACGCCGGCAAACTGCACCAGTTGCTGGGTGAACTGGTTGGTGTCGAGCGGATCGAGCGGGTTCTGGTTCCTGAGCTGCGTCGTCAGCAGGGTCAGGAACTGGTCGAAATTGTTGGCGATCGAGGTGCCGCTGCCGGTCGCGGTATTGTTCTGCGCCGCTGCGACCTGCGAGTTCGACAGCTTGCTGGTATTGGAGACGGTCATGGCGCGTCCCTCCTCTAGATGCTGAGATCGACGCCGCCGAGACGGCTGGCGTTCCGCGGCAAGGTCGCGACATCCGTGACGAGCGCGCTGTCTTCGGAGGCCTGGACCCAGGTGCGGCGGCCGCGCGGCGCCTCGTCATCCTGCTGCTGGCGCCCGCCTGCGTGCTCACCACCCGGATCGCGCAGACTGAGATCGATTCCGCCCTCCGAGGGCTTCAGGCCCGCCTGCTCGAAGGCCCGCTCCAGCGTCCGGGCATCGCGCTGCAGCATATGCAGCGTCTCGACCCGGTCGACGGTCAGCTTGGCGCTGACATCGCCCTTGTCCGAAATCTCCAGGCTGACGTCGATGCGCCCAAGCTCGGCCGGATCGAGCCTGATGTCGAAGCGCCTGTTGCCGGCGAGCGCCTGCGCGCCGATCTCGATCGGCACGACATGCAGCGGCGTCGGCCGCCCGGTCTCGCTTGAGACCATCTTGTGGGCCGCCTCGGCCTGGGCGCGGGCGGTCGCCTGGGCGGCGGCGTCGAGTTCGGTCAATGGCGCCTGTGGCGTGGTCAGGCTCTGCGGCCCGGCCGCAAGGATCGCCTGCGGACTCAGAGGCGCGCTTGCCTGCTGCGCGCCGCTGGTGGCTTCGGTCGACGCGGCCTGCGTCGTCTGCCCGGAAACCGGGGCCGCAGTGGCGGCGTCGGCGGCCTTGGTCTCGCTCGCCGCCTTCGTATCGCTGCCAGCGGCGGTGGCGGCGACCTTGCCGGCCTCGCCATCGTCCTTGGCCGTGGCCTGCGCCTCGCCCGTCTTGGTCTCAGCCGTCTTCGCCGCGCCTTGCTCCGTGTCGCCGGACTTGGCCTCGCCCGATTTGCCGTCCGCCCTGGCTTCGGCGCCGGCAGCCGGAAGCTGCGGCTTCAGCCCCGCCTTGATGTCGGCCGCGGCGGCTTCGCCGCCCGCACTCGCCTGGCCGTCGGCCTTCACCGGCAGAGCAGGCGGGACCGGCACGGCAATGACCTCGCCGGTCGCCGGCTCCGTGCTCGCACCGGCCGCCGTCACGGCCTTGCCGTCCTCAGTGGTCGCGCCCTCCGGCTTCGCCGGCTCGCCGCCCTGGAGCGCGATCGCTGCGAGCGCGAGGAATTCCGCGGCGATCGCAGGCGGCGGCACGGGCTGCATCACCGCGCCCGCGGCGGCCTGCTCGTCCGGCGTGCCCTTGCCGATCACCGGCGCCCCGTCGAGGGCGGCAGCCAGCGCGGCCTTGCGCTCCTCGACCGTCTTGCCCCCGGCCGGCTTGTCGCCGGCAGCCGTCCCGCTGGTCTTGGTCTCGCTCGCCGAGGCGTCCTTCACCTCGGTCTTGTCTGTGCCGGCCTCCGCCTTCGTCTTGTCGGATGTCTCGCCGGCGTCCGCAGCTTTCCTGTCCTTGCCGGCATCGTCGGCGCGGGTCGAGGACCTGGCATCGGTCGCGCTGGTCTTGCGGGCGCCGTCATCCGGCTTCGCCTGATCGCGCATGCCGGCGTCATCGCGGCCATTGCGGTCATCGTCGAGACGCGCGCGAGGGCGGTCGTCATCAAGACGCGGACGCGGCCGATCCACCGGCTCCGGCGGCAAGGTGAAAGCCTGATCCGACGCGTCCCGTTCAGGGCTGCGGCGGCTCGGAAACGTGATCTCAGGCAGCGCAGAGGAACGCGAGACCGGCGCAGCTGACATGGGTACTCTCCGGAACGGAACCGTGACGATGTGGCCGCCGCTCTCCCAGCAAGAGGCGAGCCAACCTGAAAGATATTGGAATTCAACGACTTGACTGAATCGATCGGGCCTCTGACCCGGCAGGAATGACGTCCTCGAACGGGAGGACCCGGCAGGAATTGCCGGCCGGATGCTGGCCCGCATCTGTCAAAACCGCTATAGAGCGCCCAAATCCTCGGGCTCGCTTGCCCGAACCCGTCCGGAACCCTGATGACCGTTTCGCTCAACTCGCTCGACATCGCCAAGCCGCCCGCGGCGACACGCGTCGTCGCGGCCATGTCGGGCGGCGTCGATTCCTCGGTGGTGGCGGCGCTGCTGAAGCGCCAGGGTTACGATGTCGTCGGCGTCACCCTGCAGCTCTACGACCATGGCGAAGCCGTGCATCGCGCCGGCGCCTGCTGCGCCGGCCAGGACATCCACGACGCCCGCCGCGTCGCCGAGGCGATCGGCATTCCGCATTACGTGCTCGACTATGAGAGCCGCTTCCGCGACGCGGTGATCGAGCGCTTCGCCGAGAGCTATCTCGCCGGCGAGACGCCGATCCCTTGCGTCGAGTGCAATCGCACCGTGAAATTCCGCGACCTGCTCGGCCTCGCCCGCGAGCTCGGGGCCGATGCGCTCGCCACCGGCCACTACGTCGCCAGCCGCGATCTCGGCACTGGCCATCGCGGCCTGTTCCGTGCCGCCGACGAGAGCCGCGACCAGAGCTATTTCCTCTATGCGACGACGCAGGAGCAGCTCGATTTGCTGCGCTTCCCGCTGGGGGGCCTCGACAAGGCGCAGACCCGCGCGCTCGCAGCGGAGTTCGGCCTCGCCATCGCCGACAAGCCCGACAGCCAGGACATCTGCTTCGTGCCGAACGGCCGCTATGCCGAGGTGATCGAGCGCCTGAAGCCGGGCGCCGCCCGCCCCGGCGCCATCGTCCATCTCGATGGGCGCGTGCTCGGCGAGCATGAGGGCGTGCTGCGCTACACCGTCGGCCAGCGCAAGGGCCTCGGCATCAGCAGCGCCGAGCCGCTCTATGTCGTCGCGCTCGACGCCGAGAACGCGCATGTCATCGTCGGCCCGCGCGAGGCGCTCAGCGTCAGCCGCGTCGACCTGCGCGACCTCAACTGGATCGGTGACGTCGCGCTCGCCGACCTGCCGCCCGAGGGCATCGAGGTCGCCGTCCGCGTCCGCTCGACGCGCGCCCCTCGAGAGGCCCGCCTGCTCGCCGACGACAAGGGCGTGCATGTCCTGCTGACGCAGGGTGAGGAGGGCGTCTCGCCCGGCCAGGCCTGCGTGATCTACAACCATGCCGGCAGCGGAGCCCGCGTGCTCGGCGGCGGCGTCATCATGGCCAAACGGGCGCCCCGCCCGGCGCCGCAGCCCGAGCCCGCCTACGCCATCTCATGACGACGACGAACGGTCTCGACGCCCAAAGGCGCGTCTATGCGGTCTGGGCGAAGTTCTACGACCGGATCTATCAGGGCCTGCTCGCCCGCGCCCAGCGCGAGGCGGTGGCGGCCGCCTGCGCCAGCGGCCGGGAGATCCTCGAGATCGGCGTCGGCACCGGCCTGACCCTGCCCTATTTCGAGCGCGACAAGCAGGTCGTCGGCGCCGACCTCTCGCTCGACATGCTGCGCGTGGCGAGAGCCAAGGTGCTGAGCCAGAATCTCGGCCATGTCCGCGGCCTGATGGTGATGGATGCCTGCCGGCTCGGCTTTGCAGATCGCTCCTTCGACGCGGTCACCGCGCAGTTCGTCATCACCCTGGTCCCCGATCCCGAGCAAGCGCTGGCCGAGATGGACCGGGTGCTGCGCCCGGGCGGCGAGATCGTCATCTCCAGCCGCCTTGTCGACGATGGCGGCTTCGCAGCGCCGTTCTGGAAGGCGGTCGCGCCACTGGCCAGGGCGATCGGCTGGAGCAGCGATTTCAAGGTCTCGCGCCTGACCGACTGGGCCGCCAGCACCGGCCGCTACGAGACCGTCCATGTCGGCCAGGGCTATTTCAAGGTGGTCAGGCTGAGGAAGCTGCGCTGAGCCGCGTCATCAAGGCTTGACGCCGACGCCCCCCGCCCCCTATATCCGCGCCGTCGCGATTGACCGCCGTTCTTAGGCGCGTCGCCATCGGGGCGGGGTAGCTCAGCTGGTTAGAGCAGCGGAATCATAATCCGCGTGTCGGGGGTTCGAGTCCCTCTCCCGCTACCATTTCATCGTACAGCGCCAGTCTATTCCGGACACTTTCCGCTACGGCTTCGCAAGGCCGGTATTGTGCGTCCCGCGCAGCGCGCCGGCCGATTGCCGCACCACTTCCGCGATCTCCAGCAGTTGCTTCGCCAGCGGGCTGGTCTTGCGCCAGACCATGCCGATGGTCCGGGACGGCTCCGGCGCCTTGAAATGCGAGATCGCGACGCAGGCCGAGCGCGTCTCGACCGCCACCGCCATTTCCGGGATCAGCGTGACGCCCAGCCCGGCATCGACCATCTGCACCAGCGTCGACAGCGAGCTGGCATCGAGCAGATCGCGCGACTGCACTGTGCGCGGCTTGGTGCTGCAGAACGACAGTGCCTGCTCGCGGAAGCAATGCCCCTCCTCCAGCAGCAGCAGCCGCATCTCGCGCAACGCCTCGCGATCGGGGGCCGGCTTGCCCTCGTCCGCGCGCGGTCGGACCAGCACGAAGCGCTCGGTGAACAGCGCGACCTCCGCCAGTGACGGTTCCGAGACCGGCAGCGCGACGATCGCCATGTCCAGGCGCCCCTCGCCCAGCTCCTGCACCAGCTTCGGCGTCAGCGTCTCCCGCACATTGAGGTCGAGCTCGCCATGCAGGCGGGTGAGATCGCCGATCAGGCCGGGCAACAGATAGGGCGCCACCGTCGGGATCACGCCGATGCGCAGGCGCGTGACCTGCCCGTCCCGGGAGGCGTGCGCGTAACCTTCCAATTCGTCGAGCGAACGCAGAACGTCCCTGGCCCGTGCGGCGATTTCCTCGCCGAAGTGCGTCAGCCGGACCTGGCGCCTGTCGCGTTCGAACAGCTCGGCGCCGAGCTCCTCCTCCAAGGCCTTGATCTGCTGCGATAAGGCCGGCTGCGAGATCGCGCAGGCTTCGGCAGCGCGGCCGAAATGGCCGTGCCGCGCCAGCGCCTCGAAATAGCGCAGCTGCTTGAAAGTCAGGTTCGTCATAATCACAGCTTATCGTCGCGATCAGAAAATCGGAATTAAAATAATGAAACGGCCCTGCTAAGACCCACCCCGGAACCCAGCCGAGCTTCGGAGAGAGACATGAGCGCGAAGACTGAGGACAGCACGGGCAAATGCCCCGTCGCCCATGGCGGCGGCACCCGTCAGAACCGCGACTGGTGGCCGAGCCAGCTGCCCGTCGACCTCCTGAACCAGCACTCGGCCAAGTCCGATCCGCTCGGCCAGGCCTTCAGCTATCGCGAGTCGTTCAAGAAGCTCGACTATGAGGCGCTGAAGAACGACCTGCGCAAGCTGATGACCGACTCGCAGGACTGGTGGCCTGCCGATTTCGGCAATTACGGCCCGCAATTCGTGCGCATGTCCTGGCATGCCGCCGGCACCTATCGCCTCGCCGACGGCCGTGGCGGCGGTGGCCGCGGCCAGCAGCGCTTCGCCCCGCTCAACAGCTGGCCGGACAATGTCAACATCGACAAGTCGCGCCGCCTGCTCTGGCCGATCAAGCAGAAATACGGCCAGCAGATCTCCTGGGCCGACCTCCTGATCCTCACCGGCAATGTCGCGCTGGAGACCATGGGCTTCCGCACCTTCGGCTTCGCCGGCGGCCGCGAGGACACCTGGGAGCCCGATCACGACGTGAGCTGGGGCACCGAGACCGCCTGGCTGACCCATCGCCCCCTCGACAAGTTCGACGCACCCCTCAGCGCCACCGAAATGGGCCTGATCTACGTCAACCCCGAAGGTCCGGGCGCCAATGGCGATCCGATCTCGGCGGCGCATTTCATCCGCGAGACCTTCGCCCGCATGGCGATGAACGACGAGGAGACGGTCGCGCTGATCGGCGGCGGCCACACCTTCGGCAAGACCCATGGCGCGGCGCCCGAGTCACATAAGGGTCCGGATCCGGAAGGCGCCGAGCTGGAGGCGCAGGGCCTCGGCTGGGCCAGTAATTTCGGCACCGGCCATGGCGCAGACGCTGTCGGCAGCGGCATCGAGGTCACCTGGACGCAGACCCCGGCGCAGTGGAGCAACTTCTTCTTCGAGAACCTGTTCAAGTACGAATGGGTGCAGACCCGCAGCCCCGGCGGCGCGATCCAGTGGGAGGCGAAGGACGCCGAGGCGGTGATCCCCGACGCCCACGACCCGTCGAAGAAGCACAAGCCGACCATGCTGACGACCGACCTGTCGCTGCGCCTGGACCCGGCCTATGAGAAGATCTCGCGCCGCTTCCTCGAGAACCCGCAGGCCTTCGCCGAGGCCTTTGCCCGCGCCTGGTTCAAGCTGACCCATCGCGATCTCGGCCCGCGCTCGCGCTATCTCGGCCCGGAAGTGCCGAAGGAAGAGCTGATCTGGCAGGACGTGCTGCCGGCTGCCGACCATCCGCTGGTCAACGCCGCCGACGTCGTCACGCTCAAGGACAAGATCAAAGCCTCCGGCCTCACCGTCTCCGAGCTGGTCGGCACCGCCTGGGCTTCGGCCGCGACCTTCCGCGGCGGCGACAAGCGTGGCGGCGCCAATGGCGCGCGCGTTCGCCTTGCGCCCCAGAAGGACTGGGAGGTCAACCAGCCGGCCCAGCTCGCCAAGGTGATCGAGGTGCTCGACGGCATCCGCCGCCAGTTCAACAAGGAGGCCGATGGCGACCAGAAGGTCTCGCTGGCCGACCTGATCGTGCTGGCCGGCAATGTCGGCGTCGAGCAGGCGGCCAAGGCCGCCGGCCACGCGGTCGAGGTGCCGTTTACTCCAGGCCGCACCGACGCCAAGCAGGAGCAGACGGAAGTTCACTCCTTCGCGGTGATGGAGCCGGCGCTGGACGGCTTCCGCAACTACCAGAAGCCGGGCGCCAGGGTGCCGGCCGAGGTGGCGCTGATCGACCGCGCCCAGCTGCTGACGCTGACCGCTCCCGAGCTGACGGTGCTGATCGGCGGCCTGCGCGCCATCGACATCAATGCCGACGGCTCCAAGCACGGTGTGCTGACCAACCGGCCGGGCGCGCTGACGAACGACTTTTTCGTCAACCTGCTCGACATGGGCACGCAGTGGAAGGCGACCTCCGAGGCCAAGGACGTGTTCGAGGGCACCGATCGCAAGACCGGCGCCGCCAAGTGGACCGGCACCCGCGTCGATCTCGTCTTCGGTTCGAACTCGATCCTGCGCGCTTTGGCCGAGGTCTATGCCAGCACCGACGCCAAGGAGAAGTTCGTCAAGGACTTCGTCGCGGCCTGGACCAAGGTGATGAACCTCGACCGCTTCGACGTCGCCTGACGGAACGCCCCCCGGTCCGGCATTCTCGCCGGGCCGGGGAGCTCCACCGTCCAGTCAGCGGAGGCGGAGCGCCGCCGCATCACCCTGCGCACCCATGCTGTCAGAAGGCCTATACGCCCCCCGAGGCGAAGGATCCGGAAAAATATAGAACTAAACGAATACTTAGAATCGAAAGAAAGAATACTTTTGACAAATTCGCGCTCGATTTTGCCTGCCCTGCTGATCCGCTCGGTTTAGGAAGCGGTCGTGAATGCAAAAGCGGCTTTCATAATCTGTTCATCGCTAATGTGGTCAACCTGTCCATGTGGGCGATATGAAGGAGAGACATTATGAATCGTCGTTCATTCATCACTGCACTGTTCGGCGGCGTGGCCGCGAGCGCCATCGGCGCGACAATTACAGCGGCACCTGCGATGGCCGCCCCTATCGATAAAGCCGAGCTCGATGCCCTGCCGGCGGAGTTCAGCCAGTACCGTCGCCATCGGCGTCGCCGCGAGGTCTGCACCTTCCGGCGCAACCGCTACGGCCGCCGCGTGCGCGTCTGTCGGACGGTCTACTACTGAAGACCTGGCCCCGGCCCAGCGCCGGGGCTTTTCCGTCCCGAGAGCCGGCCTCCCTCAGGCCCGATCGCTTTCGCCGTCCCGCCGCCCGGCAACCGCATCATCGTCCTGCAGCACCCGCCAGGCCGCCCCGTCGAGATCGGCATACTGGCCGCTGCGCATGCACCAGAAGAAGGCTCCCAGCCCCAGCAGGCCGAGGCCGAGCGCCAGCGGGAACAGAATCACGATGATGTTCATGCCCGTACCTCCGCACTGCTCCGCGCACGCAGCGCATTGAGCGTCACCACCAGCGAGGAGCCGGACATGGCGACGGCGGCGACCAAGGGCGTCGCCAACCCGGCAATGGCGATCGGCACCGCGACCGCATTGTAGAGCACGGCGAAGCAGAGGTTCTGCAGCATCAGTCGGCGCGCCTTGCGGGCGATGTCGAGAGCAGCCGCGACCGGCGCGAGGCTCTCGCCGAGGAAGACGATGTCGGCCGCCGCCTGCGCCAGATGGGTGGCGCTGACCGGCGAGAGCGAGACATGCGCCCCCGCCAGCGCCGGCGCATCGTTGAGCCCGTCGCCGACCATCAGCACCTTGCGGCCATCGGCCGCCATCCGCTCCAGCAGGGCCAGTTTGTCGCCCGGCATCAGGCCGGCATGCAATTCGGTGACGCCGAGCTCGGCGGCGATCGGCGCCACCGCCTCGAACCGGTCGCCGGAGAGGCTCGCGACCTCCAGCCCGGCCTTGCGCAGGGCGGCGATCGTCTCGCGCGCCTGCGGGCGCAGCGCCTGCCCGAGCGCCAGCACCGTGCGGAAGGAGCCATGGCGATAAGCGATCAGCGAGGCGCCGGGATGCAGTGCCGCGACCATGGCCGCCTGCGCCTGCGCACCGCAGAAGGCGACGCTGCCGAGACGGCGCTCGTCGTCGCCTTGTCCAACCGAGAGGCCCTGCCCTAGCTCCTCGTGTGCATCGCCGGCCGGTGACGACACGCCGAGCGCCCTTGCCAGCGCCTGCGCCAGCGGATGCCCGCTCGCCGCCGCCAAAGCGCCGATCTCGGCTCGCCGCTCGCTCGGCAGTGCCTGCGGATTGAGGATCTCCGGTTCCGGCAGGGTCAGCGTGCCGGTCTTGTCGAAGACAGCGATGTCGGCCTCGGCCAGGCGCTCCAGGGCATCGCCCTCCTTCAGCATGATCTTGCGCCTGAACAGGGCGGAGGCCGCGACGACCTGCACGGCGGGAATGGCGAGGCCGAGCGCACAGGGGCAGGTGATGATCAGCACGGTGACGGCGATCATCAGCGCTTCCGGCCAGGCAAGGCCGAAGGCCAGCCAGCCGAGGAAGGTCGAGGCCGCCAACGTGTGCACCACCGGCGCATAGAGCCGCGCGGCGCGGTCGGAAAGGCGGACATAGCGCGAGCGGTTGCCGACCGCCTGGTCCATCAGGCGGTCGATCTCGTCGAGCAGCGTGCCCTGCCCGGCCGCCTCGACCCGCACTGTCAGTGCGCCGGTGAGGTTCAGCGTACCGGCATGGACGCGCTCGCCTTGCCCGATGGCGACCGGCGCGGTCTCGCCGGTGACGAGGCTCTGGTCGAGTTCGGACCGGCCGGTCTCGACGATGCCATCGACCGAAACGCGCTCGCCCGGCCGCACCAGCACGAGATCACCGGGCGCTATCGCGGCGATCGGCATCACCGTCGTGCTGCCATCGGCGGCGAGTCTCGTCGCGGTCTCGGCCTTGAGCGCGGCGAGGTTTCCAGCGAGATCGCGGGTGCGCCGCCGCATCAGCTGGTCGAGATAGCGCCCGATCAAGAGGAAGAAGAGCAGCATGACCACGCCGTCGAAATAGGCGTGGCGGCCATGGTTCCAGGTCTCGGCGACCGACATCACCAGCGCCAGGACGACGCCGATGGTGATCGGCACGTCCATGTTGACCGCGCCGGCCTTCAGCGCCCTGAGCGCACTCTCGAAGAAGGGCCGGCCGGCATAGGCCGCAGTCGGCAGCGCTATCAGGGCGGAGAGCCAGTGGAAGAAGTCGCGCGTCGTCGGATCGATATCGCCGCTATTGCCGGACCAGACCGCGACCGAGAGCAGCATGATGTTCATCGAGGCGAAGCCGGCGACGCCGAGCGCGCGCAGCAGATAGCGCTCCTCGCTCGCGGCTCCCGCCTCCTGCCGCTCGGGCGCGAAGGGATAGGCCTTGAAGCCGAGCGCAGCGAGCTTCTCGACCACCGCTTCAGGCCGCAGCAGCGCCTCGCGCCATTCGACCGAAACGCGCTTCAGCGCCAGGTTGACGCGGGCGCCCAGAATAGCCGGCTCGCGGGCGAGCCCGCCCTCGATCGCCTGCATGCAGCCGGCACAGCGTATGCCGTCGACCGCCAGCTCCATGCTGGCGATGCCATCGTCGCGATGGCGCACGAAGACGGAGAGGTCCTGCGCCGCCATCTCAGCGCTCCAAGGTGACACGGCTGCGCGAGACGAAGACGACCTCCTCCGCGCGCTTCGCCTGCAATTCGAGAATCCAGGCACCGGCCTCGATCGTCTCGAAGCTGGCCTCGTAGCGGCCCGGCCGGCTTTCGCTCAGCGCAAGGTCACGGTCGCGGGCGGAGGTTGCGGGGTGGCGCAGGCGGGCGCTCGCGGCGAGGCCGGTGAGCGGCCCGCCATTGCGATCGGCCAGGGTGACCGTCAGCACCGCGCCCTCGCCTTGCCGGGCCAGCGTCGTGGTGGCGGCCCAGCCGCGCGCATCGCGCTCGTGCTGGCGGGCGATCTCCTCGTTGAAGTGCTGGCTGTCCTCATAGGCGCTGCGGGTCTCGACGCCCGGCATGGTCCGCAGAGCCATCGTCAGGATCGTCGCATTGACCGAGACGATCACGCCGAAGAACAGGATCAGCATGGCCGCGACCATGCCGCCGGTCAGCGCGAAGGGACGGCGCGGTGCAGCCGGGGCCGGATTCTCATAGGGCATGATGATGACTCCGCAGCAGCTCATCGATGGGTCTCCGGCGCCATGAAATGGTCGTCGGCACGCACCGTCTCGCCGGCAAAGAGATCGGACGCGGTGATGGTGATCGCCTGCGAGGGCGCAAGCGGCACGCCGGCCGGGACGGTGACGAGCACGCGCACTTCGCGCGTCGAATCGGGATCGACGATGACGACGGGGCGCAAATCGGCGCTGGGTGGGGCGCCGACCGCTTCGATCCTGATGCCGGGCAGGCCCGAGACGGTCAGGGCAAAGGGCCGATGCTCCGGCCGCTTGTTGAGCAGGCGCACCGCATAGGCGTTGCGGATCGAGCTGTCGCTCAGGGTGACGAACAGCGGCGTGCGCTCGTGCAGCACCGAGATGCCGGCGGTGCTGCGGGTCGCGAGCTGCCAGAGCATGGCGCCGCCGACGATCGCGATCAGCGCCGCATAGGCCAAGGTCCGCAGCCGCACCGGCCGGTAGATCGCGGCCAGCCCGGCGAGGCGGCGCTGGACGTTGCCGTCGGTGTCATAGGCGATCAGCCGGGTCGGGCGGCCGATCTTGGTCATGACGGTGTCGCAGGCGTCGATGCAGAGCCCGCACTGGATGCAGTCGACCTGCGCGCCGTCACGGATGTCGATCCCGGTCGGGCAGACGGCGACGCATTGGAAGCAATCGATGCAGTCGCCCGCCGGCGCGCCCTGCGCCTTCAGCCTCAAAGCCTGCTTCACCGAGACGCGCGGCTCGCCGCGATCGTAGCGATAGGTGACGTTGAGCGCCTCGTCGTCGGTCAGGGCCGCCTGGATGCGCGGCCAGGGGCACATATACTTGCAGACCTGCTCGCGCATGATCCCGGCGAGCGTGTAGGTGGTGAAGGTCAGGATCGCGATCCAGACATAGGCCGAGAGCGGCGCGGTGAAGGTCGCAAGCTCGCGCACCAGGGTCGGCGCATCGGCGAAGTAGAGCACCCAGACGCCGCCGGTCCACCAGGCGATCACCAGCCAGACCGCATGCTTGGCGCTCTTGCGCCAGATCGTGTCGAAGCTCCAGGACTCGGCGTCGCGGCGCATGCGCTCGCGCCGGTCGCCCTCGAAGAAGCGCTCGACGACGAGGAAGAGGTCGGTCCAGACCGTCTGTGGGCAGAGATAGCCGCACCAGACCCGGCCGGCGACCGCGTTCATCAGGAAGAGCACGAAGGAGGCCAGGATCAGCAGGCCGGTGAAGTAGTAGACCTCCTGCGGCCAGAGCTCGATGAAGAAGAAGTAGAAGCGGTTATTGGCGATATCAGCCAGCACCGCCTGGTTCGGGAGGTAGGGGCCGCGATCCCAGCGCAGGAAGGGCAGGAGGTAATAGATGCCCAGGCAGAGGAAGAGGATCAGCCATTTCGCGCGCCGGAACGGGCCCGACACGCTCTGCGGATAGACCTTCCGCGACGCCGCGAAGAGCGGGATGTCGTCAGGATCGGTCCCGGCACTGCTCACGCTACTGCCCTCCCCCCAGCGAGTGGACATAGACGGTCAGCGCCTTGATCGTGGTCTCGTCGAGACGCCCGGCCCAGGCCGGCATCACGCCGTTGCGGCTGTTGCTGATGGTCTCGGTGAGCGAGGCCATGTCCATGCCGTAGAGGCTGATCGCATCGGTGAGGTTCGGCGCGCCGAGCTCCTGGTTGCCCTTGCCCGCCGCGCCATGGCAAGCGGCGCAGTTGTCGGCGAAGACCTTGCGCCCGAGCGGCAGATCCGCCTTCGGCTCGGTTGGCAAGCCGGCGAGCTCGCGGACATGGCTGGTGACGGCTGCAATCTCCTCGCGCTTCAGCACGCCATCGCGCCCGAAGGCCGGCATCTGGCTGACGCGGGTGTCGTTGTCGCCGGCGACACGGATGCCGTGGCGGATGGTTTGCTGGATCGCTGCGGGCGAGCCGCCCCAGAGCCAATCGTCGTCGTTGAGGTTGGGATAGCCCTTGGCGCCGGCACCGCCGACGCCGTGGCACGCCGCGCAATTGTCGCCGAAGGCGGCCTTGCCCTGCGCCATCGCGATCTGGAACAGCGTCGGGTCGGCCTTGATCTGTTCAGGAGTGGCGTCCGCCATGCCGGCGGCCTGCGCTGCGCGCTGCGCCTTGAGCTTGGCCATGTCCGCGCTGATCTCAGCGCGGCTGGCATAGCCGATCACGCCCTTGGTCGTGTCGGTCAAAAGCGGCCAGGCCGGGTAGACGACCCAGTAGCCGATCGACCAGAGGATGCTGGCGTAGAAGATGCCGAGCCACCAGCGCGGCAGCGGCGTGTTCAGCTCGCGGATACCATCCCATTCATGCCCCGTCGTGCTGTAGCCGGTGGCGGCATCGACATTGGGATCGTCGTGCTTCTGGTCCATCGGTCAGTCCTCGCGCAGCGGGTTGAGCGCGGCTTCTTCGAAACGGGCGCGGTTCTTCGGCCAGAAGGCGTAGACGCAGACTCCGAGGAAGACGGCGACGAAGTAGAGAAGTCCGGCGGACTGGGCGAAGCCGGCGAGCCAGTGATAGGTCGTTTGCATGGTCGGGCTCAGCGGATGTTGGCTTTGTCGTCGTAGAGCTTGAAGTCGACCATCGTCCCGAGCGCCTGCAGATAGGCGATCAGGGCGTCGGCTTCGGTGATGCGCTGCGGATTGCCGTCGAAATCGCGCGACTGCGCCTTGGGATAGCGCTTCTCCAGATCGGCCTGGCCGGGATGGTCCGGCGTCGCCTGCGCCCTGAGGTCGGCCTGCGCCTGCGCGATCATCTCGTCGCTATAGGGCACGCCGCCGGCGCGGTTGGCGCGCAGCTCGTCGGCGATGTCGCCGAACGCGAGCTCGGTCTTCTCCAGGAAGGGATAGCCCGGCATGATCGACTGCGGCACGATCGCGCGCGGCTCGGCCAGATGCGCCCGCTGCCACTCGTCGGAATACTTGCCGCCGACGCGAGCGAGATCGGGCCCGGTCCGCTTCGAGCCCCATTGGAACGGCTTGTCGTACATGCTCTCGGCCGCGAGCGAATAGTGCCCGTAGCGCTCGACCTCGTCGCGCAGCGGCCGGATCATCTGGCTGTGGCAGTTGTAGCAGCCCTCGCGCACATAGATGCCGCGGCCGGCGAGCTCGAGCGGCGTATAGGGCCGCATGCCCTGCACCGTCTCGATCGTGTTCCGGAGGTAGAAGAGCGGCGCGATCTCGACCAGGCCGCCGATCGAGATCACCAGCAGCGTGCCGATGACCAGGACGATCGAGTTGGTCTCGAAGATCTTGTGCTTGGCCCAGAGCGAGCGGCGCGGTGCCTTGTGGTCGATGCTCGTCATGATGGTCCTCAGGCAGTGGCGAGCTGGCGCGGCGGCAGCGCATGAGCTTCAGGCGTGTCGGCGGCCTCCTCGCAGCGCACGGTCATCCAGAGATTGAAGGCCATGATCAGCGCGCCCATCAGGAAGAGCGCGCCGCCCAGCGCCCGGATCACGTAGAACGGGTGCATCGCCGCGACGGTTTCGATGAAGGCGTATTCGAGGAAGCCGAGCGAGGTGTAGGCCCGCCACATCAGGCCCTGCAGGATGCCCGAGACCCACATCGCCGTGATGTAGAAGACGATGCCGAGGGTCGAGACCCAGAAGTGCCAGCTCACCAGCCTGAGCGAGTAGAGCCCCTTGCGGTTCCACAGCCAGGGCACCAGGCAGTAGATCGCGCCGAAGGAGATGTAGGCGACCCAGCCGAGCGCGCCGGCATGGACATGGCCGATGGTCCAGTCGGTGTAGTGCGAGAGCCCGTTCACCGCCTTGATCGACATCAGCGGCCCCTCGAAGGTCGCCATGCCGTAGAAGGCGAGCGAGACCACCATCATCCGCAGCACGGGGTCGGTGCGCAGCCGGTCCCAGGCTCCCGACAGGGTCATGATCCCGTTGATCATGCCGCCCCAGGAGGGCATCCACAGCATGATCGAGAAGGTCATGCCGAGCGTCTGCGCCCAGTCGGGCAGCGCGGTGTAGTGCAGATGATGCGGGCCGGCCCAGATATAGATGAAGATCAGCGCCCAGAAATGGATGATCGAGAGCCGATAGCTGTAGATCGGCCGCTCCGCGCGCTTGGGCACGAAGTAGTACATGATCGCGAGGAAGCCGGCGGTCAGGAAGAAGCCGACGGCGTTGTGGCCGTACCACCACTGGAACATCGCATCCTGCACGCCCGACCAGAGGCCATAGGACTTCGGCGACAGGATAGAGACCGGCACGGCGACGTTGTTGCCGATATGCAGGACGGCAATGGTCAGGATGAAGCCGAGATAGAACCAGTTCGCCACATAGATGTGCGGTTCGTTACGCTTCCTCAGCGTGCCCAGGAAGGCCAGGAGATAGGCGACCCAGACGAAGGTCAGCCAGAGATCGGCGTACCATTCGGGCTCGGCGTATTCCTTGCTCTGGGTGATCCCGAGCAGATAGCCGGTGCCGGCGATGACGATGAAAAGGTTGTAGCCGAGCACGACGAACCAGGGCGAAAGGTCGCCGGCAAGGCGGGCCCGGCAGGTGCGCTGCACGACGTAGAACGAAGAGCCGATCAGCACGTTGCCGCCGAAGGCGAAGACCACTGCCGAGGTGTGCAGCGGCCGCATCCGGCCGAAATTGGTCCAGGGCAGGTCGAAGTTCAGGCCGGGAAAGGCGAGCTGCAGCGCGATGATCAGCCCGACGGCAAAGCCGGCGATGCCCCAGACCATCGAGGCGACGGTCGCGAACTTGACCGGCCCCATATTGTAGTTGGGCTTGCCGTCGATCTCCTGCGGCGGGACCGCCGGCGTGCCGTCGAAGCAGCGATTGCCGATCAGGATCATGCTGGCTGCGGCTGCGGCTGCGCCGAGCATGGCGTGGAAGGCGTAGCCGGAGTTTTCGGTCAGTGCGCCGATCAGGATCAGCGGCAGCACGCTGGCGCCCGCGATCAGCATCCCGATCATTTCGCCGACCGTCATTGCCCGGACAGGGCTCGTCGTCGCGCTCACCGCTGACTCCCGCTTCGTCGCAGGCGCTGGGATGCGCCTTCAGCGGGAGACTTAGCGGCCGGTTGAGCGGGGGGCTTTGATCCAGGTCAAGGGCAGGATGGGACGGGCTGCGGCGCGAAGGCGCAGCTCACGCCGCGACGGCGTGCATCCGTTCGGGATTCATCACGCGCACGCCTCCGGGCACGATCAGGATCGTCTTCTCCTTGGCGAGGCGGGTGAAGGTGCGGCTGACCGTCTCGATCGTCAGGCCGAGGAAATCGGCGATGTCCTGCCGCGTCATCGGCAGCGGCACCGTCACCGAGGGCTTGCCGAGCCGGGCCCAGCGCTGCTGCATGCCGAGCAGGAAGCAGATCAGCTTCTCCTCGGCGGTGCGGCGGCCGAGCAGCAGCATCTGCTCATGGGCGAGCGTCAGCTCATGCGTCGCGAACTCGTGCAGGCGCTTGAGCAGATGCGGCTTGGCGTCGACCAGCGCCGTATAGGCGGCGCGCGAGAAAGCGCAGACCGCGACATCGCCGATCGCATCGGCCGAGAAGCCGTAGGCATCGCGCATGGCGAGCCCGAGGAAATCGCCCGGCAGCGCGAAGCCGACGACCTGGCGGCGCCCATCGGACAACAGCTTGTAGAGCCGGATGACGCCGCCGGTGACGTTGTAGACGCAGTGCGCCTCGGCCCCTTGCGTGAACAGCGTCTCGCCGGAGGCAAAATGCGTCGGGTTCGCCAGCTGCTCCAGCAAGGCGAGCTCGTCATCGTTCAGGGAGGCGCAGACGCTGACCAGGCGGACCATGCAGTTGCGGCATCCGCTCTCGCCGTGGGCGGCGGCGCTACACACCGAGGGCTGACAGTTCACAATCGCACCTTCCTGTTCATCGCTGGACCCTACCCCATGCGTGCAGGCTGACAAAGCGTGCGCCCGGCCTCAGCGCCGCGGATTTGATCCAGATCAATGCGGCAATAGGCCCTGCGAAACGAGGTTGCTGCCTGGAAACTCGGGAGAGCCGCACGTGATGGGCGATGACATCTTCGAAGTCGCGCGCATCCTGCCGGGTAGCGCCGACACGGTCTACGGGCTCGTCACCCTGCTGCATCCCGAGCTCACGCCGGATGGCTGGGCCACCTTCGTGCGCGACCATTCGCAGGACGGGGCCCAGCCATCCGGCGTCTTCGCCCTGCGCGACGCGCGCGGCATGCCGCATGCCCTGTTCGGCTTTCGCATCGCGCGCACGATCACGGGCGGCACGACGCTGGAGATCTCCGAGATCGCGATGATGCGGCTGCCCGGAACCTGCCTCGTCGACGCGCTGCTGCGCTTCGCCAACCAGCTTGCGGCACAGCTCGACCTGCCGCGCATCGCGATCTCGCTGGAGCGCTCGGCCGCCTGGCCGCAGGATCACGACGCCCTGCAGCGCTGCGGCTTCCAGATCGACCGTGTCATGGTCCTTGGCCGCGCCAGGCTCGAGCCGGCGGCGTGATCGTCCCGAGCAATCCCTGCGAAAATGCGCAGCGGATCGTGTCCGAGGTTCCGTAAAAACAAAGAGATACAGCATACCCGGCGAAGCAGCTTCACCGGATATGGTTCAGAGGCGGCTGGTTCTAAAGCCGCCACCGGTTCGTCGCCCACCATGCGCCCGCCGCGATGGCGACCATGGCGAGCGCGACTAGAATCGCCTCGCCTATCGGGTCGGCTCCTTCCGTGCGTCCATGAAATTCGCGAACCAGGCGCCGTCGCTATTCCCGCCAGAGCCCTCGCCCTGCTCCGCGGTCACCCGCAACAGCAGCTCGATCTCTTCGAAGGACAGATCATAGAACGGCAGCAGCATCGGATTGCCGACGATCGAGCGCTCGCTCTCGGCCACAGCCTCGCCGTCCATGAACCTCTCCCCCTTTGCGACTGCGTGCGAATCCGTTGCCCCGAAGCTCGCCGAAGCAACAGCAATCGTCAGCGCCTCGCCACACCCAAATGGGGGGTGAGGCGAATATTATTGTTCCTCATGGTACCGATTTCGGCGATTTCGCATAGACCCCTCGGCAGCAGCGCATCTTGAACGGCGACAATGCCAGCGCCAGATGGCGCGGGCGCCGGCAAAACGGCGTGCTGCACCAGCCTCGGACCCGACCATGCCCGCCTCTCTCCAACTCGGCCTCGACACCTTCGGCGACGTCACCGCCAGCCCGGACGGGGTCCTGCTCCCGCATGCACAGGTGATCCGCGATCTCGTCGAGCAGGCGGTGCTCGCCGACGAGATCGGCATCGACTTCTTCGGCATCGGCGAACATCACCGCGCCGATTTCGCGGTGTCTTCCCCGGAGACCGTGCTCGCCGGCATCGCGACGCGCACCAGCCGCATCCGCCTCGGCTCGGCCGTCACGGTGCTGAGCTCGGACGATCCGATCCGGGTCTTTCAGCGCTTCTCTACGGTCGATGCGCTCTCGAACGGCCGCGCCGAGGTCATCCTCGGCCGCGGCTCCTTCACCGAATCCTTTCCTCTCTTCGGCTTCGACCTCAGACAATACGAGGTGCTGTTCGAGGAGAAGCTCGACCTCTTCGTCGAGCTGATCCGCAAGAAGGCCATCACCTGGGAGGGCAGCCTTCGGCCGCCGCTGCGTGACCAGCAGGTCTTCCCGCTATTGGAAAAGGGCGAGCTGACGACCTGGATCGGTGTCGGAGGCAGCCCGGAATCGGTGGTACGGGCGGCACGCTACGACCTGCCGCTGATGCTCGCCATCATCGGCGGGCCGGCCCAGCGCTTCGCACCCTATGCCCAGCTCTACCGCGATGCGATGGGAAAGCTCGGCCACGCCGATCGCCCGATCGGCGTGCATTCGCCCGGCTATGTCGCGGCAACGGATGCTCAGGCAGCCGAGGAGTTCTTCCCCGCCTTCAAGACGATGCGCGATCGCATCGGCGCCGAACGCGGCTGGGGCCCGCTGTCACGCGAGGAGTTCGAGCGCGAGGTTTCGGGCGGCGCGCTCTATCTCGGCTCGCCGCAAACCGTCGCCCGCAAGATCGCCGCGACAGTGAAGGCGCTCGGCCTGCAGCGCTTCCAGCTCAAGATCAGTGCAGGCCCGCTCACGCAGGACAAGCTGCTGCGCTGCATCGAGCTCTATGGCCGCGAGGTCATCCCGATGGTGCGGGAGCTGCTCGCGGCCTGAAGCGCGTCGAGGCGTCACACGGCGCCGTGCGCCTCGACATAGAGGGCGTAGAGCGAGTGCGAGCTCGCCATGTAGAGCCGGTTGCCCTTCGGCCCGCCGAAGCAGAGATTGGCGCAGCGCTCCGGCAGGCGGATGAAGGCGAGCGGCTTACCGGCGGGGCTGAACACCATCACCCCGTCGAGATCCTCCGGCTTGCCGCGCAGGCCGTAGACCTTGCGTCCGCCGACATCGCTCGGCTCGGCATTGAGCGCGCCATTGCTGCCATAGCCACACCAGAGATTGCCGTCGCGGTCGACGCGGAAGCCGTCGAGCGCACCGAAATCGGCGGCATCGACCAGCTTGACCTTGTTCGAGAGCTTGCCGTCGGCGTCGACATCGTAGCTCCAGATGCTGCGGTTCGGCGTGCCCCGCCATTCCACGACATAGAGTTTCTTCTCGTCGGGCGAGAAGGCCAGGCCATTGGGGTTGACCAGATCGGTGATCACCGCGGTCAGCTTGCCGTCCGGCGCAAGCCGGTAGACGTTCGTTGTCGCCTGTTCCGGCTTGGCGCGCGATCCTTCCCATTCACCATTGATGCCGAAGAGCGGATCGGTGAACCAGATCGTGTCGTCCGATCTGACGACAACGTCGTTCGGCGCGTTCAGCCGCTTGCCCTCGAACTTGTCAGCAAGGACGGTGATCTTGCCGTTCTTCTCGGTGCGGGTGATGCGCCGCGTCACCGAGTGCTCGCAGGTGATCAATCGTCCCTGTCGATCGCGGGCATTGCCGTTGGCATAGTTGGCGTTCTCGCGGAAGACGGTGAAGCTGTTCTTCACCTCGTCATATTTCATGATCCGGTTGTTCGGGATATCGCTGACGAGAAGGTAGCGCCCCTCCGGGAAATAGACCGGCCCCTCGGCCCAGCGCATGCCGCTGCCGAGCTGCTCGATGGTGCTCGAATAGATCCGGTACTTGGCAAAGCTCGGGTCGAGGATGTCGACCGCCGGATCGGGATAGCGCTGGTTCGGCTTGAACGGGAAGGCTTGCGCCAGCGCGGGCGTGGCCAGCGCCGAGCCGGCTGCAGCGGCGAGCCCGCCCTTGAGCAGATGACGGCGAAACATGTCGATCATGGCATTTCCCCCTGTGCTCTTGTCATGGATATTCCGTCGAGCGCCGCGATGGCGGCGCCCGTCTCAACCGCTCTTTGGCGGGTCTCTGCCGTCGCGACAGCGGCGGAAGCGCTCTCAGGTCATTTCCAGTCCGGCCGCCATCTCGCGAATTCGGCCTTGGTCTCGGCATTGGCTGGGTAGAGACCGAAGATGCCGCGCCCTTCGCGCACCTTCATCTCGACGAAGTCCTCATAGGCGGTCTGCTCATAGGCCTCGGCCGCGACCTCATTGGCGAGATGGGCTGGGATCACGCAGACGCCCTCGCCGTCGCCGACGACGATGTCGCCGGGATAGACCGCCACGTCGCCGCAGCCGATCGGCGCGTTGATGTCGAGCGCGTGGTGATGGATCAGGTTGGTCGGCGCGCTCGGCCGGTTGTGATAGGCGGCAAAGCCCAGCGCCGCGATGTCGGGGCTGTCGCGGAAGCCGCCATCCGTGACGATGCCGGCGGCGCCGCGCTGCATCAGGCGCGTCACCAGGATGCAGCCAGCCGAAGCCGCGCGCGCATCCTTGCGGCTGTCGATCACCATGACATGGCCCGCCGGGCAGGTTTCGACCGCGACACGCTGCGGGTGCTGCGTGCCCTCGAACACGCTGAGATGGTCGAGATCCTCGCGCGCCGGGATGTAGCGCAGCGTGAAGGCCTCGCCGACCATGCGCGGCGCGCTGGCTGAGAGCGGGCGCACATCCTGGATGAACTGATTGCGCAGGCCGCGCTTGAACAGCGCCGTGGTCAGGGTCGCGGTCGAGACACGCTTCAGCTTCTCGCGATTTTCTTGGGTGAGCGCAGTAGCGGTCATGTCAAAATCATCCTCTCGCGGCCGATAGTCGGCGCGCCATTCCAGAACCCGTCATCCCGGGCTTGCCCCGGGATCCATCGTAGAGCTCAGCACTCTACGATGGATCCCGGAGCTCCGCTTCGCTGCGTCCGGGATGACGGCGTGCTTGTCACTCAGCTCGGCAGATCATTCGATCTTCACATTGGCCTTCTGCGCCACGTCCGCCCAGCGCTTGGTCTCGCTGGCGATATGGGCGGTGAACTCGGCCTGGCTCGAGCCGACCGGATCGACGCCGAGCTTCTTGAGCTGCTCGATCACCGCCGGCTCGCGCATGATCGCCTGCGTCTCGGTGGAGAGCTTGGCGACGATCTCCGGCGGCACCTTCGACGGCGCGAAGAAGCCGTGCCAGGAACTGGCATCGTAGCCCGGAATGAACTCGGACAAGGCCGGCAGGTCCGGCGCGACGGCGAGCCGCTTCGGCGTCGCCGTCGCTAGCGCCCGGATCTTGCCGGCTTCGACATGCGGCCAGGCGATGGTGATGTTGTCGAAGGTCAGCTGGATCTGGCCGGAGAGCAGGTCCTGCGTCACCTGCCCGCTCGACCGGTAGGGCACATGCGCCATGTCGGTGCCGGTCGAGACCTTGAACAGCTCGGCCGCCATATGGGTCGAAGTGCCCGCGCCCGAGGAGCCGAAGGAGTACTTGCCAGGGTTCTTCTTCAGGAGCTCGATCAGCTCCGGCACGGTCTTGGCCGGCAGGTCGATATTGACCATCAGCAGGTTCGGCACGCTCGCTACCTGCGAGATCGGCGTGAAGTCCTTGATGTGGTCATAAGGCATCTTGGTGTAGACGCCGGGATTGATGGCATGGCTGGAGACCGTGCCCATGGTCAGCGTGTAGCCGTCCGGCTCGGATTTCGCGACCGCGGCCGCACCGGTGTTGCCGCCGGCCCCGACCCGGTTCTCGACGATGAACTTGCCGCCGAGGCGCGCGCCCAGCCGGTCGGCCAGGATGCGCCCGAGCAGATCGGTCGTGCCGCCCGCGGCGAAGGGCACCACGATGGTGACGACCCTGGTCCCCGGATAGCCGCTCTGCGCCCAGGCAGGCGTCAAAGCCGGCGCGGCCAACATGGCGCCCGCTCCAGCGAGCAGGCTGCGGCGTGTGATCGATGTCATCCAGTCCTCCCTCGTCATTGTCCATCCGGCCTTGCCGTTCCGGCGTCTTGCGGCCGTCTTGCTCGACTCCATAGCACGCAATTCCAGATTTGAAATCTGAAATTTCAGACTTGATGTCACTTGCGCTTTGTGGTGTCTGATGAGGCAATGGCGATGGGCCAGCGCCGGCATCGAATCGTGCCGCTGCCCCGCCAGAGGAATTGGGATGTCAAACGCGCTCGCGATCGAACCCGTCTCGCCGCATTTGCTGCGCTCCCTGCGCGAGCATGTGCACGAGCGCCTGCGCCGGGCGATCGTCGCCGGCAGCTTCCGCAATGGCGAGCGGCTGAACGAGCGCCAGCTCGCAGACATGCTCGGTGTCTCTACCACGCCGGTGAAGGACGCGATCCGCATGCTGGAGAGCGAAGGGCTGGTTCGGACCGAGGCCCGACGCGGCGTCTTCGTCGAGTTCTCGGCCCGCCAGGCGCTGGAAATGGCGCTCGGCCGCGCCGCGCTTGAAAGCGTCATGACCCATATCGCCGCCAACCGGATCAGTGCTGCCGAGATCACCGAGATGGCTCGCCTGATCGACGAGATGGCGCATGCGACCGAGCACAGCGCGCTGGAGGACCTCGTCCATCTCAACGAGGCCTATCACGGCATGATCCACCGCGTTTCAGGCTGCGCCTATCTCGAGCGCCGGCTCGATGGCCAGCGCATGTACGACCATGCCCAGCGCATCGCTTTGCTCGCCGAGCCGAACGAGCGGCGCCAGGGCTATGTCGAGCACAAGGGCATTTTCGAAGCGCTCGCTGCCCGCGAACCGGCGCGGGCCGAACAGCGCATGCGCAGCCATATCGTGCGCTCCGCCAAGAGCCATGTGCGCCAAGTCTTCGGTGCCAATGCGGAAGGATTGGATTACGATGAGTGACAGGGTTCGCAGTGCGCTGCGCGGCATTTCCGGTGTGCACGTCACCGCCTGGAAGGGCGATGGCGAGGCCGACTGGGCGCTGACCGGCAAGATCGTCGCGCGCATCGCCGAGGCCGGCATCCACAACATCGTCTCGGCCGGCAATACCGGCGAGTTCTACCCGATGACCACGGACGAGGTGGTGCGCAGCCACGCCGTCGCCGCCGAAGCGGCTGCCGGCAAGGCGCTGGTCACCGCCGGCATCGGTCGCTCGCTGCGGGAAGCCGTCGCAACCGGCAAGCTCGCCGCCAAGGCCGGCTGCGATGCGGTGATGGTACATCACCCGCTCGACCCCTTCGCCGCCCCGCAGAGCCAGGCCGACTACATCCTCGCCATTGCCGAGGCGCTGACGATCCCGCTCGTCGCCTATATCCGCTCCGATGCGATCGGCGTGAAGGACCTCGCCCGCGTCGCGACCCATCCCAATGTCGCCGGCGTCAAGTTTGCGTCCTCCAACATGATGCTGCTCGCCGAATGCGTCCGCGCCACGCAAGGCTCGAGCGCCAACTGGATCTGCGGCTTAGCCGAGGGCTGGGCCGCGCCCTTCCACGCGCTCGGCGCCCGCGGCTTTACTTCCGGTCTCGTCAATGTCGCGCCCGAGCGCTCGCTGGCGATCTGGCAGGCGCTGGAGGCCAACGACTACGACCGCGCCCGCCGCCTCGTCGACGAGATCGCCGGCTTCGAGACGCTGCGGACGAAATATGGCAACGGCGCCAATGTGACGGTGGTCAAGGAGGCGCTCGGCCTGCTCGGCACCAATGTCGGCCCGGTCCGCCTGCCCGGCCTGCCCGAGCTGAACGAGATCGAGCGCGCCGAGCTGCGCAAGATCGTCGGCAGCTGGGGCAGCCAGCGGGCGGCGGCGGAGTAACCTCTGTCATTCCGGGGCATCGCGCAGCGATGAACCCGGAACCCACGACCGGGTGAGCCCCTCGTCCAGTGAAAGTCGTTTCACCCAGTCGTGGGTTCCGGGTTCGACCCTGCGGGCCGCCCCGGAATGACAAGTCGTTGAATTCACAAAGAACGCACCGAGGAAACGTCGATGTCCCATCCCCGCAAGACGCCCGACACGCTGCGCTCGAAGCGCTGGTTCGGCGCCAGCGACCTGCGCTCCTTCGGGCATCGCTCGCGGGCGCTGCAGATGGGCCTGAACCATGACGAGTTCATGGGCAAGCCGGTGATCGGCATCCTCAACACCTGGTCAGAGATCAACCCCTGCCACACCCATCTGCGCGACCGTGCCGAGGCGGTTAAGCGCGCGGTCTGGGCAGCCGGTGGCTTCCCGGTCGAGATCCCCGTGATGTCGGCCTCCGAGCAGTACCAGAAGCCGACGACCATGCTCTATCGCAACTTCCTGGCGATGGAGGCTGAGGAGTCGATCAGGTCCCACCCGCTCGACGGCGCGGTGCTGCTCGGCGGTTGCGACAAGTCCACGCCGGCGCTGATCATGGGCGCCTGCAGCGCCGGTCTCCCCTTCATCTTCGTGCCGGCCGGGCCGATGCTGCGCGGCAACTGGGCCGGCAAGACGCTCGGCTCGGGCGCCGATGTCTGGAAATACTGGGCCGAGAAGGAGGCCGGCAACATCTCCGATGCCGACTGGCGCGACATGGAGAGCGGCATCGCCCGCTCGCACGGCACCTGCATGGTGATGGGCACGGCTGCGACCATGATGAGCCATGCCGAGGTGCTTGGCCTGACCCTGCCCGGCGCCTCCGCCATCCCCGCCGCCGACGCCGCCCATCCGCGCATGGCCGCCGCCGCCGGCAAGCGCATCGTCGAGATGGTCTGGGAGGATTTGACGCCCGACCGTATCCTCACCCGCGAGAGCTTCGAGAACGCGCTGACCGTCCACATGGCGGTCGCCGGCTCGACCAACGCCATCATCCATCTCGTCGCCATGGCCGGCCGCGCCGGCGTGCCGCTGACGCCCGATGATTTCGACGCCTTCTCGCGCAAGGTCCCGGTGATCGCGAACCTGCGCCCCTCCGGCGAGTTCCTGATGGAGGATTTCTTCTATGCCGGCGGGCTCCCTGCCCTGCTGAAACAGCTCCAGAGCAAGCTTCACACCGGCGCGATGACCGTGACCGGCAAGCCGATTTCCGAGACGATCGCACTCGCCAAGGTCTACGACGACAACGTCATCCGCCCGCTCGACAGGCCCGTCTCGACCGCCAACGGCCTTGCCGTGCTCAAGGGCAACCTCGCGCCAGGCGGCTGCGTCATCAAGCCCTCGGCCGCAGAGCCGCGCCTGCTGAAGCACTCCGGCCCGGCCCTCGTCTTCGAGGACTATGATGCGATGATGAAGGCGGTGAACGACGAGACCCTCGACGTCACCGCCGACCATGTCATGGTGCTGAAGAACTGCGGCCCGGTCGGCGGCCCCGGCATGCCGGAATGGGGCATGCTGCCGATTCCGAAGAAGCTGCTGAAGCAGGGCGTGCGCGACATGCTTCGGCTCTCCGATGCCCGCATGTCCGGCACCAGCTACGGCGCCTGCGTCCTCCACATCGCGCCCGAGGCCTATATCAAGGGCCCGCTCGCAGCGGTGAAGACCGGCGACATCATCAGCGTCGATGTCGAGGCGCGCAGCATCTCCGTCAATTTGACGGATGCCGAGATCGCCGAGCGTCTGAAGAACTGGACGCCGCCCGACCGCGACTACCCCCGCGGCTGGGGCAAGATGTCGGCCGCCCATATCCAGCAGGCCGATAAGGGCTGCGATTTCGATTACCTCGCCGGCACGGCGAAGGTGGCGGAACCAGAGATCCATTGAGCCCCGTCACATCGCTGTAACCGCGGACGACCAGCTTCGCGGCTCCCAATGGAGCCGCCATGGTCACCCGCCGCAACCTTCTCGCCGCCGGCCTCGCCGCACCCGCTTTCCTGCCCGGATTGGCGCGGGCGCAGGCCGATACGCGGCCGGTGCTACGCGTCGCCGTGCAGGCGTTGCCGCCGACGCTGGAGCCGTTCGAGGCGATCTCGAATGTCGGGTTGCGGCCGACCTATAATGTCTTCGACACGCTCTGGCGCCGCGACTTCAATCGCGAAGCCGCCCAAGGCGGCCAGCATTTGCTGCCGCATCTTGCGACCTCGCTGCGGCAGCGCGATCTGCTGACCTGGGAGGCCAAACTGCGCGACGGCGTGCGCATGCATGACGGCAGCGTGCTCTCGGCCGAGGACGTTCTCTCGACCTTCTCGCCCGAGCGCATGTACGGCAAGGAGGTCCAGCACCATGAGGGCCGCGTCAATTTCGGCCATCTGACCGCGGTGGAGGCGGAAGGGCGCGATACGGTCCTGTTCAGGACCGCGACCCCCGACGTGGCGATGCCGCAGCGCCTGGCTTCCTATGGCGGTTGGATCCATTCGGCGAAGTTCTACAAGGAGCAGGGCCTCGCCGGCATGCGTCTGAAACCGGTCGGCAGCGGCCCCTATCGCATCGGCTCATTTCAGCGCAACCAGCGCCTCGTGCTCGAAAGCCATGACGACTACTGGATGGGCCGCCCTGCCGCACGGCAGATCATCCTCATCGCGGTGCCCGAGGCCTCGACCCGCCTCGCCGGCCTGCATGCGGGCGATTTCGACCTCGTTACCAACCTGCTCCCCGAGCAGGCCGAGACCTTCAGGGGCAGCCCGACGCTGGAAGGCGTCGAGATCGTGCTCGATCTCGCCCATATCCTCTATTACGACACCCGCAATCCGGTGGTCAGGGATGCACGCGTCCGGCGCGGGCTCAACCACGCCGTTGACATGGAGACGCTCGGCAAGTCGCTCTGGGGGCCGCAGTTCCAGCGCATGGCGGCACTGCAGACGCCCGCCTTCGGCGACTATTACGACGCCGGTCGCCGCGGCCATGCCTATGACCCCGACCTCGCGCGCAAGCTGCTTAAGGAGGGCGGTTACAAAGGCGAGGAGGTCGTGATCCGGATCGCGCCGGGCTACTACCTGCAGATGGACCTTGCCGTGCAGGTGGTCCAGCAGATGTGGGAAGCGGTCGGCGTCAGGAGCCGTCTCGAAACCGTCGAGAACGTTGCCCAGGTGATTCGTCCCGGCGCGGATGTCAGGCCGATTTCGGTCTCGTTCCGCTTTCCCGATCCGCTTGGCGGCGGGCTGATGGTCAATCTGTCGAAGGACTACTCGACCCAGAAGAGTGGCTTCTGGCAGCCGGCGAAGTTCAACGCCATCAGCGACGAGCTCAAGCTCGCGACCGACCCGGCCGAGCGCAAGCGGCTCTGGCTGGCGCTGATGGACGAATACGAGGCGGAGGCGCCAGCGCTGACACTCTATCAGGTGCGGGAATACTACGCGAAGCGCCGCGATGTCAGGTGGAACCACTACCCGCTCTACTACATGGATTTCCGCCCCTTCAATCTGAGCTTCGCATGACCCGCGTCATCATCCTCTCTGACCCGCATCTCTCCCCGACCCACGGCTTCTTCTGGCCGAACTGGCAGCTCGCCTGCGACGCAGCCGCCCGGATCGAGGCGGCCTGCACCATCGTCAATGGCGACCTCTGCATCGACGGGCCCGACAGCGACGCCGAAATGGAATTCGCCGCCAAGGCACTGACCGCGCTGCCGGGCATCGTGCTGCCGCTCCCCGGCAATCACGACATCGGCGATGAACCACCAGGCCAGGATCCGAACCAGATCGTCGACGAGCCCCGCCTCGCCCGTTGGGACAATGCGATCGGCGTCGACCGCTGGCGCTTCCAGCTCGACAGCTGGACCCTGCTCGGCGTCAATGCGCAGCTCTTCGGCTCCGGGCTTGCCCGCGAAGCCGAACAAAACGACTGGCTCGACGCCATGCTGACAGAGAGCAAGGGCGACCGCGTCGCGCTCGTGCTGCACAAGCCGCTCTTCGTCGAAAGCCCGGACGAGGCGCTACCGAGCCCCGCCTGCCTTTGCCCTGCTCCGCGCGGCGAGCTGATACAGCGCCTCTGCAAGGCCGATATCCGGCTGATCGTCAGCGGCCACCTGCACGCGCATCGCGATCGCATGATCGACGGCCTGCGCCATCTCTGGGTGCCCTCGCTCGCCTTCTCCGGTAGCCACGGGCTCGACGGTGACGCGCGCTGCGGCTTTGCTGTGCTCGACTTCGATGGCGATGATGTCGGCGTCGAGATCATCAGGCCGGAGGGCCTCGTCTCGCATGACCTCGCCGCCATCAAGCAGCATGGCCGCTACCGCTTCCTGCGCGAGATGCCACCCTCCCCGCCGCTGATAGCAGCCTGATTCCGTCCGGGCAGCGCATCTGGCGCCGGCATCGGGCACCGACTACCGTACCGCCGGCAATCTGACGGCGGGAACGATGACGACGACGGGATCGAATGAACAAGTGCGTTTCGACCCCGCAATCGCCTATGAGATGCCGACCAATTCGCAGATCGAGCAGGAGCGCTGGGTCTTCGCCATGTGCAATGGCCGACGCGACGGCCGGTTTGCCGAGATCGGGGCGTTCGACGGCGTCCTGCACAGCAACAGCTACTTCCTCGAAAGCGAGCATGGCTGGCAGGGTGTCTGCGTCGAGCCGAACCCCGCCCTCTTCGCTCGCTTGAACCAGAACCGCAGCGCGATCTGCCTGGAGCGGGCGGTCTATCGCGAGACTGGCCAGATCCTGTCCTTCATCCCCTCCCAGGAGATCGGGACGCTGGCTGAATTCGCGGGCAATGACCGCTATGCCGACGACCGTGCTCGCGCCGCCGCGACGCATGGGCTGATCCAGGTCGAAACGATCAGCTTCGCCGCGATCGCCGAGATGGCAGACTTCGCCGAAACCGGCTTCGACTATGTCTCGCTCGACACTGAAGGATCGGAACTGGAGATTCTGCGCACGATCGACTTCGCCCGCCACCGCATCGCGCTCTTCACCATCGAGCACAATTTCGTCGAGCCTCGGCGCGAAGAGATGCGAATGTTGCTGGCCGAGGCCGGCTACGACCGCCTCAACGTCGGCTTCGACGACTGGTACTGGCACCCTGCCTTCCTGATCGAGCGGAACCGTGGCGTCGCCGTCGACGCTGGCGCGATCAGCCGGCATTTCAAGAGCATTTTCAAAGACTAACGCCGAAACCGGGCAAACACCTGCCACAACGGATGCACATGGGGCCAGACCGCATCACGAAGGCCTCGGCGGATGTTGACGCAGTTTGGCAACTCTGGAAAAAGCTCGACCGAGAAACGGGCCGCTGGCCGATGCCGCCGCAATTTCAGGATGCACCGTGACGTCGCCAGCAGCCCAGCAGTTCATTGAACGCGTCAACGACCGTTCGCTCGTCGTCGGAATCATCGGCCTCGGCTATGTCGGCATTCCGCTCGCGCTAGCGACCCTGCGGCAGGGTTTTCGCGTCGTCGGCTTCGATATCGATGCTAGGCGCGTCGACGACATCAATGCCGGCCGCAGCGCGATCAAGCACATCCCGATGGAGCCGATCGCGCAGGCCGTAGCCGCCGACCGCTTCGTCGCGACCGCGGATTTCGACCGTCTGGGCGAGCCGGACGCACTGCTGATCGCCGTGCCGACGCCGCTGACCAGGTATCGCGAGCCAGATCTGTCCTATGTCGTCAGGACGACGGAGGCGATCGGCCGGCGCCTGCGCCGCGGCCAGCTCGTCGTGCTGGAATCGACCACCTATCCCGGCACGACCGACGAGATCATGCGCCCGATCCTGGAGAAGGCGAGCGGGCTGAAGAGCGGCGAGGACTTCTTCCTCGCCTTTTCGCCAGAGCGCGAGGACCCCGGCAACCCGGACTTCGGCACCTCCACCATCCCGAAGGTCGTCGGCGGCGACGGCACCGACGCGCAGGCGATGGCGCTGGCGCTCTACGGAGCACTCGTCGTCAGGACCGTGCCGGTCTCCTCGACTGCCACCGCGGAGGCGGTCAAGCTGACCGAGAACATCTTCCGCGCCGTCAACATCGCCCTCGTCAACGAGCTCAAGACGGTCTACTCGGCGATGGGCATCGACATCTGGGAGGTGATCGAGGCGGCCAAGACCAAGCCGTTCGGCTTCATGCCGTTCTACCCCGGCCCCGGTCTCGGCGGCCACTGTGTCCCGATCGACCCGTTCTACCTGACCTGGAAGGCGCGCGAATACGATGTCGCCACCCGCTTCATCGAGCTCGCCGGCGAGATCAACACCCGCATGCCCTATCTGGTCGTCGATCGCCTCGCGACCCTGCTCGACATCCACGGCCGCAAGAACCTGAGCGACGCCTCGATCCTGATCCTCGGCCTGGCCTACAAGAAGAATGTCGAGGACACCCGCGAGAGCCCCTCGCTCAAGCTGATCGAATTGATCGAGAAGCGCGGCGCCCGCACCGCCTTCCACGACCCCCATGTCCCGCTGCTTCCGCCGACCCGCGAGCACCCGACGCTCGCAGGCCGCAGGAGCGTGCCGGTCGACGCTGCCTCGCTCGCCGCTTTCGACGCCGTGCTCATCGCCACCGACCATGACGACGTCGACTATGCGGCGATCGTCGCTGGCTCGAAGTTGGTTGTCGACACGCGCAATGTCTGCACACGGGCCGGCATCAGGGCGGACAACGTCTTCAAAGCCTGATGGCGCCCTGCCGGCGAGGACGGCTCAAAGCTCGGCGTTGAAGGCGATGTCATTGAAAATGGCATAGGCGCGGCCAAGCGCCGAAACGCGGATCGTCGCCAATGCGCCGGCATTGGAGCTTGGGGAGATCGAGCGCTCGCCGCCGAGAATGTTGGCTTCGCCAGCGACGGTATAGCTAGCCGTCGGCACAGCCCGCATCGCGGTCGGGAACGTCAGGACCTGCTGCGAGTATGCGCTGCTCGCCTGATAGACATCGATCAACCAGGAAACACCCGGCCGCCAGTAGTAGCGCTCGCAGAGCTGCCGTTCCTGCGTCTGGCTGCGTGCCAGCCAGGCGCTCGGCACCGTGCCGGTTTCAAGCTTGATCGCGCGGAAGGTCGCTGCCCCCGCCGCCGGCGCGAGCTGAACCGTCAGGTTCCCGGTGTCGCCGGCGGCCGGCGTCAATGCGACGAAGCGGCGGCCGCTTCCCGCGGAGATCGTTCCGGAGACGCTGCCGACCGTCACGTCGAGGTTGCCGCCGCTGAGATCCTCGACCGACAGACATAGCGGCGTGGATGCGAAGGACCCCACACCCCAGAGTGCCGGCTCGACGATCTGCCGGATCGCGCCCGAGGTCAGCGTCAGGTCGAAGCCGCTGCGGCTGAGGCTGGCGCCGCCGGTATGCGCCTTCCAGCGGTCGTAGCCGAATGTTCCCGCGGCCAATGCGCCGCCGGCAAAGCCGCGCTGATTGATCTGCCAGTCGCCGTTGACGAGCAGATTCGGCCGCGGCGTCTCGCGGGCCCAGTTGCTGGCTGGAAGCGTGACCAGCCCGCTCGTCCGGTCGATGACGAGCGCCTCGGTCCAGCCCGCCCCGTCCGGGCTGACCTTGATCCGGAGCTGATCGTCGCCAGCAAGCCCGATCTCCGCCCGGCCGGACCAGTTTTGCTGGAAGAGCAGGCTCGCCGTACGAGCCGCGCTCGCCTTGTTGAGCTTGAGGCGATGGTCGGTGCCCGCGTGAGTGAACAGGGTCGCGTCGGCGGAGACCGAGAGCCGGTTCGTCGTGTCGGCGGTCGCATTCACGCCCCACAGCGCAGCACCAAGGCTGCTCACCGGTTGCGAGCGGCGCCATTGCGTGCCGGTCCAGACATGGTGCTCGGCCTCGTCGCTCACCCAGGCCTGCCAGCCGGAGCGCGGGTCGAGGAAGCTCCAGGCGTCGTCCTCGAAGATCGCAAGATCGTCCTGGTGCCCGGCGAAGACGCCTGTTCCCCCCGCCGGCACGATATAGGCGGCGGTCTCGCCAGGCGAAACCGGCGGGACGGTCTGCGTCCGACTGGCGACGACGAGATGCACCAGCGCATCGAGCCGCATCAGCGCATCGTTATGGGTGACGTGTTTCTGCGCCTGCCCGGCGGCGAGCAGGGGCAGGCCAAGACGCGGCGTATCGCTCATGGAACCTCGCTGGATCGGAGCGGCACGCGGGAGGCGCGCCATGCCAGCCGATTATGCGGGCTCCGAAAGCAGCGGGGATCGATTGCGAATCTATCCCCGTGCCGGGGCGATCAAGCCGGAAAGACGGCCCCGCAACCCTCAGCTCAGCATCCTGGTATCGCCGCAGACCGAGATTTCCTGCCCGGAGATCGTCTTGGCGAAGGGCGAGGCCAGGAAGACGATCTGCTTGGCGATGTCCTTGGGGTCGACGAACTGCTTGATCGAGACGCCGGCGAAGAGCCGGTTGGTCATCTCGTCATGCGAGACGTTGAGCGAGCGCGCCTTGTTGGCGATCACGCTCTGGATGCGCGGCCCGTCGACCAGGCCCGGGCAGATCGCGTTGGCGCGGATCCCGAACTCGCCGAGCTCGGCCGAGAGCGCCTTGGTGAAGCCGATCACGCCCCATTTCGCCGCCGCATAGGGCGAGCGCAGCGGAAAGCCGTGCTTGCCGGCCTGGCTGGAAAGATTGACGATCGAGGCGTTCTTCGACTGCTTCAGGTGCTCGACGGCGAGCCGGGTGCAGTTGAACTGGCCGGTGAGATCGATGGCGACGCAGCTGTCCCAGTCCTCCGGCGCGATCTCGTCCACGCGGCCGGTCGGCCCGGCGATGCCGGCATTATTGACGAGGCAATCGAGGCCGCCCAGCGCCGCCAGCGCCTCCTCGAACAGCCTTGCCACCGCCCTGCGGTCGGAGACGTCGCAGACCGAACGCGTGATCGCCGGATCGCTCTCGGCCATCTCGGCCAGCGCCTTCTCGTCGACATCGCAGATATGGACCCTGGCGCCCTCGGCAGCGAAGGCGCGCGCCGTCGCTCGGCCGATGCCATTGGCGCCCGCCGTCACCAGCACGCGCAATCCCTTGATCGTCAGATCCATCGTTTCCGTCCCTTTTTCCTGCGTTCTTCGGTCGGCCGGCTATTCCGCCAGCCGCGCCGTCCGTTCGATATGCTCGGCCGCGGCACTGATGTCCTCGACCAGCGCCTGCCGCGCTGCTGCCGGATCGCGCCGCCGCAACGCCGCCAGCAACTGCGCATGCGCCACGACGGCACTGCCGCCGTCGAGCCGGCGCGGCTCGTGCCGCATGTCGAGATTGAGGATCGGCCCGGCCTTGAGCCAGAGCCGGGAGATCATCTCGATCAGCGAGGGCATCCCGGCGGCTTCGTAGAGCGCAAAATGCAGGTCACGATTGGCGCCGACCGCGGCAGCCGGGTCCGGCGGGTCCTTTGCGGCGGCCAGAAATGCCGCCTCGTGCCGGGCGACCACGGCGATCTGCGCGTCGGTGATCACCTTCGTCGCCTCCTCGGCGGCGAAGCCCTCGACCACAAGCCTGATCCGGGTGAGCTCGCGGAACTGCGCCAGCGTCAGCACTGGCACCCGCACCGCCCGCCCCGGCAGGACCTCCAGAGCCTTGTCGGCGGCGAGCCGACTCACCGCCTCGCGCACCGGCATCATCGAGACGCCGAGCGCCTCGGCGACGCGGCGCAGCGACAGCTTCTCGCCCGGCGCCAGCCGCCCCGCGATCAGCAGCGCCCGAAGCTCGCCGGTGACTCGCTCGCCCAGCGTCTCATGCTGGAGCGAGCCGACCTCGTCGAGCGCCGACACCTCTCCCGGCTTCCCCGCTCCTGGGGAGGCAGGCCGCGATTGCGGCGCAACAGAGGGCTGGACTCGGGCAACCATGTCTGCCAACCTAACTGTGATCACAGATCACGACAAGCGGTCCGAGACCGCAGAGTGAAGAACGACGATCGACACAATCCGACGCCGAAGAGCGCGGTGCAGTTCTGGGAGGAACGGAATGTCAGAGCAGTCAAGGATCAAGGGCCTCTCGCGTCGTCAGACGCTCGTCGGGCTCGGCGCGGCGGCCACGGGCCTCGTCGCCAGCCCGGCGGTCATTCTCGCACAGACGTCCGAAGCGATCCGCTTCGGCCACCTGACGCCGCGCACCGGCTTTCTCGGCCCGCTCGGCGAATACGGCGTCATGGCCGCCGATCTCGCCGCCGAGGAGATCAACGCCGCCGGCGGCATCAACGGCCGCAAGCTCGAATTGCTCAAGGAGGACTCGGTCAATCCGCAGACCGCCTCGACCAAGGCCGAGCGCATGATCGAGCGCGACAAGGTCGCCTGTATCATCGGCGAGATCTCGTCGGCCTCCTGCCTGACGATCTCGCAGGTCGCAGCCCGCAACAAGACGCTCTTCCTCAACACCGGCGGCAATTCCGATGCCCTGCGCGGCGAGAGCTGCAACCGTTACATGTTCCATGTCGAGCATCAGAACTCGATGTATGTGAAGAGCGCCGGCCGTTCGCTGCTGGCGCAGGGGCTGGTCAAGGGCAAGAAGTGGTTCTCGCTCACCGCCGACTACGCCTTCGGCCATGACCTCAGCAAGGTCGCCAAGCGCTTCATGGAGGCAAATGGCGGCCAGTTCGCCGCCGACAAGCTGGTGCCGACCGACGCGACCGACTTCTCGGCGCTGCTGCTGGAGATCAGGGCGGCCAAGCCCGACCTCGTCATCTCCAACCTCGCCGGCAACCAGATCACCAATTTCCTCAAGCAGTATTCCGAATTCGGCCTGACCTTCCCGGTCGCCGGCTTCGGCTTCGACACCGCCCTCGCCTGGGCCGCCGGCAAGGACAATTTCGGCGGCATCTGGCCCTGCGTCTGGCATCACCTGATCGACACGCCCTCGACCAAGGCCTTCGTCGCCGCCTTCACCAAGAAATACGGCAAGCCGCCGGAGAACCAGGCCTGGGGCGACTATGTCGGCGTCAAGGTCATGGCCCAGTCGATGAACGAGCTGAAGTCGACCGACACCGCCAAGATCCTCGAGCATCTCGAGAAGGGCGCGAAGTTCGACGTGATGAAGCCGCGCCAGGGCTATTTCCGCGCCTCCGACCACCAGCTGATCAGCGAGATGTACACCATCACCGCTTTGCCGGCGGCGCAGGTCAAGAACCAGTGGGACCTCTTCACCTCCTCGCCGCCGGTCCCCGGCCCGAACGAGGACATGGAAGTGATCGCCACCCAGGGCGACGAAGCCGTCTGCAAGATGAGCTGAGCTACTCGCTCAAACGATCCTGTCATCCCGGACAAGCCGCGTAGCGGCGCTGATCCGGGATCCATTCCAGAGCGCTTCAGGAATGGATCCCGGATCTCCCTGCGGTCGCCCGGGATGACGACTCACGAGTCAGACAGACGTTTGCAAAGGCCATCCCTTGCTCACCCTCTTCATCCAGCAGGTGCTGAACGGGCTGCTCGACGGGGTCTATTACCTCCTGATCGCGCTCGGCCTGTCGCTGATCTTCTCGCTCGGCGGCATCGTCAATCTGGCGCATGGCGCCTTCTATGCGATCGGCGCCTATCTCACGATCGTGCTGGCACCGCATATCGGCTTCGGCGGCGCCATCATCGCCTCGCCCGTGCTGGTCGCGCTGATCGGCATCGTCATCGAGCGCGGACTCTTCCAGCGCTTCTATCGCTCCGACCCGATCCTCTCGCTGCTCCTGACCTTCGGCCTCGCCATGGTCGCCGAGCAGTCGCTGCGCATGATCTTCGGGGCGCCGCCGCTCTCCTTCTCGATCCCGCCGGCCTTGCGCGGCCAGCTCTTCATCGGCGACTTCATCTATTCGCGCTATCGCGCCTTGCTGATCCTGATCGCCGCGGCTTGCGTGCTCGGCCTCTGGTTCCTCCTGCAGCGCACCGCCTTCGGCCGCGTCGTGCGCGCCGGCGTGCAGAACCCCGACATGGTCGGCGCCCTCGGCATCTCGCTGCAGCCCTACATGATGACGGTCGCCGGCATCGGCATCGGCCTTGCCGGCCTCGCCGGCGTGCTGCTGGCGCCGATCTACTCGATCCATCCGGCCATGGGCCAGGAGATCATCACCCCGGCCTTCGTCGTCGTCGTCATCGGCGGGCTCGGCTCCTTCTGGGGCGTCGTCGTCGCCGCGCTGATGGTCGGCCTGGTCAAGGGCATCACCATCGGCCTTGGCCTGACGCAATGGTCGACCGCGGTGATCTACCTGATGATGCTGCTCGTCCTGCTCTTCCGTCCGCGCGGCCTGTTCGGCGAGCGCATCCAGCGCTTCGAGTGAGGCCGACATGACCAGCTCCCAGCGCGACTATCTCCCGCTCGCCTTCGCCGCCCTCGGTCTCGCCATCCTGCCCTCGCTGATGCACGCGGTCGGGCTCGGCACCACCTCGGCCACCGAAGTCGTCGTCTTCGCCATCGCCTGCATGGCGCTCAACGTGCTGGTCGGCACGACGGGCCTGGTCTCCTTCGGCCATGGCGCCTGGTTCGGCATTGCCGCCTATGCCGCCGGCCTGATCCAGCGCAACTGGCTGCCCGGCCAGTTCGCCTTGCCGATCCTGCTCGCGGTCGCCCTCGTCGCCGTCATCGCCTTCGCCTTCGGCGCGCTGATCCTGCGCCGTCGCGGCGTCTATTTCTCGCTGCTGACGCTGGCGCTCGCCGCCATGATCTATTCGGTCGCTTTCCGCTGGACCTCGGTCACCGGCGGCGAGGATGGTCTGGGCGGCATCAAGCGCCCGCTCTTCGCCGGCATCGATTTCGAGATCGCCCTGCCCTTCTATGTGCTGGTCGCGACGATCGGTTTCGGAGTCGTCTACGGGCTCTGGCGTTTCCATCGCTCGCCGGTCGGTACCGTCCTCGTCGCCATCCGCGAGAACGAGCAGCGCGCCCGCTTCCTCGGCTATGCCACCACCCGCTACAAGCTCGTCGCCTTTACCGTCTCGGCGGCGCTGACCGGCCTTGCCGGCACGCTCCTCCTCTTCAACAACCGCATGACCTCGGCCGAGCCGATCTCGGTCGCCTTCTCCGGCGAATTGCTGGCGATGGTGGTGATCGGCGGCATGCGCTCCTTCCTCGGCCCGGCGCTGGGTGCGCTCTTCTTCGTCGTCTTCCGCGACCTGCTCTCCAGCGTCACCGAGAACTGGCTGTTCTGGTTCGGCCTGCTCTTCGTCGCCTTCATCGTGTTCTCGCCCGATGGTCTCGTCGGCGTCGGCCAGCGCCTGCTGAAGCCTTTCCGCAAGCAGGCGGCCGAGGATGCAGCGATGTCGGCCCGCAAGGCCGGCGCGGTCGAACTCCCCGCCTTCATGAAGCCGGCTGACGCGAGCGACGGCACCATCCTGACCGCGACCGGGCTCGCCAAAAGCTTCGGCGGCATCAAGGCGGTCGAGAACGTCGACTTGCGCATGCGCGACCGCAAGCTGCATGCACTGATCGGCCCGAACGGCGCCGGCAAGACCACCGCCTTCAACCTGATCTCCGGCATGTTCGCGCCCGATCGCGGCGAAGTCCGCCTGCGCGAGCGCAATGTCGCCGGCCTCTCGCCCGAGGCGATCACCCGGGCCGGCATCGGCCGCGCCTTCCAGATCACCAACCTCTTCCCGGCGCTCTCCGTCGCCGAGAATGTCCGCCTCGCCGTGCAGGCGCGGGCGCCGGAGCGCTTCGGGCTTTGGCAGGCAGCCGGCGGCCTCGATCAGGTCAATGACGAGACCCGCCAGGTCATCTCGACCATGGGCCTCTCCGGCATCGAACAGGCGGAGGCCGGCTCGCTCAGCTATGGCGGCCAGCGCCTGCTCGACATGTCGCTTGCCCTCGCCACCAGCCCACGCGTGCTCCTGCTCGACGAGCCGCTCGCCGGCCTCGCCGCGGCCGAGCGCGAGCGCGTCGGCAACCTGATCAAGTCGATCTCGACCGATCTGCCGGTGCTGCTGGTCGAGCACGACATCGACCGCGTCTTCGCCATCGCCGACCATGTCACGGTGATGAACGAGGGCTCGGTGCTGGTCGACGGCACGGTCGAGGACGCCCGCTCCTCGCCCAAGGTGCAGGAGGTCTATATCGGCTCTGGCGCCCATGCGCTGGCCGAGAAGCCGCGCGAGAGCGCCGCCGGCGACAAGGTGCTGCTCGGCCTCGACAAGGTCGACACCTTCTACGGCAAGAGCCACATCCTGCGTGATGTCAGCTTCGGCGTGCACGAGAACGAGATCGTCGCCTTGCTCGGCCGCAACGGCGCCGGCAAGTCGACCTTGCTCAAGACCATCACCGGCATCGCCCCGCCTGCTTCCGGTTCGATCAGCCTTGCCGGCGACGACATCGCCCGCCTGCCGCCGGCGCAGATCGCCCGCGCCGGCATCGCCTATGTCCCGCAGGGGCGCGGCCTCTTCGCCGGCATGAGCGTCAAGGACAATATGGAGCTCGGGCGCCTGCGCCGCCGCACCGGCAACGGCACCCACTGGAAGGACGAGAAGATCTTCTCCTTCTTCCCGCGCATTCGCGAGCGCTGGCAGTCGCCGGCCGACTATCTCTCCGGTGGCGAGCAGCAGATGGTCGCCGTGGCTCGCGCCCTCTCCGGTGACACCAAGGTGCTCCTGCTCGACGAGCCCTTCGAGGGCCTGGCGCCGGCCGTGGTCGAGGAGTTGTTCGAGGCCTTCGACAAGCTCCGCAAGGAGATCGCCATCGTCATCGTCGACCACCATCTCGACCTGGCACTGGCACTCTCCGACCGCACCGTCGTGCTCGAACGCGGCCAGGTCACCCATATCGGCCCATCCCGCGCCCTCAGCCAGGATCTTGCGCTGCGGCGGCAGGTGCTGTGGCTGTGAACGAGCTTTCTTCTTCGACTGCCATGGACAGGATCGCATGACCAAGATCGCCATCGTCGGCTCGGGCCTGATCGGCCGCGCCTGGGCCACCGTCTTCGCCAGCCATGGCTTCGAGGTCGCGCTGCACGATGTGAAGCCGGAGGCCGCCAAGGCCGCCCGCGTCCATATCGGCAAGAACCTCCGGGAACTCGCCGGCCACGGCCTGGTCGATGATCCCGCGGGCTCGCTCGCCCGCATCCGTGTCGCCAAGGATCTCGCCGATGCGCTGAAGGGCGTCGCGCTGGTCCAGGAGAATGGACCAGAGATGGTCGAGGCCAAGCGCGAGCTCTTCGCGCAGATGGACGCGCTCGCGCCGGCCTCGGCGATCCTGGCCTCCTCGACCTCGTTCATCATGGCCTCGACTTTCTCGGAAGAGCTGAAGGGCCGCGCCCGCTGCCTCGTCGCCCATCCGGTCAACCCGCCGCATCTGGTCCCGATCGTCGAACTCGCCCCGGCGCCCTGGACCGATCCCAAGATCGTCGCCAAGGCCAAGCGCATCTACGAGCAGGCCGGCCAGGTCGCGATCATGCTGCGCAAGGAAAAGCCCGGCTTCGTGCTCAACCGGCTGCAGGCCGTGCTGCTGGCCGAGGCCTTCCGCCTCGTCGGCGAGGGCGTCGCCAGCGCCGAGGACGTCGACAAGACCATCCGCGACGGGCTTGGTCTGCGCTGGTCCTTCATGGGGCCGTTCGAGACGATCGAACTCAATGCGCCGGGCGGGATCCCCGACTACTGTTCGCGCTATTCCGAGTCGCTCGACCGCATGGTCAAATCCTCCGAGGGGCTCGGCAACCCGTTCAAGCCGGAGACGGTCGCCGAAGTGATGCGCGAGTGGCGCGGCGCGCAGGAAGCCGGCCGCGTCAAGCGCCTCAGCGACTGGCGCGACAGCCGCCTTGCCGCCTTGCAGGCGCATAAGCGCGCGGCAAAGCGCAAGCCGGCGTGAGTTTCGAAGATTAGGGATCAGCGAAGGACTTAGATCGCATGGCCAAGAACCGCAAAGTCATCATCACCTGCGCCGTCACCGGCGCGATCCATACGCCCTCGATGTCGCCCTATCTGCCGGTGACACCGGAGGAGATCATCGATGCCGCCGTCGGCGCGGCCGAGGCCGGCGCAGCTTTGGTCCATGTCCATGCCCGCAACCCGAAGACCGGCCAGCCCGACCAGTCGCCGGAGGCCTTCGAGCCCTTCCTCAAGGTGATCAAGCAGCGCTCGAACTGCGTCATCAACATCACCACCGGCGGCGCCCCGACCATGCTGGTCGAGGAACGGCTGCAGCCCTGCGCCCATTTCAAGCCCGAGGTCGCCTCGCTCAACATGGGCTCGATGAATTTCGGGCTCTACCCGATGCTGAATCGCTTCAAGGAGTTCAAGCATGACTGGGAGCGGCCCTATCTCGAAGGCTCGAACGATCGCGTCTTCAAGAACACCTTCAAGGACATCGAGAACATCCTGACCACCTGCGCCGAGAACGGCACCCGCTTCGAGATCGAGTGCTACGATATCGGCCATCTCTACACGCTGGCGCATTTCGTCGATCGCGGGCTGGTGAAGCCGCCCTTCTTCGTCCAGTCGGTCTTCGGCCTGCTGGGCGGCATCGGCCCGCATCCCGAGGACGTCGCCCATATGAAGCGCACGGCCGACCGGCTCTTCGGCGACGACTATCACTGGTCGGTGCTCGGCGCCGGCCGCCACCAACTCCCGATCGCGGCGATGGCGGTCGCGATGGGCGGAAACTTACGCGTCGGCCTCGAGGATTCGCTCTGGCTCGGCCCCGGCCAGCTCGCCAAGTCGAATGCCGACCAGGTCCGCGCCGCCCGCAAGATCATCGAGGGCCTCGGCCTGGAGATCGCAACGCCGGACGATGCCCGCGAACAGCTCCAGCTCAAGGGCGCCGACAAGGTCGCGTTCTGAAATGGCTTGCACCCGCCTCCGGTGAGCTTGGCTCATCGGAGGCCGGACGATAAACCTCGCGGCCGACCCCAGAGCGAACCAGGCCGGCCGCGTACTCAATGCAGATCTTCACCTTCATCCTGATCCTGGTCATGGCGGTGGTAGCCTCGCAGCCGCTGACCCGGCTGCTCAGGATCATCCCGCTGCCGATCGTCCAGATCGCGCTCGGCGCCGCCCTGGCCTGGCCGACCGCCGGCTTCCATCGCCATATCGAGCCGGAGCTCTTCCTCCTGCTCTTCATCGCCCCGCTGCTCTTCGCCGATGCCTGGGAGGCGCCGAAGCGCGAATACCGCAAGCTGCTGCGGCCGATCCTGTCGCTCGCCATCGGCCTGGTCTTCTTCACGACCCTCTTCGGCGGCCTTGCCCTGCACTGGCTGGTGCCGGCCATGCCGCTGCCCGTCGCCTTCGCGCTCGCCGCCGTGCTCTCGCCGACGGACGCAGTCGCGGTCTCCGCCATCGTCGACAAGGAGACCGTGCCGAAGAACCTGATGCATGTGCTGGAGGGGGAATCGCTCCTCAACGACGCCACGGGTCTGGTGATCTTCCGCTTTGCCACCATCGCAGCGCTGACCGGCAGCTTCTCGCTCTGGCAGGCTTCGCTCGCCTTCCTCTTCGCCGTCGCCGGCGGCATCGCCGCCGGGCTGCTCGCGGTCGTGCTCGTCTCCTGGGTCTTGAAGCTGCTGGCGAAATTCGACCGGATCGCACCGGAAGCACAGGTGCTGGTCATCATGTTCCTGCCCTTCGCCGCCTTCCTCGCAGCGGAAGCCATCCACGCCTCCGGCGTGCTCGCCGCCGTGGTCGCTGGCTTCACCGTCGGGCGCACACGCACCGCCAACCAGCTCAGCGTCTCCGCCTACATGCTCGCTCACTCCTTCTGGACGATGCTCGCCTTCCTGCTGAACGGCGCGATCTTCGTGCTGCTCGGCCTGCAATTGCCAGCGATCATCCGCACCGTTCCGCCGGCGCTCATCGACACGCACTGGCTCTGGCAACCGCTCGGCATCATCATCGCGCTGACGCTCTGCCTGATCGTCCTGCGCTATTCCTGGATTTCGATCGCGCTCGGGCTGGGCCGCCTTGTCAGCCGGCTCCTGCACCTGCCGGTGATTCAGGCCAACGCACGTGTTCGCCTCGCCGGCTCGATCGCCGGCGTGCGCGGAGCCGTCACGCTCGCCGGCGTGCTGTCCTTGCCGGTGTTCGCGCTCGACGGCTCACCCTTTCCGGGGCGCGATGTCGCGATCTTCCTGGCCGCCGGCGTGATTCTGCTCTGGCTGGCGATCGCCAGCCTCGGCCTGCCGCCAATCGTACGCGGGCTGGCAGCCGGCCATGGCGCCGCGCAAGCCATCGAGCTGCGGCGGGCGCGGATCGCTGCGACGGAGGCCGCGATCACCCGCCTGGAGGGCGTCGCCCATCGCGGCGGCACCGACGGTGCTGCGACCGTTGACCAGGCAGTGGCGGAGGGACTGATCGCGACCTATCGGCGCCGCCTTGCCCTGCTCGACGACGGCAAGACGCCGCGCGAGGAGGCGGTCGCGCTGCAGCGCTCGGAAAGCACCCTGCGGCAGACCGCTTTGGCGGCTGAGCGCGAGGCCTTGCGCGGCCTGCTCAGGAGTGGCGAGATCGACGATACGACCTTCAACGCGCTGGCGCACGAACTCGTCCTGCACGATGTGCTGGCCGAGTCGAAGGCTGGGTCGCACTGACCGCTGGCTCTATCCCCGCACCGCCAGGATGAACAGGCGCGGAAAGCGCAGCAGTACCTTGCCGTCCGGCTCGAGCGGATAAGCCCTGGCGATCTTCGCGCGATAGCTGGCGAGGAACGCCTCGTGCTCCCCGGCCGGAAGTGGGTCGATATAGGGCTTGAGGCCCGTGCTCTTGAACCACTCGACGATCGCATCGTGGCCTGCGAGCGCATGGACATAGGTCGTCTGCCAGATATCGACCTCGCAGCCGGCTTCCATCAGCCAGCGCCGATAATCCGAGAACGAGCCGATCACCGCCTTCGAGGCCCGCGCATTGGCGAGACGAGCCGCCCATGGCCCTTCGGCCGCGGCTTCGTCCATCGAGACATGCGAGGGCTCGCTGAGATTGTTCGGCATCTGCACGGCGAGCACGCCGCCCGGCGCCAGTGATTGCGCCAGCCTTGCGAACAGGGCCGGGTGGTCGGGAATCCATTGCAGCGCCGCATTGGCGAAGATCAGGTCGTAGCGGCCCTCCGCCGACCAGCTCTCCAGATCGGCCAGCGTGAAGGAGAGCTGCGGCAGGCGCTTGCGCGCCTTCTCCAGCATGTCCGGCGAGGAATCGAGCCCCTCGACGGCCGCATTCGGGAATCGGGCGGCGACCAGCTCGGTACTGTTGCCCGGCCCGCAGCCGAGATCGATGCAGCGCTGCGGATCGGTGAGGCGCACACGCTGGATCAGGTCGAGCGGCGGCCGCGTCCGCTCGTCCTCGAAGCGCAGATACTGGTTCGCATCCCAGTCGACCTTGCCCGCCATCGCGCCTGCTCCGTCCATGCAATCGGAGCGACGGCGTACGCCTCTACAGCGAGCGCATCAAGCCGCCGTCGACGCGCAGGTTCTGGCCGGTGATGTAGCCGGCACCCTCCGAGGCGAGGAAGGCGATCGTCGCGGCGATCTCCTCGCTGGTGCCGTAGCGCTGCATCGGCACGCCGGCGCGACGCTCCTCGGTCTGGGGCAGCGAGTCGATCCAGCCGGGCAGGACATTGTTCATCCGCACGTTCTGCGCCGCATACTGGTCGGCGAAGAGCTTGGTGTAGGCGGCAAGCCCGGCCCGGAACACTGCCGAGGTCGGGAAATTGGCGGCCGGCTCGAAGGCCCAGGCGGTCGAGATGTTGATGATCGCCCCCGACTTCTGCGCCGCCATCACCGGCGCGACCAGCCGGGTCGGCCGGATCACGTTCATCAGATAGACGTCGAGCCCGGTATGCCACTGCTCGTCGGTGATCTCGGTGATCGGCGCGCGCGGGCCATGGCCGGCGCTGTTGACCAGCACGTCGATGCGGCCGAAGCGTGCCATCGTCTCCTCGACCAGGCGCTTCAGGTCGTCGTTCGACTGGTTCGAGCCGGTGACGCCGAAGCCGCCGAGCTCCTTGGCCAGCGCCTCGCCCTTGCCGGAGGAGGACAGGATCGCGACCTTGAACCCGTCCTGCGCCAGCCGCTTCGCCGCGGCCGCGCCCATGCCGCTGCCGCCAGCGGTGACGATAGCGACTTTTTCTCCTGCCATGGGACGCTCCATCTTTCGGCCAAAGGCGTAGAGGCGCTAACAGCTGCGCCACTCGTTCTCGCCTTTCTCGCATTAGACCCATAAACTCGCCAGCCAGTTGGTCAGCGTCATATCGATAGAAAAACTACTGCATGACCGAGCCGCAACAGCGCCTGCCTTCGCTCAACGCGCTGCGCGCCTTCGAGGCGGCGGCGCGGCATCTCAATTTCCGCGCCGCGGCCGATGAGCTCGGCGTCACCCAGGGCGCGGTCGCCCAGCATGTCCGCGGCCTCGAAAGCGAGCTCGGCCTGAAGCTGTTCGAACGCCAACCGCGCCTGCTCGCCTTGACCAGCGCGGGCCGCAGCTATGCGACCCATGTCGCCCGCGCCTTCGCCTTGCTCGCCGAGGCGACCGACACTCTTCGCCCGCAGCCCTTGCGCCTGACGATCAGCGCCACGCCGAGCATCGCGGCGAAATGGCTGGTGCCGCGCTTGCCAGCCTTCACCGCCGCGCATCCGCAACTCGAGCTCAACATTCTCGCCAGCGACGCACTGGCGAACTTCCAGTCGGATGGCGTCGACATCGCGATCCGCCAGGGCCGCCCGCCCTTCGGCCCCGGCCTGACCGCCGACCTGCTGTTCGAGCACGAGATCGTCGCAGTCAGCCAGTCCGCTATGCACGCTGACGAGGAGGAGCTGGCGCGCCTGCCGCTGCTGCGCGACGGGCATGATCTCTGGCCGGAATTCTTCGAGCGCGCTCTGGGGCGCCCCATGCCTCTGACGATCCGCAGCACGCGCTTCAACCAGACCGCGCTCGCCATCGATGCGGCGATCGCCGGTCAGGGCATCGCACTCGCCAGCCGCTTCCTGGTCGAGCCGGACCTCGCTGCCGGCCGCCTCGCGCTGGCGACGCAAGCCAGCATGCGCGGCGGCCTCGATTTCTACGTGGTCAGCGCCCGCAAGCCGCGGCACGCCGAGCAGGCAGCGCAGGTCAGAGCCTGGTTGTTAGCCCAGCGGGGCTGAGCCAGGCGATCAGCCGGCCGTGCGCCGCGACGCTCTTCCTGACCTCAGCCCGTCTCGGCGAACGCCGTCGCCAGCGCGGCGGCGGCTTCGTCGAGCTCGGCCGTCTCATGCGCAGCGCTGACCTGCAGGCGCAGCCGCGCCTCGCCCTGCGCCACGATCGGGAAGGCAACCGCAGGGGCGAAGACGCCCGCCCGGGTCAGGCGCGTGGTCATCGCCCGCGCCCGCTCCTCGCCGCCCACCTTCACGGCCGTGATCGCGCTGTCGCTGTCATGGCAGGCGAGCGCATAGAAGCGCAGCGCCTCGCGCAAATGGGCGACATTGCGCCAGAGCCGCTCGCGGGGCGAAGGATCGTCGCGGCAGATCTTCAGCGCCGTCAGCGCCGTCGCAGCGTTCGCCGTCGTCATCCCCATGGTGAAGATCCAGCTGCGCGACTTGCCCTTCAGCGTCTCGATCAGCGCGCGCGGCCCGGCGACGAAGCCGCCGCTGGCCCCGCCCAGCGCCTTCGACAGCGAGCCGGTCAGCAGCATGTCCGCCGCGCCATTGGCGAGCCCGCAGAGCGGCGCGGTGCCGGTGCCGCCGGGCCCGACCACGCCAGTCGCATGCGCCTCGTCGATCATCAGCAGCGCATCGAATTCGCGCGCCAGCGCCTGGATCTCCGGCAATGGCGCCGCGCCGCCCTCCATGCTGAAGATGCCGTCGGTGACGATCAGCCTGCGCTTCGCCCGTCTTGTCCCCTCCAGCGCCCGGCGGAGGCCAGCGACATTGCGGTTCTCATAGGTCTCGACCTCGGCCCGGCTGAGGCGACAGCCATCGATGATGCTGGCATGGTTCAGCCGGTCGGAGATGATGACGTCGCCGGCCCCGACCAGGGTCGTCAGCACCCCGCCATTGGCGCTGCCGCCGGAGGAGAACAGCGCCACCGCCTCGACGCCGAGGAAGGAAGCGAGGTTCTCCGCCAGCGCCTCGTGCAGCGGCGTGGTCGCGAAGACCGGGTAGATCCCGGTCCCGCTGCCATAGAGCCGCAAGGCCTCGTTGGTCGCCGCCAGCACGCGCTCATCGGTCGAGAGGCCGAGATAATCGTTGGCGCCGAGCATGATTGTATCGACGCCGTCGAGCAGGATGCGCCCGCCGCAGCGGCGTTCGATCACCCGGCGGGTGGGGACATGCGCGTTCATGGCGTGGCCTTCGGCAGCGCGCCGGCGACGAGGTTCTGCCAGTAGCGCAGGACGTGCGGAACGATGCCGTCGTTGAAGACGTAACGGTCGCCGTGCAGGCCCTCGCCGGGGCCGACCTCGCCGGCGCCGATCCAGGCATAGCAACCGCCTGCAGCCCGGATCATGAAGGCAAAGTCCTCGCAGCCCAGGCTCGGCTTGAACTCGGCCATGACATTCTCCGGCCCGACCGCCACAGCGGCTGCCCGCGCCGCCAGCGCCGCCGCCTCGGCGGTGTTGATCACCGGCGGGTAGCCGCGCTTGTAGTCGAGCGTCGCGCTGACGCCATGCGAGGCGGCGACACCCTGCGCGATCTCGCCGATCAGCCGCTCGCACAGGTCCGACAGCGCCGGGTCGAAGAAGCGGCAGGTGCCCTGCAGCCAGACCTCTTTCGGCACGATGTTGCCGACATTGCCGCCATGGACCTGCGTCAGGCTGACGACGATCGGCGTCTGCGGATCGACGGCGCGCGAGACGATGCGCTGCACGCTCTGGATGAAGGCACCGGCGGCAAGGATCGGATCGTCGCCGAGATGCGGCATCGCGACATGGGCGCCGAGCCCGGAGAAGCGCAGCTCGAAATTATCGACCGCCGCCATCTGAGCGCCGGCGCGAGCCGCGATCGTGCCGAAGGGCACGCCCGGCCAGTTGTGCACGGCATAGACGGCCTCGACCGGGAAGCGCTCGAAAAGCCCGGCCTCGATCATCTTCATGCTGCCACCCTCGTTCTCCTCGGCCGGCTGGAAGATGAAATGCACGGTGCCGTCGAAATCCGCGGTCTCGCTGAGCAGCTTGGCCGCCCCGAGCAGCATGGCGCTGTGGCCGTCATGGCCGCAGGCATGCATCACGCCGTCCTTTTTCGAGGCGTAGGGCAGGCCAGTGCGCTCGACCACCGGCAGCGCATCGAGCTCGGCGCGCAGGCCGATGGCGCGCTTGCCGGAACCCGAGCGCAGCGTACCGACCACGCCGGTGCCGCCGATCCCCTCCTGCACCTCAAGGCCGAAGGAGCGCAGCTTGTCAGCGACGAAGCGGGCGGTCTCCACTTCCTGGAAGCCGAGCTCGGGATTGGCGTGGATGTGATGGCGCCAGGCGACGACCTCTGGCGTCAGCCTGGCGATCGGGTCATTGTGCAGCATGGTTCTCTCCTGTCCGTGTCCCAGGATTAGGAGAGCGGGCCGGGCAGCGTCTTGAACCAGATTGACCGATGAGTGAGCCGCGACAGGAAAGTCAGGCGTTCTGGCGCCACGCCGCCTTCCGCGAGCTCGGCCTGCTCGCGGCGCGCTTCCGCGAGCATCGCTATGACCGCCACACCCATGAAGGCTATGTCATCGCGCTGATCACCGAGGGCTGCGAGCGCGTCCGCGTCGGCAGGCAGGAGGTGCTGGCGCCGGCCGGCTCGGTGCTCATCGTCAATCCCGAGGAATGGCACGATGGCGAGGCCGGCGCCGAACAGGGCTGGGCATACCGCACCTTCTATCCCTCGACCGCGCTGCTCTCCGAGATCGCAGCCGAGCTTGGGCAAGCGCAGGCGCCGCTGTTCCCGCAGGCGCTGCTCGACGATCCCGAACTCTCCCGCCTGCTCGCCGCCGCCCATGCCGAATCGACTTCGTCGGATGCGACCCGCGCCGAAGCTTCCCTGCTGACCGCGTTGCGCCGCCTGATCCTGCAGCATGGCGACGCCAGCCGGCCGGCCGAACCGCTCGATCGCTCAGGCGCGAAACGCCGCTTCGCGCGCTATGAGGAGGTGATCGACGACAATCTCGCCGACGAGCTCGACCTGCAGGCGCTCGCCGCAGCTGCCGGCGTCACCCGCTTCCAGGTCATCCGCGATTTCAAGAAGCTGACAGGCTCGACGCCGGCCATCTTCATCCGCGACCGCCGCCTGCGCCGCGCCAACCGTTTGATCCACGAAGGCGCCAGCCTGGCCGACGCCGCCTTCGCCGCCGGCTTTGCCGACCAGAGCCATCTCTCGCGCAGCTTCCGGGCCGTGCACGGCATCACGCCCGGCATGTTCCGCAGGGCAGGCTGAGCACTCTTCTGCAAGCGTCGATGAAACCGCGTCACCTCCTGCTCGCGCTCGTGATCGTCTTCTTCTGGGGCGTCAATTTCGCGATCATCAAGCTCGGCCTGCGCCAGATCTCGCCGCTCGGCCTCGGCGTCATTCGCTTTGTCCTCGCGGCTTTCCCGTGGATCTTCTTCATCAGACGGCCGCCGATTCCGCTCGCGTCGCTGGCGCTCTACAGCCTGCTCATCTTCGCGCTGCAGTTCGGCTTCCTCTTCACTGGCATGAAGGTCGGCGTCAGCGCCGGCCTGGCCTCGCTGGTCATGCAGCTGCAGGTCTTCTTCACCATCGGCTTTGCCGTGCTCTTCCTCGCCGAGCGGCCGACGCGCTGGCAGCTCCTGGGAGCGCTTTTCGCCTTCGGCGGCATCGGCGTCGTCGCGGCGAACCTCGGCGGCGACGTCACGCTCGCCGGCCTGTCGCTGCTGATCCTGGGCGCGATGGCCTGGGGTGGCGGCAACATCGTCTCGCGCGTCATCTCGATGCGCCATGGCGCGATCAACGTGCTCGGCCTGGTCTGCTGGGGCAGCCTGTTCGCCGCGCCGCCCCTGCTGGCGGTGGCGCTGATCCTCGACCCGCAGGGTCTGGCCGCCAGCTTCGCCGGACTCGATTGGACCTCGCTCGGCGCGATCGCCTATCTCGTCTACATCTCGACCCTGTTCTGCTTCGGGGCCTGGAGCCTGTTGCTGGCGCTCTATCCCGTGGCGACCGTAGCGCCCTTCACGCTGCTCGTCCCGGTCTTCGGCTTCCTCGGCTCGGCGGCCCTGCTCGGCGAGGCCATCCAGCCCTGGAAGCTCCTGGCCTCAGCCCTGATCATCGCCGGCCTCATCCTCAACGTCTTCGGCCAGCGCCTGTTCAGGTGAACAGCGGCCGCCGTGATCAGAACTTGTAGGCGAGGCTGGCGCGCACCGCATGCGCCGACGGCTCGTGCTCGACCGTGCGGCCAAGATAGGCGCCGGCCCCGACATGGTCGAAGCGGCCATAATCCGTATAGCGATAGTCGACGCCGAGAATGACATTGTCGGTCAGGGCGTAGTCGACGCCGCCGCCGACCGTCCAGCCGGTCTTCGAGGCGCTGATCGTCTCGCTCAGGCCTGCGAGCGGGCTGACATAGGCATATTCGAGCTTGGTGAAGGCGACACCGCCGGTGGCGTAGATCATGATCCGGTCGAGGCTGTAGCCAAGGCGCGCGCGTACCGAGCCCTGCCAGTCCTGCCGGACCCGGACGGTGCCACCGAGATCGCCCTTCCCTTCATGGCCGTTCATGCCCTCGATGTCGCCCTCGACGCCAACAACGATCGAACCGAGCTGGTAGTTGAAGCCGACACGGGCGCCGCCGATGAAGGAGGACGGGCTGTAGTCGAAGGAGCGGCCGAGCGGCACGCGGCCGACGCTGGCGAATTCGCTCGCCCGGTCGGAGCCCCAGGAATAGCCGACCTGGCCGCCGAGATAGAGGCCGGTCCAGTTGTAGAAGGTCGGCAGCTCCGGCGCCGGCGGCAAGACGCCCCTGCCACGCAGATCGGCTGCCAGGGAGGCTCCGGCGCTGAACAGGGCGATGGCAGCGACTGCAGCTTTCAGCAGGGTCTTCATCGAATTCTCGGGCTCGTAAAGCGGCAACGTCCCGGCGGGACCCGGGCCAGCGCCGCGATGGCGTCAGGAGCGCGATTATGAAAATGTTAAGGTTAATGAACCGCTAAGCAGCCTCCTCGCCGGCGTCACTCTGGAACGAAAACGCCCGTCACGACGTTGGCAAAACCGCAGAGCGATCTACGATCGGCTGCCCCTCGACCGGAGCGCGCATGGCCTATTTCAAGCGACTGACGGGCGCCGCCGGGCTTGTCGCAATGGCCGCCGGCTATGTTCATGGCCTGGTCTCGCGACGGATCGGCGAGCCCTTGCACCAGGCGAGGCGCGGGCGCGGGGCCAGGAGCCCGATCACCCTGCCCTGGCGCGGCTGGAAGGACGTGCTGGCGCGCTTCAGCGCCCGCATCCAGGAAGCGCGCGTGCTCTCGCTCGCCGGCGCCGTCGCCTTCTTCACCCTGCTCTCGCTGGTGCCGGCTTTGTCGCTGCTGGTGACGCTCTACGGCATGCTGTCCGACCCGGCGACGATCGTCGGCCAGCTCGACGAGGTCACCATCCTCTTCCCTGAAGCTGCCCGCGAGCTCATTCGCGAGCAGGCGGTGCGGCTGTCGAGCCATGACGCCGCCAATCTCTCGCTGACCTTCCTGATCGGCTTTCTCGTCGCGATCTGGAGCGCCAATGCCGCGATGAAGGCGGTCTTCGACGCGCTCAACATCATCTACGGCGTGCGCGAGCGCCGCGGTTTCATCCGCCTCAATCTGGTCTCGCTGGCAACGACGCTGAGCGCCCTGGTCGTGCTGATCATGGCGCTTGTCCTGATCGCCAGCCTGCCGGTGGTCACCGCGTTCTTCCCCTTCGGCCACGAGCTGGAGGTCCTGGTCCGCTGGCTGCGCTGGCCTGCCTTCTTCCTCGTCGGCATCACCGCGATCGGCTGCCTCTACTGGATCGGCCCGAGCCGCAAGCCGCCGCGCTTTGCCTGGGTGCTGCCCGGCGCCATCGCTGCCGCCCTGCTCTGGGTCGCGACCTCCATCGGTTTCTCGTTCTATGTCAGCACGCTCGGCCGCTACACCGCGACCTATGGCTCGCTCGCCACCATCGTCGTGTTCATGACCTGGCTCTGGCTTTCGGCGACGATCGTGCTCTCCGGCGCCGAGCTCAACGCCGAGCTGGAACACCAGAGCCGCCATGGCTCGGCCCCGGCGCCTGTCACGCAACTCAGCCGCAACCCGCCGGACGGACGCTGAACCGGAGCTGGAGCACGATGCCACAGCCGCGGGCGCTTGACCTTGCGCGCAGTCGCGGCATCTGTTCGTCGGCAGGCTAGGCCTCGCGCCCACAAGACGGACCCATCATGATCACCGCGACCCGCATCCACCTCACCATCGCCATGCTGATGGGGCTCTCCGGCGTGACGCTGCTCGCGGCCGGCACGCATTCCGGCGCTTCCGACAATGTCCAGATCGCCGGGCAGATGCTGCTCTTCCACGCCCCTGCGGTGATCGCAGCCTGCGCCGCGCGTCGCGCCGAATTGCTCGCCGACTGGCCGGCGCGGCTCGCAATCTCGCTGCTGATCCTCGGCGTCGTGCTCTTCGCGACCGATCTCACAGTGCGCGGCTTCCATGGTGAGCGGCTCTTCCTCGGCGCCGCTCCCGCCGGCGGCTTCATGATGCTCGGCGGCTGGCTCGGGCTCGCCCTTGCAGCTCTGTTCTCCAAGCGCGCCTGACCGGCATCGGCACGCTTTCACAGCCCCCTATCTTCCGCTAGAACGCGGCGCGGCGCGGCTGCCTCCCTGCGCCTTCGCGGAGCCTGCCGATGAACGCCCCACACAATCTCACGCCCTCGCAAGCCGCCGATCTGCTCGTCCAGGCGCTGCCGCACATGCAGCGCTATGACCAGGAGGTGATCGTCATCAAGTATGGCGGCAACGCCATGGGTGACGCTGCCACCGCCGAGGATTTCGCCGAGGATGTAGTGCTGCTTGAGCAGTCCGGCTTGAAGCCGGTGGTCTGCCATGGCGGCGGCCCGCAGATCGCCCGCATGCTGGAGAAGCTCGGCATCAAGTCTGAGTTCAAGCAGGGCCTGCGTGTCACCGACGCCGCGACCGTCGACGTGGTCGAGATGGTCCTGGCCGGCTCGGTCAACAAGGAGATCGTCGGCTACATCTCGCGCGAGGGCGGCAAGGCGATCGGCCTCTGCGGCAAGGACGGCAACATGGTGCTCGCCAGAAAGGCGACCCGCACCATCGTCGATCCCGATTCGAAGATCGAGCAGGTGCTCGATCTCGGCTTCGTCGGCGAGCCCGAGACGGTCGACACCACCGTGCTCAAGGCGATCCTGAAGGAAGAGCTGATCCCGGTGCTGGCGCCGGTCTGCGCCGCCGCCGACGGCCAGACCTACAATGTCAACGCCGACACCTTCGCCGGCGCGATCGCCGGTGCCCTCAACGCCAAGCGGCTGCTGCTGCTCACCGACGTGCCGGGCGTACTCGACAAGGACAAGAAGCTGATCCCCGAGCTCACCATCGAGCAGTGCCGGCGGCTGATCGCCGACGGCACCATCTCCGGCGGCATGATCCCGAAGATCGAGACCTGCATCTACGCGCTGGAGAAGGGCGTCGAGGCCGTCGTCATCCTCGACGGCAAGGTCCCGCATGCGGCGCTGATCGAGCTCTTCACCGATACAGGTTCGGGCACGATCATCCGGAAGTGACGCCAGCCGTCATTCTCGGGCGAAGCGAAGCGCAGACCCGAGAATCTCTGGACGAGAAGGCGCCGGCCGGCGCCTCTTCCGGCCTGAGTTGCTCGGGTCAAGCCCGAGCTGACGGAGTACTTCGCCGTCGCAAGGACTTTGCAAGCATCTTGCATGTCATGATGGCGCCCCCCACATGACATGCCCCGATGAACCAGAATGCACCAATCACCGCCGCCACCCCGCTCCTGCCGGAGCAGGCGGCATTCGGCCATGTCGACCACTGGATCTTCGACCTCGACAACACGCTCTACTCGCACGAGGCGCAGGTCTGGCCGCAGGTCAATGAGCGGATCAGCCTCTATCTGCTCCATCTGTTCGGGCTCGACGGCCTCTCGGCGCAGCAGCTGCGCCGCTATTACTACGAGCGCTACGGCACGACGCTGAACGGGCTGATGTCGGAACACGGTGTCGATCCCGACGACTTCCTCGCCTTCGCCCATGACATTGACCTCACGCTGCTCGATCCCAATCCTGATCTCGGCGCAGCGATCGCCGCCCTGCCCGGCCGCAAGCTGATCCTGACCAATGGCTCACGCGGCCATGCCGAGAACGTCGCCGGCAAGCTCGGGATCCTCCAGCATTTCGAGGACATCTTCGACATCGTCGAGGCCGGCTTCCTGCCCAAGCCCGAGCGCGCGACCTATGAGAACTTCCTCGCCAAGCACGCGGTCGATCCCGCTCGCGCCGCGATGTTCGAGGACATCGACAAGAACCTGATCGTGCCGAACGACCTCGGCATGAAGACGGTGCTGATCGTGCCGCGCACGACCGATCCCTTCCGTGATGCCTCGGAGCAGGCGGTGGTCGAAGCCGCCCACGTCCATTTCGTCACCGATGACCTGACCGGCTTCCTGAAACCGCTGGTCAGATCCGAAGCTTCGTCTCTACCCATTTCCAGATAAGTGAAGTCATCCCGGGCGACCGCAGGGAGACCCGGGATCCATTCCGGAACCTTTCCGATTGGCGTTCCGGAATGGCTCCCGGATCGGCGCCGCTGACGCGGCTTGTCCGGGATGACACCCATAGAGGGTTCAGGCGTAACGCTCCGCCGCAAGCCCGTGGGCGCGGCGTAGCGAAGCAATATCGAGCCCCGGGATCGCCCCGTCGATCACCCGCCAGCGCCCGCCGACCATGACGCGATCGGCCCGATTGGCGCCACACAGCACCAGCGCCGCAATCGGGTCATGCGCGCCCGAGAAACGCAATTCGTCGAGCCTGTAGAGCGCAAGATCGCCCTGCATCCCGACGGCGATCCGGCCGATATCGGAACGCCCGAGGCAGCGGGCCGAGCCCTCGCTCGCCCAGCGGATCGTGTCCCGCGCCGTCACCGCGCTGGCGCTCTTGTAATGCAGCCGATTGACCAGCAGCGCGTGACGCAACTCCTCCATCAGGTTCGAGCCGTCATTGCTGGCCGACCCGTCAACGCCGAGCCCGACCGGTGCTCCAGCCGCTTCCAGCTCGCGCGTCTTGCAGAAGCCCGAGGCGAGCACGCCGTTCGAGGTCGGGCAATGGCAGACGCCGACGCCGGCCTTGCCGAGCCGCTCGCATTCCTCGCAGGAAAAGTGGATGCCGTGCGCCAGCCAGGTCTTCGGCCGCATCCAGCCGGCTTCCTCCAGCAGGTCGAGCGGGCGCTTGCCATAGACCTCCCGGCAATAGGCGTCCTCGTCCTCGGTCTCGGCGAGATGGGTATGCAGCGGCGCATCGAAGCGCGTCGCCAGCTCGGCCGAGGCCGCCATCAGCGAGGTCGTCACCGAGAAGGGCGAGCAGGGCGCCAGCGCGATCTGCACCATGCTGCCCGGCTTGGGATCATGGAACAGGCCGAGCACCCGCTCGCAATCGGCGAGGATCGTGTCCTCGTCCTGCACGACCTCGTCGGGCGGCAGGCCGCCATCCTTCTGCGACAGGTTCATCGAGCCGCGCGAGATGGTGACGCGGATGCCGAGCGCCCGCGCCTCCTCGACGGCGATGTCGACCGCGTTCTCCAGCCCGGCCGGATAGAGATAGTGATGGTCGGCCGCCGTGGTGCAGCCCGACAGCATCAGCTCGACCAGCGCGGCGCGTACCGCCAGGCGCAGGTCCTCGGGTCGCAGGCGCGCCCAGAGCGGGTAGAGCGCCTTCAGCCAGGGGAAGAGCTCGCGGTCGATCGCCGCGGGATGGGCGCGGGTCAGCGTCTGGTAGAAATGGTGATGAGTATTGATGAGCCCGGGCAGCACGACATGGCCGGAGGCGTCGAAGCTCTCGGTCACTGGCAGCGCCGGATAGGCTCCGCTCGCGACAAGCTCGACGATCACCCCGTCTTCGACCACGATTCCGCCCCCGGCATTTTCGGCGAGGATGGCGATCGGGTTCCTGATCCAGATGCGCATGGCGGGTCCGGCGCTCAGTGATTCCTTTGCAAGGACATAGGCTTACGTGACAGCGAAGGCCAGCCCCGCAGCCTGGATCTTCCGGATGAGGTTTTTGCGTGCTCCCGCGCAGGAACACACGCCCAGGGTGAGCAGCTGGCAGCTGTTCGCGCCTGCCAGTTTTCAATAAGCTGTTGGCAAGGCGGCCGGCGGAATTTCCTCCGCGAGGCTTCCGGTCCAACAGGGGAAAACGTTCGCCTTGCGAGGCGAAGCGTGGCTCAAGGAGAGATCCCATGAAGAAACTGTTGCTGGCGACGCTGTCGGCCTCGGCGCTGATGGCGGCGCAGCCGCTGGCGGCCAAGACGCTGGTCTACTGCTCGGAAGGCAGCCCGGAGAATTTCGCGCCGAGCGTCAACACCACCGGCACGTCCTTCGACGCCAACACCCAGATCTACGACACCGTGGTCCAGTTCGAGCGCGGCGGCGTCAAGGTCCAGCCGGCCCTGGCGGAGAAGTGGGACGTCTCGCCTGATGGCCTGACCTACACGCTGCACCTGCGCAAGAACGTGAAGTGGCATTCGAACAAGAACTTCAAGCCGACGCGGAACTTCAACGCCGACGACGTGATGTTCATGTTCGAGCGGCAGTGGAAGGAGGCGCACCCCTATTACAAGGTGACCAGCTCGAACCACTCCTACTTCAACGACATGGGCATGCCCAAGCTGCTGAAGTCCGTCGAGAAGGTCGACGACTACACCGTCAAGATCACGCTGAACCAGCCCGAGGCGCCCTTCCTCGCCGACCTCGCCATGCAATATGCCGGCGTGCAGTCGAAGGAATACGCCGATGCGATGCTGAAGGCCGGTACGCCCGAGAAGCTCGACCAGGAGCCTGTCGGCACCGGCGCGTTCTATCTGGTGCAGTACCAGAAGGACGCGATCATCCGCTACAAGGCCTTCCCCGACTATTGGGCCGGCAAGGCCAAGATCGACGACCTGATCTTCGCGATCACGCCTGACGCCTCGGTGCGCTGGGCCAAGCTGCAGAAGGGCGAATGCCATGTCATGCCCTATCCGAACCCGGCCGATCTCGACGCCATCAAGAAGGACGCCAATGTCCAGATCCTCGAGCAGCCTGGCCTGAACATCGGCTATCTCGCCTACAACACCACCAAGAAGCCCTTCGACGACGTCAAGGTCCGCCGCGCCGTCAACAAGGCGATCAACAAGAAGGCGATCATCGACGCGGTCTATCTCACCAGCGGCGTCGCGGCGACCAACCCGATCCCGCCGACGATGTGGTCCTATAACGAGACCATCAAGGACGATCCCTTCGATCCGGAAGCCGCCAAGAAGGAGCTGGCCGAAGCCGGCTATCCGAACGGCCTGGAGATCGACCTCTGGGCGATGCCGGTGCAGCGCCCCTACAACCCCAACGCCAAGCGCATCGCCGAATTGATGCAGGCCGATCTCGCCAAGGTCGGTATCAAGGCCGAGATCAAGACCTTCGAATGGGGCGAGTACCGCAAGCGCCTGCAGGCGGGCGAGCACCAGACCGGCATGTTCGGCTGGACCGGCGACAATGGCGATCCGGACAACTTCCTGCACACGCTGCTCGGCTGCGACGCGGCCAAGAACAATGGCGGCAACGTCGCCAAGTTCTGCTTCCAGCCCTTCGACGAACTGGTGACCAAGGCCAAGACGATCACCGACCAGGCCGAGCGCGAGAAGCTCTACCGGCAGGCGCAGGTGATCTTCAAGGAGCAGGCGCCCTGGTTCACCATCGCCCATGCCGTCCAGCTCAAGCCAGTCCGCAAGGAAGTGGTCGACTTCAAGCTCTCGCCGTTCGGCCGCCACGTCTTCTACGGCGTCGACATCGGCAAGTGAGCGGATCCATCATCCGCGCCGGCCACCGGCACGGATGATGCTTGCCAACCGGCGTGGCCCGAACGGGCCGCGCCTCCCGGGCCGGAAGACGACGGAGCATGAGGCTTCGCGCCCGATCCGGCCACTGCCTGCCCCTGAGAGATCGCCATGACCCGATCCGCCCGCCCCCTCGCTCTGGCCCTCGGCCTTGGCGCCCTGCTGCTGCCCGCCATCGCCAGCGCCCAGGCGCTCGTCGTCTGCACGGAAGCCAGTCCCGACTTCCTCAACCCGCAGTTCAGCAGCCAGAACACCGCCTATGACGTGGCGGCGCAGGTCTATGAGCGCCTGACGGCGACGCAGCGCGGCGGCTCGCAGATCATCCCGAGCCTGGCCGAGGCCTGGACGATCTCGGACGACGCGCTGAGCTACACCTTCAAGCTGCGCAAGGGCGTGAAATGGCACGCCAGCAAGAGCTTCACGCCGACGCGCGAGTTCAATGCCGACGACGTGCTGTTCTCGTTCAACCGCATGCTCGACCCGAACCACCCCTATGCCAAGGTCGGCAGCGGCAATTTCCAGTTCTTCGGCGAGATCGTGAAGCCGAGCCTCAAGGCGGTCGAGAAGGTCGACGACTACACCGTCAGGATCGTCCTGACCAAGCCGAACGCCCCCCTGCTCTCGGCGCTCTCGGTCGAGCCGATGTCGATCCTCTCGGCCGAATATGCGGCAGCGATGAGCAAGGCCGGCACGCCCGAGCAGATCGACTTCGCCCCGATCGGCACCGGCCCGTTCTCGCTGCTCTCCTACCAGAAGGACGCGGTGATCCGCTTCAAGGCGGTGCCGGACCACTGGACCAAGGCCGCTGGCGACCGCGACCGCATGGCGCTGGTCAACGACCTGATCTTCGTGATCACCCCCGACGCCTCCGTCCGCTTTGCCAAGGTCCGCTCGGGCGAGTGCCAGATCGCGCGCTATCCCAATCCCGGCGACCTTGCCGCGATGAAGACCGAACCGACCATCAACGTCCTGCAGGGCAGCATCGCCGATCAGAGCTTCCTCGCCTTCAACCAGCAGAAGAAGCCCTTCGGCGACAAGCGCGTGCGCGAGGCATTGGCCTACGCCACCAACATCCCGGCGATCATCGACGCCGTCTATCAGGGCACCGGCAAGCCGACCGCCTCGGCGGTTCCGCCCTCGCTCTGGTCGCATGATGCCGACCTCAAGCCGCGCCCCTACGATCCCGACAAGGCCAAGGCGCTGCTCAAGGAGGCCGGCTATCCCGATGGCTTCGAGACGACGCTCTGGGCCATCCCGGTCGTGCGCGCCTATATGCCGAACGGCCGGCGCGCCGCCGAGCTGATCCAGGCCGACTGGGCCAGGATCGGCGTCAAGGCGACGATCCAGACCTTCGAATGGGGCGAATACCTCAAGCGCGGCCGCGCCGGCGAGCACGAGGTCGGCATGTTCGGCTACACCTGGGACTATCCCGATCCGAGCCAGATCCTGTTGACCGGCTGGACCTGCGAGGGTGTGGCGACCGGCGCCAACCGGGCGCGCTGGTGCAACAAGGAGGCCTCTGACGCTCTCGCCAAGGCCAGCACGATCACCGACCAGGCCGAGCGCAGCAAACTCTACAAGCGTTTCCAGGAAATCTTCCACGAAGATGTCGCCGGCCTGCTCTTCGCCAACGCCCAGGCTTTCACGCCGGTGCGCAAAGAGGTGAAGGACTACAAGATCCACTTCTTCGGCGGGCAGCCATTCGTCGGCGTCTCGATCGGCAAATAAAACTCTGCGTCAAATAATCCCGGCGCCGGCATGGCAATCATTGCTTTGCCGGCGCTAGTCTTATTCCTAATGTTGCGCCGCACAATGCCGGCGTTTTTCGAGTCTTGCGCCAAACCCAGGCGCCAATCCCTGCCTTCGGCTCAGAAATCCACCGATTTTGTTGCCGCATTCTTGATCTTTGCGGCGTTCTGGTGTTTGCGCTGCGCCGGAATTCGAATTTGAATAAGATCACAAGGCAGGCCGCCGCGCGACGAGACGCCCGGCCCATAAGACTGGCACAACCATGCTTCGCTTCATCCTGACCAGGGTCAGCCTCGTCATCCCGACCTTCATCGGCATCACGTTGCTGGCCTTCTTCCTGGTCCGGCTCGTGCCGGGCGATCCGATCGAGACCATGGCCGGCGAGCGCGGCATCGATCCCGCCCGCCATGCGCAGTTGCTGAAGGAGTACGGCCTCGACCAGCCGCTCTTCGTCCAGTACGGCCGCTATATCGAGCGCGTGGTCCAGGGCGATCTCGGCAAGTCGATCGTGACGCGCGACAGCGTGCTCTCCGAGTTCGGCCAGCTCTTCCCCGCCACCATCGAGCTTGCGCTCTGCGCCATCCTGCTCGCGCTGCTCATCGGCCTGCCGGCCGGCATCATCGCCGCGGTGAAGCGAAACTCGATCTTCGACCATGGCGTGATGGGGATATCGCTCACCGGCTATTCGATGCCGATCTTCTGGTGGGGCCTGCTGCTGATCCTGCTGTTCTCGGTGCAGCTCGGCATCACGCCGGTCTCCGGCCGCATCGCGGTGCAGTACTTCATCGAGCCGGTCACCGGCTTCCTCACCATCGACAGCCTGCTCGCCGGCGACATCGACGCCTTCTGGTCGGCGCTGTCGCACCTCGTGCTGCCGGCGATCGTGCTCGGCACCGTGCCGCTCGCCGTCATCGCCCGCATGACCCGCTCGGCCATGCTGGAGGTGCTTGGCGAGGACTATATCCGCACCGCCCGGGCCAAGGGCATGGCCCCCTTGCGGGTCGTCGCCCTGCATGCGTTGCGCAACGCACTGATCCCGGTCGTCACCGTGATCGGCCTGCAGGTCGGCACGCTCTTCACCGGCGCGATCCTGACCGAGACGATCTTCTCCTGGCCGGGCGTTGGCAAATGGCTGATCGAGGCGATCAGCCGGCGCGACTATCCGGTCCTGCAAGGCGGAACCTTGCTCCTCGGAATGGTCGTGATGAGCGTCAATCTGCTCGTCGACCTGCTCTACGGCGTGATCAACCCGCGCATCAGGCACGCCCGATGACCCGCCTTTCATCCCTTCGCTCCCATCGGAGCCTTCGCCCATGAGCACCGAGACCTTGCAAGCTCCCGCCGTCAGCGTCGCGCCGCCCCATCCAGCCCGCGAGTTCTGGACTTATTTCAGCGCCAATCGCGGCGCCGTCGCCGGGCTCATCGTCATTGCGCTCGTGCTGTTCTGCGCCCTGTTCGCGCCGCTGATCGCCCCGCATGATCCGAATCTGACCAACAATGCGGTCTTCCTGAAGCCGCCGTTCTGGCAGGAGGGCGGCTCGCTCTCCTATCCGCTCGGCACCGACGCGATCGGCCGCGACATCCTCTCGCGGCTGCTCTATGGCGCCCGGCTCTCGCTGGTCATCGGCATCGCCGTCGTGGCGCTGGCCATCGTCGTCGGCATCGTGCTCGGGCTCGTCGCCGGCTTCTTCAAGGGCATCGCCGATATCGCGATCATGCGGCTGATGGACATCCTGATGACCATGCCGAGCCTGCTGCTCGCCATCGTCATCGTCGCCATCCTCGGCCCCGGCCTGATGAACGCGATGCTCGCCGTCGCCATCGTCGTGCTGCCGCATTACGTCCGCATCACCCGCGCCGCCGTCATCGCCGAATCCTCGAAGGACTATGTCGTTGCCGCCCAGGTCAGCGGTGCGCAGACGGCCCGCCTGATGTTTTCCGAGATCCTGCCGAACTGCGCCGCGCCCCTGATCGTGCAGGCGACGCTCGGCGTCTCCACCGCGATCCTCGACGCCGCTGCGCTCGGCTTCCTCGGCCTCGGCGCCCAGCCGCCGACTCCGGAATGGGGCACCATGCTCGCCGATGCCCGCGAATTCGTGCTGCGCGCCTGGTGGGTCGTCACCTTCCCGGGCCTCGCCATCCTGATCACCGTGCTCGCCTTCAACCTGCTCGGCGACGGGCTGCGCGATGCCCTCGATCCCAAATTGAAGCGCTGATCCCATGCCCCTGCTCGAGATCGAAAACCTCAGCGTCGAGTTCCCGACCTCCCAGGGAACCCTGCGCGCGGTCGACCGCATCGACCTCACCCTCGACGAGGGCGAGGTGCTCGGCGTCGTCGGCGAATCCGGCTCCGGCAAGTCGGTCACCATGCTCGCGCTGATGGGCCTCGTCGGCTATCCCGGCCGCGTCCGCGCCGACAAGCTGCGCTTCGACGGCCGCGACCTCCTGACCATGTCCGCCCGCGAGCGCCGGCAGCTCACCGGCAAGGACGTGGCGATGATCTTCCAGGAGCCGACCACCAGCCTGAACCCCTGCTTCACCATCGGCTTCCAGCTCGCCGAGACCCTGAAGAAGCACGAGCGCATGGACAGCAAGGCGGCCAGGCGCCGGGCGATCGAACTGCTCGAGCAGGTCGGCATCCCCGCCCCGGAAAGCCGCCTCAAGGCCTTTCCGCACCAGCTCTCCGGCGGCATGAACCAGCGTGTGATGATCGCCATGGCGATCGCCTGCAATCCGCGCCTGCTGATCGCCGACGAGCCGACGACAGCGCTCGACGTCACGATCCAGGCGCAGATTCTCGATTTGCTGATGTCGCTGCAGAAGGAGCGCGACATGGCGCTCGTCCTGATCACCCACAACATGGGCGTCGTCGCCGAGACCGCGCAGCGCATCATGGTGATGTATGCCGGGCAGATCATGGAGGAGCGCAAGGTCGACGCGCTGTTCTCCGCCCCGCAGCATCCCTATTCCGCCGCGCTGCTCGCCGCCCTGCCCGAGCGCAGCGAGGGTGCGAACCGGCTCGCCACCATCCCCGGCATGGTGCCCGGCCTCAACGATCGGCCGAAAGGCTGCCTGTTCAGCCCGCGCTGCGCCTACGCTACCCAGCATTCGCGCACGGTCCAGCCACAGCTCCGGCCTTGGGCTGACGGCCATGTCCGCTGCCACTACCCCCTCGGCGATGCCCAGCGCGAGGCGGAGCGCGCCCGCGATGAAGCCGGCGCGACGACGGAGGCGGCCCGATGAGCACTCCCGTCATCGAAGCTCGCGACCTCGTCCAGACCTATCAGGTCAGGCAGGGGCTCTTCCGCCCGCCGGCGCAATTGCAGGCGGTGAACAAGGTCTCCTTCGCGGTCGAGGCCGGCCGCACTCTGGCCGTGGTCGGCGAGTCCGGCTGCGGGAAGTCGACGCTGGCGCGCATGGCGACGCTGATCGAGAAGCCGACTTCGGGGTCGCTGACGCTCGACGGGCTCGACGCTGTCTCGCCACCGGCGAGCGAGCAGCGCCGCCTGCGCCGCACCGTCCAGTTCGTCTTCCAGAACCCCTATGGCTCGCTCAATCCGCGCAAGAAGATCGGCACGATCCTCGAGGAACCGCTGCTGATCAACACCGACCTTTCCAAGGCCGAGCGGACCGAGAAGGCCCGCGCCATGATGGCCAAGGTCGGCCTGCGGCCGGAGCACTATGCCCGCTACCCGCACATGTTCTCGGGCGGCCAGCGCCAGCGCATCGCGATTGCCCGCGCGTTGATCCTGTCGCCCAAGGTCGTGGTCGCCGACGAGCCGGTCTCGGCGCTCGACATCTCGATCCAGGCGCAGGTCCTCAACTTGCTGGCCGACCTGCAGGACGAGCTCAAGCTCGCCTATCTCTTCATCTCGCATGATCTCAGCGTCGTCCGGCACATCGCCCATGACGTGATGGTGATGTATCTCGGCAATGCCATCGAGCATGGGCCGAAGGAGCGAATCTACGCTCGCCCCTTGCATCCCTATACGCAGGCGCTGCTCGCTTCGACCCCGCGCGTCGGCGGTGACAAGCGCGAGCGCATCGTGCTGCGCGGCGAACTGCCCTCGCCGCTCAATCCGCCGACGGGCTGCGTCTTCTCGACCCGCTGCCCCTTCGTTGCCGATCGCTGCCGAACCGAGCGCCCGCAGAAGCGCGAGGTCGACGGACGTCAGGTCGCCTGCCACTACGCCGAAACCTTTTTGGCCAAGTCGGCGGCTTGAGGGCGGAAGCGGCTATCGATTGAAGGCTCGCCCTCGGCAGGCCGGATCATTGCCAGCGAAAGCAAACAGCCCGGGAGCTACCGCTCCCGGGCTGTTTCGTCATTGAGCTCTTCGCAATGGCGAGGCGGCTCACGCCACCTTGGCGATCACCGGCTTGGCTTCCCACTCCTCGCCCCAGATCATCACGGCATGGCCGGGCGAAACCTCGCGGTACTGGCGCACCGGCGGGACATAGTCGGCCGGACGGATCGGGCTCTTGATCTCGTCGTTCGAGACCGGGCGCTTCTGCAGGCGCCGGGCCGGATCGGCGATCGGCACCGCCGCCAGCAGCCGCTTGGTGTACGGATGCTGCGGATTGCCGAAGATCGCCTCGCGCGGGCCGATCTCGACGATCTCGCCAAGATACATCACCGCGACGCGGTGGCTGACGCGTTCGACCACTGCCATGTCGTGCGAGATGAAGAGATAGCCGAGGCCCATGCGGGCCTGCAGGTCGAGCATCAGGTTGACCACCTGCGCCTTCACCGAGACGTCGAGCGCCGAGACCGCCTCGTCCGCCACGATCAGGCGCGGCTCGACCGCGAGCGCGCGGGCGATGCAGATGCGCTGGCGCTGGCCGCCCGAGAACTCGTGTGGGAAGCGGTTCGCCATCTCAGGCAGCAGGCCGACCCGCTTCAGGAGGTCGGCGACCTTGTCGCGCGCTTCCGAGCGGCTGGCGAGGTTGTTGATCAGCAGCGGCTCGGCAATCGCCGCGCCGACATTCATGCGCGGATTGAGCGATGCGAACGGATCCTGGAAGATCATCTGCATGCGCTTGCGCTGCTCGCGCAATTCGCCCTGGTTGAGCTTGAGCACGTCGACGCCATCGAGCAGCACCGAACCGGAGAGCGGTTCGACCAGGCGCAGCACCGAGCGGCCCGTCGTCGATTTGCCGCAGCCGGATTCGCCGACCAGCGCCAGCGTCTCGCCCGCCTTCAGGCTGAAGGAGACGTTCTCGACCGCATGCACCCGGCCCTTGACCGAGGAGAGCAGTCCGGAACGGATCTCGAAGCGGGTGGTGAGGCCCGCGACCTCGAGCACCGGACGCTCGGCCGCCTGGACCGTGTCCGGAACCTCGGTCGGCACGTCGGACAGGCCGGTATTGCGATCGACCACCGGGAAGCGCATCGGCCGCACCTTGCCTTCCATCGAGCCCAGCCGCGGCACGGCCGAGAGCAGCGCCTTGGTGTAGGGCTTCTGCGGGCTGGCGAAGATGTTCTCGGTCGGGCCGGTCTCGATCTCGTCGCCATTGTACATGACGACCGTGCGGTCGGCGATTTCGGCGACGACGCCCATGTCGTGGGTGATGAAGAGGACGGACATGCCCTCCTCATGCTGCAGCTGCTTGATCAGCTCGAGGATCTGCGCCTGGATCGTCACGTCGAGCGCGGTGGTCGGCTCGTCGGCGATCAGGAGCTTGGGCTTGCAGGCCAGCGCCATCGCGATCATCACGCGCTGGCGCATGCCGCCGGAGAAGCGGTGCGGATATTCGTGGAAGCGCGACTTCGCCGAGGGAATCTTGACCTTCTCCAGCAGGCGCACCGTCTCGGCCTCGGCTTCGGAGCGCGACAGGCCGCGATGCAGGATCAGCGCCTCGGCGATCTGGAAGCCGATGGTGAGCACCGGATTCAGCGATGTCATCGGCTCCTGGAAGATCATCGCGATGTCGTTGCCGCGGATCTCGCGCATCTGCGCGTCCGGCAGGGTCAGCAGCTCCTTGCCGTTGAGCTTGATCGAGCCCTCGATCTTGCTGGAGCTCGGCGGCGTCAGGCGCATGATCGACAGCGCCGTGACGCTCTTGCCGGAGCCGGATTCGCCGACGACCGCCAGCGTTTCCTGCGGCTTGATGTCGAAAGAGATGTTGCGCACGACCGGCTTCCAGAGTCCTTCGACCCGGAACGAGGTCGTCAGGTTCGAGACCGAGAGGATCGGAGAGGTCATGCCAGGTCCTTCTTAGCGATCTGATTGGGCTGCAAAGCGGGCACAAGCGCCCACCCCGCGGCCGGTGGGCCGGGTACAAAGTCGGTCCAGAATAACCAGCGCGCGGCAGATGTCAGCAGCCGACGTCACAAAAGATTTGCCACCCTGCCTGCTTTTTACGCCGGAGCGCAGCCGGGTTACACGGCCTGGGCGCAGACTGAGGAACGGCTCGCGCCTGCATTGCATGGCAAAACCGGGCGGCCAACAGCTCCGGCAAGACGCCCTGCCTCGACCTCTGCACCGGCTGTCTCAGGCCGAGCTCACTGCGCCGCGCCAGGGTGACGGCGCTGTTCGCCGCGCACGACATGGATGTGATGCAGCGCTAAGCCCGCTCACATCTTCTTGCCGTCCTTGCCGAACTGCTTGAGGAAGGCGGTGAGATCGGCGATCTCCTTGTCATTCTTGATGCCGGCGAAGACCATCTTGGTGCCGGGGATCTTGGCCTTGGGATCCCGAATGTATTCGGCGAAGACCGCCTCGTCCCAGGTGATGTTGGCGCCCTTGTTGGCGGTCGAATAGCTGTAGCCCTCGACCTCGCCGGTATGGCGGCCGAACAGCCCGTTGAG